>Ga0210042_1000246_pt1 | contig 51648 bp, 41 predicted proteins | sample CryGeymeta201518_FD_183982 | JGI IMG/M metagenome (GOLD analysis project Ga0210042, IMG submission 183982) | Groundwater microbial communities from Crystal Geyser aquifers in Utah, USA - Crystal Geyser metaG 2015-18 (SPAdes) (version 2) | ecosystem: Environmental > Aquatic > Deep subsurface >... | reverse complement strand
ACAATAATAAATTAGATAAAATACAATAATAAATTAGATAAAATACAATAATAAATTAGATAAAACACAACAAAATATTTGTTTATTTTAAATCTCCTTATTAAATATATTATGGCTATTAACTCAAAGCAAATATTTACGTTGGCGTTTAGTGCTATAGTATTGAGTATATTTATTGTTTCTGCTGTTTTTATTAGTGGGTGTGTTGGAAGTACTAATCAAAACCAATCAAATTTGGCAAGCGAAATCCCAATCAACACAGGAACTGCGGTTTTTACAATTACAGATGCTGCGATGAACATGGGCGCTGTAAGTTCTGTTAACATAACAATTAACAAAATTGAAATAAACAGCAAAAACAAAGGATGGATTGTTCTTTCAAATGAAGTGCAGACCTATGATTTACTAGAATTAAAAGCTGAAAACACAAGCAAATTATTAGTTATAGCAAATTTGTCTGATGGTTTATACAATCAAGTAAGATTGCATATATCTAAAGTTATTATTATAAAAAATGGCGCGCCTATTGAAGCAAAACTTCCAAGCAATGTACTAAAAATGAATATTAATTTTAAAGTTATTGAAAACAAAACTTCAACAGTGTCTTTTGATTTTATAGCAGATGAATCATTGCATACAACAGGCGACGGAAAAATAATAATGGCACCTGTTATAAAAGTTGAAACAAGAACAAGCGTAAATGTTCAAATCAAGGGGCAAAATAAAGTTGAAATTCAAGATGGCAAAGTTGAAGAGAATTTTGAGGTTGGAATGAATGAAAAAGGAGATGTTGATGTTGGAATAAAAATTAAAGCAAACACCGAAATATCAATTTCTGAAAATGGAAAAATAGAGGTTTTTAGAAAAGGAAAAGTAAATAATATAGGAACACAACTTTCAATAAAAAACATAACTTTAAATAAGCAAAAATACACAGCAAATGAAAAAATAAATATAGAAGTATACCTAAAACTAAATAAAAATGCAGATATCCAAGTGCATATTTATGGAATAGCTTCGCGCCAAGGATCTAATCTAATTGACGAAACTAAAAATGTAAGTGTTTCTACTGAAGGTCAAAGTTCTGTTAAATTTGATGTAAATGCTCCTACTTGCACGCATGGATGTGGGGCAAGATATTTCCCGGGACTATATCTGCTAAATGCAGAAGTAATTGTTAATGGAGAAGTAGTTGATAAAACAACTATTAATGTTGAACTTTACTAAACAAAAATATAACTTGATTTTTAACCCAAATATTTTTATTATTTATTGGATTTTTCCAAGAGCCACATATAAATTATAGTTATTCTTATTCTAATGATTAGTGTTGTTCCTAATAACTTAAAAAAGATATAAAATATCTTTTGTTTGTCTTGAATTAAAGCAACAGCCAACAAATATAACTAAAATTTTTGTTTGTTGTTTGAATTAGAACAATATTTAGCAAATCTAACTAAAAATTTTGTTTGTCTTGAATTAAAGCAACGGCCAACAAATATAACTAAATATAAAGTATAAAAATATAAAAAACAATTGTTGTTATATTTACTATAATCTTTTTCAATCTAAGAGCCTTTGCTCAACTCAATCAATAGCTTCATAAAAACACTCTCAGGCGGCAAATTTTCATAATTTCCCTTTACTCCTAACTCAAGCAACTTTCTTCCTCTGCTGTAAACATTCATATTTACAACTCCAAAAATTGTTTGTGTTGCCATAATAACTTTAACACCCTTTTTTATCAAATTTTCAATTTCAGGCAAGCAATTTTCATGAACATGCCCAAGACCAGTGCCTTCAATAACCAATCCAGAATAATTGATATAATTTCGCAAAATTTTAGGATCAAAACCAGGATGAACTTTAATTAAACCAACCCATATATTTTTATCAATTAAAGTTAATTCAAACTTCTCTTTATTTATTATAACTTTGTGCAACATCTCAACTTCGCCAGACAAGTAAGAAACGCGCGCAACCAACCCATCATCAAAAGACATAAACGCATCTCTTCTGCTTGAGTGCATTTTTCTTGCTTTTTCACCAGGCAAAACCACACAACTTTCATCACTTTGGTTTTCGTGCATGCAAACTCCTACTCCTCCCCAATTAGTTTTAATTATAAAGCGCGCTGCGCAAATCAGATTCATTCCTGCATCAGAGCTTGGTCTGTCAGAACTTCGCTGAGCCCCAACTAAAATAACAGGAATTGGCAAATTTTTAAGCATAAAATGCAAAGCAGCTGAAGTATAATGTATTGTGTCAGTTCCGTGAGTAATTATTATTCCTTTTGTCTCTTTTTTAATTCCTTTTTTAATTGCAAGTGCCAATTCATTAACAAAATTAAAATCAACATCCTCAGACATAATATTTGCAACTTTGATAATGTCAAAGTCAGATACTTCTTTTAGTTCAGGGTATAAAGCATAAAGTTCTTCAGGCTCAAATTTCGCAACAACTGCACCTGTTTTATAGTCAACTTTTGAAGCGATTGTTCCGCCAGTGTGAATAATTATTATTTTTGATTTACTCATATTGTTTTATAGAATCTTCTTCAATATATTCAATTTCTTCTTTATCTAAAGCAACATTATATCCGTTTTTTAGTTTGATAATTATATATTTTGGATGTAATAGTAAAATACCTTCAAACTGACTATTATCTTTTAATTTAACCTTTATTGTTTCCATATATTTTTTAATTATAAATTTATTTTGTTTTTTAAATAATTTTAAAATTGATAAGAGAATCTTTAATAGTTTCAAATAGTTTTTGATGGCCAACTGAATTGGGGTGAAGCCCCTCTTCTAATAATTTTTTGTAATTAAAATTTAGCCAATTATCAAAGATTTCAATAAAGAGAATTTTATTCTTTTGACAAACTTCTTTTATAATTTCATTGTATTCTTTAATACTTTTATTTTTGTATGTAATATTAGTATTCCATGAAATAGGTGTGGTTTTTGATTCATCAACAGGTGTTAAACAAATGAAAACGATTTTATTTGTAAATTTTTTAGCAATTTCTATTAATTTTTTAATATTTTCTTTAAATTTCTTTGGTGAAGTCCAATTCTTTTTTAAATTGTTAAGATAAGCAGAGTCATTACTACCAATAGAAAATAAAATAATAGTCCTATCAACGTCTTTTGATAATCTGGCTTTTATTTCTGATTCTAATCTTTTTAAGAGATAATCACTTGTATCTCCATCAACACCAAGATTATAAACAGCAAAATGATTTAAATAATTAGATAATAAAATTCTTTTATCTAAAAATGTTTTTAATTTCTGGACATAGCCACATTCAGGATCCCAAGCTCCAAATGCTATACTGTCGCCGAAAACTAAAATATTTGCCATAATGTTTTTTAATTATTTTGGTGCCCTGTTTGTATACACTTCGCTAATGAGATGAGCAAACAACGGCCGCGTTATAAACACACCAACAAGAATTCCTATGATAGTTGTAATTGCAAAGCCCTTCAAAAAGCTGACTCCTGTTGTGAATAGCAACAACGAAGCAATAGTTGTAAATGCAGAACCATAAATAACAAAAAATGCGCGCTCAATTCGCACATGTATAGTTTTTCCTGTCTGTTCGCCAGACCTTACTTCACTCAAGATGACAATAAGATTATCAACACCTGATCCAACAATTGCAATCAAAGCTATAATAGAAGCAATATCTAAGTTCCAATGAATAAGAGCTGCAATCCCCAAAATAATTATTAATTCAGAAACCAATGCACCTATGACTAGCAAAGTGTCAATAATTTTTTTGAACCGAATAAAAATAAGAACTGCAATACCTATAAAAGCACTTACCAAAGCAATCAAAAATTCATTTAGGAAAACATTGCCCATTTTTGCAGAATAAGGCTGCATACTATATATTTTTATTTGCACAGGCAAACTTCCAGATTCAAGCAAAGCTTTCATTCTATCTGCATCTTTTTTTCCACCAGACCCTTTAATGCTTGTAGTTATTAGTTCATCAGCACTGCTTCGCTTTAACTCGTTTGCAATAAGCAACTCGCTAACATTTTCTTTGTCAAGAAGCAAAACAATTTTTTTATTCAAATAACCCTTATATTCTGTACTATAATCCAATGTCTTTAAAATCCGCGCATAATTTTCAGCAGCACCAGGTGTTATGGTTAAAGGCAATTGATAACCCCCTTTCTGCGCCACTGTTGGATAGCCAACTTTAGATATTTGATCCCCTGTGAATACTGTTTTGTTGTCTATTTTTGCTTCAAATTGGCCTTGACGCAAAAGCATTTGTTCTAAGTCCTCGCGCGTTGTGCCCGCCATTGATATTTGTAGAAAATAATTATTTTCCTCTTTTAATTTAACAATCTGCATATCAGTAAGGCCAACACTATTAATTCTGCGGTTTAAGACCCCATACACACGATCTATCATTTCAGATGCATTTGAAACAGTTTCAGGACTTTCAAAACCGATAATAACTGTTGTTCCCCCAACAATATCCAAACCATACTTTAAACCACGGCTAGGGGTTATAGATACATTAAATCCCAAACTATTATTCTCCATTGCAAGTATTATTTTTTTTTGTCCGTCAATTACACAAATTACACTGTCCCCTTGCTTTATTTGATTCATAGCAAAGTAATAGTCATCTATTGTTTTTATTGGCTGAGAAAAAATTGCCTCAAATGTTTGCCCAGCATACTGGCCGTTTGTAATAATAACCTTTTGACCACTGCCAAAAACCCCTAGAGGGTTAATTAAATAAATACTAGCAAGCAAAAGAATAAAAACAAAAATTGCGCGCCATTCTTTTCTAATTAAATTTTCTAAAGAGAGCTTAGCAGGCATTTTTCACCCCAACAAAATTTTCTAAAGAGAGCTTAGCAGGCATTTTTAATCCCCATAAAAAAGTGTCGCGGTTATGCAATATTATTTTCTCTCTTTTTATTTTTATATTCATACGCTTGCCTCCTTTTTTTCTAAATACCATCTTAATATTCCTGTATTTATAATCCAAGTGTTTATAATATCAAAAGCAATCGCTATATTCATAATCAGTGCAATTGTGCGCGCAATATCATTTGTAGAAACAAGCTGAATTGCCAAAAAAGCGCACCAAGACGTTATCTGCATCGTAAGTCCTATTTTGGCTGCTGATTTTATTGAAGCAAATATTGTGCCTTCTCGCATTTTCATAAGTTTTGTAGTCAAAAGAACATCAGTATTAATTGAGTATCCAAACACAAACATAAAAGCAATGATTGTAGATGTGTTAATTTCAACACCCAAAAATGAAGCAATAATAAAGGTCTCAATAACGTCAATAAGCACACAAGAAACAGCCATAACAGAAGGCACAACACTTCGAAAATAAAAAAATACTGCTCCCCCCATCAACAAAAAAGAAAATAGCAAAATTCTTGTTGTTTTTTCATACAAAATTTTGCCTAAATATGAATCTATTTCCTTTGCATGCGGTTTTTCTTTCAAATTAAGCGCGCTCATAACTTTCTCTTCAAATTGCTGTTTTGTCAAAGAATTGCTACCTGATTTTAGAGTAATATCTAAAATGCGCGTTCCTGTAAAAGATGTTGTTTCTTTAACATTTACGCCACTTAAATCGCCAAGTGCTGCATAAATCTCTGTCTCGCTGCCCCCTTGCCATTCAACAAGCGAAATTTTATATCCTCCAACAAAATCAAGGCCCAAATTCAAATTAACATTTCCTGTGCTTAATCCTATGAAAAATGCTATAACCAAAATAACAAACAACACTATTGGAAGTACAAGCATTTTTCGATAGTTTTTGTCGAAAAATAAATCAAGTGTTTTTGCGATTGCCATAAACTTATTTTGTAAGTTTGTAGGTTGTTGTTATTGAATAACAATATTATTTTGTAAGTTTGTAGGTTGTTGTTATTGAATAACAATATAAAAAAATATAAAACAACCTTTACTTGTTGTTGCATAGCAAAATAATTTGCGAATGAAATAAAATTACATAAATCTAATATAAATCTAAAATCAAAGAAATAAACCCGGCTGTATTTACCCAAAAATTATTTGTATTTTTAGTTTTTAGTGCTATTCTTTTTTGCCCACTTAATCAAATCCAGGTTTCCTGCAAAAGGATCTGTAACTTCTTCCTTTTTGATAAATTTTTTTAATCCCTGCAAAATAAAGTTTGATTTTGTTGTGAAGAATTGGCCTAATTGTTGTTTCATAATATGTGTGGTAAAGTTGTTTAAAAAATATATGCTAACTGAAGAAAACAATCAAATTAACTTAAAAGGTTGGGTGGACACAATCCGAGAACTTGGACAAATTAAATTTATAATAGTTAGAAGTCAGCTTGAAAAATATCAGGTTGTTATAAAAAAAGATAGCTCTATCGATATTAGAGAGATAGTAAACAATCTAAACCGCGAAGATGTAGTTGAAATTATTGGTGAGAAAAAAGGAGATGAACGCGCGTCTGGTGGCTTTGAAATTATTCCTTCTAAAATTAAAATACTTGCAAAATCAAAAGATAAACTTCCAATTGAATTTAGAGATGAGATAGAAACAGAAGAATCAAAACGATTTGATTGGAGATTTTTAGACTTGCGAAATCCAAAAAAAATGGCAATTTTTAAAATTAAGCAAGTGTTTATTAGCACTGCGCGCGAGTTTTTAGAAAGCGAAGATTTTATAGAAATACATTCCCCGAAAATCGTTGGAACAGGAGCAGAAGGGGGATCTGAAATATTTCCTATTGTTTATTATTCAAGAGAGGCGTTTTTATCTCAATCACCACAATTATATAAGCAATTGGGGTTGGCTGGTGGATTTGAAAAGGTCTTTGAAATTGGAGCTAATTATCGCGCAGAAAAAAGCCACACAACGCGCCATTTGACAGAATATATTGGTTTGGACTTAGAACTTTCATTTATTGAATCAGAAGATGAACTTATGGATTTAGAAGAAAAAATGCTTAAATACTGCTTAGAAAAAGTTAAAGAAAAATGTAAAAAAGAGTTAAAAATATGTGAAGCAACAATCAAAATTCCAAAAATTCCTTTTCCAAAAATCGCGATTAGTGAGGCATTCAAAAAATTAAATATTAGTAATACAAATAAAAATGATTTAAGTGATAGTGAAGAAAAAGAACTTGGAAAAATTATTGAAAAAGAAACAGGCAGTCAGTTTGTTTTTGTTACAAAATATCCTTTTAGCAAGCGACCTTTTTATACTATGAAAGATGAAAAAGATCCAACACTAACTAAAAGTTTTGACTTGCTTTGGAAGGGCTTAGAAATCACAACAGGAAGCCAACGAGAACATCGGCACAATATTTTAATAAACCAATGCAAAGAAAAGGGTGTTCCTACTCAATCAATCGCAACATATCTTGAGGCCTTTAAATATGGAATGCCGCCAGAAGGAGGAATGGGAATTGGAATTGAAAGAATTATAATGCAAATGCTAAATTTATCAAATATTAGAGAAGCGAGCTTTTTTCCGCGAACAGCAGAAAGATTAGAGCCATAAATAAGGAAAAATACGAAAACTATTATAAAAAAAAAGAATATATTTATTAAAAACTTAGATTTAAACTAACAAACCAACACTTATTTTTTACTTTTAATCTTTTCTTCAGCACTATTAACAGATTTTAGAATACTTTCTTTTTTGCTTTTTAAAATTTCAGCAACAGTGTCTTTAGCTCCAAGTCCTATTGCTAAGCCCAAGCCCAAAGCAAACGCCACTGCAAAAGCCATTAAAATAATTTTAAAAGTGTCGGTAATAAGCGAAGGATCAATCATAAAGTGAGGCAATGCCATAATTAAAAAGAAAAACAGTATAATATATTTAACAATATTTGCAACTAAGCCAGCAAACAAAAATGGCGCGCGGCGCGTATAATATGCCACATATTCTCCAACAAACAAGCCAACTATAATTAAAATTACTCCATAAATAAAAATAGGGAATAAATTTGCAATATTAGTTATAAAATGACTAAGCATATCTAATTTTGCAAAACTAACTGCTTGTAACACTACTATTAAAAGCAAATATACATATAAAATATTTACAAAAAACTTAATGGGTGAATAGTCACCAAGAGTATTTCCAACAGGGGAGTCTGCGATTTTCTTTTCAATGTTTGCTTTCTTTAAAATAGATTTAATTACTTTGCGTATAATTTTTGCAACTATAACTCCAACAACCAAAACAAGTATTGCTATTAGGATAGGATAAAGGTGGTTGACAATTGTTTCAACTGCCACAAGATTAGATAAATCTGTTATTTTCATAATATTATTTAAATGGTTTGTTTAAAAGGCAAGATTAAAAATATAACAAATATATTACTTGCTAGTAGCTTTGAGAGATTTTGACATTAATAGCAGCAACAAATAGCTTTGAGAGATTTTGACATTAATAGCAGCAACAAAATATTTTTAAAATCTTATTGCATCTTTCATATTTTTAAGAAAACTTGGCTCTTTCTTAAAAGATAAAGCATGTGATAATACATCATAAAGCGTTTTACAAGCGATAATTTTGGTGTTTGCTATTTTTGATTTTGGTAACGACACATCTCCTAAATTTCGTAGGGGTATAATTATTGTGTTAAATCCTTGCTCAATTGCCGCAGAAATTTTTGCATTAACTCCTCCAATAGGCAGAACTTCTCCTTGTATTGAAAGTGAACCGGTCATAGCAATGTTTTGCTTAATTGGTATATTTTCAAGTGCTGAAAAAATAGCGGTTGCTACACTAATAGAAGCAGAGTCACCCTCAACACCTTCATAAGTATATAAAAACTGAATGTGTAAGTCATAATCGCTAAGATTTTTTCCAATAAATCGTTTAATGTTTGCCTCAATATTTTGGATTGATTCTAATGCAATTTTTTGCAGATTTCCTGTCACAATTATTTTACCTTGCCCTTTTTTGTGTGGTTTTGTTATGACTGATAAAATAGGAAGCACAACCCCACTTGATGTCTCTCTACTTCCTATAACAGCAAGCCCATTTACTCTTCCAATTTTCGTGCCACTAATTTCAATTGCTTCATAAGATTTCAATTTTTCACAATACTTCCCTGATATTTGGTCTTCAACAGAATAGCATTTTTTTATTGCTTCTTCAACATCTAACTCATCTGTAAACAACTTATTTTTAAATAAAGCAATATCTCCTGCTGATCTTACAAGTCCGCCAAGTGCTCGAAAATGTGCGCTTAATTTTCCTTTTTCGCCTGCTATCATTTTGTTATATTGAATAAATCTATCAACTGCTTTATTAGTAAAATGAGGAATTTTTCCGTCATTCACTATCTCTTGAGCTATAAATACAGATAGCTTCTGACGATTTTCAGCAGTATCTTCAATTGTATCTTCCATATAAATTTCATAACCATAACCTATTATGCGCGACCTTAAAGCAGGGTGAAGTTTTTCAAGTGCATGAATATTTCCAGCAGCAACCAACACAAAATCACAAGGCACAGGCTCTGTATGCACTGTTGAACCTCCACTCATAGGGTTTTTTCCAGTGATAGATAGCTTTTTTTCTTGCATAGCAGTCAGCAAAGCAGTTTGGGCCTCAACAGGTAAAGTAGAAACTTCGTCAATAAACAAAACACCTTTATTAGATTTATGAATCAAACCAAATTCAACTCTTTCGTGAGCAGGAGTTCCTAATCCTCCTGATTGAAAAGGATCATGCTTAACATCTCCAAGTAGCGCGCCCGAGTGAACACCAGTAGCATCATAAAAAGGCAGTTCGTGTTTTTTTCTTTCTAAAATATTTGGCTTAACGTCTTTTGTAGATGATGATAGCATTTTAAACATAATAATTATAACTACGCCTGCGATTAAACCAACAAGTAGCTGTTGGGTGTTAATTGCATAAAAAAGGACACCTATAAGTGAAACAACCATTAAAACAGTAAAAAGTAGATTTAATAAGCGCCTTTGGTCAGTAAAAGTTTGGCGATATTTTTCTGCTTCAGCAACAGAAACAATAGTAATTCTTGGATTGTTTTCGTCGCGCTCATTTGGCAAAGACATAACAGCAGGTATTTCTTTTTCAGGTAAAAGCTCTGAAAGGGCTTTTCCTAACATTGATTTTCCAGTGCCTGGTGAACCTATTAACAAAAGGTTTCTTCTTTGTTTTGCAGCTTTCATTAAAATTTCTTTAGATTTTTCTTGACCTATGATTTGTGAAAATGTTTTTTTAGGAACTGGAATTTCTTGAGTTGTTTTAAAATTTTTAGGAACAGATGGCAAGACCTCTTTAACAAAACCCATGGAATCTATAGACAAAATAAATTGCTTTTTTTCTTTCAAATATTTTTCAAACACAATGTTGTCACCGACAGATTCAAATCTGATAACCACTGGTTTGCCATCAAATTCAGCAACAATTGGCCCATAATTTATATTGTATTTCTTTGACGGAAAAAAAGCAAAGGCATTGCCTGGTTGTGATTTAATATTCCAAAATATGTTTGATGTTTTAGCGCGCCCATGCATTTTCTCAAAATCTGTTGCTATTTTTGATGAAAAATAAAGTTCAATTATATTATCTTTTTGCTCTGGCATATATTTTTTAGTGGATTTTAGTAGTTTCTACACAACTTATTTGTATATTCTTTGCATCTTTTTTGTATAGCAGTAAGGCAATATTATATCTTCATTTTTTTATTATTTTTTTCTATTTTTTCATTTTTTTTTATAGCAGTAAAGCAATTTTATATTCTTATTTTCCTAACATCTATCTAAAATCTATTTGTTATGTTAATAATTAATAATAAATATTAATATTCATATAAAGAGCAGGAGTGAGTTGTGAAAACACGCAACAGTGTTCAATAATGCAAGGGGCAGGCGCGAGTTGTGCAAAACGCACAACAGTATTCAATAATGCAAGGGGCAGGCGCGAGTTGTGCAAAACGCACAACAACTCCGCGATGCGGACTTAAACCTGCGAAGATTTATGTTAATATTATTATATTTATATGAAGAGCAGGCGCGAGTTGTGAAAACACGCAACAGTATTCAATAATGCAAGGGGCAGGATTTGAACCTGCGAAGACTTGCGTCAACGGATCTTGAGTCCGTCCCCTTTGACCACTCGGGAACCCTTGCTTTGCGGGTTTTTTTGTCAGAGACAAATCAAACCCTTGCGATGTAAGAACGCTAATGTTGAATATAAACAAAACAACAAAACGCGCGCTCCTTTGCTTGCCACTTAATTTTTTTACTTGCAAAAAGCCCTAGGGAAGAGTTGAACTCCCGACCTACTGTTTACGAAACAGTCGCTCTACCAACTGAGCTACTAGGGCTTAAGATTTTTTATCTATAAACAAAAAAACTAGCCATTAAAATAAAAGGCGCGCGAAAGTTTGGTTGAATATAATAAAAAATTAATAGAAAACATATTATAAAAATTTGTTAAGCAAAACTAAAAAGAAATCCAATAAAATTACTTCAAATCTTAATTCCTATCAGACCAAGCACAAATTTATGCACTATTAATAAAATTCCTAAAGCATATAAAATAAAACATATTTTGTTAAAATGTTTCCCTTTTTTTAATACTTTATTTAAATATATAGTTGCTTGAATTACTAAATACCCACATATTTGAAATATGTTTGCTTCTTTTAAAGCAAAGGTCCAAAATAAAGTAAGTGGAGTCCAGATAATCATTAAAAGAATAATTGTACCAAAAATAACAAATGCTTCAAAGGCTAAACTTGATTTGAACCTTTATAGTAAATCTATATATATAGTGCTAGCTATTATTCCTGTTGTAAGCCATACAAAGAAAATAGGTAAACTTAAATCTGAAAAATTAAAAAATTGAAACCTATCAAAAAATAAAGTAGTAGTATTTGAATCCATATAATATTTACTCAACTTCTACAAAAACTGCTGGTTTTCCCGGCAAAGAAAATTTTGCAGTGTTTTGAGGATCAAAGGTTGTTTCTTTCTGTATCTCGAAAATTACACCAAACTCCTTTTCAAAAAACATTTTTGCATCTTCTAAAACAGCAAATTCTTTGTTCCTGCTTAACAAAACACCAGGAATTGCGCGCAGTTTGCTCGCCATGTTTTCAATTTCAAATTTGTGTTCAGCATATTTTTGCGCGCGCAAAAGTTCGCCAATTTGCTTTCCACTTGATGCATCTTTAAACAATTCATACTTCCATTCTGGCGCCAAATATAGATGAATTTTTTTTGCTTTTTTTCTACTACCTTTTTCTACCAAAAGAATTAGTTCGCGCAAAGTTTCGTGCAAGTTGATGATATTTTCTTCTGATGCTTCGGTGTGTTTGTCTTCCAAAGATTTATCAAATTGAGGATAAGAAGCAAGCGAGATAAAATCCTTATTACCTATCTGCTCCCAAAGTTCTTCGCAAATGTGTGGAGTGAACGGCGCCATTAATCTTAGCCAAATATTGCTTACTTTTTCAAGTGTTTGTTTATCTTTTCCTCCTCGCGATAAATACCACTTTATTAAATTGTGAATATTAAAAAAGATCTCATCACTCGCTTTTTTAATATTAAATTTATTAAATTCGCTCTCAACAACCTTGCAAGAAGCATTTAGTTTTGAAAGAATCCATTTGTCAATCGCCTCTTTTTCTTCATCTTTTTTTATACTTAATTCATTAATCATTTCTTCTTCATCTTTTTTTATACTTAATTCATTAATCAAATTGATAATTGATTCTAATTTTTTTTTATATTTTATAATAATATCTTGATCCCATTCTATATCAGAAAAAAGCTCTGCTGTGTTTAAATAATACAATCTCATTCCATCAACAGAATATTTTTTTGCTATATCTTTAATAGGTTCTGCTCCGCCTTTTGATTTTGAAAGTTTAAATTTTCCTTTTCCTGTGACCCAACCATTAGCGCCAATACCAACAGGCCAATATTTTTCTGGAAATATTGCTATATGGCTTTTCAAAAAAACGGGAAAATGAACTGTTTTATGCTCTTTTCCCGCAATATTCATATTTAAAGGATACCAATAATCAAATTCTCTATGAATTTCTTTCCAAATCTCGTTTTTTGGTTTGCCTTTTCCCAAAAAAACATAATCAAAAAATTCTTCTGTTAGATCATCTACACTTATTTTCTTATTGTTAAAATATTGAGAAACAATATAATAAGCAGGATAAATTGTCGAGTCTGCAATTGGTTCTATTATCCATTTTTTGTCAAACGGCAGTTTTGTTCCTATCCAATTATTCAAACGAGTGCAAGCCCTGTCTTCAAACCAAGTTAAAATTCTGGGAAAATTTTTCTTAAAGCTTTCAGGAATTATTTGCATGTTATCTACTTGTTTTTTTGCCTTTTCTGTTATTGATTTATCACTATATTTTATAAACCATTGGTCAGGAATTTTTTTTATAACAACTTTTCCCCCACATCGACAAATAACTTCTTCTGACAAATCTCTGATTTTTCCAGCAAGATTTTGGTTTAATAAATCTGCCCCTAAATTTTCCTTAACTTCACTTATTTTTAAACCAGCATATTTGCCGCAAATTTCTTTCAAAACACCTTTGCTAAACTCTTTAAGGTATATTTCTGTAGTTGCTTGTTCAAGTTTTTCTATTTCATTTTGAGTGTCAATTCCTATTTTTTTGCAAATTTCTTCTGCAGGAAATTCTCCAAACTCTTGAGTCTTAATTAAAGAAATTTGTTTTATATTTTTTATTTCTTCTTTTGGAAGATTAAATTTATCAAGCAAGTTGTTATTGTTTTGTATATCTTTTAGCGCTATGTAATCATAAGGAGCATGAGCAGGAACACTCATAACAACACCTGTTCCTACATTTGGATCAACAAATAATGCAGGTAAAATTATGACTTTATTTTTGGTTAGAGGATTTTCGCAATATTTTCCAATTAACTCTTTTCCTGAAACTTGCTCTATTATTTCAACACTTTCTTCTTGATATTTTAATTTTTCTGCTGCTTGCTTGCTTATAATATAAATTTCAGATCCAACACTTGCGCGCACATAATTTATCTCTGGATTTATCCACATATTAACAACACCAAATAAAGTTTCAGGACGCAAAGTAGCTGCAGGCAAAACATTATTTTCTAATTTAAATTTTATTGTAAAATATTCCACAACTTCTGCATTTCCTCCTTTTGAAATGTCTGTTTCAGATAGATCAACTGCAACAGGCCCGCAATTAATGCAAGTAGTAGTAAAATATGGCTTTTGAATAAGCAAACCCAAATCCATAAACTTTTTAAACTGCCACTCAATGAATTTATGATAATCATCAAAACTAGTGCAAGTAAATGCACTCCAACTAGAAGAAAATCCATATGCTTTCCAACTATCAACATATTCCTTATTAAAAAACTCTATAATTTTTTCAGGAGTCGTAAGATTGCTGACTATGTCTTTAGGACAGCCATTATCAACTAAATAATTTATCCATTTTTCATCTCTATTTTTAATTTTGTTTGCAAAACTAATTGCAATATTTCCACTCGCATGAGTGCCAACAGGAAAAAACACATTTTTTCCAAGCATGCGGTGGTAGCGCGCAACAACATCAGTGATAGAATAACCTCGCATATGACCTACATGCAAATATCCTGAAATTCCAGGATATGCAAATATTATAAAATATTTCTCTTTATTTTCGTCAACTTTTGGCTCAAAAACCTTTTTATTCTGCCATTTTTTTTGCCATTTTTGTTCTATATAATGAAAATCAACAGATGATTTATTAGCCATAATTTTTTATAATATAAAAAAACCCATTTAATTTTATACTTGCCCACCACTACTACTACCACTACTACTAGAACCTTTTAAAATACATTTTCCATCTTTACATTCTTCATTATTTTTACATTGAGCATTATTATTACAACTATTTATATAAATATCTCCTATTCCTGTTTTAGAACTATAAGATAATATTTTTGTTTCTTCAATACTAAATTTTAAATCTATATTAAAGGTTGTTTTTTCATTGTTATTAAGCGTCTTAACCCAAACATAAACTGGAAGTGTAATATTTGGAATAGTTGCAGATAAGCTATTATATTCATATCCAGAACTATCTATGCCAGCAGAAGTATCCCCCCCTATTTTAGAAGGGCAAGATATACCTGTTAAATTTAGATTGTAGCCTTTAATATCACTAATTTTAGTATTTTCATCTTTAAGAATATAAGTAAGATTATATTTTTTCTTACAAACATTTTGTTCGCACACAGTATCACTATCTGCCTTAAATTCTAGATGTAATGGAGCAAAATCAAAACTAGGATCAATACTTATACTATAATTACCATCTTTATTTGTTAGTGAAATACCAAAATCATTTTTAATTAAATCAATCTTTTTAAGAGAAATATAAGAAGGTAGTTCATTTTCTAAATTCATAGTTCTTATAACATATGTATAGTTATATTTAGATCCTATTTTAGCATTAGAATCTCTATTTTGGAAATTAAAGGATATATTTCTTTTATTCTTATCTAAAGATTCTCCTATACTCTTAATTACTTCATCATTTTTTATCTCTAATCCAGGAGAAGTGGCAGTAATAAACCCATACAAATTATTAAATACAACCTTTGCAGGGTAATTGTTTGTATTTTTAAACAATGATACATTGTCTTTATTCCCAACTTCAATATTTATCTTAATGTCCTGGTCGGGTTTTATTTTTAATGGATCTTCAATATAAATATTTGAAGTTAAAAAACTATCACTTATTGCTGCCATTTTTGGATTGTTAGGATTTGTAGTTGGCTTTTCTGTGGTTGGCCCTCTTTTTGCTGCTAAACAAAATTTTACATTTGGTGAAGTTTGCCTTTTTTCATTATCATCAGAAGGCTCTCTACATTCAGTATTATCTATCTTACAATCAGAAGTCTCCTTACATGTTGCTGTACAAACACCATTAAAACAAGCTTGAGCAGTAGTGCAATTGCTTGTATTATCAACAGTGCAAGTAGATCCTCCTCCAACGCATCCGCTTACAAAAACAACTAAAACAATAAATATACTCAATATTATAGCACTAAACGCCAACGTAAATATTTGCTTTGAGTTAATAGCTATAATATGTTTATATAGGGTATTTAAAAACCCCATTATTTTTGAGTTTTGTATAAAAATGTGCTTTCACTACTAACGAAAAATCAAAGTAAGAAACCAACAACACATATAAAAACAAGCAAAATTTCCATAAAATATATTAAAATTACGATGTTTTGCTCTGTTGCTAATTTTTTATTAGAATAATAAAAATAAATACTTGAAGTTAATTTTCGCACACACATAAAAATTAGCACATCATAATTATTCTGCTCAAATCCCTAAACCCTGGCGCAAATCCAAGTACAAACAGAACAAACTTTAACATATTTTTTGTATTTTTATCTTTAATAAAATGATCTGTAAGCATTAAGCAAGGAATTACAACAAGCAACTTCAAAATAAAGAATGCAGCAGGACCCAACAAACCCATAATCGCTGCTGGTAAGACATGCTTCTCAACATAACCAAAAAAAGTTAAAGCAACAAAAGTCGCGCTTACATCAAACAAGTGCGCTGCCACAACAAGCAAATTCTGCTTTGTAAAAATTTTAGAAAACACCTTAAACCTCCAAGCAACAGCAAAAGGTGCGCAAGCAATCCCAAAAATTATTGAGAAAAATAGAAGTGCTTGCAGATTTTGGGCGCGCAAAGCAATAATTAAAATATTAAAAATTGTTAGAACAAACCCAGCAACAAACAAAGGTTTCCACCACTCTATTTTAAAAAAGCGCGATACAAAAATACTAAAAACCCAAGCCACAACAAACAACACAAAAATTAAAAAATAAATTCCAGGTGCTACAAAAAACCAAATTGTTGGAAAAAAGCTTGCATCAACCAGTGCTCGACTCGTTGTTCCAAAAACAACCCAAGGTGCTACAGCCACAAAAAAATCGTCATTTAATTTTACTTTTTGTCGCTTAAAAATCCACAAAAGCAAAAAAACAAAAAGAGACAAAATTATACCATAGATCAAAGTGTTAAACAAAGTGTAAGGTGCAAAAGTCCCAAAATTTTGCTCAAAAAAAGAAAGAATATTAACCATAATTTAGTTTGTGTTAGTTAGTGTTATTTGTGTTAGTTAGTGTTATTTGTGTTAGTTAGTGTTATTTGTGTTAGTTAGTGTTATTTGTGTTAGTTAGTGTTATTTGTGTTAGTTAGTGTTATTTGTGTTAGTTAGTGTTATTTGTGTTAGTTAGTGTTATTTGTGTTAGTTAGTGTTATTTGTGTTAGTTAGTGTCATAATATTAAAAACACAAAACACAAAACACAAATCAAAAACACAAAACACAAATCAAAATATTAAGTAAAAGTTTTAATTATACAAACTTTTTATAAACTTTTGCTACAAAAGTTTATGGCAACAACACAAACACAAAAAAGCACAAATAAGAACGCAAACCCCAAACCGTCAGGAAAAACAAACAAAATGCAAACACAAGTAGAATTAGACAAAGTAGTAATTAACATTGGAGCGGGCGGGGACATTTCAAAAATTGAGCGCGGTCAAAATATGCTGAAAAAATTAGTTGGCGGGAAATCAATAATTACAAAAGCAACAGGTGCTGCTAAAACATTTCAGGTTAAGAGTGGTGCTCCTATGGGTGTAAAGATAACTTTGCGTAAACAAAAGGCGCTTGCATTTTTAAAACTCTTTTTTACTGCTTTTGAAAATATAAAGGCTTCGTCATTTGACAAGCAAGGTAATATATCTTGCGGAACATCTGAATATTTTAGAATGAAAGATATAAAATATGATCCTTCAATTGGAACTCTTGGTTTAGAATGTATGATTTCGCTAAAAAAACCAGGTAAGCGCGTAAAGTTAAAAAAGCGCGCGCAATCTAAAGTCGGAAAAAAGCAAAGGGTTGAAAAAGAAGAGGCGATTGCGTTTATTCAAAAAGAGTTTGGCATTAAAGTAAAAGAGTAAATAAATTAAATATATTTATTTATTCATAAGTTTTTCTTACTTGTTTGTTTTTTGGTTTTTCTCTTTTTTGCTCTTTTGGCTTTAGCTTTATTTTATATTTTTTGGTTCTTCTTGGTTTTTTTCTTTTGGTTTCTTTAACTTTTGCTCTTTTGTCCTTTTTCTTTTGGTTTTTGCTTTTTTGTCTGTTTTTATCTATTTTTGTTTGTCTGTTTTAATATTTTATTTTTTCTGGTTTTTTATTTTTGGTTTTTTATACTCTTTGTAATTCTTATAGATATAGATATAATACCCAACAATAACAGCTAAAATCAGCAAAACCCACCAATACCAGCAAGCAATAAATCTAAGATTACAGCCAAGGCCAAAAAGACAGCAACTATGTTGCCCTTGATTTGTTTTGTTTGATAGAGATGTTATAATGTGATCCTCTTTTGTTGCGTTGCATTTTCCGCAGTCTGTCTCGCAGGTCAAACAGGTTTCGTTTCCTTCGCATTTCTCATCTCTACAAACAGGAATTTTTGAGTAATCTTCTAGGCTGTTTTTGTAATTTTCTTTGCAAGTGCTATCGCAAACTTTGTCTCCGCAAGTACAATTTGAGCAATTTTTGACATTGATTATTGTAGGAGTGTTATATAAATTGTGGCGGCTAAAAGTTAGTAAATGTGTTCCTATTGTTGTGTTGAAACAAAAAATTTGATTGGGTTGAATTTTGTGTGTTGTTTGGTTATCAATATTTAATGTAAAGTTTGTCATAAACGCGTCGCAACATCCTCCACAGTTTGCGTTTTCGTTTGATGGAATGATTAGGCAGATTTTTTGGTTTGCGCAGATAGGGGTTGTGAACTTGTAAAATATTCTATGGCAGTGCTGATATTTGCTTGTTTTTGGTGGAATCAAATAAAATAAGCTATAAATTTCCTTGTTTTCACAATCCCAATTGCAATAAATCTTGTTCTCAAACCTGAGTGAAAGGTCTCCATATTTTATTACTTTTAGTTTAAGGTTTATTATTTTTGATTCATTTTGTGATAAGTCAAAAGAAGTATAAGTGTGTGCTGGCGCGCCATTATCTAATTGTGCGTCTGTGGATATTAACTCAAATCCATATGCTCCAACAAACACAATAACATTTTTGGCAATATCATTTCCTTTATTTGTAATATTAATTTGATATTCAACTTCTTTTTTATATTCTATTTTATCGCTGATTTTTTTGGTGTCCAACACAAGGTGTGGCGCACTAACATTCATTATTGTTGAGTTTCTTGTGTTGAAAATCGTGTCGTCAGTTATAAAAAGAGTGGCATTGATTGTGTCATTGATTGCGTGCGGCCTGCCAATAAAAGTTATATTTAATGTTTCGTTTGGAACAATTTTTGAAATTATTGCGCTCCACTCATTTTCTACATTGCTTATATTGTTGCTGAATTTTAATGACAAAACATCTACAAAATAAATGCCATTCATAACATAATGCGCAATCACATTGTAAGCAGTTATATTTCCTGTGTTTTTTATTGTTAGGTTTCCTGTGAAATCCTGGCAAGGATAAACTTTTGATGGAATTGAAATATTTAGAATTTCAAGGACAACAGATTGCATCTTCATTGTATGGTTTGTTAAAGTGTTAAATTCCTGATAAGGTCCTGATATATAACTTAGATATGTTGCGTTGATGTGGTTTGTTAGGTTCTCTTCTGCGCGCACATATTCTCCTTGCTTATATGTTCCGCTTATGTTTGTGTCTTCATATGTCTCGTTTATGCTCGCGTTTATTGTTATAGTATAGCAAGTGTTGTTTTCTATTGATGAGATCTTCCAAATTAGGGTGCGCGTGCGGTTGTTTATTTGGGTAGTTGAATTTGGCGTAGGAGTTGCGTTTAAAAAAGTTGTTCCGTTCGCCAAAATGTCTGTTGTTGTTATATTATATGCAACACCTTTTCCTGCATTGCAAATTGAAATATTATAAGTTATATTTTGGTTGGGGTAACTTTCGCTTATACTTGTTTTTGTGATAATTATGTTAGGAAGTTCAACATTTGTTGAAATTGTATTTGTGTGGTTGTATTGGTGACCGTTTGATGGCGCGCTCCATCCTGACAAATTTGCACTGATTTGTACAGTATCGTCTTGGTTTAAAAAGGTGTTATTAGAATAAGTGTTGTTGATAAACGCCAAAACCGAGATGTTTATACAGCTTCCATTTGTCAGATTGTCAAACATATAAAGAAGCATCTGCGAGCCATCAGATAAGTTTATTTGAGAGTTTGAAATAGGGGTTGTGGTCGCGCTCCAATTTATGAAAACAACGCCAGACAGAAGCGTGGCATTGAATGAAATATTATATGTTGTTGAATTTCCATAATTGCAGAGATAAAAGGTGTAATTATTGATTGCTCCACTAGGCAAGCTATTATTTTGCTGTGTGATTGACAACAATAAATTCGGCTCGACAACAAGCAAGTCAGCGCTCGCGTTTGTTGTGTAATTTCGGCTATTTTGCGAGTTCCAGCTCATTGAAACTGCATCTGCTTTGTTCAACAAATAATCACCTATTATAACATCGCTGTTATTATCATATTTTGTCTTAACGCGTGCGCTTATTGTTATAATAATTGTTTCGCTAACATTAACATTTGAAAAGAAATATGTTAAATTTCTTCTGTCGGGCAGAGATGAAATATCAAAAGCATCTGTTGATTTTGAGGTTGAGTTACTCAAAAATTCTGTCCCGTCAGGTAGATAATCCAAAACACTAACATTGTAAGCAATTGAGTTTCCTTCATTTTTAATTGTGATTGTGTAATTGATGGGAAAACCCGGCGCTTGCTGTTGTGGATTTACTGTTTTTGAAATTGTGATATTGGGCTCCAAAATTACTATACTCGCATTTGCGTTTATTTTAAAGGTTTCATTTGTTGAATTATAATAAGTTATGTTTGCAAAATTGTAAAGTATGCTTCCTTTGTGTAGGTTTGATGCATTGTTTACAAACCCTTCAAAATTTAGATTTAAAATCCCTATACGAACATCACTGAAATTGCAATAAACCGTGTTGTTGTTTATTATCTTGCAATTTGACACACAACTCGCAGCAGTGCTATTTAAATAAGTAAAGGTGCAATTTTCGATGGCTGTTATATTAAAATTAGTTGAATTGTCAAACAAAGTTAGATTTTTTACACCACCTCTCGTTGTGTTTGTAATTATAGTCCATTCGAGTGGTTGGCCAAGCGAAGCATTTATTTGGTTTGTGTATTTGTAAAATGTTGGAGGAGCAATGATAATTCCTCTTTGCACGAGTGAGTAATTAGAATTTGCGTCAGTTGAATATTCGCGCGCAGTTCCATTATACTCATCTGCTTTTGTTTGATTTGTCGAATAATATATTATATTTAACTGGTTTGCTCCAATATTATCGCCAGCAACAATAAATTTATTATCACGGTAGGTTTCATTAACTTTAAAGGCAAGCCAAAAATTTACTGTTTCATTTACATTTATTTTTGAAATATTTTGAATTATTATTGTAGTATTTACAAAAAGAGGTATAATCTCAGAAGAGTTATAAATAAGTCCATCTGGAATATAATCAATTATTGTAATATTCCACGCAGTTGAAGAGCCGTTGTTTTTCAATGAAATTGTATAATTTATTATATCATCGATGCTGACAGGTGTGTCAGATGTGCGTGTTTTGTTTGCGACAATGTTTGGCTCTAAGACTGTAAATGTTGTTGAAGTCTCATTTACTGTTTCTGCTCCTTGGTTTGTAGAATTGAAAAATTCATTTGCTTCAGGGCCAGATGAGTAGTAAGAAGTATTTATCCTATTTTTAAGTTGCGTGCTGTTTGTATTGGTGCTGATATTTTCAACAAATGTAGAGTGGTTCATAATTATTGTAATTGGCGCAGAAATGTTACCCAAACTCGATTTACACTGCCATAAAAGAGATTCTGTTGTCTCATTCAGAACAGAACAGTTGAGTGTTGAATCATTGCAGAAGTAATTGCTGTTTGTTGTGTTTGTATATTTGCAAGTCGCGCTTCCATTAATATAGTGCAATCTGCTCTCTAAATAGTCATTAATTGTTATATTTTCAATTGTGCCGCATTTTATTTCTGTTGTAATTATATAATCCTGTTTTTCTCCGATACTAAGATTTGAATATTTTCTTTCTTTGATTATAAACGGGGCATTGGCGCCGATTATAGTTGAGTTAGTGGTCTGATTGATTGTTGTGGCATAATTGCAATTAGCGCAGCTTCCATTTACAAAAGTCGTAGAATTATACGCTACGGGACAGGTAGGTTTTGCTTTTACTTGCGCGCTCCAAGTTTTACCTGCCAAAAGATCTATTGTCCAATTTATTGTTCTGTTGATTTCATTTATTTCTCCAGATACATTTGTCCAAAGATCGCTAAATCCTTCTGCTAAACTATGCAAAATCGTCAGATTATAAGCAGGCCCTCCATTGTTTGTTACTTTGATTGTCCATGTTCGATTTTCGCCAAAATTAACTGTCTGGGATGTGTTGGCAACTTCTAAATTTATAGATGGGTTTGTATAATTAATATTAGTGGTTTTTGCATCTGAAAATTCTTCTGAACAAGAATCAAAATAAGTTAAATTTACACTAACATTTCCGCTCGCTGCTGCGATGCATTGTTCTGATGAATTGAATGCGCGCACAGACACTATGATTTGCATATTTGTATTATTTGTTTGGCTGCTTCCATTCCAAAGTATATATTGGTTATTTATTTGCTCAAAATCGACTTGCGTTGAATTTCCAACTACCCACCACAAGTTTGCATATTTTAAATCATTTCCAAGTGTTGTGCTAATATTCCAATTGTGCGCTGGCAGAACATTGGTGTTTATGTTGAAAGTTATGTTTTTTTCTTCGCAAGGTCCGATTTCTGGCGCGCTTATGCTTGCAATTCTCATAATTGGTTGTGTGTCTAAATCAGATGTTGTTGAAGCGCATCCAATTGTGCAATTGCAATTGCCAGAATAACAGCCCCAACAAACAGTGGCATTGTTTTTTGTAGTTAAATTACAGCCTGTTATGTTAGCAGTAATGTTTATGCTTATTTGACTGTGGTTTGCTAATGTGTTAAGCGCGCACCAAAATAAATCATCAGATGTTCCTGACCCTCCAGTTGTTCCGTTCATAGATTCGCAGTTTGTGCTGTCAAAAAGTGTGTTAATTGGCAGAAGGTCTGTAATATTTATGCCGTACGCATCTGCGTTGCCAGTATTTTTTACAGTTATATTCCATATTATTTGAGATTTGTTTTCTTTTGCAATCCACAGCGGAGTTTTTGTAATTGAAATCTCAGGGTCTAAAACAACAAATGTTGGCGAGTATTTTTCAAGAGTTGTACCAGTAGAGCCCTCTGCAAACTGGCAAACAGTTTGATATGTTATTTTTGCTTTTGATTGACTTTGACTTGGCGAACAACAAGAAGTGGCATTGTATTTAAAAAAAGGCTGAACTGTTTCATCTTTTTTTATTTTATCAATAACAAAAGTGATCGAACCGTCAGGATTATAAGTAATAGGGGAAACCACACTTTCGTTGATCGTCACTTGTGTAACATTAAATCCTACAAAAGGTAAATAATTTATTGTAACATTATACAAACTTGTTTCTCCTTTCATTTCTATAGATAGGTTTGATGTGAAATTTGGATCGCTCAGGTTAGTAATGCAAAGCGTTACAGAATCCATCTCACTAACAGATACTTGAGTTATAGGTGTCTTAATTATTGCATAACTGCTTGCGCTACTGTTTGAACATTCAACATCAAAGCATCCAACTTTAACATCTGCAAAAAGAGACATATTGCTGCATTTGGTAACAGTTGCGTTTGCATTGAATTTCGCCAAGCTTGACGGCTCAATTTTATCAATTGAAAATGTTGCGTATTTGCTCGTGTTTTCTATCAAAGATATATTAGAACCAATAGGCGCAGACCAATTTGAATATTCCATTCCCTCATCAAAAGTTATATTTACGATCGCATTGTATGCTGCGCCAGGCCCTAGGTTTTTCACAATAATTTCATAAGTAGCTATATCTTCGCTTACAATATCTGGTTTTCTGTCAAAAGTTATCGAAAGCAATGGTTTTGTTAGAACAAGAGATTGCGAGGTGCTGACAGAGTGTTCGCAGCCGCATTCTGAGCAATTATTATCTGTTCCTTCACTTGTATCATTCAATTTGCAATAACCTGTTTTGCATCCATCATTCCAGTTTATCCAAGAAGCTATAGAATTTGCTGAATTGCATTTTGGAGTTGCATTAAGTGTTAAAGTTGAGTCATAAAAAAATGTGTCGTTTCCGTCTGATAGCGCGCTAAGATTATATTTTAAAATGCAATCCCCTGTGCTACAATTAATTTCAGGATCAGCAATAAAACTTTGCGTGTTATTTATATAAGGTCCATTATCAATCATATATTCATCTGTTTGGGTTGTCTTTCCTTTTAATGTTAAGTTTGAACTTCCGGCAGTATAATTCCAATTACTAATATTTACATACCATATAAGGTCGTGCGCTCCGCCGAGTATGTTCCATTCATCGAGATATAAAGATATTGGAACTTGGGAACAAGTATCGTGCATCATAGGCATATTTAATTCCATATGTGGATGTGCTTTAAATATTTTTACTTCAAGATTTTTATGCGCGCCATTTCTTTCACAAGGCGATTCGTGGCATACATTCCCCCCACTTCCGTCAGTTTCGCTGCGAATTATTGACTCAAAAATATAGCGAGTATAAATATCAAGCACATCCCACTTTCCAACAGTTATATTATATGTTGCATTTATTGGGTGCGAAGAGTTAAGAATGCAGCCAGACCTATTTGTAGCATTTTCAGGTAATCCAGATATTACTGTAAAATTTGTTAAATTCCAATTTGCGCAAACAACATTACCTCCAATATCTGAATAATAATCTGGTTCTTTTGAAAATGAAACATTTATTGTTTGCAGTGAACTTGAAACATTAACTTGAACAGCGCAGGTAAATCTAGCTGTTGTGTCGTGATAGTGAAAATTGTTTTTCATAAAGCACTCACTCCAAGTTAGATCTGTGTAAGACGCAGAGATATTGGTTGTGTAGGCGCTAGCAGTTATATTATAATCATGGCAAGATTCTTGGCGTTGTGGGCTTATTATTTTATTCATTCCAAATCCGCCAGGGCAAGTGGTTTTGCTGGTTTTGCTTTGTGTTGTGTACCGCCAGGTTTGGGGGGCAATAGAGCAATAATCACATCCTGCAAGCGAAATATTTACATTATTTTTTACAGCTAAACCACGGCATCTGCAGGAATTGTTCACATGTAAAGTAAAGGTTATATTTTTAATAGAATTTGCAGGAATATTGCTTATATTCCATTTTAATTTTAGAGTTGTGTTTGTTTCCTCGCTGCTTATGAAAACCGCGTCGCTATTATCACTGTAATTTGTCACAACTTTAAAGCAAGACCCATTGCCGCAAGCGCAGGCAGGAAATGTCAAAGTGTCTTCAACTTCAACATTTTTGCTTGTTGTGTTTGTGTTTTCAGAACCAAAATTTTTAACAGTAATTGTAAAATTATTTAAATTATTTCCAACCGCCAAATCAATCGGGCCTGTCTTTGTTACGCGCACATCTGGAAAAGTCGCAGAATCTCCGACAGCAGAAAAGACCTGTGTGTTATCTTTATCGCACTTATCTTTGAATTTTTTGTATAATATAATAAATGCTTTGAGTTCTTCCCAAGACCTTTGGCAGCTTCCATTATAATATAAGGTTATATTTATTGTTGCGTTTGGTTGAAGTGGCGATGAAAAATTTATTATAGTTATGCTATTCTCTTCTTGCTTTGCATCAAAATTTGGTGTTGAAGATATATTATTGTAAATATAGTTCCACATGCCATTAAACTGCAATGATATATTTTTAGCATCTTCGTCGCCAATATTTTTAACTTGTAAGGTTAAATTTCCTTCATGGCAGCCTTTTGGTGCATTTTTGTCTAAAATAGTTGTTTCAAGTTTTGGTGATTTTAGTATGACTGTTGCGCTTCCTTTGCCTTCATGCTCTTCGATTCTACACCCATCATCGCAACCATATGAACTCATTCCTTCAATTATTAGTTTTTCTGGCTCGCAGCTCGCGATCGTCATATTATAATTCATTTGTAAAATTTCATTAGAAGCAAGTGCTGCAAAGATACAGGAATAATTTTGGTCTGTTTTATTGCAATTAGCGTTAGATATCGCGCTAAGCTCTTCAAACCCCACGCTGTTTGTTATATTTAGCCAAACATTACTCGCATTTCCTTGCTCCTCATTTTTTAATGTTACCTTCCATGTTAATATATCTCCAACTTTTGCTTTTGGTGTTTGCGTTGGCACAATTGACTGTCCATTCACAGCAACTGCCTCAATTTTTAATGTCAATGACGGCGTAAAAATGTTTTGTCCCCGTGTTGCTGTTTTTGTATAATTATTAAAATTGCCTTCTTTGTCTTCTGCATAATATGAAAAATTTGCGTAATGCATACCTGCTGCACTACAATTTGTTTTTAGGTTTAATATGATGTTTAGTGTGGAACTGTGGCTTAAATTAGTTGTGTTGAAAATAAGGATGTTGTCATTTGTTGCGTTTTCGAGCGCGCTAGTGTTGCCGCTCACAAACCATTCGAGCAAAGAAGTATTTGCAGGTAGAGTATAATTAATTGTTAAGTTATATAAATAATCGCCTGCATTGTTTGTGGTTATAATTGAAAGGTTTGATTCGTTGCAGATGTTTGTATCGGGTGCATTGATGTAGAATGTTACGCTGGTTATTGGAGAGTTTGCGAACGAGCTAACAAGAGTTGATCCTATGAAAAATAACATAAATATCACAACAAAAATAAGCATTTTGCTTTGAATAAACTGATTTTTTAAAATTTCTTTTTTAAATAAAGCCATATATTGATTTAGATAACTAACCATCTCTTGGTTTGATAACAAAAAACAACGCTCTTTATTTTAACAATGTATAAATATTAATAATAATATTATGGTATTAGAAATTTCAGATAATGAATTTGACAAAACAATCGAAGAGAACAACATAGTCATTGTTGACTTTTGGGCGCCATGGTGCGGGCCCTGTCAGATGATGGCTCCTATTTTTGAAGAACTTTCAAAAAAGCATGAGGATTGGACTTTTGTAAAATTAAATGTAGATGAAAATAATGAAAAACCAAGTCAATATAGTGTTAGCGGAATACCTACTTTTATTATATTTAAAGGCGGCGAGACAGTTAAGCGAATTGTTGGCGCGCGCCCTCTTGAAAGCATTGAGCGCGAAATTGAAGATGTTGTTGAATAAACCCACAAAAATTATAAAAATAATTCAATTTCATATAAAGTATTGCTGATAAATCTACAAAAATCATATGTTAGAAATATTAACTGAAAATATCTTACAAAAAATATTATATAAAGTATTGCTGATAAATCTACAAAAATCATATGTTAGAAATATTAACTGAAAAATATAGGCCGTCAAAAGTTAAAGATGTTGTGGGACAGCCAGAGATCACTTTACGTTTGGCTGCATTTATAAAAGCTAAAAACATCCCTCACTGCTTGTTTGCAGGACCACCGGGCGTTGGAAAAACGAGCGCTGCAATTGCAATGGCAAAAGAATTATTTGGACAAGAGTGGAAAGCAAATTACATAGAAATGAACGCATCTGACGAGCGCGGAATTGATATTGTTCGCGATAAAATTAAAGAATTCGCAAAAACCGCACCACTTAATACAGAATACAAAATAATTTGCTTAGATGAAGCAGATGCTTTAACAAAAGACGCACAACATGCTTTGCGACGAACAATGGAAACATTTTCAAAAACCTGCCGCTTTATCTTAATATGCAACTACTCTTCGCGCATCATAGACCCTATTCAATCCCGATGCGCAATTTTTCGATTTAAAAATGTTGATGCAGCAGACATAGCTAAAAAAATAAAGGACATCACAGAAAAAGAACAAATTAAATGCGAAGAAGGTGCTATTGAAGAAATCGCAAAAGTCGCAGAAGGAGATTTAAGACAAGCAATTAATATTCTTCAAATAGCGTCGCCAGATGTTAAAATAAAAGAAGTTTATGAAATATTGGGCAGAGCCCAATCAAATCAAATCCTAGAATTATTATTCTTGTGTTTAAATAATGAGTTTATAAATGCGCGCAAAAAGTTGCGCGACTTCTTGTTTAATCAAGGTATAGAGAGCCATTTTATTCTTAAAGAAATAAGCCACCAAATTGCTGAAAATACAGAACTAAGACTTGACGATGTTGAGCGCGCAAAAATATTGTCTTTAATAGGTGATGCAGAATTTAGGGTAAATGAAGGCGCAGATTCACTTATACAAATTACTGCATTATTAGCAAATATTGCAGCACTTAGCAGCCATAAATAAATATTGTCAAAATTGTGTTTGTTAAGAGATTTATAATTTTCGCAATATTTAAACTTTTAGCTCAGTAACCTTTTGATTTTCAAATATAGCAAACCTTTACTACAAAAAGCACACTTTAATTTATAGAATCTTTATTCAAATTACATACAAACATTAAAACAAAAACAAGAGTAAATAAATTATTTTCTTACTTTTCGTTCTACGCCAACTTTCTTAACATTTGCTTTCCAAACTTTGCTTCCAAGCCATTTAGGAGCACCACTAGGAACTGAAATTTGTTTTCTGTTTCCTTTAAATGTATGTACTCTAATTACATTGTCTTGCAATCTTTTTCTTTCTCTTAGATCTATGTTTGTGCTTCCTCTTGCAGCAGCTTTTAATGCAGCAGCTCGTGGTGATTTGTTGTGAAATATAACATTTGTATCTTTGCCTTTGTTGTCAAGAAGAACATAATATTTCTTCTGACTACTTGTTGCTTTTTTTGCCATTTTTTCCCCCCTTTGAAAAAATAAAAATACATTAACTTTTAAGGTTAATATTATTTCCTATTCTTTGTTTTGTGTATTTGAAAAGGTTGCAAAATTTTTTAGAAACTTTACATTTTCCTTTTAACACTTTGCTCGCGCAAAATGCAGACATACTTTACTTAGTAAAGTATATAAAACCGTTGTATGTAACGATTTTACATAAAAAGTTCGCTCTGGAACTTTTCATATCATAATGTGTATAGGTAAGTTGATTTAAAAAGAAAAGTGATTTATATGCCTCTATTTAGTATATAAATGTAAAAACATTTGTCTCTTTTAAAATATCTTTTGTTAAATATACTCTTGTGCAAAATACGCAAAAGTTGTTTCAACAACTATTATATTTATGTTAAAATATCTTATGGTATTAACTCAAAAAATTAAAACATTACAAACAAGGATTTTGTAATGGCTAAACAAACGAAAATAAAACTTACAAGTACGAGCATTGACGAGTTAAATAATGTTATATCTCTCATAAAAGAGGTTATTGACCGCACAGGCGCTAACGTTAGAGGACCTGTTCCTTTACCTACAAAAATCTTGCGGGTTTCACCAAGAAAAAGTCCTTGTGGTGAAGGAGTAAGCACTTATCACAAATTTCAAATGCGTATTCATCGCAGAATTTATATTTTTGACACATTAAATGATCGCGCGCTTCAGCAAATTACGCGCCTCCCTATTCCAACAACAGTAAAAGTTGAATTGTTTATGTAATTAGGTTAGGTGTACTAAATTTAGTCAACTAAACAATAAGCAAACAATATTTCAAAAAATTTATGGTTTTATGTGAAATAGATTATTTTACATAACATCTTACACACAAACTTTTATATATTGCGGGGATGGCGGAACGGCAACGCGCACGCCTGGAAAGCGTGTGTTCGTGAGGACTTGCAGGTTCGAATCCTGCTTCCCGCATTTAAGGGGCATTGTTGTGCGTTTTGCATAACTTGCACCTGCTCCTCGTATTTTACTGCTCGCGTGGGGTAATGGATAACCTGGGAGCTTGCGGAGCTTCTGATCCGGGTTCAAATCCCGGCGTGAGCACTATAAAATTTATGCCCTAGTAGCTCAGTTGGTAGAGCGGCTGACTTGTAATCAGCAGGCCGGGAGTCCAACTCTCCCCTAGGGCTTTTATCAAACAGCTATGTGTAATATTAGTTAGTGCGCGCCTTAACCAAATTTTTATAAATTTCAACATTTAATAAATAAAATATGAAAATAGAAAAGAAAACTTGGCCAGAATATTTCCAGAAAATTATTGGAGGTGTTAAAACTTATGAGTTGCGTCTTGCCAACTTTGAATGTAAGCCCAAAGATGTTTTGGTTTTGAAAGAATGGGACCCTAAAACAAAAGAATATACTGGCAGAGTTATTGAGAAAACTGTAATTTATGTTGACAAGACCAAAGGTCATATTTTTTGGCCAAAAAAAGATATTGAAAAATATGGATTCCAAATAATTTCTTTCAAATAAGTAGCACGCCCACATGTTGTATTATTTGTTGCTTTTCACTCTCTCGTTCGCCTTGCAGGATGACTATATAAATGACTATATAATATATCTTAAATAAAATTTCTTGCAGAAATTTTTCAAATGCTCAGCCATGTCGCGCATTTTATTTAATTTAATATTATGAATTTAAACCACTGCACTTTATTTAATTTAATATTATGAATTTAAACCACTGCACTTTATTTAATTTAATATTATGAATTTAAACTCGCGCACTTATTTAAGATAATATATTGTAAATTTAAGCGATAGCATCAAAACCTGACAAAAGTATTAACCCCCCAAAATCACTTTTTATTATTGCGCGTTTTGCTATGAATTTGTGTTGGTTGTGGTGATTGTTTTGACATCATATTTGGTAAAGGAATCGCAATAGGCAGACCTACAATTTCAGAAATAGCAATTGATTTGATCAAACAAATCTGAAAAATAGAGCTAAGCCACTGATTTACTAAGTTTTGATCTAATTTTTTTTGTTTCCATTGAGCAACCATCTGATTTGTTTCGTCAGGAGTAGTAGTTTTGTATTTTAGAAAACCTCTAAAATGTATAAACCCAATACTTGGAACATATTCAATAGAACATTCAAAGCTAATATTAAGCAAAAGATCGCTTTCTTTATCCAACTCTAATAGTTTTGGCTGGTTTTGAACCTGAAACATTTGTAAGTTAACCAAACCATTATATTTCTTGGCTTCCACATAATTAATCTTGATATTTTCTATCATATATTATTTATAATTTTATTTAAAAATTATTTAAAAATATTTAAAATATCATAATTTAATTTTAGATCTTTTACAAAAAGCTAATCTTAACGTCTTTTATTGTATATTGTTTATGATTTTATTTAAAAATATTCAAAATATCATAATTTAATTTTAGATCTTTTACAAAAAGTGATACACTCTTTTTGAGATTTATAAGAGTAATATCATCACCTTTTAAACTTAAAAAAATATCAGGAGTTATACTTGGATTCTGCTCGTATGCAGCAATTAGTACAAGAGCAGCAGCATCTACAACTGCATTTTTTTCATCATTGTTTTTTCTTTTACTTTTAGCAAGATTGTATAATTTATCTACTCTCTTTCGCGATTCAGCATTAAGAATAACAAGCTTTGCAAACCTATTAAAATATCCATCGATTCGCACAGGAGTAATACAAAATCCAATTGTTTGAAAAATAAGTTTATAAGTAATGTTTATTTTCTTGTTATCAATTCCGAAATATTTTGCAATTTCTGAAAATGTTAGTGGAGTTTTATGTTTTCGCATTACAATATACAGCAAAGCCCCTAATATCTGTTCGCGCGCCCTTCCGCGGACAACTTTCTCTGTTATTAACTTTTTATAAAGAAGCTTAATTTCTTCTGTAATATAAAAAGGAAGATCAAAATAACGTTGCATTCTTAATAGCTCACCATACGCCATTTGAAGATTTCGTTCAATTGTTGTGACAATCATCATTTGCCATTTGTGCAAGCGGTAATATTCTTTTTGTTTATAAGCAGGAACATGCTTAATATCAACAGACCCCCTACCAACCATAGATCCTATTCCGTCTGCATGATGAATTGATTTTGATGCTTGTGCTCTTGTTCGTGAAACAAGCTGATTAAAGTCAAATGCGCGCCATTCTTGACCTGTGTTAATAGAAATATCAATAATATTACCGCATTTTTCACAAAATTCCTCACCTGTTGTTAAATCTATAATAATTTTTCCTCCACAATTAGGACAAACATCTGCTTGTCTTTTAGATGTTTGCTGGGTGTCTCTGACTTCTTTAAAAACTTTAAAAAAAAACTGACGAATATCTTCTTGCTGTTCAGGAGTAAGCGAAATTTTACTAGGAATTTTTTTCTCGGCAGGCAATATCTCATCTTCTTTGTCTTTAATATTATCATTGTCTTGAAAAGCATGTACATTTTTAATATCTTCTTCAAATTTAGATTGAGATATATTAGCGCTAGTTTTAATATTCTCTTCCATGTTCTGCTCTTTTTCGATAAATTTTTTGTTTGCATTTTTTAAGTTTTTCAAACTAGATCTTGACAATACTTTGTATTTTGGCTTGCTTACAAACAATATTTTGTTGTGTTTTACTAATTTATTTTTAGATAATATTTTATAATTGTGTTTTGTTGATTTGTTTTTGTCCGATGTTTTATCTTTGTGTTTTACTAATTTATTTTTAGATAATATTTTATAATTGTGTTTTGTTGATTTGTTTTTGTCCGATGTTTTATCTTTGTGTTTTACTAATTTATTTTTAGATAATATTTTATAATTGTGTTTTGTTGATTTGTTTTTGTCCGATGTTTTATCAAATTTCTGGTTTTTTGTAGTGTTATGGGTTATTTTCTTAACTTTTATCATAATATTATTTATTTATTAATTTATATAACTCATCAACACGCTTGTTATCAATTTTTTTTCCAAAGCAATAGTGAGGCACAAGCCCACCTGAAAAATGAGTAGGTATATGCAATAACTCATGAATCAGCACGCGATCTTTATCCTCCTCTGGCAATGCATCAAATTTTTCTGTTATAACCTCAATAACATAATACACCGGCAAACGCAAACACTGACGCCAAATAAGTGGCAAAGACCAAATGCGCGCAATTGCTCTTGTTTTTGTGCCATAGCTCCGAACACAAAAAATGTGCGTAGGATCGCAATGATCAAACCCTATTTGAGATATTATTTTGCAAATACGTCTGTGTATTTCAGTATCGCCAAAGCATTTCATAAGATTTTTATAATGTGTGCTTAAAATATATAATTACAATAAGATGTGCTTAAAATATATAATTACAATAAGATGTGCTTAAAATATATAATTGCATAATTATTTTCTTTTTATTGTGTAATTATAAAACTATTATCTTTTTACAATTATTTTCTTTTTATTGTGTAATTATAAAACTATTGGCTTTTTACAATTATTTTCTTTTTATTGTGTAATTATAAAACTATTAGCTTTTTACAATTATTTTCTTTTGAGAAAGTTTATTTTGTAACCTGAAAGCTCTTAACCTTTTCAAGCAAATCTTTTGCTTTTTTATCATCAGCAAAATGCTTTCTTATTGGCTTAAGCAGTTCGTTTATTGCTTTTGCTACTCCTAATTTTAAATCAATTGACTTTAATTTCTGTCTTTGAATGCTGTCTCCAATTCTTCATAAGAACTAAATTTAATATTTCTCCCATATTTTTCTGGTCGCTCAATTTTTATTTGTCTTTTAGTTCAAATACAATATATTTTGCATATTCTAAATAAATTTTAGTTTGTGTTCATATTATTTTCTCTTCTTTTATTCTTTCTAAAATCAATTATGGCTAATTTTATTGGGGGGATTGACGAAGCAGGTCGTGGGTGTGTTATTGGGCCCTTGGTTGTTTGTTTAGTTAGTATAAGCGAAGAAAAAACCGAACAATTGCAAAAAATAGGTGTAAAGGACTCAAAATTATTATCGCCAGAAATGCGTGCAAAACTCGCTGAAAAAATCAAAAAAATCGCAGACCTTGTTAAAATTCAGAAAATTGAGGTCTCAAAAATTAATAAACTTACTACTTTAAACAATCTCAACCAAATAGAAATCCATGCATTCTGCGAGCTGATAGATCAATCTAGGTGTGACCAAATAATCATTGATTCTCTAGAAACAAATCTAAAAAAATTTAAGGAAAAAATTAAAAATAATCTCAAAAACTTTGATGGCGAAATTATAGCAAGAAACAAAGCAGATCGCGATTATATAATTGTTGGTGCTGCTTCAATTATTGCAAAAGTTGAAAGAGATAATAAGATTGCGCACCTTTATAAACAATTTGGCGACTTTGGATCTGGCTACCCAAGCGATGAAAAAACAATTTATTTTTTAAAGGAATATTATAAAAAAAATCATTGTTGGCCTAACTGTGCAAGGACCTGCTGGGATACGCTTAAACAAATAAAGCGAAAAAGCAACAGCAATAAACAAACAACCTTTGATAGATTAGAATAGGATAAAAATAAATTTAATAAATTAGAATAAAACAAAAACAGATTTGAGGGATTAGAATAAAACAAAAACAGATTTAATAAATCAAAATAAAACAAAAACAGAAAACACAACAAAACATCTTAAATAATATATGAAATCTATAAAGCAAGACGAGAAAAATAAATATCTTCTTGACACAAGCGTAATAATTAATCAAAAAATAAGCGAATTAATAAAAGCAAACAGCATTCCTGATCACAGTATAATAATTGTACCAACTATTGCTTTGCGCGAACTTGAACACCAAGCAAACCGTAAAGAGAGAAGAGGATATGCGGGACTTGAAGAACTACAAACTTTGCAAGATTTTGCAAAAAGCGGAAAAATAGAGTTGATTTATGAAGATGTTCTTTACACAGTAGGAGATGTCACTTCTGCAAAATTAGGATCTCTTGATGACATCATTGTTAAAGCAGCAATTCGCAATAATGCAATATTAATTACCGCAGATCGCGTGCAATCAAAAGTAGCAGCTGCTCAAGGTTGCAAAACATATTTTTATGATTTTTCGAGCAACAAATTCGTTTCTGACTTTCAAACAAAAGAGCCCACTACTTTATCTTTTGAAGAATTTTTCAACAAAGACACACTGTCAATTCATTTGATTCAAGACAGTTTTGTTTTTGCAAAAATAAGAAAAAACAAAAAAGTAAATTATATAAAAATATCAAAAAACTTTTTATCCTATGATGAAATAAAAAGAATACACCACGAAATAAAAAACCACCCTCTTTTTGTTTCAGAAAGCGCTGATCAAAATTATATTTTGGGGAAAATAAATGAATATCGCATCATAATGACAACTCCTCCACTTAGTGTAAGGTTAGAAATAATTGTTATTAAACAGAGAACCATAAAAACATTTGCAGAGTATAAGATATCTAAACAACATACAGATTTTTTGATAAATGCCAAAAGTGTTATCATTGCAAGCGAAATTGGCGGTGGAAAAACATCTTTTGCGCGCGCACTTTTCTTCAAACTATCAAAATGCGGAACTGAAAAAGTCGCAAAAATACTTGAATCCCAGCCAGAGCAAATTATGTGTGAAAATATAAATCAATACAACAAATCTACAATCACAACAGAAGATTTAAAGCAGTTGATTTTATCAAGTAGAACCGATGAATTATTATTTGATGAAATCAAAACACAGGAAGATGTGAAATTGTTTGCAGACCTCAGATTAGCAAATATAACAACAATAAGCACTTTAAATATCGCTGACAAAGTGTGCGCGCTTCATTTTATTTTCAGCAACTTGCCTTTTATTGTTGCCATCAGTGTTATTAATGCGTTTGTGTTCTTAAATAAAGACGGCAGTATTGATGAAATTTTGGTCCCAAAAATAAATATTAAAAATAGTAATTTATCAGTAAAAATTGTTGATCTAAATGGAAATGCAAGATTTGAGTGTTTTAAGCAGCAAAATGAATTGGTTGTTAATGCTATAAAATAAGCAAAGAATTATAATCTTAAAATAACTTATTTATATTTAGTTAAGCTTTTTCATTTTCTTGTAGTATTTCAGTTATTTTGTTTTTTGTGGTTTCAAGTTCTGTAAATGACCTCTTAATTTCATTATTTATGGTTTTTATAAGCAGAACACTGTTTTCAGTTTTTTTTAAATTTTCATTAAGACCAATAAGCTCGAGTTTTATTTTTTCAAAAAGCAAATTAATTTCATTATACTCAGCAGTATCAATAAATAAAGATCCCATTTTTGGTATAATCATTCCAAACGCCCGCCAAACCTTTTATCTAGTTCTATTAGAATTCCCTCAAACCCAACAATTTTTTGTTTAATAATTTCAATACTAAGCATTTCTTCTTCTTTTTGCTTTTCTAATTCAATTATTTTTTGACTTATCTCTTTAAGAGACACATCTAATTTGTTTAGCTCGTCGACAATTTGCTTATAATTAGGAATTTTTATGAACAATAGCGACTCATCAATGTTTTGCAAAGGAGATTGCATAATTGTTTCTATTTTTGCTTTAGTTGTCTGTTCTTCAACTTCTACGGGCGGAAGTTTTTCTGTCTCGTCTTTCTCACTTTTTTCACTTTTCCAATCATCCCATCGACCCATAATATTATTATATATAGTTTAAATACCTTTTAACAAATCAAGTAAATCTTTCCACAGCAAGATATAAAATATTTGTTTAAGATAAACTACGCTTTATAATGGGCTGTTGGAATTCTTTAATTAATCAAATCTTAACAGACTTGTTTTCTTTTTAGTATTTTTATTGCTGCTTTAAAAAGAAGTTTTTGCTCGCAATTTTGAATCTGCCCATAAATGTTTAAAATGCTATTTTCATCAAATATTTCAAAACATAGTGGCTGTTCTAATAAAAGCAATTGTAAAATTGTTTCTGAATCTTGCGACTGCATAAAAAATACACAATCAACACCAATAGTCTTACAGCGCGCGCTAATATATTCTAGTTCTTGTAGTAGTAAATTTTCAGACAAAGAATTTACTTTTAACAAAAGTTGTTTTGGATGCAATTTCAATAGATCGTCAATAGAAAGCGCGTCTTGCTCACGAACTAAAAAACCAAAAATATAATTAAAACTTCGCAAAACAGAAACAACCTCTTCAATTTGAAAAATATCAAAACCAGAGCAATCAAGCAAAATTTTTAAATCGCGCAAAAAATATGTGCTTGCCATAGACAACAAGGTATTTATTTGCTCTTTTTTTACAATTATCCACTTAGAACTATCTGCCGATTTATTATTAAAATATATATAAGAAGCAAGATTATTGTTTAGGTTTGCTAAAAATAAAACTTGGGTAAAAGGCAATTGTAAATTTAAATCAGTTTCTTTAACTTGATTTTCAATAATATTAATAAATCTTATTAAAAAGATAGAACTATTTTCTATAACAAATTGTGCAACAGTATTTTTTAAATTTAGTTGTTGAAGTTGTGCAATAAATTGCCGAAGCAATATTTTGTCTTGTGTATTTAATTTTTGTTGTGTTTGCTGCTCTTGGGAAATAGGCACAGATATTAAATCAAATGTGTAATCGTCTCTTGCTAACCTCTTTGTTTGTGAAAAAATCTTTTTAGGCACAATTTCTTGACTGTTCTGATCAAAAATATATTCTTCAAATTCAGAGTCCTTAGCATACATACCTATTTTGGCTTTTATTCTAATTTCAGAATTTTTAAACTCAACATCCCCACTTTTTTCTGCAAAAATTGTGCGTTGCACAAGAATATTTTTTCCATCTTTAACAATGGACTTTATATTAGCAAAAAAATCCGCAAAACTTCGAATATTATATTTTTCAAAATCTTCACAAAACAAACTTATTGGAAAAATATCATGTGTTTTCGCAAGTGAAATATTAGCATAAGTGAGTTGCTGTTGTGTATTAGAAGTGAAAGACACATAAAAAGCGCGCAACTGCTGTTCATCAAGAGCAGATTCATCTTGCTTTTGACAAACAAGCAAACTTGTTTGGGGTAATTTAAACCCTACACTGCGCGCTGCTGTTAAAAGAAAAGAGTTATCAAGTTGATTAAGAGAAAGTATTTTCATAAATTTTTTAGATTAGTGAACAAGCATGATAGATAAACAATTTTGTAAATTTTTTAGATTAGTGAATAGATATAATATCTAATCAATTTTGTAAATTTTTTAGATTAGTGAATAGATATAATATCTAATCAATTTTGTAAATTTTTTAGATTAGTGAATAGATATAATATCTAATCAATTTTGTAAATTTTTTAGAAGACAGCCAAAAAACATATGAAATATCTTAAACTTGCTGAACTTTACAAAATATTGGAAGAAACACCTAGCACACTCGAAAAAACAAAAATAATATCTAACTTTTTAAAAAATATGACATCAAAAAGTGAAATAGAAAATGTAATTATGCTTATTTTGGGGCGCGCATCATCAAAAATTGAAGGGGTTGTATTTAATATGGCTGAAAATTTAATTATAAAAGCAATTTCTTTGAGCAGCGGAAAATCTATCAAATATATCAAAGACATTTTTGCAAAAACAGGAGACCTCGGGCTAACAACAGAAAAAATTCTTGAAAACAATTATCAAAAATCACTTTTTTCAAAAGAGCTAACAATTTCAGATATAATTGCTAATCTAAGAAAACTTGCAGAAATAGAAGGAAAAAAATCTCAAAATATCAAAATAAACATACTTCTTAATCTTTTAAATCAAGCATCGCCGCTTGAAAAACGCTATTTGATTAGAACTATTTTAGGTCAACTAAGAACGGGTGTGTCTGACGGTTTTGTTAGAAATGCGCTAGCCAATGCTTTTGACAAAGATCCAAATATTGTTCAGCAAGCCATTGATTATACAAATGACATTTCAGAAGTTGCTGTTGCAGTGGTTGAAAATAGGATTGAAAAAATTAAACCTTGCTTGTTTAAGCCGATTTCTTCTATGTTAGCGCAAAAAGAGCCTTCAATTGAAGAAGCATTAAAAAGGTTTGAAAAACCGTCAGCAATAGAACAAAAGTATGATGGAATGCGCGCACAAATTCATAAAAAAAAAGATATAGTTATAATTTTTACGCGACGGTTAGAAAATATAACAAAACAATTCCCTGAGCTTGCTAAGTTAGTAAAAACAAACATAAAAGCAGAACAAGCAATTGTTGAAGGAGAAATTGTAGCTATTGATGAAAATAGAAAACCCCTACCATTTCAATTTTTATCCCAGAGAGTTAAACGAAAATATGGTATTGAAAAAATAATAAAACAAATACCTATTGAAATCAATTTATTTGATTGTTTGCTTGTTGATGAAGAAATTATAATAAATACCCCCTTTAAAGAGAGGAGAAAAAAATTAGAATTAATTGTTAAGGAAAGTAAAAACTTTTATCTTGCTAAGCAAATCATAAGCGATTCTGCTGACGAGATTAATAAATTTTATAAAGATGCATTAAAAATAGGTCATGAAGGAATAATACTTAAAAATCGCGATTCACCTTATGTTCCTGGAAAAAGAGTAGGACATATGCTAAAACTTAAACCTGTTTTAGAAACATTAGATTTAGTTATTGTTGGTGGTGATTGGGGTGAAGGAAAGCGCACGCAGTGGTTTGGATCTTTTCTTTTGGCGTGTGTCAATAAACAAACAGGTGAATATTTGACAATTGGAAAAATGGGCTCAGGCTTAACAGATGAAGAGTTTGCAAACATTACTGTTGAACTAAAAAAAGACATAATAAAGCAAGAAGGAAAGAGTGTGCAATTTTATCCAAAAATTGTTGTTGAGGTTGCTTATGAAGAGATACAAAAATCACTTGTTTATACAAGCAAGTATGCTTTAAGATTTCCGAGATTAGTAAAAATTAGAGATGATCGGCTGCCGACAGATGCCAGTGATTTGGAAGTTGTTGAAGAAATTTATAAACAGCAAAAAGGCAAGATTACAAATTATATTTAAGGTTCTCAAAATTATCATCGTCTTCATCAGAATTTATGTCTTTAATTCCAAGTTCTAAAATATCTTGATTTTTTGCGCGCTCTCTTTCAATTCTTTCTTTTGCGTCCTCGTTTGCTCCACTTGTTAGTGCTTCAATGTTTAAATTGCGCGCTAAGGTTTCAGTAGCTTTTTTCTCCATAGTTGCCCGGGGACCCAGTATTTGTGCAGAATTAACATTTGTGATTAACAGTAAAAGTTTAACTGCATTTTCTTGGGCTTCGTCATATTGACAGCCCCAAATTTTCTTAGCACCATGAGCCATATTGTCAAGTTTTTTAATTATTTGATTTACTTGCGGCAAGGTCACTTTATTGTTAATTGTTATGTTTATAAGCATACCTGTAGCATCTGAAATATCTACACTAAGCAAAGGATTTGAAGTTGTATTGTTTATTAGTTCGTCAACAAAACCCTCATTATTTTGCGTAATACTGCTTACTCCAATCATTGCTACACCTCCTTCTTTCATTATGCTGCGAACATCATTAAAGTCCAAATTTATAAGTCCTGGTTTAACAACCATATCTGCAATACCTTTTACTGCATTAGATATAATATTGTCGCACAACTTAAATGCATCTTTAAGTGATAAAGTAGGACTTATATTTAATAGTTTATCATTTGGAACAACAATAAGTGTATGAACTATGTTTTCAATCTCGCGAAATGCTTTTTTGCTGTTTTCCCATCTCTGCTTTCCTTCTGCTTCAAAAGGTAAAGTGACAATTCCAACTACTAATGCACCAGTTTTTTTTGCTATTGCTGCGATAACAGGTGCTGCTCCACTACCTGTCCCACCCCCAAGTCCGCAAGTTATAAAAACCATATCTGCATTATCTAACACATCTTGAATTTCCTTACTACTGTTTTCTGCTGCTTTTCTTCCTTTTTCAGGATCTGCGCCTGTTCCTAAGCCATGGGTAAGATCTTCGCCAATCAGTATTTTTTTATGCGCCTTTTTATTCAAAAGGTCTTGAGCATCTGTGTTTATTGCTATTGTTTCAAAACCCAAACCACTAAATTCCATCAAATTATTCAAAGTATTGTTACCAGCTCCGCCAATGCCGACAACGCGAATTGCGCGGCTATTTTTTTTAACAAGTTCGCGCAACTTTTCCTCAACACCTAACAAGCCAGCGTTTGACGATGAGGATTCATAAGTTAAGTAAGATGAAGGTAGAGAATCATAAGGTGTAATGTTTGCCTTTGACGAGGAGATAATAACCATATATTTTTTAGAAATAATTCTATATTAAAAAATATATGGTAGATAAACCGCTGGACATATTAAATCGCGCCAAAGGCAAGAACATAACAATCTATTTAAAAGATGGAAGAACAATTACAGGCATTCTAATTGCATTTGATATTCATCTTAATATAGGTCTTGAAGATGCTGAAATTATGCAAGATAAAAAAAAGAAAATAGTTCCTACAATGTTGGTGCGTGGGGATAATATTCTGTATGTTGAGGGAATAAAATGAAACAAGGACCAGCGACTTTTGGATCAAAGCACAAAGCAACACACAAAATTTGCCGCAGGTGCGGAGAGCATTCTTTTCACATCGCGCACGGAATTTGCGCAGGATGTGGATTTGGTAAAACAGCTAAAATAAAAAAATACTCCTGGCAAACAAAAAAGAAAGGTGGAAAGGTTAGAAAGTAAAATTTTATATTAAAGCAAGGTTGTTATAAAATAAGATATTTAAAAGTTGTTAAAACAGAGTTGTTAGGAAGTAAACTTTATTAAAAATATCTAAAAGTTGTTAAAATAGAGTTGTTAGGAAGTAAAATTTAAAATAATGTCTTTTGCTGACATTTGTTTTTATTTTCATTTTTTTCTTTTGGAATATATTTTATGTGTTCTATAAGTTTATCTATAAAACCTGCCTGGCCTTTTAGAATTTTTAGTTTTGCTTGCTCAATTCCAAACCAGCTTGCTTTGTCAACTTCAAAATATTTGTGCATTTTTCCCGAGTTCTTTGGATATTCAAGTGTAAGGGTGTTGCTTCTTGCTTTTGTTTCATCAACATCTTTTTCAAGAGCCCAAACAAACATTATTTTTCCGCTAGGTTGCCGTAACTCTTCTAAATAAATAGAGTCATTCACAATACCCTCAACTTCAAAACCTGTTTCTTCTTTAAACTCTCTTTTTGCTGCATCAAATGGTTTTTCATCTTTTTTTATTTTGCCTTTGGGAATTGACCACGCACCACTATCTTTTTTTACCCAAAAAGGTCCTCCTGGATGTATAAGCAAAACCTCAAGTTCGCTGTTTTTAAATCTGTACAAAAGAATTCCTGCACTTTGTTCGACCATCTTATATTTTTTAAAATATTTATGGGAAAAATACTTGCTTTTTTTGGTAAAAAATTAGGAAAAATATAACATGGCAAAAATCAAACCAGCAAATCTAAAAATTTTCAAAAGGCAGCATTATTCTGTTGTTGGAAACCACTCTGCTGTTGAAGTTTGCTCTTGGACAAAAAAATCGCTGCTAAACAAAGGTGTTTGTTATAAAGAAAAGTTTTATGGTATAAAAAGTCATCGCTGCATTCAAATGACTCCTGCAGTAGCGTGGTGTGATTTTGCTTGCTTGTATTGCTGGCGATCGCACGAATACTCACAAGGAACAAGTATGAAAGGAAATATTGACGACCCAAAAACAATTATAGATGGTGCAATTGAAGCGCAACGCAAGCAACTTTCTGGTTTTAAAGGCAATGAAAAGACAAATCTTAAAAAATGGCAAGAAGCGCAAAATCCATTCTCATTTGCAATTTCTCTAAATGGTGAGCCAACACTATATAAAAAACTACCTGAATTTATTAGAGAATTAAGGGCGCGCAAAATAATCTCTTTTCTTGTTAGCAATGGGTCGCATCCACAAATGCTTAAAAAGCTTTATAACAGTGACTCTCTGCCTGACCAAATATATATTTCTCTTACTGCAATTAACGAAAAAATGCACAAAAACATTAATTGCCCTTTAGTTAAAAATAGTTGGAAGCGAATTTTGCAAACATTGAAACTCATCCCAAACTTAAAAGAAAAATGCAGAACCATCATTCGTTTAACTCTAATAAAAGACAAAAATGACAGCAACGATGCAGCAGAAAAGTTCGCACAACTAATTAAATTAGCTAATCCTAATTTTATTGAAATTAAGTCATATATGTTTCTTGGATACTCTAGAAAACGGCTGAAAAAAGAAAACCAATGCACTCATGAACAAGTGCGTCAATTTTCAAAAACATTGGCAGGTTTGTGTGGATTAAAGGTTTTAGATGAGGCAGAAAATAGTAAGGTGTGTTTAATAGGAATGAAAAAGTGCGCGCGATTCGATAAATAATTTTTATATGAATCAAATAAAAAAATAAAATGTTTGTCTTTATATAATTGCTTTTTACAACTGTAAGTACTGCTGTCTTTTGGAAAGGGAAAGGTTGTATTTCCTTTCTAATTCTTTATAATCAACCCAAATTTTGCACATAATTAAAGTATTTCTCATCACACGTTCAGGTTCAGGCAAAATAAATATGTCTTTCTCTCTTTCTTAACAATTAAAGGTTATTTATAATTTAAGGTTGTGGGGACCCATGCTTAAGATTTCTAATAAAGGATTTTTTAATAACTCACTTAAATCTTCTGCTTTTATTTTGTATTTCTCTGCATTTTCAAAATCATCCATTTTGTTATAAGCCTTTGCTGTATTTTCATAAACAAGTTTAAGGTAATTTATTTGCCCTAATTCCTCAAAAATTTTCTCTGCTTTTAAATTGAATTCAATTGCTTTTTTAAAATCACCTAAACTATAGTAAGCAACACCTAAATTTCCATAACATACTGACTCGCCTGCTTTATCTCTGATTTTTTTCTTAATTTTCAGGGAATTCAATTGCTTTTCTGGAATCACCTAAACTTTGATAAGCAATACCTAAATTTGTATAACATGCTGACTCGCCTGCTTTATCCCCAATTTCTTTCTTAATTTTCAGGGAATTTTCAAGAAATTCAATTGCTTTTTTAAAATCACCTAAACTATAGTAAGCAACACCTAAATTTCCATAACATACTGACTCGCCTGCTTTATCTCTGATTTTTTTCTTAATTTTCAGGGAATTTTCATAAAATACAATTTTCAGGTATTTTTCATAGAATTTAATTGCTTCTGTTCTTTTGTTAGTTTTTTCTACCATTGTTTCCTCTTTTTTATTGTTTTTTGTATTTATTTTATGTGAAAGTTTGCGTTGCAAACTTTATAAATCTCCTGCCTTACAGGGGATTTAATACAGAAAAGTAAAAACTCTTCTATAATGTCTTTTAGCAAGGTAGTTTAAAAAGGGTTGCACTTTGTAGAAGCATATAACTTTTGGGTATAAAAACCCCAAAAACAAGCATATTTATTTATATCTGGGGTTTTTGTTTGCTCAGTAAATTTTATATTTATTTTTTTATATTTATTTAGGTGACTTTGCTTTAATATTCCACAATCCAGTTCCAATAGTAACAATTTGGCCTACAATCACATTTTCCATAATATTATGCTTGAAATTTGTATCACTGCCATAAATTGCTGAGTTAATAATATTTTGTTTTGGGGATTCAAATGCAATTTTTGTTAATAGCGCATCCTTTTGTGCTAGCACACCAAACCGCATAATTCCTAAAGGTTTTCCATAGAAAAATAATCTATCTGCGAGCAAATCTAAAAATTCCTCGCGCACATCAATACCTTGAGCTGTAAAAATAATATTTATATTTTCTAAAAATGTGGCGCGACCTGCTTCTAAACCAAAGATTTTGGTCATTTCTATAATATTATTAGAAAAAACACGAGTTGGATCTACTAATTCATTTTTCAAAACACCCAATATATTACTCCCGCGCGTTTCAATACAACCTTTATTTTCCAAAACATGCGCTTCAAGAATTCTTGGTACTCCACGCACAATTTTTCTTAATATTCTGTTTTTCAAAAACATTATCTCTTTAAACCCGATTTTTTTAATAGAAAATCGCAATTCGTTTCCATTTTCTGTTAAATCATATGTCTTGCTATGTTCAAGTTGCTTTACAATAAACTCAACATCTGCTTTATCAGAGCAAGTTAGCAATAATATGCCATTTTCTACATCTAATTTTACATCACTTACATAGTCTTGTATCTTTCGTTGAACAAGTTGATCTGCGAGATTTATCAAATCAGTTGGTTGCTTGGGATAAATTTGCATCAATTCTTTTGGCGGGTTTGCGCGCATTTCAAGAAAAGCAAGCAAATCATTTGAAGCCATAGTTCCAATAAGTGACCCTGATGATCCTGCAAAGTGAAACGCACTTAACGCGCTCTGACTTATTTTTTCAGATAAGGCATGGGCAATAATTATGCCAACAGGAGCTCCCACTGGCGGACAATCAAAATTTTGGTATTTTAAGTTTTCTACAAATTTATTTTTTGTATATTCAAAAGTTACAACATTACTATCACCATCCCTAATTATATTTTTATCATCCATATACAAATCTTGAAGAGCATAAACTAATTTTCTTTCACCATAACCCGTTTCAGGAATTATTGTGTAGGCAGTAATAAAACTCTCGCGCGAACTATAAGATGCAAAAACAAACTCTCTCGGTGTTAGTCCTTTTTTAAAGTTGCTTTTAATAAATCCGCGTGCTTCTGGTGAGGTGTTGTCTCTTTTTATATGAGAAATTGCGCGTCCATCATAACCTATTTCAGGTCTTCCATTAGTAATAATTTGCTGACCACACATTCCAACCATTTTACCAAAGTTAGGATATCCTCCACGAGCACCTGAAATAGCCATAATATGTGCAGAGCTATTAATATTTGCATTTTTCAAAAGAATATCATAAACATTATTTCTTATATTATCTAGTTCATATATAATTTCTTGTTCTTTCATAGATCTAATTTTTTTCTCAGCTTCAGCATATTTGGTTTCAATAAAAGAATCAATTGTGTTTTCAACTTTTTTATTAACTACATAATCAGACAAACCAACAGTAAAGCCCCTGTATTGAATTAAATAACTTAAACTGATATTGCAAATATTTTCAATAAGTTTAGCTGCTTCTTCAGGCGTTCTTTTAATATAAAAATCCTTAATCAAAACTCCAACTGTTTTGTTTGTCAAAATCCCAGATATTATTCCATCTTTTATAATAACATCTTTTCCTTTGTATTCATAATCTTTTGGAAATATGGCTGACAATATTTCAAGAGGTAGGTAAGAATCCTTGGATTTAAGATTAGAAATCACATCAAATGAGCAATTGCTTAAAATTTGCTGAGCTTGAGAAAAAGATATTAGCGACTTATCGTGAGACATTAAATACAAAGAGGAAATGTGTCCGTGTTTTGGTTTTATTAGCAAACTACCATCTCTAGCTGAAATTAAATTATACTTTACTTTCATAAGTGCTTCTGCCTCTGCTCTTGCTTCAATATCTTGCAAGAACCACATATTCATTTCATCTCCATCAAAGTCAGCGTTAAAAGGAGATGTAAGCACCGGATTAAATCTAAATGCGCGAATTCCTGGCAAAACCTTTGCTTTAAATGCCATCACACTATATTTGTGCAAAGATGGTTGCCTATTAAAAATTAAAATATCTCCATCTTTTGCATTGCGAAAGATAATCCAACCAGGAGCTAAACTGCTTGCTAATTCTTCTTTATTTTCAGCAGTAATTCGTCGTTTTGAACCAGTAGGCAAAACAACATTTAATGCACTAGGATATGTTCCGCTGTTTAAAATATAACTCTTCATTTCTTCAATGTTTCGTGATGTTACTACATCTGAAATACCCATATTTCTTGCTATTGTTTCAGGTACTCCTACTTCATCAAGTTTAAGATAAGGATCTGCGCTAATTACGCTTCTTGCTGCATAGTCAGTTCTTTTTCCTAACAAATTATTTCTAAACATTCCATCTTTTGAAGTCAATCTCTGTATAAGTGTGTTCAAAGGGATATTTGAAGATGGGTGACGCGCAACGGCCACGCGCGAAAGCTCATTATCAATCAGAGTGCCAATATGATATTGCAAAAGCGACCACATATCTTCAATAACAACTTCAGGTGCGCCCTTTTCCAAGCTGGCTGATAAATAATTGTTAATTCTTAATATGTCAGCATATTTATGGGTGAGGTCATCTTCTGCTTTTACTCCTGTTTCAAGTGTAATTGTTGGCCTAACTGTCAAAGGTGCAACAAGAAAGTGAGTAAAAATCATCCACTCTGGTCTATTTAAAGGATTAAATCCCAAATAAACCAAATCCTCTGTTTTAACTTTTTCTAGCCAAGTGCGAATTTGAATAGGGTTAATATTATGTTCATGGTCATTAAAAAAATAATCCCATGGAAGTTCAAGTATTATTTTGTCTTGGTTAGTGTTGCAAAATGGGCATGTTTTTGGTTTTTCTACAAGCTTTAAATAATCATCAATCATATGCAGTATATTATTTAAAGATTTTCCTTGTATTTCAAGTCTATTTTTTAAGGCATTAAGTTCTTGTTTTTTTTTGTCAGAAAAAAGCAATGCTCCGCATGATTGGCAAGTATAAGAAAGAATATGATGTATTTTGCGCGCAAACAGAGGATTTATAATAGGACGAGACAATTCAATATGCCCAAAATGTCCATAGCATTGGTTCATCATTCCGTGACATGTCTCGCAACGCACGCCAGGGGTAATAACTCCCATTCTTGAATCTGCCAAGCCATTAGGAATTACAAAACCATCTTCATTATATAATTGATAATTATTAATATTTACTACAGCTATTTTTTTAATCATTTCAGGACTTAAAAGGCCAAAACTCATAGATTCAATTTTTTTTAGATTTATATTTTCAATCATTTTTCCTCCTTGCTTTTTACACTGCTATAATCTGTTTCTGATTTAAGCAATGGTGATATTCCCATTGCGCGCAAATAATTGATTACTGTATTTAACACAAAAGGAATTTCGACAAAAGATGTTTTTTCTTGCCTTGATATGCCTTTAACAGTGCGAGTTTGATAATCAAAATAAGGTGCTAAATATTGATTTGAAACAGGAATTTTTATAGAATCAATATCAAACAATGAATCAAGCACAGTTGTAGCTCCGTGTGCAAGTAAAGCATCTTTTTCCATTTCTCCAAATTTTAAACCTCCTGCTGATGCTTTGCCTTCTGTTGGCTGTCGAGTAAGTAGTGTGCGCGGACCTGTTGTGCGAACTTGCATTTTTCTTGAAACCAAATGTTCTAATCTTTGATATAACAAAGGAACTAAAAATATTTTAACTTTGAATTTTTCACCTGTTCTTGGATTATACATAACTTCATTTCCATCACCGTCAAACCCTTGTTTTTCAAGCTCTTTTGCAATTTCTGCCTCATCAAATACATCAAAAGCACTTGCTTCTTGAAGTTTTCCAGTAAGTATTGCATATTTGGCTAATATACCTGAAAGCAACTGCGCATAAGTCATTCTACTTGGAACGCCATGAGGGTTAAACAATACATCAGGTATAATTCCCTTTTCGCTAAAAGGCATATCATTTTCAGGAACAATTGCACTTATAACTCCTTTTTGCCCTTCCCTTAATGAAAATTTATCTCCAATTTCAGGAATGCAATCATAGTACATTCTTATTTTAACTATTTTTTCTAAACCATCATTAAAAGTTACAAGTATGTCATCAATATTATAATCTACAAAATCATTACTACTAATAGAAGTATCCCATAAGCTTAGATATCCTTCAACATTAAAATAACCACTCATAAATCTTGGAGGAGCAACCTTACCTACTAAAATATTGTTGCGCGAAATAGTTTCACCTACTTTTATAATTCCATCTCCTTCAAGTTTAGAATAATAAATAGTATCTGATTTTCCTTTAACATCTTCTGCTGGGATTTGAATTTTCTCGCTTAATCCATTAGCATATTTCTTTTCAATTACTTCTTTGTGCGTTAAAAAGATAGATCTTCCAACCCCACGCTCAATTGATGCTTTGTTAAATATAAGTGCATCTTCCATATTTGAGCCACCTTCAACAAAAGCAACTACTAAGTTTTGCCCACCCATTAAAAGGCTTTTTTCAAATAAATCATGATATGCTGTTCTAACCAATGGTTTTTGCAAATAATTAAGAACATGTTTATTTACATCATAAGTATTGAAAAAGTTTGAGCTATATATTCCTGCTGCTGAACCTTTAACTTCTTTAACAGATTTTCCCAATCTTGGTGCATCACTGTGGTTTGCCAAAGGAAGCATATTTGCAGCAACTCCCATAACAGATGTAGGATTAATTTCCAGGTGAGTGTGGTCTTTTGTTAATTCGTCTTCGCTAAACGCAACAAATGCTTCATTTTCTTCATCTGCTCCAATATATTCGATTATTCCCTTGCTAACAAGATCAAACCATTTTATTTCTTCTTTTTTAACCTTTGCAGCAATCTCTTTTGTATACATTGATTTTCCATTGTTTACTACAATCAACGCTCTTATCAACATACCTTTAATTGCTTCGATGAATAAATTTTTATCTTTTGAATAAATTTGATAGTGGTAATCAATTATGCCTTGCCGCCTCAAGTCGCGCAACTTTGATTTTAAAGCATCAATATTATCGCAAGTCATAATAGGTATTGTGTCATAAAAAACAAGATTTTTTTCAGCAAAAATATTTGAACTAAAATTATAATGTTTTGCTCCTTGCTCTTTTAATATTTGCTCTACTTTCTTTTTTTGTTCAGGAACAGGCATTGCAGTAATAGCAAAAATTGCTGCTTGCTTTGTTAAGCCAACTTTGGAATCTTCAGGAGTATCTACAATACAAATTCTGCCAACATGAGATCCATGAATATGGCGCGCTTCATCTGTTGCAACATCCATATCTAAATTTGAGTTAATTTGGCGAAGAAGAGTAAGTTGTTGAAGTGCATTCTTTTTTTCAAGCAAGTGTGTAACACCTTTGGTGCCATTTGGCCATGCACCTGTGCGAAGGGCATTGTAAATATAAGTATTCATTGACTCAAAATTAACAATAGTAGCTAAATTCCACTCTCGCTTTCGCGTTCTAATAGATGCAAAATAGCGCGAAATATCTCTAGCAAGCACATTAAAAGCAATATTCATTAAGCTTTTTAATTGTTCGCCAACCAAAAGAAGCTCTTTGTTTCCTATAAAATCCTTATCTACTCGGTATTTGGGGTCTTTATAATATATATTTGCCATATGTGCCAAATACAGTGCTTTTTCTTTATTTGCTGACTCCTCTCTTCCAATATGAGGTAATAAACCAGAGTGAATAAAGTTTAAAACATCTTGGCGGCGATTAGTTTTAGGAATATGCGCTTTATTTCCTATCATTTCTATTGCTTCTTCTCGATTTTTAGGAGCATCTTGAAAATTAATATACATCATTGGATTATCAATAAGCTGAATAATTTCTTTATCTGACTCTATACCTAAAATTTTAAACAAAGCAACAATAGGAAGACTTTTAAATCTTCCAAAAGAAAGCACAAGATGATTATCTTTGGTAAAATTAAGAGAATGTGGCGCGCGATACCCGCCAGTGTAAGAAAAAACCTGGGCTCGTTCACCTGCTACAAGCACTTTATTTGAAACAAGTTCTTCAATCGCAACAACAAATCTCTCAACACCATCAATAATAAAATAACCACCAACATCAAAAGGATCTAATCCTTGCTTAATCTTTTGACTTACAGAAATTTTTGGAAAAAATGGATCAATGACACTACCAATCATAATTGGAAAATCGCATAGTTTGACGCGCTCTTTTAAAATATGCTCTCCTTGTTTTGTCAATTCTACCTCAGCAGATATAGGTATAGAATAATTCAAATTGCGCAATATGCACTCTTTTGGAGAATATTTGGGTGTTCCAAAGGTAGGATTAGAAAAAGAAAAAACAAAAATTCCTTTCTCGCCAGCATCAATAGTTATATCTGAAAGCGTTGTAAACATATTTATTAACTCATGCACAACATAATAATTATAAGAATCAAGATGCAATGAAGAAAGAGGAATTGCGTTTATTGTTGCTTTTACTAACTCAAGATTTTGCATCAGCAATATCTCTCAACAAACATCATAAAGTAAGTTGCCACTAAACAACTCCTCTATAATATATTTTTCCATTTTTGCGTGTGATTTTAATAATGTCACCTGGTTTGCCTTTAATTGCTTTGATTACAGGGTCAGTTATATCTATTTTTGGCAAATTTTCAAAAGAAATACTATAAAACTCAAATATTTTTCGCGCTTCTTCGCTTGTTATGATTTTGTGGTCTGGTACAAGATAGTGTTCCAAAACTCCAGGTTCTGTTTTTTTATTAGTTGATAGCGCAGACATATATTATTTTATATTCTTATATAAAAGGCAAAATTTAATAAAAATTTAATAAATTTAGCAAAATTGCTTTTAAGCCATTGGGTTTTTAGATGCTTGCTTTTTTTGGTTTTTATGTGTTGCTGCGGTTTTTTTTTTGAGTTTTAAGT
>Ga0210042_1000231_pt1 | contig 53739 bp, 53 predicted proteins | sample CryGeymeta201518_FD_183982 | JGI IMG/M metagenome (GOLD analysis project Ga0210042, IMG submission 183982) | Groundwater microbial communities from Crystal Geyser aquifers in Utah, USA - Crystal Geyser metaG 2015-18 (SPAdes) (version 2) | ecosystem: Environmental > Aquatic > Deep subsurface >... | reverse complement strand
CCTGTTCGGTCCCATCGGGCATATCCCGCCCGCCGAAGCCGAAGCTAATTACTATGCAGCCTGCGAGAACCTCGATATGGTCGCATGACTCAAATGAAACCGCCTCCGGAAAACCCGGGACGCTTCAGTACGCGTCTTCAATGTTGACTCTGACAAACGGTGAACCTCCTGCAAGAACGTTTCTCGCTTTCAGTTTTGAAATTACGTATCCAAAGAGAGTCTGCTGGGTTCCATATTCAGGTTTTCGAAGTTCGTCGTATACTACTTCAGTTAACTTGAGTGCATCTGGTAGGCCGGCATCCATTGACGCCCCTGCTCCTAGAAGAATGACCGGTCTGTTCACAAGTTCGATGTCCTCAATCAGATTTGAATCATTGCTTCTGTGACAACTGCCAGCCTATTTAACCGACCAACTCTTCCCCGCGGCATCAACCGCCTTCAAAAGCGCCTTCTTGCTCTTCGTCCGACGTTTACCTGAATTTTGCGGTAGCTCGGTCACCCCGGACATAGCTTTGCGGCGTGCGACATCTTGCGCGAATGTAGCGAGCGGTATGGGCTTGCGCTCATTCTTCGAGATTTTCGACGCCATAGGTGCCATCCGTTTCCTGTCTGATCCGCTTTTCCATATAGACTTTGTCGGCATCGGGATAAAGTGCGAACAGTTTTTGCGCCTGTTCCCGCATTTCGGGCGCGGTGCCGGATGCAAACTGGCCCATACGGTCGGCGATAATATCCTCGACGGAAATCACTTGTGCGACCCCATCTTCGCCAGCATCGATCAGTTGCAGCCTGTCGGCATCGCTATTGCCATCCAGCACGGTTGAGCCGACGACTTCAAAGCCTAGGCCAAGTTCCGGATGAATCCACCCGCGTGTCGCCATGCCGGGACCGGAGGGGCGGATAAAGCCATGTTCCTGGAGCAATGCTTCAAACTCCGCCTGGCGCGGTGTGACGATGTCGAAATCACCGGTTGTCACCGCGCTACCGGAATAAAGCTCCACCGCTGCGCCACCAACCAGAACCGGCGAACGCAGACCCTTGGCCTCCATCGCCTTGCTGACTTTGGCGAACAGCCGCAGGGCAGCTTCATATTCGGGGCGGTAACCGGTCATGCTTTGCTGTCCTTGGCTCGCGTCAAACACTGGTATTGTAATTCTCTGGCTAAAAAGCAACCGACCATCGGAACACCCTCATCCAACTGCGCCTAGCCGCCTTCGCCAGGGCTTCGGCGGCAAGGCTGCGTATCCTTCTCCCGCACGGGAGAAGGGGCGTGGGTCACCCCAGTCCCGTCAGCTCCAGCACGCAGATCACAAACACATAACCCAGCACCCCATACACCCCCGCCCGGAACCACGGATAGGGGATGCGCGCTTTTGCCGGGTAGCCGATCGGGTGGACGACGGGGAGGCGCTCGCCGATCACCGGGGTCGGGAACGGCGTGGTCAGCGGGTCGCGGACCTCGATAAAGCCGCCGCGCTCGTCGGGCACCAGCAGCACCGCGCTGTACAGCGTCGCGCCGCCGCGGCGGCGGAGCTGGTGGCGGATGATCTGGGCGGGCACGCGGCGGGTGCCGCCCCGGATGTACAACAGATCGCTGCGCAGCATCAGCGCGAGGCCGGTGGTGGCGAGGGCGAGGCCGGTCAAGAGGAACAGGGTTTCGATGGCGGGGCGCTATCATGGATTTGCGGGGGTGTTAAGTGCCCTCTCCCGTGCGGCAGAGGGTTGTGCAGACTTGGCAGCTTGCTGCCTAGTCGGAGCTGGGTGAGGGTGTACTGCACTTGAGTGGCACGGCAGCCGACCCTCGGAACGCCCTCATCCAACTCCATCTAGCCGCCTGCGCTACGCTCCGGCAGCAAGATTGCGTATCCTTCTCCCTCACGGGAGAAGGGGTGGGATGGTCCGGACCATCGTGGCACGGCAGCCGACCAGTGGAACGCCCTCATCCAACTGCGCCTAGCCGCCTCCGCCAAGGCTACGGCACCAAGGCTTCGTATCCTTCTCCCTCACGGGAGAAGGTGCTTTTTCCGCCATTGCTCGCGCGTGATTTCCCAGACCAGCGAGGGTCTGGTGGTGCCGTCGGCGCGCTGGCTCACTATTTCGCCCATGCGGCTAAAGCCGAGGCCGTCGAGCAGATGGGCGGTGCGGTGGTTGTCGAGCGAGGCGGTTTCGCAGATCAGGTCGAGGCCGAGCGTGTCGAACATCCAGGCGAAGCTCTGCCGCGCGCCCTCGACGCCGCGGCGCTGGCCCTGGCGGTCGGGGTGGAGCGCGCCGCCGAGCTCGCCCGCCGCCCATTCGGGCCAGATGCACAGATCGCTATAGCCGCTGATCCGGCCCTGCTCGTCGATTGTGAGAAAGAGCAATCCGGTGCCCCGTTCGCGCTGCGCCACATGGTCGGCGATGAAGGCGCGAACCGAGTCGACGGTGAGCGGGCGGGGCAGGGTGTAGATCGGGGCGTGGATCTGCGGGTCGCCGAGAAATTCGTGGAAGGCGGCGGCGTCCTCGAGCGCGGCGAGGCGGGACGCGCCGCTGTCCGGGCCGAGCGATGTGGCACCGGCAACGGCAGCGCGGATCGCGGCGGCTTTCGCCTCCGGGACCGGGTTGCGGGTGAGCGGGATGCGGGTCATTGCGGCAGGTTACCCTGTTTTGTGCCGCGATGCCAAGGCCCGCCATGCTGCGCTGTGTGGAGCCGTTCCGATGATCGCCAAGAATAGTCCTTAACTTTTATCCGATACAACCGTTGCCAGTAAGGTTCGGATCGCTCCGAATTGCGGTCGATGGCTGGCATGGCCGGTGCGAATGATGGGAAGCAAGGTAGAGTAATGGCCGCAAATTTGATGATGCAGCGCCTGTTCGAAATTCACAAGGAATTCTGGACGTTAAAGGCGAATCGCGATCCGGTGACGAGAGAGCTGATTGCGCGGCAGCAACTCAGGCTGATCGGCGACGTGTCGCGGATCATCGCGGTGGTGATGATCCCGGTGGTGATCTATATGATCGCCAACCTCTATGCGCATGCGAGTGTGCCCTTTCTGGCCGCAGGCCTGTTCGGCATCGCGGTCGTCATGTTCATTTCCTTCCGCAATTTCCGCCGTCAGAAAACGCGGTCTTTTGATATCAAACATTTCGATTCGGCGCTGCACCTGCTGCGCGTCGAAAGCATCATCATTGCTCTGGCGATCAACCTGAGTATCGCCTTTCCGCTGGCGTTCGGCCAGATCCCGTTCAACGAGAACAGCGTGATACTGGCGCTGGGCAGCATCATCATCGGCGGCTTCATCTATGGCAGCATCCCGCGGGCGCAGACATCGGCGATCGCCATCCCGACGCTGCTGCTGACGATCGCCTTCTTCTATGTCAAAGGCGCGGCGGCGTTGCCGACGGTCGGGCTGCTGGTCTTCTTTTCGGTCTCAATCGACTCGATCTACCGCCTGTTCTTCTTCAATTTTGCCAAGCGGCATATCTATGCCGCCAAGCAGAAGGAAGCGGCCGAAACGGTCAAGCTGTTGCTCAACGACTATGCCGAACAGAGCTCGGACTGGTTGTGGGAAACCGATGAGGACAAGCGCATTGTCCGGGCGTCCGCGCGCTTTGCCAAGGCTGCCGGCGTGACCATGGAGGATCTGAACGGCGTGCATATCGCGCATCTGTTCAGCAATGGCGAAGAACGCCAGTCGCTGCTGCGGCTGATCGGGGCGGACAAACCGGTCCACGACCTGGACCTGCCGATCTCGGTCAGTGGTGAAGATCGCTGGTGGCGGATCTCCTGTCGTTCGATGAACTCTTCGACCGGGCCGTCGAAGGCGCTGCGCGGAGCGGCGACGGACATCACGATCGAAAAACAGGCAAAGGACCAGATTGCCCAGCTGGCGCATTATGACAGCCTGACCAACTTGCCCAACCGGGCATCGTTCAACAAATCGCTGCAACGGGCGCTGGCGCGGCTGGAAGATAATCAACGTCTCGCCGTGCTCTATGTCGATATTGACCGGTTCAAGGCGATCAACGACACATTGGGGCACAGCGCCGGCGACCGGGTTCTGCAGGCGGTCGGCAAGCGGCTGGCCGAGGCGGTCGGGGCTGATGATATTGTCTCGCGGTTGAGCGGCGACGAGTTCGCCATCTGCCTGAGCCGGCTCAAGAGCAGCGAGGATGTCGCCAGAGTCGCATCCGGCATCGTCGACAATATATCCGATCCGCTGGTGATCGACGGCCACAAGCTGTTCTGGGGCATCAGCATCGGGATTGCGGTGTCGACCGACGATCTGGATAACCCGGAAGATCTGCTGCAATGCGCCGATATCGCGCTCTACCGGTCGAAGGAGAATGGCCGCGGACGGGTGACGGTCTTTGAACCGCAGATGTTGCAGGCGCTGCAGGACCGCCGCGCCTTGGAACTGGACCTGCAATCGGCCTTTAAACGGAATGAATTCGAGCTTCATTATCAACCGTTGTTCGATATCGAAAGCGAAAGCCGGATCGGCTATGAAGCGCTGGTTCGCTGGAATCATCCGACCAAGGGCACGGTTATGCCCAACCAGTTCATCCCGGTTGCCGAAGCCACGGGCTTGATCATTCAGCTGGGCGAATGGGTGATCCGGACGGCGCTTCTGGAACTGAGAAACTGGCCCGGCGATCTGAGCGTCTCGGTCAACCTGTCGCCGGCGCAGATGCGCAGCTCCAATCTCTTGCCGACCATCGTCCACGGGCTGGCGTCGGCGGGCGTGGAAGCGCACCGGCTGGAACTGGAGATCACCGAAACCGTGATCATGAGCCACAACCAGTCGAATTTCGATCTGTTGAAGAAGATCCACTCGCTTGGCGTCAAGATCGCGTTGGATGATTTCGGCACCGGCTACAGCTCGTTCAACTATTTGCGCAGTTTCCCGTTCGACAAGATCAAGATCGACCGGTGCTTCGTCGAGGACGTCGATAGCCGGGGCGATTGCCAGGCGATCATTCGCGCGGTCACCGGACTCGCTTCGAGTCTGGGCATGATTACGACCGCCGAGGGGATCGAGAGCGAGGAGCAGCTCGCCCTGGTCAAGCTGGCAGGGTGCAAGCAGGTGCAGGGGCATTTGTTCAGCAAGGCGATCCCGGCCAGCGAGATTGAAGGGCGGGTCGTGCAGTCGCGATCAAAACAGGCGGTGCTTGATGACATCCTGACAAAAAAGACCGAACTCAATTACGCCAAGCGCAAGATCGGTTAAGCGCCGCTGCGCGCGGCACAGGATCTCGAGCAGCATGCTGTGCCGGCCATCTTTGGCCGATCCGGAAGCCGCTTAACCGGTCAGTTAAATTGTTGTTTGCAACTCGCTTCCAGCGATGGCATAACGTCGCAAAAGCTGGGAGAGACGGCATGCCAATCGAGTCTGGTGCGACCAAATTTGCGGAATCTAAAGAAACGGCGATCGAATCCGTCGACGTGTTGATCGTCGGCGCCGGGATTTCCGGGATCGGCATGGCGGTCCACTTGCGCGACAAATGTCCGGGCAAAAGCTTTGCCATTGTCGAGCGCCGCGACGAGATTGGCGGGACCTGGAACCTGTTTCAATATGCCGGCATCCGCAGCGACAGCGACATGCACACATTGGGTTTCATTTTCGAACCGTGGACCGAGCAGAAGTCGATCGCAGACGGTCCGTCGATCATGAACTATCTGCACCGGATCAAGGCCAAGCATGATCTGGAAAAACATATTCATTTCGGCCACAAGGTGCTGTCGGCCAGCTGGTCGAGCGAAGACGCGCGCTGGACAGTGGTGGCGGAGAAGTCTGACGGCAGCACGGCCATTCTGCACGCCAATTTCCTCTATATGGGGGCCGGCTATTATGATTATGACAGCCCGTATGATCCGCAGATACAGGGGCTCGCCAATTTCAAGGGCGATGTCGTGCATCCGCAATTCTGGCCCAAGGATTTTGATTATGCGGGCAAGAAGGTGGTGATTATCGGCAGCGGTGCCACCGCGGTGACGATCGTGCCGGTGCTGGCGGAAAAAGCCAGCCATGTGACGATGCTGCAGCGGACGCCGACCTGGTACGCGTCGGCGCCCTCGAAGGACTGGCTGGCCAATCTGCTGCGCAAGATCATGCCGGAAAGCTGGGCCTACAAGATCACCCGCTGGAAAAATGTGAAGTTGCAGGACCTCACGTTCCGGATGGCGCGCGACAATCCGGACAAGGTGATCAAGAAGCTCGAAAAGCCGATGAAGAAAGAGCTCGGCGACAAATATGTGAAGGCAGATTACACGCCGCCTTACGGACCGTGGGAGCAGCGCCTGTGTCTGGTGCCGGACGGCGACATGTTCAAGGCAATCGCCGCGGGCAAGGCTGATCTGAAAACCGGTCATATCGAAACGGTGACCGAGAGCGGGATCACGCTGAAATCGGGCGAGACACTGGACGCGGATGTGATTGTCACCGCGACGGGCCTGAAACTGGCGGTCGCCGGCAAGGTCGCTTTCTCCGTCGACGGCAAGCCGGTCAACTGGCCCGATCATTATTATTACAAAGGCTGCATGTTCTCTGACATTCCGAATCTCGCGGTCGTGTTCGGCTATCTCAATGCGTCGTGGACGCTGAAGGCGGATATCGTGTCCGAATTTACCTGCCGTGTGCTCAATCATATGGACGCGACATCGACGCGGATCGCCAATCCAGTGTTAAACAAGGAGCTGGAGCAGGAGCAACTGTTTGATTTTTCGTCCGGCTATATCCAGCGTTCGATCAGCGAATTGCCGCGCAACAGCACGGCGATGCCGTGGAAACTGAACCAGGATTATCTGTTCGACCGGAATGTCCTGCTCAACGATCCGGTCGATGACGGGGTGATCCAGTTTTACGGCCCCAATTCACAGCAGGACGCGGGTCATGGCGAGGCAGCGCTCGAAGCTGCTGAATGAATTTGCTGGTCGGGTGGGGGAGGCTGACGCTGCTGCCCGTTGCTTAACGTTTTGTTGAGTAGAATTCGCTAAACCCTCTGTTCTGAAGGGGTTAGTCATGGGTTATATGAATTCGCAATATCGTGCGGTGAAACCGGCGCGGATTGAGCAGCGAACGTCCTATCGCCATCCTGTCGAGATTCGCCGGACCGCGATCCGGCCCCATAGCAAGACCGCAAAGACCGGCAAACTAATGGATCTTTCGATCTATGGTTGCCGGGTGGCGAGCGACGGCATTTTCACCGAAGGGTGCCGGGTGTGGCTGCGGTTCGAAGGCAGCAACCCGATCACCGCTATCGCGATGTGGTGCCGGGATGGCGATGTCGGCTGCCGCTTTGACGAAAAGCTTGATCCGGCGCTGTTTCGAAGCCTGACCCTGATCAGCGAATAGGCAGGGTAAATTAGGCCGGGCAAAACCACTCTATTGCCAATTGACATCAATGTCAGTAATAGAGCGGAATGAAAAATGAGATTCTTGACGTTCTGATTGTTGGTGCCGGTCTGTCCGGCATTGGCGCGGCGGTCCATCTGACCAAAAGATGCCCCGGCAAAAGCTTTGCCATTGTCGAGGCGCGGGAGCGGCTCGGCGGCACCTGGGACCTGTTCAAATATCCCGGCATCCGTTCCGACAGCGACATGTATACGTTGGGCTATAATTTCAAACCCTGGACCGCGCGCCGGGCGATCGCCGACGCGCCCTCAATCCTGAATTACCTCCATGAAACCGTCGGTGAATATGACCTGGAGGACAAGATCCGGTTCAACCATAAGGTGGTCGGTGCCAACTGGTCGAGCGAAGAAGCGCTGTGGACGGTGAGCCTGCAGCATGGCGATGGTTCCCTTCACACCGTGAAATGCAATTTCCTGCACATGTGCTCTGGCTATTACAGCTATGAAGAAGGCCATAATCCGGACTTTGCCGGCAAGGCGGACTTTGCCGGCAAAATTGTCCATCCGCAATTCTGGCCAGAGGATCTCGATTATAGCGGCAAGAAGGTCGTGGTGATCGGCAGCGGCGCGACGGCGGTGACCCTGATCCCCTCCATGGCGGACACGGCAGAGCATGTGACCATGTTGCAGCGCTCCCCCACCTATATCGTGTCGCGACCCGGCGAAGACAAATGGGCGTTGCGGCTGCGCAAATTTCTGCCGGCCAAGCTTGCCTATCTGCTGACCCGCTGGAAAAACGTGCTGCTTGGCCTGTTCATGTTCAATCTGGCGCGCAAGAAACCGGCGGCATTCAAAGGCCGCCTGCTCGAGATGGTTCGCGAGGAAATGGGGCCGGATGTCAACATGGCCGATTACACGCCGAGCTACAATCCCTGGGATCAGCGGCTCTGCCTGGTGCCCGACAGTGATTTGTTTGATTCGATCAAATCGGGCAAGGCGTCGATCGTCACCGATCATGTCGACACTTTCATCAAGGATGGCATCAAGCTGAAATCCGGCAAGACGCTGGAGGCGGATATCATCGTCACCGCCACCGGTCTGAAAATGCTCACAGGCGGCAGCGCGGCGATTTCGGTGGACGGCGAGCTGGTCAATTTTGGCGAGAAAATCAATTACAAAGGGGTCATGTTCTCCGGTATTCCCAATTTCGGCATGACGATGGGCTACACCAACGCCAGCTGGACGCTGAAAGCCGATCTGACCAGCGAATATGTCTGCCGTCTGATCAACTATATGGACAAGAAGGGCACGCCGATCGCTACCCCGACCCTGCCGGCTGGCGAAGTGATGGGGACCGAACCGATGCTTGATTTCAGCTCGGGCTATGTTCAGCGGGCGATCAAGGATTTGCCGAAGCAGGGCGACCGCAAACCGTGGCGGCTGAACCAGAATTTTCCGAAGGATATCATCAATCTGCGGCACAAGGCTGTGGATGATGGCGTTATCGTCTTTTCCAAGCCCGGCGCGGTGCAAATCAGCCCTGTTGTGGAACAGGATACAGCCGAAGCCATTGCCGCCGAATAGACTCTCGCGCTCGGCCTCATCTGTAGCTATAGCGATCAAATGACTGATTTTAAGGCATTGATCGAGGCCGATACCGGCCAGACCGCACGCTCCATCGAGATCGTGGACGCAGGCAATTTCGAAGGCTGGCTGAAGGGGCAACCCGATAGCATTCGCGCGCTGGTCACCGCTCAGCAATTTGTGGGCAAGGCCGACACTTATGTGCTGCTGCCCCGGCCGGCTGGCAAGAATGAGGACAAGGCGGTGGCGGGCGATTTTTCGGTTGTCGCCGGGGTACCGGATCATGAAGCGCTCGATCCATGGTCGCTGGCCAGACTCGGCAGCAGCCTGCCCGAGGGCAAATATCGCCTGCACGAGACCAGTGCCAAGGGTGCGCTGTTCGGCTGGCTGATCTCGCAACATGAATTTGATCGCTACAAGGAGCTGCCCGACCGGCAGGGACCGAGCGTGCTGCTGGTCAAGGACGCGATTGGCCAGGCGGAAGAAGCCGCGCGCCAGGCCGAGGCGACCGCCATGGTCCGCGATATGGTCAACACGCCGGCGGCCGACATGGGGCCGGACAAGCTGGAAACCATCGTCGACAAATTGTCCGAAACGCATGGCGGCGAAGTGAAAGTCACGCGCGGCGATACGCTGGAAGAGCATTTTCCGATGATCCACGGCGTCGGCAAGGCGGCGATGCGCGCCCATGCACCGCGTTTGATCGAACTGAAATGGGGCAAGGCCGACCATCCGAAAATCGCGATTGTCGGCAAGGGCGTGACCTTTGATACCGGCGGCCTTTCGATGAAATCCGGCACCGGCATGCTGTTGATGAAAAAGGATATGGGCGGCGCGGCGCATGCGATCGCTCTGGCCCGGCTGGTGATGGAGGCGAAGCTGCCGGTGCGGCTGCACCTGCTGGTTCCCGCGGTAGAAAATTCCGTCGATGGCAACGCGGTGCGCCCCGGCGACATCTTGAACAGCCGCAAGGGGCTGACCGTCGAAATCACCAACACCGATGCCGAGGGACGGCTGGTGCTCGGCGATGCGCTGACGCTGGCCGGTGAGGAAGAGCCGGAGCTGATCATCGATTTTGCGACTTTGACCGGCGCGGCGCGCGTTGCCCTGGGTCCCGACCTGCCGGCGATGTTCTGCGATGACCGGGACATGGCGGACGGGCTGCTAAAGGCTGGCGAGGATGAAAGCGACCCGCTTTGGCAGTTGCCTCTCTGGTCCGGCTATGATGCGATGTTGAGCAGCCCGATTGCCGATTGCGTCAACAGTGCCTCCGGCGGCTTTGCCGGGTGTATCACCGCGGCGCTTTTCCTGAAGAAATTTGCCCCGGAATCGGTGCCATGGGCGCATTTCGATACGTTTGCCTGGCGCCCGGCGGCCAAGCCGGGACGGCCAATCGGCGGCGAAGCGCTGGGTCTGCGGGCGAGCTGGCGATACTTGCAGGGGCGGTTTGGTAAATAGGTAAAGGCCGGTATTGGGTTGGATTTGGGTTTGGGCGCGTGAGTAAATTCAGACACCCAGCACCATGGCCATGCCAGATGCGGCCAGCAGGACCTCGACGGTGCGGATGAAGGCGGGCGTATCGAGGCGCATGACGATCCGCTTGCCGGCCCAGGAACCTGCAATCAGGGCAATGCCAATGGTGATGCCATATATGATCGTTTCGAAATCGAGGACTGAAAACCGCCCATAGACGGCAGACTTGGTCAGGTGGACAGCAGCGGCACCGAGCGCTTCGGTCGCCAGATAGGCCCCCTTTACCAAGCCATAAGCAAGGAAGAAGGGCGCGTTGATCGGGCCGACGGTTCCCACGATCCCTGACAGCAACCCCATGATCGCGCCGAGCGGCAACAGCTGCCATCGCTTGATTGCCATGTTCCTTCGGGCAGCCCAGCGCCTTGCCGGGATCATCAGCAGAATGAAGGCGCCGAGCAAACGGTGGATCGACTGCACGTCGAGTTCGACGAAGATGAAGGCTCCGATCGCTGCGAACGGCACCGCTCCGGCCACGTACATGCGCACCGCGGCCCAATCCGTCTCGCGCCAGGAAAAGGTCGCTCGGGACAGGTTGCCGAGCAGCGCCGCCACAGTCAGGATCGGCACGGCCTGTCCGGCTCCGAAAACATAGACAAAGACCGGCAGCAGGATAACTGCGCTGCCGAAACCGACAACGCCTCCGATCGTCCCGGCAACCAAGGCCACTGCAAGCAGCGGGAGCCAGAGCAGCGGCTCCATCACGCTTCTGCAGCGGATCGGGCAGGCGGGAGCATTTTCGGCACCAGCAAGAGATAGGCGAGCATGCCGAACAGTTCGACCAGCGACTGAAAGACGATGACCACGGTGGCGACCTGCCACTGTGGCGCAAGCGCGAGCGCAAGCGGCAGAACGACAAACGAGTTCCGGGTACCGAGACTGAACACCAGTGCGCGTGCGGAGCCGACCGGCAGGCGCAGAAATTTTGACAAGGCGAGTCCGATCAGTGCGGCAGTGACAAGGAATGTCACGAAGACACCCAGCACTTGCCCAAGCACCGGCAGCGCCCCAACAACGGCCTGCACCTGCGAACCGGCGATCAGGAAAACCACAAGAGCAAGCAGCGGAACCGGCAACCAGCCAATCTGTTCAACGATTTTCTCTCCCCCCTGCTGCCGTTCAGCCCAGCGCTCGGTCAACCAGGCTGCGAGCAATGGCAGAATGATCAGGGTAAGAAATGCCAGCGCGATCTGGTCTGCCGCCAGCAGTTCCAGAAACATGTTGCCCATGAACAGCCAGAGATAAGCGGGCAGCAGGCACAGCTGGACGACAAGGTTCACCGGAGTTGCGGCAATGGCGCGCCGACTGTCGCCGCCGCCCAGATGAGTGAAGGTAATATACCAGTCGGTGCAGGGAACCAGCAGGACCAGCAACACGCCCAAACGAATGGCGGGATCATCTGGCAGAAAGATCAGCAAGACCCAAACAAGCAAGGGGACAAGCAGGAAGTTGCCGGTCAGAACTGCGCCCATGAAGCGCCGGTCGCGAAAGGCCTCGGGCAGGTGCGTCAGCGGAACCTGAGTGAAGGTGGTATAGAGCAGCAGTCCCAGAACCGGCCACAGAACTGCCTCAAACGTGGCAGACACATCGGGCGCAACACTGCCGGTGCCAAGACCAGCAAGGATCGCGAGGAGGTATATCCAGACTTGATGTCGTTCCAGTTGCTGCCGTGTCATGCAAACAAATCTGCACTTCTATCCTTGCGAAGTCGAGGCAATAACGGAGCATAAGCAGGGGCTTGGCAGAAAGTTCGCTCAAGCAACTTGGTTTGCGCCGACAATCTCGTGGCTTCGGGTCAATGGCAACTATCCCGGAACTCGGGCGCAGAGCCTGTCCAATAGCGATGGTCCGGATTTGATTGTTCTGATGGCGGCTCACCAATTAACAGCGGAAATTCAGCCCTCGACACCACCCAACAGCGACACCGCTTGCTTAACCGCCCCCATGTCGTTTATGGGCGCTCGATTGTCATCGCTTTGCAATATGGCGCATAAGCCGCAGAGTGACGGGCATTTTTATCGCAATTGGGATTTCTTTACGCATGGACATGGAAACTGCAGAGACTGGCGCGCACGCGAAATTCGTGCTGATTGGTCCGGAGGAGGATTTTGATCCCCGGATCACCGCGCATCGCGGCGACCTCGCTGACATTGCGCTGGCCGGCAAGATGTTTGCCCCGCATTACGCGGCACCGATGCCGATGCGCTGTTCCGCGCCAAAGGCGATGATCCGCAAGCAGGGCGGCAAGGATCATGAAGCGATTTCCGAATTGCTGCACGGCGAGGATTTCCATGTACTGGATATCGCCGGCGACTGGGCCTGGGGCTATAGCGGTCATGACGGCTATGTCGGCTATGTGCCGGTGCATGCGCTGCAGCATCAAAAAAAGACGCCGGAGCCGACCCATGTGATCAGCGCCCGCGCGGCCCTGATCTTCATCGAGCCGGATTTCAAGTCGGGGGTGATGAAGCGGCTGCCGATGGGCGCGCGGATTGCCTGCGGTGAACCCAGCGAATGCGGCTTCTATCTGAAAAGCGGCAAGGGTTTTGTCCATGTCCGGCATGTCCAGCCGATTGGCACCAAGGTCGTGTTCGACGGCAGCAACGGCACCGCGGCGCTTGCCGAACAGCTGATTGGTGCGCCTTATCTCTGGGGCGGCCGCAGCGGTGATGGTCTGGATTGTTCGGGTCTGATCCAGATGATCCTGATGCTGACCGGCATTGTCGCACCGCGCGACAGCGACCAGCAGCTGGCCGCGCTGGGCGAAGAGATTGCGGAAGACGACAATCTGCGGCGCGGCGATCTGGTATTTTTCCCGAACCATGTCGGCCTGATGATCGACAAGGACCGGATCATCCATTCCACTTCGCACGCGATGCAGGTGGTGATCGAGCCGCTGGCGGATGTGGTGGCGCGCTTTGCTGCGGACAATGAACAGCCGGTACTGGCGCGCAAACGGCTGTCCTGAGGCTGGTCATGACGCAGACGATCTTTATCGACGGTGCCGTGGGCACGACCGGACTGGAAATTGCCGAACGGCTGTCCGGGCGGAGCGAATTCACTATGGTTTCGCTGCCCGAGGCGCAGCGCAAGGATCTGGCGGCGCGGCGCGAGGCGATCAATGACAGCGATTTTGTCATCCTCTGCCTGCCCGATGATGCGGCGCGGGAAGCGGTGGCGCTGATCGACAATGACCGGACTCGGGTTATCGATGCCTCGACCGCGCACCGGACCGCCGATGGCTGGGCCTATGGCTTTGCCGAATTTCGCGCGGGCCAACGCGACGCCATCGCGAATGCACGTTTTGTGTCCAATCCGGGCTGCTATCCGACCGGCTTTCTGGCGCTGGTGGCGCCGCTGATCGCCAGGGGATTGCTGCCAGCCGACTGGCCCTATGTGATGAACGCGGTGTCCGGCTATTCCGGCGGCGGCAAGGCGCTGATCGAGCGCTTTGCGGCGGAACCCGATCTGGCTTTCCGCAGCTATGGTCTGAACCTCGATCACAAGCATATGCCGGAGATGAAGATACAGGGCGGGCTGACCCACGATGTCATTTTTGCGCCATCGGTGATCCGCGCCTTCCGCGGGATGCTGGTCGAAGTGCCGTTGCATCTCGGTGCAATCGGCGCGGTTACACCCGATCAGCTGTTGGAAGAGCTGAGCGCCTTTTATGCCGGTTCAAACATCATTTCGGTGCAGAGCGGCAGCGGCCTTTCGGAATTGCTGATCAGCGAAAATGATGCGGCGACCGACCGGCTGGAGCTGTTTGTCTGCGGCAATGCCGGTGGCTATCATGCCCGGCTGATCGCGCGGCTCGATAATCTCGGCAAGGGCGCTTCGGGCGCCGCGGTGCAGAATCTGAATATCATGGCAGGTCTGGACGAAACCGCAGGCTTGCGGCTCTAGCGACCTGTTTCAGTCAAGCGGAATTATCGGCTCGGCCTAGCGCGCTCCTACTTATTCGAGTTGCGCTCAAGAAAGTCCTCCCCGGCACGGGGAGGGGGACCGCGCGAAGCGTGGTGGAGGGGGAGCGCGTCTGAGCGCAGCGCCTAGGCCGGGACCCCCTCCGTCAGCCCTTCGGGCTGCCACCTCCCCGCAAGCGGCGAGGATCTGCTGCTTCTTGAACCGCAGCGCTCTGACGAGAGAAGCTACCCTGACCCTTTTTAGGCCGTCCTTACCTAGGTTATGATGACCTTTCCACATAACGGAAACACGCTTCAGGCTTTCCCTTATTCGGCCGCTGCTTCCGCCTTGTCGGGACGCAGGCTGAGGCCGGCCCGACCACTGCGGAAGGCGCCCCACCAGGTCAGCGGATTGAGCGTGGTGGTGCCATCGAGCGAGAAGGTGATGAATTCCGCCCGTCCGCCGATATTCTCCCAGGGAATCGGACCGCCAAGGCCGAGCGGACTGGCGACCCGGCTGTCGGCGCTGAGATCGCGGTTGTCGCCGAGCAGATAGACTTCGCCTTCCGGAATCTCGACGGGCGCCACGTCATCGGTATATTGCGGACCGAGATCGATAATATTGTAGCTGACGCCATTGGGCAGGGTTTCGCGGACGATCGGCAGGTTGCAAACCGGTTTGCCATCAGCATCGACGCCGCGGGCTCCGGGGAATTCGTTGGCGTTGCAAGGATTATTGGCGTCGACCGGCACCTGTAGATCCGGCTGTACGTCCTGTCTGACGCCGATGCCGTTGAGGAATACCTGTCCGCCACGCAACTCAATCGTGTCGCCGGGCAGGCCGATCACCCGCTTGATATAGTCACTGCTCTGGTCTCTTGGCGTCAGGATGACGACGTCGCCGCGTTCCGGCAAAGAACCGAACAGGCGGCCCGACACGCGCGGCACGATATGGAAGGTGGGGGATACCCAGGACCAGCCATAGGCATATTTGCTGACGATCAGCCGGTCCCCGACAAGCAGGCCGGGCATCATCGATACCGAGGGGATGTAGAATGGCTTGGCGACCAGACTGTGGAACGCCAGCACCGCCAGCAACAGCAGGCCGATGCTCTTGATCTCGCCGATCCAGTCGGTTTTTTCCTTGTCAGGCTTTTCGCTGGATTTGCTGTCGGCGGTATTTTCTAGTGCCATATTGGTGTCTCTGGTTTCCTGGTCCATGCGACGCGCGGTTCCTAAGGTGGATTTGGTCCTAAAGCGGATGGGCTTCAATGATCACGAATGCCTGTGCCCATGGATGATCGTCGGTGAGTGTGAGATGAACAAATGCCTCATATCCTGCCGGAGTCAGCGCGTCGAGGCGTTTTTTCGCGCCGCCGGTCAGCGCCAGAGTCGGCGCGCCGCTCTTGGCATTGATGACGCCGATATCCTTCATGAAGACGCCGGCCCGGAAGCCGGTGCCGACCGCTTTGGAATAAGCCTCCTTGGCGGCGAAGCGTTTCGCATAGGTGCCCGCTTTGGTGAACGGTCGCCGCGCCGCCTTGGCGCGTTCCAGTTCGGTGAAAACGCGCAGCTCGAAGCGCTCACCAAAGCGGTCGAGCGAATTCTGGATACGTTCGATATTGCAGAGGTCGGAGCCGAGACCGATGATCATCTAAAACCCTCCCTGCAGCGAAGCTGTGGGGAGGTGGCGCCGAAGGCGACGGAGGGGCCGAGGTCAGGATTGGTGCTCGGGGTGAGAGGCCCCTCCACCACCCTGCGGGCGGTCCCCCTCCCCATCTGCGATGGGGAGGAAAAATGCGTCACCATTTTCAACGCGCATCATCCATCAACGCGCGCATCTGGCGGATGCTGCCATCCAGCCCGCTGAAGATGGCCTCGCCGATCAGGAAATGCCCGATATTCAGTTCTTTGAGCTGCGGGATTGCGGCGATCGGGATGACATTGTCAAAGGTCAGGCCGTGTCCTGCGTGGGGTTCGATGCCGTTTTTCGCCGCCAGTGCCGACGCGTCAGCGATCCGGCGCAGTTCGGCTTCGCGTTCGCTTCCGGCAAGCTCGGCATAACGGCCGGTGTGAAATTCTACCACCGGTGCGCCGAGGCGGATAGCCGCCTCTATCTGGCGGGGATCGGGTTCGATGAACAGGCTGACGCGGATATTTGCCTCTCTCAGCTGGCCGACAAAATCGGCGAGCTTGTTGTGCTGGCCGGCGGCATCTAGCCCGCCTTCGGTGGTCCGCTCCTCGCGGTTTTCCGGGACGATACAGGCGGCATGCGGCTTGTGGCGCAGCGCGATCGTCAGCATCTCGTCGGTCGCGGCCATTTCCAGATTGAGCGGGATGGTCAGGCTGTCCATCAATCTGATCAGATCATCATCGCGGATATGGCGCCGGTCTTCGCGCAGATGGGCGGTGATGCCATCCGCGCCCGCTGCTGCGGCGACCAGTGCCGCGCGCACGGGTTCCGGATGATCGCCGCCGCGGGCGTTGCGGATGGTGGCGACATGGTCAATATTGACGCCCAGTCTCAAAGGGTGTGTGTTGCTCACCCGGCTGGTATTTCGGCGCGACTGCCCGGCTTGATGGCGGGAATCGCTGCCAGTTCGGGGGGAAGTTCATCCGCAGCGTAGGATGGCACGTCCAGCGTCAGCAGCGGGAAGAACGGTACATCAAACTGGGCCGCCCCGTTCGAACGGTCGATCAAGGCACCGGCGGCAATAACATCGCCGCCCGCATCGCGGATCGCCTGAATGGCTTCGCGCGACGACAGGCCGGTGGTCACGACATCTTCCATCATCAGCACCTTCTGCCCTGGTTCGAGCCGAAACCCGCGGCGCAGTTCGAACGTGCCTTCGGGCCGTTCGAGGAACAGCGCGTCGAGACCGAGCGCACGCCCCATTTCGTGACCTATAATAACGCCGCCCATCGCCGGCGAGACGACAATATCGATCGAACGGCGGATATTTCCAGGCAATTTGTCGGCCAAGGCGGCGGCTACCCGCGCCGCACGCGCCGGGTTCATCAGCAACCGCGCGCATTGCAAATATTGCGCGCCATGGCGACCGGACGAAAGAATGAAATGGCCCTCCAGCAAGGCATCGCTGGCTCGGAATTCGGCTAAAATCTCGTCTTCTGTCACTATTTTATCCCGCGCTGTTTTGCTTGCTTCTGCCCAAATGGGCATATTGCGGCTGCATTGCCAGAGAAATTAAAGTCAAAAAACTGAAAAAATATCCATTCGGTAGCTTGAGGGTTACGGCAACCATGCCTATAAGCCGCCCCAATCGGACTATATCCGGGCCGGGCTTGCTGATTCACATTGTTGGGCCAATGCCGGAAAACTACCGAAACTTGAGGTAAGATAGGGTTGAGCGATATATGACTCATTTTGTGAAAGCTTGGATTCTGGCCATCGGCCTGATTCTCACGCCGGCAGCGTTGTCGGCGCAGCAGGAATTGCCAGCGGCACCGGTGGTTGAACCCGCGACGCCTTCGGTCGACCCGTTAGTGCCGGCTGGAGCAGATGCAGAAACGGCAGCGACTGCGAATGCTGCGCCTTCTGGACTTGATCCGGCCCTCTATACCCCGATGAAACCAACGCCAGGCATCGGCATGCCGGTCGATGGTGGCGTTGATTTTCAGCAGCAGTTCAGTGAAACCGGCCAAACCGCGCATTGGATCAACAACGCGATCCTGATCCCGATGATGGTTGGCGTGAGTCTACTGGTGCTTGGCCTGCTGTTCTGGGTCGTCTTTCGTTTTCGGCGTGGTGCCAATCCCGAGCCGTCCAAGACAACTCACAATACATTCATCGAAATCATCTGGACGGTTATCCCGGTTCTGATCCTTGTGGTCATCGCCGTGCCGTCGATCAGCCTGCTCGCTCGCCAGTTTGAACCGGCGCCAGAGGATGCGCTGACCGTCAAAGTGACCGGCTACCAATGGTATTGGGGCTATAGCTATCCCGATAACGGCGATTTCGAAGTCATTTCCAACATGCTGTCGGAAGAAGAAGCCGCAGCGCGCGGAGAACCATACCAATTGGCTGCTGACAACCGGATGGTTATTCCAGCGGGAAAGCCGGTCAAGCTGCTGATCACCGCAGCCGACGTCATTCACAGCTTTGCCTTGCCTTCGGCCTGGTTCAAGCTCGACGCGGTACCGGGGCGAATCAATGAAAAGGTTCTGCAGATCGACCGCGAAGGCGTCTATTATGGCCAATGTTCAGAACTTTGCGGCGCGCGTCACGGCTTCATGCCGATCACGGTCGAAGTTCTGTCCGAGGCAAAATTCAACGACTGGGTTCGCGCCAATGGCGGAACGCCAAAAGGCCAGGCGGCTTTGAACGAAGTCAGTGCTGAAGGCGCCGGAGCGGTAGAAGAAACCTCGACCGTCGTCGCACCGCAATTGGTGCCAGCATCAAATTCAACCGGAGCTGCCGCACCGGCTGCTTCTGCGCCAGTTACGCAATAAGGGTAAGTGACAATGACAACTATCACAGCAGATGGCCATATCGATGATCATGCGCATGATGCGGATCACAAGCCAGCCTTTTTCCAGCGCTGGTTCATGTCGACCAACCACAAGGACATCGGTACCCTCTATCTGATTTTCGCGATTGTCGCGGGTATCATCGGTGGTGCGATTTCCGGTTTGATGCGTCTCGAACTGGCTGAACCCGGTATCCAGTATTTGCAGATGTGGGCAACCGCCCACAATGGCATGATGGGTGGCGGCGAAGCGTCGATGGACGAGGCCTATCACCTTTGGAACGTGCTGATTACCGCGCACGGCCTGATCATGGTCTTCTTCATGGTCATGCCGGCGATGATTGGCGGCTTTGGTAACTGGTTCGTGCCGCTGATGATCGGCGCGCCCGACATGGCCTTTCCGCGGATGAACAATGTCAGCTTCTGGCTGCTGGTTCCCGCCTTCCTGCTGTTGTTCGGTTCCACCTTCGTTCCGGGCGGCTCCGGCCTTGGTGCCGGTACCGGCTGGACGGTCTATGCGCCGCTCTCGACCAGCGGTTCGGTTGGTCCGGCGGTGGACATGGCGATCCTGTCGCTCCACCTTGCAGGCGCCTCCTCCATTCTCGGGGCGATCAACTTCATCACCACCATCTTCAACATGCGCGCGCCGGGGATGACCCTGCACAAGATGCCGCTGTTTGTCTGGTCGGTGCTGGTAACCGCCTTCTTGCTGCTTCTGGCGCTTCCCGTGCTTGCAGCGGCGATCACGATGCTGTTGACCGACCGTAATTTCGGCACGACCTTCTATGATGCGGCAGGCGGCGGTGATCCGGTGCTGTATCAGCATCTGTTCTGGTTCTTTGGTCACCCCGAAGTCTACATCATGATCTTGCCCGGTTTCGGCATGATCAGCCATATCGTCTCGACCTTCAGCCGCAAGCCGGTGTTCGGCTATCTCGGCATGGCCTATGCAATGGTTGCCATCGGCGTGGTCGGCTTTGTGGTCTGGGCGCACCATATGTTCACCACCGGCATGTCGGTTAACGTGAAAATGTATTTCACCGCCGCTACCATGGTCATCGCGGTGCCGACCGGCATCAAGATCTTCTCGTGGATCGCAACCATGTGGGGCGGTTCGATGTCCTTCAAGACACCGATGATGTGGGCGCTTGGCTTCATCTTCATGTTCACCGTTGGTGGCGTGACCGGTGTTGTGCTGGCCAATGGCGGTATCGATGACAACCTTCACGACACTTATTATGTGGTTGCTCACTTCCACTATGTGCTGTCGCTGGGTGCGGTCTTCTCGATCTTTGCCGGCTTCTATTACTGGTTCCCGAAAATGTCGGGCCGGATGTACAACGAATTGCTGGGGCAGCTCCATTTCTGGATCTTCTTCATCGGCGTGAACATCCTGTTCTTCCCGCAGCACTTCCTCGGACAGCAGGGCATGCCACGTCGCTATGCCGACTATCCGGAGCAGTTTGCGTACTGGAACCAGATCAGCTCGATCGGCTATGCCGTGATGCTGGTCGGTGTGGTGATCTTCTTCATCAACATCGGCTACTCGCTGTTTGCCGGCCGCAAGGCGGAAGGCAATTACTGGGGCGAAGGCGCAACGACGCTGGAATGGACACTGTCCAGCCCGCCGCCGTTCCACCAGTTTGAAACGCTGCCGCAGATCAAGTGATCTGAGGACCAGTCCGAAGCTTGGAAAGAAATATGACCACAGCGGCACAAACGATACAGGGTTTGGCCAGTGCAAGAGATCTCTTTGCGCTGACCAAGCCGCGCGTGATGTCGCTGGTCATTTTTACCGCGCTCTGCGGATTGCTGGCCGCGCCCGGAACCATTCATCCGGTGATCGGTTTTACGGCAATCCTGGCGATCAGCCTGGGCGCAGGGGCTTCGGCCGCGCTCAACCAATGGTATGAATCGGATATCGATGCGGTGATGAAGCGGACCAGCGGGCGGCCATTGCCGGCTGGCCGGATGGACCGCGAAACCGCGCTGCATTTCGGTATCGGCCTGTCGGTCTTTTCGGTGCTGCTGATGGGCGTTGCGGTCAACTGGTTCAGCGCCGCGTTTCTGGCCTTTGCCATCTTCTTCTATGCCGTGATCTATACGATCTGGCTTAAGCGCAGCACGCCGCAGAATATTGTTATTGGCGGCGCTGCTGGTGCCTTCCCGCCGGCCATTGGCTGGGCTGCGGTAACCGGTGACGTGACGTTGATGCCGTTTCTGCTGTTTGCGATTATCTTCCTGTGGACACCGCCGCATTTCTGGGCGCTGGCGCTGTTCGTCAACAGCGACTATTCGAAAGCCGGTGTGCCGATGATGCCGGTGGTTGCCGGTCGGCAGTCGACCCGTCATCAGATATTCGGATACAGTCTGCTGCTGGCAGCCGTGACCGTAGCGCCCTTTGTCCTCGGACTGGCCGGAGCGGTCTATGGCGTCGCTGCGATCGCGCTGAGCGGTATATTCTGCGTGCTGGCCTGGCAGGTTGCTCGCAGCAAGACGACCGAGCCAAAAGACATGGCGGCAGAAAAACGTCTGTTCAAATTTTCGATCCTTTACCTGTTTGCGCTGTTCGCCGCGCTCGTCGCTGACCGGATGATCCTGTCATGAGCGAGATTGACCAGGACAAGGCGCCGATGAGCCCGGAAGAGCAGAAAGTCTATCAGGCGCGGCAAAAGCATCGGGCGGTGATCATGGCCGGGCTGCTGATCTTCATGGTGATATTATTTTATCTGATCACGATCGTCAAAATCGGGTCTGGCAGCTGATGGCGGTTGCGACAGCCCTTTCCGGCAAGAATCGCCGCAGCGCCATGATGGCGGGGGCGATGGGCCTTGGCATGCTGGGCCTCGGCTTTGCTGCCGTGCCGTTGTATGAAGTATTCTGCCGGGTGACCGGCTATGGCGGAACCACGCAACGCGTGGGCGAGGCGCAAGCCGCAACGGTTCAAGCCACCACCCGGGTGATGGCGATCCGGTTTGATTCCAACGTCAATTCCGCGCTGCCCTGGTCCTTCAAGCCGGAACAGGCCGTCGACCATGTGACCGTCGGCGCCCGCGATATGGCGGTGTATCTGGCGACCAACAATAGCGACCAGCCGGTTGTCGGCACCGCCACATTCAATGTGACGCCGCTGCTGGCCGGTCAGTATTTCAACAAGATCCAGTGTTTCTGCTTCAGCGAGCAATTGCTGAAACCCGGAGAGACGATGCGGATGCCGGTGCTATATTATGTCGACCCGGCGATCCTCGATGATCCGGAAACCAAGGATATCAAGGAAATCACGCTCAGCTATACCTTTTATCGCTCTACGGACGAGCAGGCAGTAGACGCCGGTAAAGGCGATAGCTAAGAGAGTTTTGAGACAAGGTTAGGGAAAAATTATGGCCGGTGCCAAAAATCATGATTATCACATTTTGCCGCCAGACATCTGGCCTCTGGTCGGCTCGTTTTCCGCGTTTGTCATGGCGATCGGCGGTATCCGCTGGATGCATGATGATATGTACAGCTTTGGCCCGCTGATCTTTGCGATCGGCTTGTCGGCGGTGTCGCTGACCTTTTATGCCTGGTGGGCCAATGTGATCAAGGAAGCCCATGAGGGCTACCACACGCCGGTGGTGCAGCTGCATCTGCGCTACGGCATGATCCTGTTCATCGCCTCCGAAGTGATGTTCTTCGTCGGCTGGTTCTGGTCCTGGTTCGATTTCTCCCTGTTCCCGCAGCCGGTGGAAATTGTCGACGGGGTTGTCACCAATTATATCGGGCAGGAGGGTGCTGCGGCGCTGCTGCAATGGCCGCCGAAGGGCATTGAGGTCCTCAACGCCTTTGAATTGCCTTTGCTCAACACGATGATCCTGCTGTGTTCCGGTACCACGATCACCTGGGCGCACCATTCGCTGATCCATGGTGACCGCAAGTCGATGATCACCGGCCTGTGGCTGACGATCATCTTGGGTGCGTTGTTCTCGTGCATTCAGGCGTATGAATATAGCGTAGCGCCGTTCCCGTTTGCCGGCATCAACTACAGCTCGGCTTTCTACATGGCGACCGGGTTCCACGGGTTCCACGTTCTGGTCGGTACGATCTTCCTGATCGTCTGTCTGGCGCGCGCCTACAAGGGGCATTTCACCCCGCAGCAGCATTTCGGCTTTGAAGCAGCGGCCTGGTACTGGCATTTTGTCGATGTCGTCTGGCTGTTCCTGTTCATCGTCGTCTATGTCTGGGGCGGCTGGGGCGCGCCGGTTCACTAGAGCATCGCTTTGAACCAAACCGAAAATACAAAAGGGCAGCCGGACGTACTTCCCGCTGCCCTTTTTGGTCTCTGCCCCCGGTGCGGGCAGCAGACGCTGTTTGCCAATGTGACGAAATTTTCCGAAAAATGCCGGAGCTGCGGCCTCGACTTCAGCCAGTATAATGTCGGCGATGGACCGGCGGCCTTTCTGACATTGATCGTTGGCGCGGTCGTTCTCGGGCTGGCGCTGGCGGTGGAGGCGAATTTCCATCCGCCGATATGGGTGCATATTTTGCTCTGGGTGCCGCTGACCGTAGGTGCCGTTGTCGGGTCGCTCCGCGTGTCGAAAGCGCTGTTGCTGATCCTCGAGCATCGCAATGATGCGAAAGAAGGCAGTATCGACGGCAGCGACGGGCCATGATCAAGCGGCTGCCGATATTCGTTACCATTCTGGTCCTGGCCGCAGTCGCAACCATGATCGGCCTCGGCATCTGGCAGCTGCAACGGGCGGAGTGGAAGAACGGGTTGCTGGCAACCTACGCCGCCGCCTCGGATAGGCCCGCCATTGCCTACCCCGCTGTCCCCGACGCAGCAAACCCGCCCTATTTCCGCAAATCGAGCGTCAATTGCCTGGCCGTTGTCGGCTGGCGTTCGACCAGCGGTCGCAGTGCCGACGGGCAAGCGGGCTGGGCGCATGTCGCCCAGTGCCGGACCGCGGGTGCGGAAGGTCCGGGAGCGCAAGTCGTTGCCGGCTGGTCGGACCGTCCGGAAAATCCGGAGTGGGACGGCGGTATTGTCGATGGCATCATCGCGCCGGACAGCCAGTATGTCATCCGTCTGGTCGCCAGCGAACCGGTGGCAGGACTACAGAAAAGCCAGCCGCCCGCGCTCGAAGATGTGCCCAACAACCATCTGTCCTATGCGGTCCAGTGGTTCCTCTTTGCCGGCATTGCGCTGGTCATTTTTCTACTCGCCCTGCGCGGCCGCAACAAGGGCGTTGCCCAATCCGGCAACTTGTCCTAACCGCTCGCCATCATGGATTATATTTCGACCAGAGGCACCGCGCCCGCATTGAATTTTGAACAAGTGACCCTTGCTGGCCTGGCTGGCGACGGCGGACTCTATGTGCCGGAATCGTGGCCGTCGTTCAGCAGCAAAGAAATCGCCGCGATGGCCGGCCTTTCCTATGTCGAGGTTGCGGTCCGGGTGATGCAGCCGTTTGTCGGCGATGCGCTCGACGAAGCAGAATTGCGCGACCTGTGCGAACAGGCTTATGGCCGTTTCTCCCATGCCGCGGTGACGCCGCTGGTGCAGCTAGACGGGCGGCAATGGCTGCTCGAACTGTTTCACGGACCGACACTGGCGTTCAAGGATGTGGCCCTGCAACTGCTTGGCCTGTTGTTCGAGAAATTTCTCGCCCGGCAAGACAAGCATCTGACGGTGGTCGGCGCGACCTCTGGCGACACCGGCTCGGCGGCGATCGACGCGCTGGCAGGGCGGGACAAGGTCGATGTCTTCATGCTCCATCCCGATGGCCGGATTTCCGACGTTCAGCGGCGGCAGATGACGACGGTGCGCGCGCCCAATGTCTACAATATCGCAATCGACGGCAGTTTTGATGACGCCCAGGCGATGGTGAAGCGGATGTTCGCGGATCAGAAAGTGACCAACCGCTTCTCGATCTCGGCGGTCAATTCGATCAATTGGGCGCGGCTGATGGCGCAGGTGGTCTATTATTTTTACGCCGCCAGCCAATTGGGCGGCCCGCATCGCAAGATCGCCTTTTCCGTGCCGACGGGCAATTTCGGCGATGTTTTCGCCGGCTATGTCGCCGCAAAAATGGGGCTGCCGATCGAGCGGCTGATCGTCGCGACCAACGTCAACGACATCCTGCACCGGGCGCTCAGTGTGGGCGACTATTCGACCGGATCGGTCACGGCAACCGCAGCGCCATCCATGGATATTCAGGTCAGCAGCAATTTCGAACGCTTGCTGTTCGATCTCGAAGGCCGTGATGGTGCAAAGACCGCTGAGCGCATGGCGGCCTTTGAGCAGAGTCACAATATGCAGCTGGAGCCCGGCATGCGGGAAACGGCAGCGGCGATATTTACCAGCCACCGCGTCGATCCGGACGATATGGCGCTGGCGATGCGCTGGGCCCAGGACCGAGCCGGACATGTGATCGACCCGCATAGCGCGATTGGTCTGTCGGCAGCGCAGAATGTCGATCTCGATCCATCAGTGCCGGTGGTGACATTAGCCACCGCCCATCCGGCCAAATTTCCCGACGCGGTCGAGCGGGCAACCGGCGTTCGCCCGGCCTTGCCGCGCCGCGTGGGTGATCTGTTTGACCGCGAGGAAAAATATACCAGGCTGCCGGGCGACTATGATTCGGTGAAAGAATTTATCCTGTCCAACGCCACGCCGTCCGATGGCTGAGACCGCACCGGGCCCGATAGTGATGATCAGTGATCCGCGCAGCGACTATGCGCTGGTCGATTCGGGTCATGGCCGCAAGCTCGAGCGATACGGCACGTTCCATTTCATCCGCCCCGAGCCGCAGGCGATGTGGGCGCCAGCGAACGAAAACTGGCAAGCGGATGGCGAATTCATCCCGGCTTCCGACGAAGATGGCGGCGGGCGCTGGCATCTCTATGACAATGTCCCGGAAGAGGGCTGGCAGATGGACTGGGAAGAGGTCAGCTTTACCGCGCAATGCACGCCGTTTCGCCATCTCGCCTATTTTCCCGACATGGATCCGGTATGGCGCTGGTTCCGGAGCAATCTTGCGAAGCTCGAATCGCCGCAGATGATGAATCTGTTCGGCTATACCGGCGTCGGAACGCTGGCGCTGTCGGCAGCCGGGGCGAATCTGGTGCATGTCGATGCGTCGAAGAAATCGGTGAGCGCTGCGCGCGATAACGCCGCTCTGTCGGGCATGACCGACCGCCCGATCCGCTGGATCATCGACGATGCCGCGAAATTTGCTGCCCGGGAAGTCCGGCGCGAACGGCGCTACGATGCGATCCTGCTCGATCCGCCGAAATATGGCCGCGGACCCGATGGGGAAGTCTGGCGGCTGGAAGAAGATCTGGCCGGGCTGGTCGAGAATTGCGGAAAGCTGCTCGATGCCGACAGCCGCTGCCTGTTCCTGACGGTCTATGCCGTGCGCATGTCGGCGCTGGCGCTCGGTGCTTTGCTCAACGAGAAACTCTCCCATCTCGGCGGAACAATAGAAGTCGGTGAACTGGCGGTCCGGGAAGAGGCGCGCGGGTTGCTGTTGCCGACCGCGATTTTCGCCCGCTGGTCCGCCTGACTTGCCATTTAACCCCAACATGGTCAGAGAACATCCATGACAGATACATTGCTATTGGAAGTCAACGATCTAGATGTTGACGTGCTCACCGGGATCTATTCCGAAGAAACCCATTTGCCCCAGCCCTTGCGCATATCGATCGCGGCCGAACTGAAGGTTCAGGAACGCTATGAAGCGGACACGCCGCTCGATCACTCCAAAAATTACATGGATTTGAAACATGCAGCGACGGCTGCGCTGCCCGAAGGCGTTCATTTCAAGCTGATCGAAGCGGTCGCGGACCATATTATCGAGACGCTGTTTCTGCAGGACAAGAATATGCTGCGGGTCACGGTTAAGATCGTCAAACTGCTGATCTCGGAAAAAGGGGAGCAGATCGGTATCACGCTCAGCCGGGGCAGACGATGACGGCTCCGCTCGCGCTCGTCACCGGCGGCGTGAAGCGGGTCGGCGCGGTGATCGCGGCGCGATTGGCTGAATCAGGCTACGCGCTTGCTCTACATGGCAATAGCGATGTCATGCCGGAACAGGCGCTGGCCGATAAATTGCAGGAAACAGGCTCCGAATGGTCTGGATTTCAACAGGATTTTACCGCTGACGGAGCCGCGGAAACGCTGATGGATCAGGTGGTGGACCATTTTGGTCGGACGCCCGACCTGATCGTGAACAGCGCTTCGGTTTTCGGACAGGATGACGCCGACTCGATCAGCGAAACAGACCTGCAAGAGCATTACCGGGTCAACAGCATGGTCCCGATCCTGTTGACGACTGCTCTCCACCAGCGCCGAGCAGAGCGCCGGCCATCCGGAGACAGCCGGGCCTGTGTCATCCACATATTGGACCAGCGCATCCGCAATCCCAATCGCGACCAATTGAGCTACACCCTTGCCAAACAGGCTCTGGCCGGATCGGTGCGGTCTTTGGCAACGGCCTGCGCGGCCACTCTACGCGTCAACGGCGTTGCACCCGGACTGACGCTGACGGCTGGGGAATATGGCGACGACCAGCTTGCCAATATCACGGCGATGATGCCACTCGAGCGTCTTCCCGCCCCTGATGATATCGCCGAGGCGGTTTTGTATCTGGCGCGCGCTGAAGCGGTCACCGGACAAACCATCTACGTCGATGGCGGCGCGAACTTGAAGAGCTTTGATCGGGATTTTGTTCATCTCGGCAAGGAGTAGTGCCGCTGATACGCTACAAAGGACAGGTTTGAACCCGCCGCGTGATAGCCCATATTGATGATATCCGAGGACCAGTCGCTGCTGTGGCTGGAAGGGATGCATTTACAATTTTGAAAGGCTTATCATGCGTATTTCCCCCAAAATCTTACTGACAACCGCCGCTGTTTTCGCGCTCGCGGCTTGTTCGTCCGAAGCCCCTTCGGCATCGGTCGATGAAGGCTCGACCGATGCCATGATGGATTCGGCTGAAACCGCCGCGCCTGGCACGGTTGTCGATGTCGCCGTTGGCAATCCCGACTTCTCCACGTTGGTCACGGCTGTGACCGCTGCTGATCTTGGCGCGACGCTGGCTGGCGAAGGGCCGTTCACCGTTTTCGCTCCGACCAATGCTGCTTTTGACAAGGTCGACCCCGAGACGTTGAGCGCGTTGCTGACACCCGAGAAGAAAGACGATCTGACCGGGTTGCTGACCTACCATGTGGTGGCCGGTAAGTTGATGGCGGCTGATGTCGTCAAGGCGATCACCGATGGCGGCGGCACCGCGACCCTGACCACCGTGCAGGGCGCTCCGCTGAAAGCCACTCTTGATGGTGATTCGGTCATTCTCGAAGATGCCGCTGGCGGCAAATCGACCGTGATCCTGACCGATGTCGATGCATCGAACGGCGTGATCCACGCGATCGATACGGTTATCATGCCTGGCTAGTTTTCATCCCCCGAACTAGGATGGATAGGAAAGGGCTTCGCCGACTGGCGGAGCCCTTTTTTACTGGCACTATTGCGGGTTTGCTTTCCCCCGCAGGCGGGAGTAACCGGACCTGCGAATTTCATCATCGTTTGACCGCGAAGTGTGGCGAACGGATTGATCACAGGAAAGGAAATTCATGTTTAACGCCCCCAAGTTTATTCTCGCATCGACCCTGTTGGCGATGCTGCCGGCCTGTTCGCAAGAACTGAGCAAAGAGGAGCAGGAAATCCTCGACGCGCGTATTGCCGATGAAGCGCAGCCCACCAATATGATCGCCATACTGCAGGACAATCCCGACCTCAGCACCGCTAGCATATTGGTCGGCCTGTCCGGCGTTGGCATCGAGATGCAGGACAATGGTCCGTACACCGCCTTTGTTGCCACCAACGAAGCGTTCAACAAGCTGGGTACGCAAGCGCTGAGCGAATTGCTGTCGGCTGACAACAAGGAAGAGCTTGCGAGCATCGCGGAATATGGCCTGGTGAAAGGCACCATGACGTCTGCCGATATCGCCAAGGCGATTACCGATGGCGGTGGTAGCGCCAGCATCCCCACCGTCGGTGGCGGCGTGATCAAGGCGACGATGGACGGCGACGCCATCGTTCTGGAAGATGGCGCCGGCAACAAGGCGACCGTGACCAAGGCGGATGTGACATCGAGCAATGGCACGATGCACATTGTCGATAATTTGCTGATGCCGAAATAAGCGGCGTTATTGACTGACAGGGAAGGCCTCGCAGAAATGCGGGGCCTTTTTTATGGGCGCGAGTTTCCCTCTGACTTTACTGGGAATCTATTTCTACCGTTAGCCCTGAGCCTGTCGAAGGGCGGCTCAAGACGAGAAGCGTGGTTCGACAAGCTCACCACTAACGGCTAGAAACGAAGCTCGTAAACAACGCAGGAGTTCGCAATGCCGCAATATTGGCTGATGAAATCGGAGCCGGATGTCTACGGCTGGGACGATCTGGTCGCCGAGGGGGAAGGCACCTGGGACGGCGTCAAAAATGCGCAGGCGTCGAACAATATGAAAGCGATGAAGAAGGGCGATCAGATCTTTTTCTATCATTCGCGTCAGGGTCTGGACGTGGTCGGCATCATGGAGGTAAGCGAGGAGCATAGCCCGGATGTGACCACCGATCCGGAACGATGGGTGGTGGTCAAGGTGAAGCCGGTGCGGAAGCTGGCCAAGCCGGTGTCGCTGAAGGCGATAAAGCAGAATCCTGAGCTCGCGGATCTGGCGATCCTCAGGCAGTCGCGGCTGTCGGTGGCACCGGTGACGGAGAAGGAATGGCTGGCGATTCTGGCGATGGCTGGCGAGTGACCGAAGCGCCACGCTGATCCCGGGCGGTGCGGTTCCGGAAATCGGGCGATGAACATATCTGGCGGTTGAATTTTTTCCGCAATGCTTTCAAGGCCCCCGCATGATCATGCTTTCCCTGATTCTCCTCTCCCTCGGTCTCGCCATGGATGCCTTTGCCGCCGCGGTGGCGCAGGGCGCGTCCAGTCGCCCTAGCCGGTCGATGGCCTTGCGGATGAGTCTCGCCTTTGGCCTCGCCCAGGCGATCATGCCGTTGCTCGGCTGGGGGCTGGGGATTGCCTTTGCCGCCTCCATCGAATCGGTGGCCCACTGGATCGCGCTGGTGCTGCTCGGTGGGCTCGGGCTGCGGATGATCCGGGAGGGGCTCGATCGCGACCCCGACGAGCCGCTGAAGGAACTGTCGCTGTGGCCGCTACTGGTCGTCTCCATTGCCACCAGCATTGACGCCGCGATTGCCGGGATCACCTTGCCGAGCATTGGCGCGCCGATTGTTCTGGCCTGCGCGGTGATCGGACTGACCACAGCGCTGCTGACTTGGCCTGGCGTCTATCTGGGGGCGCTGGTCGGTGCTCGAATCGGCAAATGGGCCGAGGTGCTGGGGGGGCTGATCCTGATCGGGCTGGGGATCAAGATTTTTGTGATGCAGCAGTATTTTGGCGGGTGATTGAGCTTATTTTCCCCGCAAGCCGGTCACCGTTGCGCCAGCGGCCGTCAGAAACTCGACATCGGTCTTGAGGTGCAGCAGCCGCAATCCTTTGCGCTTCATCGCTTCGGCTAGTGCCGGTGCGAATTCGTCGGTGCTTTCGACGGTCGCGTTCCAGCCGCCATAAGCTTCGGCCAGTTTGGCGAAATCCGGGTTCTTCAGCGATGTCGCCGATAGCCGCGCCGGATATTCGCGTTCCTGGTGCAGGCGGATGGTGCCGAAGCTGCCGTTGTCGATCACCAGCACCAGCAGATTGGCGTCATACTGGATCGCGGTGGCGAGTTCCTGGCCGTTCATCATGAAGTCGCCGTCACCGGCGATCACCACCGAGACGCGCTCGGGGAAGCGCAAGGCGGCAGCGACCGAGGCGGGGACGCCGTAGCCCATCGCGCCGGAGGTCGGGGCGAGCTGGCTGGGGAAATTGCCATATGTCCAGTAGCGGTGCCACCAGCCGGAGAAATTGCCGGCCCCGTTGCAGATGATTGTGTCGGCGGGGAGTTGTTCCTGCATTGCAGCCACGCAAAGGCCGAGGTCGAGTTTGGCGGCGGTCGGTTTCGGGCTGGACCATTCGAGATAATTGTCATGTGCCGTCTTGCCCGCGTCAAAGCTGAGCAAATCATCGTCCCACAGCGCCACCTGTTCGGCAAATTCGTCCATCTCGGCGCAGATCGGCAGGTCGGTGCGGTAGACATGGTTGAGCTCGTCGGGATCGGGATGGACGTGGACCAGGATCTGGTCGGGATGGTCGGGAGTGATCAAAGTATAGCCATCGGTGGTCGCCTCGCCGAGCCGTGCGCCGACCGCGAGTATCAGATCGGCATCCCTGATCCGCTGGGTGAGCTTCGGATTGGGACCATAGCCGAGATTGCCGGCATAGACCGGGCTGGTATTGGGGAAATTATCCTGCCGCCGGAAGGCGACCGCCACCGGCAGCCCGATCCGCTCGGCATATTCGGCGAAATAATGTCTGGCCTTGGCGCTCCAGGCGGCACCGCCGATGATGGCGATCGGATCGGTGGCATCGCGCAGCATGTCGGTGAGAGTGGTCATCGCATCGGGGCAGAGCGGTTGGGCCGGAGCAATGACCTTCGGCCGGTCGAGCGCCTCGACCTCGTCGCGCAACATGTCCTCGGGCAGGGCGAGGACCACCGGGCCGGGCCGGCCGGAGCTGGCGGTATCGAAGGCGCGGGCGAGATATTCCGGAATGCGCGCGGCATTGTCGATTCTTGCCGCCCATTTGGCGAGCGGAGTGAACATCGCGGTGAAATCGACTTCCTGAAAGCCTTCGCGGTCACGGTCATCGCGGGCGACATCGCCAATGAACAGGATCATCGGGGTCGAATCCTGCATCGCGGTGTGGACGCCGATGCTGGCGTTGGTGGCGCCGGGGCCGCGGGTGACAAAGGCGATGCCGGGCTGGCCGGTCATCTTGCCGTCGGCCTCGGCCATGAAGGCGGCGCTGCCGTCCTGACGGGTGGAGACGGTCTGGATCGAGGCGCAGTCGTGCAGCGCGTCGAGCACCGAGAGGAAACTCTCGCCGGGCACGGTGAAGATGCGTTCTGTGCCCTGGATGACCAGCTGGTCGACGAGTATCTGTGCCCCGGTGCGTTTTTTCATTTCTTCGTCCTTCACTCCCTTCTCCCGTGAGGGAGAAGGATACAAAGCCTTGCCAGCTTGCTGGCTAGGCGGAGTTGGATGAGGGTGTTCTGCCCTCGAGACAGTGTACACCCTCACCCAGCTATGACTAGGCAACAAGTTGCCAAGTCGCCGCAACCCTCTCCCCGAAGGGAGAGGGAATTGTTCAAGCCTGATGGATTGCTTTGGTCACCATATAGGCTTTTAGCCCGTCGGGTCCGTCTTCCGATCCATGGCCGCTTTCCTTGACGCCGCCGAAGGGCGCGTCGCCGGGGCTGACGGTGAGATTGTTGATCGCCACCATTCCGGCTTCAATCTTGTCGCCGACCATATTGGCGGTGTGCAGGCTGGAGGTAAAGGCATAAGCGGCGAGTCCCAAGGGCAGGCGGTTGGCCTGTTCAATCGCTTCGTCGAGCGTGTCGAACGGCCGCATCACCGCGACCGGGCCAAACGGCTCGTCGTTCATGATATTGGCGTCGAGCGGAACATGCGACAGCACCGTCGGATCAAAGAAAAAGCCGTCCTTGTCCTGCCGGTGGCCGCCGAGCATCACTTCCGCGCCCTTGCTTTTGGCATCGCTGATCATATCGCCGACCGAACTGGGTCGACGGGGATTGGCCAGCGGACCCATTTCAATTCCGTCAGCAAAGCCATCACCGACCGCAACCTTGGCGGCGCGCTCTGTAAAGGCCTTTTCGAATCGGTCATAGATGCCCGACTGGACATAGAATCGGGTTGGAGAAACGCAGACCTGACCGGCATTGCGGAATTTTCCGGTGACCACCAGATCAAGCGTCTTTTCCAGATCGCAGTCATCGAACACCAGCACCGGCGCGTGTCCGCCCAGCTCCATGGTCGTGCGTTTCATGCCTTCGGCGGCGAGCTTCATCAGATGCTTGCCGACGGGGACGGAACCGGTGAAGCTGATCTTGCGGATCACCGGCGAGGCGATGAGATGGCTGGAGACTTCGGCCGGATCGCCAAAGACAACTTGTGCAACACCGGCGGGCAGGCCCGCATCGACCAGGCAGCGGATCATCTCGATCGGGCTGGCCGGGGTTTCCTCTGCCGGTTTGAGAATGATCGAGCAGCCGGCAGCAATCGCCGGGGCGAGCTTGCGCACTGGGGTGAAGACCGGGAAATTCCAGGGGCTGAAGGCCGCCACGGGCCCAACCGGCTGATATTTGACGAAACTGTTCTGACCTGCGGGGCGCACCAATACGCGGCCGTAACAGCGCTTGGCTTCTTCGGCCATGATGTCGAAATGGCTGGCGGATGCGGTGACTTCGCCGATCGCCTGGGGTAGTGGCTTGCCTTGCTCTGCGGTCATCAGTCGGCCAATTTCCGGCGCCCGTTCGCGCATCAGATCGGCGGCCTTGTGGAGGATCGCGGCGCGCTCGCCCACCGGCGTGTCGCGCCAGATCGGAAAGGCGCGGTCCGCCGCATCCAGCGCGCGATCCAGATCAGCCCTGGTTGCTTTCGGCAAATCGGAGATGACCTTGCCGGTCGCCGGGTTCACGACATGATGAACATCGCGCTCGCCAACATCGATCCATTCGCCATCGATATGGAATTGCAGTTTTTGCGGATATGAATTGGACATGGTTGCTCCTGAAACCTTCTGTCTTGGCACTAGACTTGTAGCCCGAATCCCGCAATGACTGTGAGAAATAATGAGAGGAGATTTTCATGGAGATCGTCACCGAAGGCCTGCGTTTTCCCGAAGGGCCGATTGCTATGCCGGACGGCAGCGTCATATTGGTCGAAATCGAGGCGCAGCAGCTGACCCGGGTCTTGCCCGATGGCACCAAGCAGCTGGTCGCGAAAACCGGCGGCGGTCCCAACGGCGCGGCTATGGGTCCCGATGGCAAAATCTATGTCTGCAACAATGGTGGTTTTGAATATCACGATGAAAATGGTTTTCTGACCCCCGCCGGTATCGCCAAGGATTATGTCGGCGGCCGTATTCAGCGGGTTGATCCCGAGACCGGCGAGGTCGAAACCCTCTATAACGACGGCGATTTCGGCTGCATCCTGCGCGGACCCAATGATATCCAGTTCGATACGCATGGCGGCTTCTGGTTCACCGACCATGGCAAGACCGACTATGACAAACGCTGTCACGACATCGTCGGCATTTTCTATGCCAAGGCCGATGGCAGCCATCTGGAAGAAGTGATCTTTCCTTCCAACAATCCCAATGGCGTCGGCATTTCGCCGGACGGCAAGACGCTCTACGCTGCGGAAACCTTCACCTGCAGATTGATGAAATTCAATATCACCGCGCCCGGCAAGGTGGCACCCGATGCTGGCCCCGGCGGTCCCGGCATCCCGCTCTATCGCCCCTCAGGCTATAAATTTTTCGACAGTCTGGCGATGGAGGAATGCGGCAATATCTGCGTTGCGACCATCGGTGAAAGCGGAATCAGTGTGATTTCTCCCGAGGGCGAGCTGGTCGAATTTGTCGCCACGCCGGATATTTTTACCACCAATATCTGTTTTGGCGGCGAGGATATGATGGATGCCTGGATCTGCCTGTCCGCAACCGGAAAACTGGTCAAAACCCGATGGAAGCGGCCGGGAATGAAACTGGAATATCTCAACAAATAGGAACTGCCCTTGTCAAGAATCCATGACGAATCACACCGGATCGACCGGGTCGGCTGGCTGCGCGCTGCCGTATTGGGTGCCAATGACGGGATTGTCTCGACCGGCAGTCTGGTCGTCGGGGTTGCCGCAGCGGCGACGTCCCAGCAGACAATATTGCTCACTGCCTTTGCCGGTCTCGTAGCCGGCGCCATGTCAATGGCGGCAGGCGAATATGTATCGGTCAGTTCCCAGGCCGATAGCGAAAAGGCCGAACGGGCCAAGGAAGCCTGGGAGCTGGAGCATCAGCCCAAGGCCGAGCGGATCGAGTTGATCTCGATCTACAAGAACCGGGGACTGACGGCTGACTTGGCAGAACAGGTCACCGACCAGATGACGGCGCATGACGCGCTCGGTACGCATTTGCGCGACGAGCTTGGCCTGACCAAGCATTTCTCGGCCAAGCCGCTGCAGGCCGCCCTTGCGTCAGCGCTGGCTTTTGCGGTGGGCGCGATCTTGCCGGTCATTCTCGCGGCGCTGTTGTCGGGCCAGATGCTGATCTGGGTGGTGTCCGGCGCGGCGCTGGCGCTGCTTGCTGCATTGGGCGCGGCGGGAGCCATGCTGGGCGGGGCGCCGATCTGGCGACCGGTGGTCCGGGTCACCTTCTGGGGGGCCGCTGCGATGGCCGCCACCGCCGCCATCGGGTCGATTTTTGGAGCTACTGTTGCATGAACTATGACACCGTGATTTTTGATTTTGGCGGCGTGATCACCTCGTCGCCGTTTGAAGCCTTCAACCGGCTGGAAGCCGAGAAGGGGGTGCCGAAAGACAGCGTTCGCCGGATCAACAGCGCCGATCCCGATGACAACGCCTGGGCGAAGTTCGAACGGGCGGAAATCGACGCAGCCGGTTTTGACGAAGCCTTTGCCGCCGAAGCGCGCGCGATCGGCATTGAACTGCGCGGTGCAGATGTGCTGGCGCGGCTGGCCGGAGATGTGCGGCCCAATATGGTAGCGACGCTGGATCGCCTGCAAGCCGAGGGTATCCGGATATCCTGCATCACCAACAATGTCCCTGCCGGTAAAGGCTCCGGGATGGCGATGGATGACCAGAAGGCAGCGGCGGTGAAGGATATCATGCAGCGCTTCGACCATATTATTGAAAGCAGCAAGGCGGGAATCCGCAAGCCCGATCCCCGCATCTACCAGATGATGTGTGAAGCGCTGAATGTCGAACCGGCGCAGTGCATCTATCTCGATGATCTCGGGATCAACTGCAAACCGGCGGCTGCACTGGGCATGGCGGCGATCAAGGTGTCGTCAGAACAGCAGGCGCTGGGTGATCTGGGTGCGCTGTTGAATATGCAACTGCCCTGATCTTTTTGGGCGAATCCGACCAAAGCTGTAATATATTCGTCATCAATGAGTCGTCGAATGGTCGTGAAATCGCTATAGCGCGACGGGATTGCAAGGTTGCGGGGATTCGTGGGAAATAGCTTTTCGGACAGATTTGACGTCGTGACCCGCTGGTATAACCAGCAGGGCCTGTACCCTATGCTGTTGGTGATATTGGTTGTTTTGCTGCTGATTCAGGCGATCAGACTGACCTGGCTAGTTCTGACTCCGCTGGGCCCGGTCGGCGATTATCGCGCCAATGATGCACAGGTGCTGTCGCCGCAATCGCGGCTGACCCTGTTCAGCAGCTTCGATCCGTTTTTCCGTGGCGGCGCGGCGCAGACCGCCAATGTCGTGACATCGCTGCAACTGACGCTGTTCGGGATCCGGATGAACGAGGCGTCGGGGCTCGGTTCGGCGATTCTGTCGGGACCGGATGGCGTGCAGGAAAATTATGTTGTCGGCCAAGAGATCATGTCGGGAGTCAGCCTGAACAGCGTCGCCTTTGACCATGTGATCATCAGTCGCGGCGGTGTGCTGGAGAGTCTCTATCTCGACCAGTCGGTTCCGGCGCAAACCGTGGGGACCGAAGACCCAGAAGTGGCCACTACGCTGGCAACGGGTGGCAATGAAATACCCGGCATCGCATCGCTGGCACCGCGCAACGAACAGGGCAAGGTCACCGGTATTGTCATCGCTCCTTTGGGTGATGGCAGTCTGTTCAAGAGTGCGGGTTTTCGCGATGGCGACGTCATAGTATCGATAAATGGCAATCGGGTGAGTTCGACCAGCGATATCGAAACCCTGAAAAGCCAAATCCAGCCGGGCGCTCGTCTGTCCGTCGAAGTCGAGCGCGGAGCCAATACGGTTCCGATTGCTGTCAATCTGGGAGCCCCATAATGTCTAGCCTGTTTGCCCGGATCATCGCCGTTCTTGCTCTGTCTGCCAGCCTGTACGCCGCGCCGGCGTCTGCGCAGCACACGCTGAATGTGCGCGATGCCGATATCCGCGCGTTCGTGCAGGACGCGGCCAAGGTAACCGGCCGTACCTTCATTCTTGACAGCCGGGTGCAGGGCAAGGTTTCGGTGGTCACCGACCGTCCGCTCAGCCGTTCGGAATATTTCGAAATTTTCCTGTCGACCTTGCGCGCCAATAATCTGGTCGCGATTCCGACAACCCGCGGCGCCTATCGCATCCAGCCGGCCGATGGCGCGGCTTCACAGCCGACCCGGATCGGTTCGCGCGGCGCCGAGGGTAATCAGCTGGTCACCGAAGTGGTGCGGCTGAAATCGATTGTGGCGACCGAAGCGCTGGAAACGCTCCGGCCGCTGGTCAGCAAACAGGGGTCAATCACCTCGAATCGTAACGCCAACAGCCTGGTGATCGTCGATTATGCCGACAATATCCGCCGGATCCGCAGTCTGGTCGGCGAAATCGATCGCGACAGCGCTGCCAGCACGATTATCACGCTGAAAAATGCCGGTGCCCGGGAAATCGCCACGTCGCTGCAGGCGCTTGCCGCACAGGGCGGCGGTGAGGGATTGCGTTCGCCGGTGACCGTGGTGCCGATCGACAGCAGCAACAGCATTGCGCTGCGCGGCGACCCCGGTGCGGTGTCGCGCTTTGCGCAAATGGCGCGGGAACTCGACAAGGGCGCGGAATCGGGAACCGAGATAAGGGTTCACCGGCTGGACTATGCCAATGCCGAGCAACTGTTGCCGGTGATTGAGAATTTGCTCGGAAACAAAGGCACGGGCGGCAGTTCGGCGGCGGTTGTGCCCGCCAGCGGCGGCGAAGGCGCGGCCGCTCCCGCTGCCAGCAGCGGCGGTAACGGCAATGGTATCGCCAGCCGCGGACCGTCGATTGTGACCCGCCTGGAAGGGACCAATGCCATCATTGTCGCCGCCAATCCCGATGTGCAGCGGATGATCGGCGAATTGATCCGGCAGCTTGATACGCGGCAGGAACAGGTGGTGGTAGAAGCGATCATCGTCGAGATTTCGGAGACGCTGGCGCGGGAGCTGGGCGTGCAATGGCTGGTCGGCGGCAAGGACGTGCCGTTTGCGGTGACCAATTTCTCCAACGCCTCGCCCAATATTGTCGATGTCGCCGGTGGTTTGCTCGCCAATCAATTTGATACCACGACCACCACGACGACCAACACGGCGACGACAACGACCACCAACAGCGCGGTTGGCGATGCGTTGCGGCAGAATGCAGCGGATGCGGTGCTGAGCGCGCGTGGCGGCTTTGGCGGCTTTGCCACTAGCCTCGGCGGCAGCGCGGTGCTGGGTGCGATCATCAATGCCGTGCAGTCGGACAGCAACAGCAATGTGCTGTCGACGCCTTCTTTGACGGTAAACAACAATCTCAAGGGCAGCATCCTGTTCGGTCAGGAGATTCCTGTGTCGACCGGCGAGGCGCTGTCGAACAATTTCGACAATGCGTTCCGCACGATCCAGCGGCAGAATGTCGGGATCGAGCTGGAAGTGACGCCGCAGATCAATGCTGGCGATGAAGTGCGGATGGAATTGCGGCAGCAGGTCAGTTCGATCGCCGGGCCGGTGTCCGACGATTTTAACGAGCTGATCATCAACAAGCGGGAAATCAACACCACTGTGACCGTCGGTGATGGCGAGATTATCGCGCTAGGCGGGCTGCTTGACGACAACGAGCGGCGAACGATCCAGAAAGTGCCGTTTCTGGGCGATATTCCGATCCTCGGCGAATTGTTCAAGTCGCGCGGCAAATCGCGGGTCAAGACCAATCTGATGGTCTTCATTCGGCCGACAATCCTGAAGGATCCGAATGATGCGCGGCGTTTCTCCAGCAACCGCTATGGCTATGTTCGCGATCAGCAGCTGCGCCGGAATCCTGACCAGGAACCGTCGATTGATGCCTTGGTGCGCGATTATCTCGGCACCGTCCCGCCATCGGTCGAGGGGCGGCCGGACGACCAGATCATCTATGCGCCCGGCGATATGCCCGCGGTGCGCGACAGCGGCGTGATTGAGCAGACGCCGCTGCCAGCGAGTGAGCCCAGCGGGAATCAATGATGAAAATCGCTCGGGGAACAGAGGCGGTTGTTTCCGAAGCGGATAGCGGACCGGTCACGGCAGTGGCTGTGCGAGATCTGCCTTATGCCTATGCCCGCGATCATGGGCTGATTGTGCAGGAACATGTCGGTGAGCGGCTTTCGCTGGCTCTGCGCGAGGGTTCCGACCCCTCGGCGCTACTCGAGGTCCGCCGCTATCTGGCTTTGCCGTTCGATGTCGAACTGGTCGATGGCCCGGCGTTCGAGAAGCTGCTGAGTGCGCATTATGCGATGGACGGCAGTGCGGCGGCGATGGCCGGCGATATGGCGCTGGCCGGCGAAGGGCTGGACGATATTGCCGGCGATATCCCGAGCGCCGAGGATCTGCTCGACAGCGCCGACGATGCGCCGACCATCCGCCTGATCAACGGGATCATTGCCGAGGCCGCAAGGCAGGGCGCCTCCGATATCCATATCGAGCCCTATGAGACGGGTCTTGTGGTGCGGATGCGGGTCGACGGCGTGCTCACAGAAAAACTCCGCATGCCGCCGCATGTTGCCGGCGTGATCGTCAACCGGATCAAGGTGATGGCGCGACTGGATATTGCCGAGAGAAGAATTCCGCAGGATGGCCGGATCAGCCTGACGCTCGGCGGGAAACTGCTCGATGTGCGTGTGTCCACGTTGCCCAATCGGGCCAGCGAGCGGGTAGTGATGCGCATTCTCGATAAGGAAAGCGCAGGGATATCGCTCGATCTGCTCGGTATGTCGGCCAGTACCCATGCAATCCTGACCGATGCGCTTTCGGAACCCAATGGCATCATCTTGGTCACCGGGCCTACCGGCTCGGGCAAGACCACGACGCTTTATGCAGGGCTCAAGCAGCTCAACGATGGCAGCCGCAATATCCTGACCGTCGAGGACCCGGTGGAATATGCGATTGAGGGCATCGGTCAGACCCAGGTCAATGCCAAGGTCGGTCTCACCTTTGCGGCTGGGCTGCGAGCGATTCTACGTCAGGACCCCGACGTTGTCATGATCGGCGAGATCCGTGACCGCGAAACCGCCGAGATCGCGGTGCAGGCCAGTCTCACCGGCCATCTGGTGCTGTCCACGGTGCACACCAATGATGCAGTCGGCGCCATCACCCGGATGCGCGACATGAAGGTCGAGCCGTTTCTGCTGGCATCAACCTTGCGCGCCGTCATCGCCCAGCGTCTGGTCAGAAAGCTCTGCGAACATTGCCGCACGCCGATTCAGGCGGATGGCTCTCTGGCTTCGCTGCTCGGTTTTGACAATGGTACGGTCGTCTACCGCGAGACCGGCTGCGAGCATTGCAGCCAGACCGGGTTTCAGGGCCGTATCGGCGTGTTCGAGGCGATACGCATTGACGACACCTTGCGAAAGCTGATCAATGATGGCGGTGACGAGGCTGCGATTACCGCCCATGCGTTCCGGAACCAGCCCCATCTGGGTGTAGCCGCGAGAGCGCTTGTCCGCGAGGGTCTGACCACGCCGGAAGAAGCGATCCGGATATCGAGGCGCGAAAGCGAAGCGGTCGATGCCTGATTATGCCTATCGCGCGATCGACCCGAAGGGTCGGGAAAAGACCGGGCGGCTGACTGCGGCCAGCGACGATGCGGCGCGGGCGAAGCTGACCGAACGCAATTTCTATGTCGTCAAGATGGAAGCGGCGCAGGGCGGAAAGAGCAAGCAAGCCAAGGCGTCTGCCGGACTATTCGGTCCAAAAAAACTGACATCAAAAGAGCTCACCCTGTTCACCCGGCAATTGTCCTCGCTGGCCCAGGTCAGTCCCTTGGAAGAAGCGCTGCGTCTGATCGGTAACCAGAATGAAAAACCGCATGTGCAGCAGCGGATCGCGACGGTTCATGGCGGCGTGATCGAGGGGCAGCGCCTGTCCGAGGCGATGCGCCGCGAGCCAAAAAGCTTTCCGCCGCTCTACCGCGCGATGATTGCCGCTGGCGAAAGTTCGGGCACCTTGCCCGACATCACCGAACGACTGGCCGATCTGCTCGAGCGACAAGCGGAATTGCGCGGCAAATTGATCGGTACGCTCGCTTATCCGATTGTGCTGGCGCTGGTCTCGATCATCGTCGTGGCGCTGCTGATGATCGCGGTTGTCCCGAAAGTGGTCGAGCAATTTGATGATGTGAACCAGCAACTGCCGATGGTCACACGCATCGTGATTGGCATTTCCAGCTTTCTGGCGGACTGGTGGTGGGCGATTGCGATTGTGATCGGACTGGCAGCGCTGATCGGCTGGCGTGCGCTAAAGGAACCACAAATCAAATATCGGTTTGACGGTTTCCTGCTGCGCCTGCCGTTTTTCGGGCGGTTGCTGCGCGATCTGCACGCGGCGCGTCTGGCCCGAACCCTGTCCACCATGGTCGCGAGTAGGTTGCCGATTATCGAGGGGTTGAAACTGACCACCAATACGATCCACAACAGCGTATTGCGCAGGGCGTCGGAAGATATGGTCGAAGCAATTCGGGGCGGCGGCAGCCTCTCCACGGCGCTGAAAAATTCAGGAGTTTTTCCGCCGATGCTGGTCTATATGACCTCCAGCGGCGAGGCATCGGGACAGCTGGATGACATGCTGGCGCGGGCGGCGGGCTATCTGGAGCGCGAGTTTGACAATTTCAGTTCCACCGCCTTGTCTTTGCTGGAACCGCTGATCATCGTGGGTCTTGGCGGGCTGGTCGCGGTGGTGATATTGGCGATTTTATTACCGATCCTGCAGCTACAAAATCTTGCCGGACTATAGGGCCGGAAAAAAGGAATGATCATGACGACAGACAGAGACAATCCTGTTGAGGCTTCGGTCCCGGAGGAAAGCAAGCGGAAAAAGCGCAATGGCTTCACCTTGGTCGAGCTGATGGTGGTGATTTTCATTCTCGGTCTGCTGACCACCATCGTGGTGATCAACGTGCTGCCCAGCCAGGATCGGGCAATGGTCGAGAAGGCGCGGGCGGACATTGCGACGCTCGGACAGGCGCTGGAAATGTACCGGCTCGATAATCTCGGTTATCCGACGTCCTCGGACGGTCTGCAGGCTCTGATCGCGCCACCCGCATCGCTGGCGACGACCGGGCGCTACCGGCAGGGCGGTTATATCAAGAAACTGCCCGACGATCCGTGGGGACGGCCTTATCAATATGACAATCCCGGACGGCAGGGTCCCGGTTTTGATCTTTACTCGCTGGGTGCCGACGGCGCTCCGGGCGGCGAAGATGACAATGCCGATATTTACGCCGAATAAGACCAGCAGCGCGTGACCAAAAATCTTCTTCTCACCGCCTTTCCGGCTACCGATGACGAGGCGCTTTATTGGTGGCATGTCGTCGATGGTGTCGTGCAGGCGTGGGGATGTGATCCGGACCCGCTGATGGCTTCACAAGCCTATGGTCCGGATGATGCGCAGTCCGATGTTCGTCTGGTCGCGCTGCTGCCGTCGCATCTGACCACCATCAGCGGCCACGAAGCGATCGAGGGAGCGAACGAGAACCAGGCGCTTGCCGCCGCGGTCATCGCTGCCAGGGCGCAAAGTCTGGAAAGTGAAAATATCCATATCGTCGCTGCCATGGGTGACGAGGGCAGGGTAATCACGGCAACGGTCGGACGGGAAATATTGTCGGCTGGTCTGGTCCATCTGCAGGCGCTCGGCATCGATCCTGACGCGATCATTCCTTCGGGATGCTTGCTGCCGACTGACCGTGAGGGTGGGGTATCCGCCGATTTCGGATTCGATCGCGTCTTGCGTTCGGACAATATTATCGCAACTGATGATCCTGCGCTCCGGGAGTTTCTGTTTGCCGGTCTGACGATCAAGCCGATCATTGGCGATGATTTTGACGCGATGATCGCAAGCGCTTCAGAACATCGCGATCTGAACTTTCGCAGCGGGCCATTTGCCAAAAAGACGCAGCGCGTGATGGGCGCAACTCAAAAGCGCCGGCTCGGATGGTTGACAGCGGCGCTGGTCATTGTGTCGCTTGCCATCCCGCTGGTGCAGCTGGCCAAATATCATTGGGCGGCCAGCACGGCAGACGAGGCCGCTCTCGCCCATGCTGCTACCGTCGTCGGTGAGCAGCCGGATCCGGACAGCGCCGAACGCGCTCTGGACCAGCGGCTTATTGCCGAAAATCGCGGCAATATCATGTTTCCGGTACCGGCTTCGGCTCTATTCTCTACCGTTCAACTGGTCCCGGATGTAGCGGTCACCCGGATGGCTTATGGCGAAAACGGGATTGTGTCGGCAACCTTGTCGGCGGTTCGCAACGAAGATATCAATCCGGTGCTGATCGCGATGCAGGAAGCCGGCTTCATCATCACGGCCACGCCGCGCACCGATGCCACGGGATCGGCGCAGGCGGATATAACGGTGAGGGCACCATGATAGACAATGCCAGAAACTGGTTTGCCGGGCTCAGTCAAAGGGAAAAACTGCTGGTCGGGATTGCCGGGCTGCTGTTGATTGGTCTGGTCGGCTATTATGGCATCGCCCGCCCGATGTTCGGCGCGATGACCGCAGCAGAACAGCGCTATGCTGACGCGGTCGAACAGCAGGCGCGGATCGACTCCAAGGTTGCCGCGCTCCAGCAGCCCGTGGACGGGACTGTGGTCAAGTTCAGCGGCGCGATCGATGCCTTTGTCGGCCAAAGCGCGGGCGAGACCGGCATTGCGGTAGCCTCCGTCACGCCTCAGTCGGATAGCCGGGTCAATATAGTTGTGGAATCGGCCAAGCCGACGGCGTTGTTCGGCTGGTTGGCGCGGATCGAACGCGAGGGCATTTCGGTTGAATCGTTGAGTGTCGATCCTGCTGGCAACGGAACAATCTCGGCGACGCTGACCCTGCGGTCAAACTAGAGCGTCACTCCGCTGGTTCGATATGCCGTTGTTTGTCTGCCGGGAACATCACGCCGCCATCGTCGGCTGACATGGCTTCCGGTTCGGCCAGATCGGCTCTTGCGACCTTGGCGTCCTTCTGAACCCACTCGCCCTTTTCATTGCGGATATAGGCCGGCGCGCGCTTCACGTTCCAGACCAGACCCATCTTCTCCCATAGATAGATGATCTGGCCGTTCAGATCGAATTCCCACCACGCGATCTGCGAGGAGGCAGCGCGCGGATGCTGGTGATGGTTGTTGTGCCAGCCATCGCCAAACGTCATCCAGGCCATGAACCAGTTGTTCCGCGACCCGTCCTTGGTTTCAAAACGCTGCGAGCCAAAGACATGGCCGATGCTGTTCACACCCATGACGAAGTTCAGGAAGAAGAAATTGCGGAAGAAGCCGCCGATCAGGATGGTGCCGATGATATGCTCGGGTCCGCCGAACGCCAGCGCCCACAAAGCGGGCAAAATGATGCTGGAGAAAATGGCGATCGACCAGCGATGCTTGTGGCACCACAAGACCTGCGGATCATCGATCAGTCCCTTGCCATAGACTCTCATGTCCGATGTCGTGTTGTCGAACAGCCAGCCAAAATGGGCAATGCCCAGACCTTTCAGCTTTCCCATTTTCTTGCCGTGACCATCGACATACGGACTGTGCACATCGCCAACGGCATCGGAAAAGGCATGATGACGGCGATGGTCCGCCGCCCATTTCAATACCGAAGCCTGGCAGGCCATCTGCGCCATGATGCCAATGGCGAGGCGCATTTTCGGTCCCGCTTCAAAGGCGCGATGGGTGAAAAAGCGATGATAGCCAATGCCCACGCCCATGTTGATCAGGGCAAAGCCGAATAAAAAGGCCGACCATTCAACCCAGCCGGTGGCATGCGTCAGGGTCCAGTAAAGGGCACCGAGAGAGCCTATAACCATCGAAGAGAGCAATATCCCATATTCGATCCGCTTTGCCCGCGCAGCTGGTCCGCCAATGATGACGCCATGCTGGGGGTGCTTTTCCGACGGTGTATATTCGTCGGGTTGAATATCGCTAAATGCGGTTGCCATCGACAAAATTCCTCAAGCCTGAGACTGAACCCCAGAATATAGGCTATTTACGATGATTACAATTGTGTTAACTAATATGTGGGTTGCGAAGCACAAAACCGTCCGCTTTGGTCAAGCGTTTTGCCGTGGTTTGCTGATTCGGTATTATTTCCGACTCATTTTTGCGCCGCCAAGCCATCCTTCCGGGATGGATCAATCTTTCAGATGGGTGGGACCGACAATTGCCGTTCCAACGTCCCCAGGCGCGCTTGGTAAAGCGAACCTGGGGACGGAGAAGGTCCGCCCAAGTCGTTTATCGGAGAAATCTGGTCATAGTCAGCAGGCCCAGATAAGTGGCTACGGACATTAATCGTCGGCGATTCGTTCGCGCGCGCTACGGCTTGTTCTCGGTGACACCCGCGGACCTTCCGGACGCGGTGATCTGCTTGTCGTGGCAGGACGGGCAGCAGGCTGTGGTCTGGACTGCGGCCGCTGGGTGGCCACGCCGGGTCGCCGGTCGACGCGTCCTGTTCCTGTGCGTTCGCGGCGGTTGCCAAGCGGGTTGATCTGGTCGCCATTGCCACGCCGTTCCGCTCTTGACGGGCGCCCGCCGCGCTCGTCACGATAGTTACCGCGCCGCTGGTCCCTTACACCATCGCCGCGACGATAGCGCTGGTCACGCCGATCGACGCGCCGTTGCTGATTCCAGTTGCGATCTCTAGCGTGGTGCCCGCCATATTCGGCGCGCTGTCTGGCCCAATAGCGCCGGTGATCGTTGCGCATCGCATGACGCCGTCCGCCCCGGTCGAAGATATAGACACCATAGCCGGGATAATAATATTGATCATACCAGCCGCCGCCATAGCCAATATTGGCAAACCCATAGCCATAGTCGCAGGCATAATAGTCGTCGAACGGCGCATAAGGGTCGCATTGATAACGCTGATTATTGACATAGCCGTCGCCATAATAGCCGGCACCGCCGTACGTGCAGCCAGCCAAACCCAATACAGCGCCCGCCACCAGTGCAGCCTTCAGCGGCCGTGGGATGGTAAAATTGCTCATCTTCTATTCCTTAAACCGAACCCGGCGGCATCAGCCTTGGCGGGTCACGTTTCACTTTTTCTGCATTCTACCTAACAGCAGCCGATTGAATAGCTTATGAATAGAGTGTCTTGCTGACATTGATGAAAGTAGCTAAGGCAGATGAAAAGCCAGCTCAGGAGATTTTCATTGGCCACTATCGCAGCAAAACCACATGGATATCCCTATAGGGAGAGCGCCAATCCGCATTGGGTGGCTCCGCCAAGCGAGGACCAGCTGGCCCATATTCCGGGCGAGCAGGGGCTGCCATTTGTGGGGACGACGCTGAAGGTCATCAAGGACCCGATCGGGTTCGGCAAATATATGTTCGAACGCTATGGCTCGGTCTATCGCACGTACAGCTTTGGCAAGCAGAATGTGATGCTGCTTGGTGCCGACGCGACCGAACTGGTGATGTTCAACAAGGAAAAGATCTTTTCCAGCGAGCAGGGCTGGGGCCCTGTGCTGAACAATCTCTTTCCCCGCGGCCTGATGCTGATGGATTTCGAACGGCACAGAGCGGACCGCAAGGCGCTCTCGGTTGCCTTCAAACCGGGCCCGATGAAGCACCATTGTGCGGTCCTGGGTGAGGGCATATTGGAGCGGGTGGCCGACTGGGGCGGCACCGAATTCGAATTTTATCCGGCAATCAAGTCGCTTTCGCTCGACACCGCAGCCAGCGCCATTCTGGGTATCCCCTGGGGCCCGGAAGCGGACAAGATCAACAAGGCCTTTGTCGACGAGGTGCAGGCGTCGGTCGGCATTGCTCGTTCGCCAATCCCGTTCACCAAGATGTGGAAAGGCGTCAAGGCGCGCGAATATCTGCTCGAATATTTCACGCCGCAGGTGAAGGAGCGTCGGGCCAAGGGCGGCGAGGATATCTTCACCCAGATCTGTCTGGCGACCCATGAAAATGGCGAACTCCTGACCGAGGATGAAGTCGTCGATCATATGAACTTCCTGATGATGGCGGCGCATGACACGATTACGTCCTCGGCGACCAGCATGACCTATCTGCTCGCCAAGCATCCCGAATGGCAGGAGCGGTTGCGCGAGGAATGTCTGGCGGTTGCGCCTGCTGGCACGACACTTACGCTCGAGCAACTGGGCAAGCTGGAACTCACCGAAATGGCGTTCAAGGAATCACTGCGGATGATCCCGCCGGTGCCGAGCATTCCGCGCCGGGCGCTCAAGGAGTTCACCTTCCGTAATTACACGATTCCGGCGGGGACCAATATCGGTATCAGCCCGCAATTCGTCCACAAGATGGAAAAACACTGGCCCGAGCCGGAAAAATTCGATCCGCTGCGGTTCACGCCGGAAAACAGTGCCGGTCGCCACAAATATGCCTGGGTGCCGTTTGGCGGCGGCGCGCATATGTGTCTCGGGCTGCATTTCGCCTATATGCAGATCAAGATTCTCATGCACGCGATGCTGACCCAGAACCGCGTCGTCCTGCAAGGGGGGCCGGATTACGAACCGAAATGGCAGGTCTTTCCGATTCCGCAACCGCGAGACGGGCTGCCAGTCCGGCTTGAGCGGCTCTAGTCTAAATGCGGGCGCCGACAGGGGTTTCGATGGTTACCACCGGCGCAACAAATTGACAGCCGCATCCGTGCGTGGCAGTCTTCAAGATTATCGGGGGGATAATCATGGCGCATATTCGATCAAAGGGTAAACCGTTCACGCGGCTGCTGCGCGCGGCTGCGGCCTTGGCGCTGGCCGGGCTGGTTACACAAGGGTGCAGTGGCGAACCCGAAGCGTCGAAGGAAGAGGCCGTCACGGCCTTGCCGACCGAGAATATCACCGAAGCGAGCTTTGGCTGTATCAGCGACCTGACGGCAGTCGACCGTTTCTTTGTCGGCAATCTCAACGGAGATCTTGACGCAACTGTAGCAGTGGCGAGCGCGGAGGAAGGCGGCGTCTATCCGGTCGGCTCTGTGGTGCAACTGGTTCCCACCGAAGTGATGGTCAAGCGCGAAGCAGGCTTTAACGCGGTCACCAAGGACTGGGAATATTTTGATCTCGACATCTCTGCGGAGGGTACCAAGATCCTGACGCGCGGCGCCGACGAGGTGAAGAACCGGTTCGGCAACAGCTGTCAGGATTGCCACGTCAAGGCAGCGCCGCAGTTTGACCTGATCTGCAAGACCGACCATGGCTGCGACCCGATCCCGATCAACGATGTGATGATCCGGGGGCTGCAGAAAACCGATCCGCGCTGTGAAGCGCAGCCACTGACGGCCGAGGAGGCCGATGGTCTCAAACAGCTGCAAGCTGCCTTGGGAGCCTAGTCACGATCCAGTCAGCATTGGCATGCCCGAGCTTGTGGACATATGTTCGCCGAGGGGCTTGCGACAAACAACATTGAGGAGAAGATATATGGCCGCATTCCGCATCCTTTCGTTTCTGATCGGATTCATCCCGCTCTGGTTTGGGGTAAACGGCCTGCTATTCGGCGCGGCGGAACATATGGGCGGCGATGCGTTCACCAGCGCGATGGATAATCAGTATCGCTATCTCTCCGGTGTCTATATCGGCGTCGCGGCGATGATTTTCTATAGCGCTGGCGATATCCGGAAAAGAGCAATGCTGTTCCGCTTCGCGATGCTGTTCTTTTTCATCGGTGGTTGTGCGCGGGTCATCTCCTATCTGACAGTGGGGCCACCGCCGACAGAGCAATTCGCCGCCATGTTTGTGGAAATATTGTCACCATTATTGCTGCTCTGGCAGGCGCGGATACTCCGCTACTGAGCTAAACCTTCGGGGAATAGCGATGCCATTCCCCGACCCTCACTTCGCCAGCATATCCTTGAGATAACCGCCGGTATAGCTGGCCTTGACCTGCGCCACTTCTTCCGGCGTGCCCTGAGCGACAATCTCGCCGCCGCGCACGCCGCCTTCGGGGCCGAGGTCGAGGATATGGTCGGCGGTCTTGATGACGTCGAGATTATGCTCGATCACCACGACACTATTGCCCTGGTCGACCAGCCGCTGGAGCACCTGCAGCAGCTTGCGGACATCCTCGAAATGCAGGCCGGTGGTGGGCTCGTCGAGAATGTAAAGCGTCTGGCCGGTTGATCGTTTCGACAGTTCCTTCGCCAGCTTGACCCGCTGCGCCTCGCCGCCGGACAGGGTTGTCGCCTGCTGGCCGACCTTCACATAGCCGAGGCCTACTTCGTAGAGCATTGCCATCTTGTCGCGGATCGGCGGCACTGCCTTGAAGAAGCTGACCGCATCTTCGACCGTCATGTCGAGAATATCGGCGATCGACTTACCCTTGAACTTCACCTCGAGCGTCTCGCGGTTATAGCGCTTGCCGTGGCATTCCTCGCAGGTGACATAGACGTCGGGCAGGAAGTGCATCTCGATCTTGATCAACCCGTCGCCTCGGCACACCTCGCAGCGGCCGCCCTTGACGTTGAAGCTGAAGCGGCCCGGCTTGTAGCCGCGCACTTGCGCTTCGGGCAGACCGGCGAACCAGTCACGGATATTGGTGAAGGCACCGGTATAGGTGGCCGGGTTCGAGCGCGGGGTCCGACCGATCGGCGACTGGTCGATATCGATGACCTTGTCGCAATATTGCAGGCCGGTGATCTTGTCATGCTTGCCGGCAATCAGCCGCGCGCCATTGAGCGTCCGCGCCGCTGCCGCATAGAGCGTGTCGATGGTGAAGGAGCTTTTCCCCGAACCGCTAAGGCCGGTAATGCAGGTGAAGGTCCCTAGCGGGATCGATGCGGTGATATTCTGGAGGTTGTTCGCGGTGGCACCGTGCACGGTCAGCTTCTTGCCATTGCCCTTGCGGCGTTTGGCCGGCACCTCGATTTCCCGTGTGCCGTTCAGATAGGCAGCGGTCAGCGATCTTTTCGATTTCAATATCTGTTTGAGCTTGCCTTCGGCCACGACCTCGCCACCATGTACGCCGGCACCGGGGCCCATATCGACGACCCAGTCAGCGGTGCGGATCGCATCCTCGTCATGTTCGACCACGATCACCGTATTGCCAAGATCGCGCAGACGCTTGAGCGTCGTCAGCAACCGGTCATTGTCGCGCTGGTGCAGACCGATGCTCGGCTCGTCGAGGACGTAGAGTACGCCGCTCAGGCCAGATCCGATCTGGCTGGCCAGGCGGATGCGCTGGCTCTCGCCGCCGGAGAGCGTGCCGCTGGTCCGGTCGAGATTGAGATAGTCGAGGCCGACATTGTTGAGGAATCCCAGCCGCTCGATAATTTCCTTGAGGATCGGTTCGGCGATCTGGCTCTGGGTCTTGTTCAGCTGGGCGCCGAGGCCTTCGAAAAACACCAAGGCATCGCCAACGCTGCGCCGGGTCGAGATCGAAATATCTTCGCCGGCGATCTTCACCGCCAGCGCTTCCGGCTTGAGCCGCGCGCCGTGGCAGGTTTCGCAGGGAGCTGCGGCCTGGAACTTGGCCAGTTCTTCCTGCATCCACGCGCTCTCGGTCTGCAGCATCCGGCGCTTGAGATTGCCAACGACGCCTTCGAACGGCTTCTTAACCTCGTAGGATTTGCGCCCGTCCTGGAAGCGCAGGGTTACCGGCAGCCCCTGTGTACCGTTGAGGATGATGTCGCGATGATGGTCGCTGAGCTCGTTCCACGGCGTGTCGAGATCAAATTCGAACTGGCGCGCGAGCGATCCCAGCACCTGCATATAATATGGCGAGGGCGGGTTGGATTTCGCCCAGGGCACGACAGCACCCTTCTTGATGCTGAGCGCGGGGTTCGGGATGATCAACTGGGTATCGAAGTGGAGTTTCTCGCCGAGACCGTCGCAGGACGGACAGGCGCCTTGCGGGGCGTTGAACGAGAACAGGCGCGGGGCGATTTCCTCGATGGTGAAGCCGCTGACCGGGCAGGCGAAACGCTCGGAAAAGACGATGCGGTTGTCGGGCAGGCCGGTGCCTTTCATCTTGCCTTGCGGGGTGTCCGGATTTTTTCCGTTCGCCTCGAGCGACGTCGAGAGGCGTGTCTCGACTTCGCTCGACACGAACGGCGTCTGGGCTTCTGCGACGCTATTAGGTTCCGTTCGTGCTGAGCTTGTCGAAGCACGATTGGCAAGCGCCAACGCCTCTTCAACCGTGTCATCAGCGAGATCGACAAAAGCCAACCCGTCGGCCAGCCGCAGCGCGGTTTCGAAACTGTCGGCGAGGCGCTGTTCCATACCTTCGCGTACCACCAGCCGGTCGACGACCACTTCGATGTCATGCTTGACCTTCTTGTCCAGCTTCGGCGTTTCCTCGATATCGTAAAATTCGCCGTCGACCCGGACCCGGGTGAAGCCCGCTTTCTGCCACTCGAGCAATTCCTTGCGATACTCGCCCTTGCGCCCGCGCACCACCGGCGCGAGCAGGAAGAAGCGGGTTTTTTCGGGCAGCGCCATCACCCGGTCGACCATCTGTGACACCGTCTGTGCGGTGATCGGCAGGCCGGTGGCGGGCGAATAAGGGATGCCGGTTCGCGCCCAGAGCAGGCGCATATAGTCGTAAATTTCGGTCACGGTCGCAACGGTCGAGCGCGGATTGCGGCTGGTGGTCTTCTGCTCGATCGAGATCGCCGGCGACAGGCCCTCGATATGCTCGACATCGGGCTTCTGCATCATCTCCAGAAACTGGCGCGCATAAGCAGACAGCGATTCGACATAGCGCCGCTGCCCCTCGGCGTAGATCGTATCGAAGGCGAGCGAGGACTTGCCGGAGCCGGACAGGCCGGTGATCACGATCAATTTCTCGCGCGGCAGCTCGATATCCACGCCCTTGAGATTATGCTCGCGGGCACCTTTTACTTTGATGTGGGTCAGACTCATGCGGGTGCTTTGCAGAAGATGCCGGAGAGAGTCCAGCGGGCCAAAAGAACAGGGTGATCCGACCTATATGTTCAATGTTTGTTCTGTTTTCAAGAGGGTAGTTTTTATCCGACTTCGCCTTTACCGCAAGCAGCTACGCAGTCGGCATGATGACAGGCATTTCGGCTATTCTATTTCCTATCTACCCTTCCGTCCCAAGCTTAACCCTCTTCCGCCAGCAATGCGGTCCAGGTGTTGCGGCCAACTATGCCATCGTCTTTCAGGCCTTTGTCCTTTTGAAAGGCACGCACCTTTCGGTCGGTCCCTGAACCAAAAATACCGTCAGCCTCCAAATCGAGCAGTTCCTGCAGCATGCGAACATCATCGCCTCGGTCGCCCTGACGCAGCGGCGGACGCGTGCGTTCACGTTGATCGGTTTCGCCGGCACCCTCATTCTTTTTCTTGCTGGGCTTGGTGAGCAGCAAGGTCCACGTCTGTTGTCCGACCACTCCGTCAGCATACAGCTTGTTTGTCTTCTGGAATGCGATAACCGCATCTTTGGTCGCCGGTCCGAAATCGCCGTCCTGAGTTATGCCAAGCAGTTCCTGCAAATGCATGACCGGCTGACCGCGGGCGCCGATCTTGAGCAGCGCCATGGGATTGTCGATTCGCGACCCGCCCTGACTGTGGCGACGATAGGCATTGGCCATTTTTGTGTGATAATCAAATCTACGGAATTCCGGGCCGTTATACCCTCGCGCAAATCCTTCCCAGTCGAGCCGGATCAGCTCGTCAGCCAGACCGGTTGCTTTGATATATCCGACAAAGGCTTTTAGATGCGCAGCTTCACCGGAGACCATGTCGCGTACAAATTTCTCCAAGTCAGACCAACCGACGAGCTTGTGGTTGAAGCCCATGACTTGGAACCTACCCCAGCTCACGGATTGGAGTGCGGCGGCGCGGTCGAGGGTGATCGCTTCTTTCAGACGATCATATTCGCGCGTGCCGCCGATATAGCCGCCGCCGCTTGGCCAGGAAATATGGGGATGCGTGCTTGAAAAACGCTTGCCGTTGCGTTTGTAGAACTGATGACGTTCAAACAGTATTTTGGGTCTTCCATCACTAAAATAACCAGCGCCTGAGCTTTCAACTGCTGCAACCGCTTTGATCGCAGCGACCGTACATCCCAGTTCCTGTGCTACTTTTTCATAGTCCTGGTGCGAAAGCGGCGAGGGATCGCCGCCGGAAAATTCGTCAGTCATAGGGCCTCCTGTTAGCGCTTCGTTTTAATGGTGTGTCGTAAAACTACTGGTGCGACCCGCTTATCTAAAGGGAGTTGGTAGGTTATCCTTTATAGTCTCTTTTAATATTTTCGCTGTGTCGAGTTTGGTAAACGTAAAAATCCCGGTGACTTTTTTAAGTCAGTTATCTGCAAATCCCGACGGCCTTTTCAACATTTTCTATCCAGGCCTTGCCGGTGAACTTAATTGAAGTCCCGTTTGGTGCGATACCATTGCCGCTAGAATCCAAGACGATGATATGTAAAGTTGGCAGATCATCAGCAAACAAGTCATGTTCGCCGATCGTATATTTTTTCCCGCCGTTTTCTTCTGCTCTAATTTCGACCAACATACCTTTTTTTGACTCGCTGGTACGGACTGTTTTTTGCAGTACGGCCAAAGTGTGCTCACCTTTATGCTTGGACAAATGATTGCTCATAGCGTTGCTCCAGTCGTTAGATTTATTCACTGTTTGAGACCTTCCCATTCTTCCTTGGTGCAAATATTTTGATCATACGCGTCCAACAGGCTTCGCAATACCTGATCGATCGGTGCAGTCGAATCCGCTTTTAAGAGAATCGCCAGTGTTCGCAGCTTCTGCTGCGCGGCGATGTCATTTTCTTGTGTCGCCGGTTTTGCGAT
>Ga0210042_1000222_pt1 | contig 55145 bp, 51 predicted proteins | sample CryGeymeta201518_FD_183982 | JGI IMG/M metagenome (GOLD analysis project Ga0210042, IMG submission 183982) | Groundwater microbial communities from Crystal Geyser aquifers in Utah, USA - Crystal Geyser metaG 2015-18 (SPAdes) (version 2) | ecosystem: Environmental > Aquatic > Deep subsurface >... | reverse complement strand
GTAGCACGACAGCACACCGTTGATATTGGCCGCGTAGCGTTTGGTCAGTTGTGTTTCCATGATCAATACCCATCAAGCACGAAGCACCATGGTATTACTTGTTTGGTTCCGGCTCGTCCGGCTTAGGTCAATGGGTACTGGAAATTGCCTGTCGCCAGTTAGCCACTTGGTCGACGCAGCCACGCATGCGCCATTTGACGCTTGCCGTGAACGTGAGCGCCCGGCAATTCCACCGGTCTGACTATGTGACCGAGGTGCTGGCCACGCTGAAAAGCACCGGCGCCAATCCGTATCGACTCAAGCTTGAACTGACCGAAAGTCTGCTGATCAAAGACATGGATGATGTGATTGAAAAAATGACCGCGCTGAAACTGCATGGCATCAGTTTTTCACTGGATGACTTTGGCACCGGCTATTCATCGTTGGCTTACCTGAAAAAATTGCCTATCGATCAGCTCAAAATCGACCAATCCTTTGTGCGCGACGTGCTCACAGATGCCAACGACGCAGCCATTTCCAGAACCATCGTTGCATTCGGAATGAGTTTGGGCATGAATGTCATCGCCGAGGGTGTCGAGACCGAAGCCCAACGCGACTTTTTGGCTCAACAGGGCTGTCACGCCTACCAGGGTTACTACTTCAGTCGGCCAATTCCGGTCGACCAATTCGAAACATTGAGCCAACGATTTAAACCCATAGATTCCCTCGACATATCAACGCTCTAACGTCCAGGTTCAACAAGGACACCCCAAAATATGAAACATGCGTGCCCTGCGTAGGGCGGGTTTCAACCCGCCATGGCCGACTGAAGTCGGCCCTACGACACGCCATTCTTGTCGGCTGTGGGCGTTGTTTCACGTTAACGTCCAGGTTCAACAAGGACACCCCAAAACATGAAACACGCGTGCCCTGCGTAGGGCGGGTTTCAACCCGCCATGGCCGACTGAAGTCGGCCCTACGACACGCCATTCTTGTCGGCTGTGGGCGTTGTTTCACGTTAACGTCCAGGTTCAACAAGGACACCCCAAAACATGAAACACGCGTGCCCTGCGTAGGGCGGGTTTCAACCCGCCATGGCCGACTGAAGTCGGCCCTACGACACGCCATTCTTGTCGGCTGTGGGCGTTGTTTCAGGTTAATGCGCGCTGTTCACTGGGCCATCGCCTGCCCCAGCCGGATCGCGCCACCCGGCTGCCAGGCCGGGTTGAACTGCAGCGGCCCTTGCGGGAACAGCATGACCACCGTGGAGCCCAGCAGAAAACGGCCCATCTCGTCACCCTGTTTGAATTCAATGCACTCGTTTTCATAGCGCTTCTCAAACAGTTGCCCAGCTCTCGGGTTGTTGATGACCCCGTGCCAGGTGGTGGCCATGCTGCCCACAATGGTCGCGCCCACCAGCACCAGAACAAACGCGCCCAAGCCGTTAGGCCGGTCAAACACACACACCACACGCTCATTGCGGGCAAACAGGCCCGGCACGCCACGCGCCGTGGTGGGGTTAACCGAAAACAAGTCGCCGGGCACGTAAATCATGCGCGTTAAGCGCCCGGCGCAAGGCATGTGGATGCGGTGGTAGTCGCGCGGGCTCAGGTACAGGGTGGCAAAGTGACCATCGTCAAACTGCGCGGCCAATGCCGCATCGCCCCCGACCAGCGCGGTGCTGCTGTATTGGTGGCCTTTGGCCTGAAAAATCTGCTGACCCTCTATGCGGCCAAACTGGCTGATGGCCCCGTCCACCGGACAAATCAGGTCTGCTTGCGTCAGAGGTCGCGCGTCGTCTTTGAGTGTGCGGGTAAAAAAGTCGTTGAAGCTGGCGTAGCTGGCGATGTCGGGGTTGGCGGCCTCTTGCATGTTGACCTGGTAGCGCTGCACAAACCAGGCGATCAACCGGGTGGTGAATGCGCCGCCCTGCGCCCGCGCCACGCGCCCGGCCAGCAGGGTGAGCGCTTGCTTGGGCAGCAGGTATTGCGGCAACACGGCCAGGCGGTCAAACATTTTTATCCTTCAAAGTGGATACCACCAAGGGGGTGGAGCAGGGATTTTACGCAGTGCATTACGCTTTGGCGGTGCCACAATGTTTGCATGGCTGCTGTAAGAATCCCCCCCATCCAATGTTTACTGACATTTGAGGCGCTGGCACGCTTGCGCAGCGTCACGCAGACCTCAGAAGAATTGTGTGTAACGCCCAGCGCGGTGAGCCACCGCGTCAAACAGCTGGAGCAAATCATTGGCACCAAACTGTTTGGTAGGGCTGATTTTTCGCTCACCGTGGAGGGCGTGGAATACCTGGCGCATGTGCGCGACGGCCTGAGCATGCTGCAAAAGTTTCCTGGCACGGCCGCCCTGCCGGGCAAACGCAAATTGCGCCTGGCAGTCACGCCCACCTTTGCACGGTCCATCCTGATCCCAAGATTACGCCAGTTTACCGAGGCCTACCCAGAGATTGACTTGACCCTGCAAATATCAATTCCCCTGCTGGACGTGGTGGCAGAGGACGCCGACCTGATGGTGCGCTTTGGCACCGGACGCTATGCCGACATGGAACACTTTTGCATCATCAAAGACGAGGTAACCCCGCTGGCATCGCCCAGCTTTGTGCGCGAACACGGCCCGTTTGAAGTGGCGCAAGACCTGGAGGGCGAACCCCTGTTGCGCAGCCCGCTCGAGCCCTGGCGCACCTGGTTCGCCGCACGCAATCTGGACTGGCCTGAACCGGTGGATGGCTCACAGTTCAACGACGTGGGGCTGATGTGCGACGGCGCAGCTGCTGGCATGGGCATCGCCTTGATCCGAATGAAATTGGCGCTGCCGTGGCTGGAAAACGGTTCCCTGGTGCGCCTGGGTACCAGCGACGTGTTTGCCCACAACGTGCCCAGCCCGCATGCACACTACCTGTGCTGGCGCACCGGCATGATGGAGCGCTGGGAATGCGTGGCCTTTGCCGAGTGGTTGAAACAGACGGTAGCCTAGAAATTTATGATAAATTGGGCTCTAGCCCATATATTTAAAGCGCAGACAGCTATTTAGTTGGGAGCACTGATAATTTCAAAAAGGTTTTTAAAAATACTCAGCCATCGAGTGGAAGTCTGGCCTTAAAGTCAAAGTCATTCAACCCACCGGTCACTCAAAGGATTCTGATGAACGCAAGCGCCACCTCACAGGAACTCACCGCACTACAAAGAGCAGAGCGACAAGCCCAGGTTGTCAAAGGGCTGTCTGCTGTTTTACCTGCACATGCGCTGCTCTGGCAGGCCGAAGACACCACGCCCTACGAGTGCGATGGCCTGACCGCCTACCGCCATCGCCCTTTGGTGGTGGTGCTGCCCGAGGACGAAGCCCAGGTTCAAGCGGCGCTCAAGACCTGTTACGCACTGAACCTGCCGGTGGTGGCGCGCGGTGCGGGCACTGGTTTGTCGGGCGGAGCCATGCCGCACCCGATGGGCGCTGTGTTGTCGCTGGCGCGTTTTAACCACATCCTCAAGGTCGACCCGCTGTCTCGCACTGCAGTGGTGCAGTGCGGCGTGCGTAACCTGGCCATCAGCGAGGCCGCCGCGCCGCTGGGCTTGTATTACGCGCCAGACCCCAGCAGCCAGATCGCCTGCACCATTGGCGGCAACGTGGCTGAAAATTCGGGCGGCGTGCACTGCCTGAAATACGGCCTAACGCTGCACAACATCGTCAAAATCCGTGGCTTCACCATGGAAGGGGAACCGGTTCAATTTGGCTCGGATGCGCTTGATGCGCCCGGCTACGACCTGCTCAGCGCCGTGATTGGCTCCGAGGGCATGCTGGCCATCGTGACCGAGGTCACTGTCAAGCTGATCCCCAAACCGCTGCTGGCGCGCTGCATCATGGCCAGTTTTGATGACATCCGCAAAGCCGGTGAGGCGGTGGCCGCGGTGATCGCCGCTGGCATCATCCCGGCAGGGTTGGAGATGATGGACAAGCCCATGACCGCTGCGGTGGAAGACTACGTGCATGCCGGCTACGATTTGAGTGCAGAGGCAATTTTGCTCTGTGAATCTGATGGCACGCCGGAAGAAGTTGAAGAAGAAATTGGTCGCATGACCCAGGTATTGCTTGGGGCTGGCGCTACAAAAGTTGCAGTTAGTCAGAGTGAGCAGGAACGCATGACGTTCTGGAGCGGGCGCAAAAACGCCTTCCCCGCCAGCGGGCGCATCAGCCCGGATTACATGTGCATGGACAGCACCATTCCGCGCAAGCGCGTGGCCGACATCCTGCTGGCCATTCAAGAGATGGAAAAAAAATACCAGCTGCGCTGCGCCAATGTGTTCCACGCCGGGGACGGCAACCTGCACCCGCTGATTTTGTTTGATGCCAATCTGGCCGACCAATTGCACCGCGCTGAATTGTTTGGCGCCGAGATTCTGGAAACCAGTGTGGCGATGGGCGGCACAGTGACCGGAGAGCACGGCGTGGGTGTGGAAAAACTCAACAGCATGTGCGTGCAATTCAGCCCGGCCGAAAACGAGCAGATGTTTGGCATGAAGCGCGCCTTTGACCCCAAGGGTCTGCTCAACCCCGGCAAGGTCATTCCCACACTGCAGCGCTGCGCCGAGTACGGCAAGATGCTGGTGCGCGGGGGCAAACTCAGCCACCCTGATTTGCCACGTTTTTAATAGCAGCATATGCAAGGATTACAAGGGCTAGCCTGGCTTTTAGCCATGCAATCGTTGGGTGAACTTTTGGCGCTCGGGCTGGCGCTGCCGTTTCCCGGGCCGGTGATTGGCATGTTGTTACTCTTGCTGGCCTTGCAGTTCAGCCCGGTGCGAGCGCCGGTGGCGGCCTGTGCCCAGTTTTTGTTGTCGCATTTGTCACTGCTGTTTGTGCCAGTGGGTGTGGGTGTGATGACCCACTTGGGTCTGCTGAGCCAGTATGGCCTGCGCATGTTGGTGGTGTTGGTGTTGTCCACCTGGATGGGGCTGGCAGTCACTGTCTTGACGGTGCGCTTTTTCAGCAAGGCAAACGATGCCTAAATTTGTTGAACTGTGGATTTATCTTTCAGCCACACCGCTGTTTGGTTTGACCGCCACCGTGGTGGTGTACGTGCTGGCGCAGGCACTGTATGCGCGCTTGGATCAAGCGGCATGGGCCAACCCGGTGCTGTGGTCGGTGGTGGTGCTGGCGTGTGGGCTTAGCGCCACCGGTGTGGACTACCCCACTTATTTTTCTGGCGCGCAGTTCATCCATTTTTTGCTCGGCCCCGCTGTAGTGGCGCTGGCTTGGCCATTGTGGGAGCGACGCGCGGCTTTGCACCAACATTGGCGGGCTTTGTCAGCTGCAGCGCTTTTGGGTGGCATGGCAGCCAGTGGGTCGGCACTGCTGCTGGGTTGGCTGGCAGGGTTGCCTAATGAGGTGGTGCTGTCATTGGCACCCAAGTCGGTGACCGCACCGGTGGCGATGGGCATTGCCGAAAAAGTGGGTGGCATTCCAGCCCTGGCGGCAGTTTTCGCGGTGCTGACTGGCATGGTAGGCGCACTCAGTGGCAAGGCGTTGTTTGCCTGGTTGAAGGTGCCCGCAGATGCCAAAGGCTGGATGGCCAGGGGTTTTGCCATGGGCACAGCCGCCCATGGCATTGGTGCAGCACGCGCCTTGCAAGTCAACTCAGATGCAGGTGCCTTTGCCGGGCTGGCGTTGGGCGTGCAGGTGGTGTTGGCCTCGCTGTTGATACCGCTGTGCTTCAGGTGTTTTTAAACCTAGATTCCTCAGTTGGACGCTTCCAAGTGGGCTGCTAGCGGCACGGCTGGGTAGGCTGAATGCCGCAGCTTCCATTGTGCCTGCGCACAATGGAATGGCACGAAGAGGCCAAGCCTCTGGCTTGGCTGCCCCCTGCAAGGGTGACGATGTAGCAGGCTACTGCCCGCAAGGAGGCGCAACGACACCAGTCGCGTTGCCAGCGGCTCAATCGGGTGCGTAGTGCTCTGACCCAAAAGGTGAACCGGACTGAGACTGAAGTAATGAATGTCCATGTGCACTTATTGAAGAAAGCAAGCGTTCAACTGAGGCATCTAGGTTAAAGTTTAAGGATGTGGAAGTAGCCAATATCCCTTAATTCTTCCGTGCAATGCGGTTGCTGGGCTCTTCGTCGTCGATGATTTGCCTGGCCCAGTCGGCAAGCTTTGAGGTATCAGCACGCAACACCTCTTGCTTGACCGCCAGAATTTGCGCTGGGTGCATGGAAAAGCTGCGCAAGCCCATGCCCAACAGCAGGCGGGTCATGGTGGTGTCGCCCGCCATCTCACCACAAACACTCACCGGTTTGTTTTGCGCCTTTCCCTGCGCAATGGTGTTGGCCACAAGACGCAACACAGCCGGGTGCATCGGGTCGTACAAATGTGCCACCGACTCATCGGCCCGGTCTATGGCCAGGGTGTACTGGATCAGGTCATTGGTGCCAATGGACAGAAAATCAAAATATTTCAAAAACACCTTGAGGGTCAGCGCGGCTGCCGGAATTTCGATCATGGCTCCGAGCTTGACCGGACCATAGGCCACGCCCCGGTTGTCAAGCTGCACCCGTGCGTGGTCAATCAGGGCGATGGTCTGACGGATTTCGCTGGCGTGCACCAACATCGGAATCAAGAGATGGATTTGCCCAAAAGCCGCCGCGCGCAAGATGGCACGCAACTGGGTCAGGAACATGGCGGGGTCGGCCAGGCTCCAACGGATGGCGCGCAGACCCAGTGCCGGGTTCAGGTGGGCATCGTCACGCAGCGTGTCGTCCAGCGGCTTGTCAGCCCCCACATCCACAGTGCGAATCGTTACCGGCAGACCTTGCATGCCTTCGACGGCGCGCTTGTAAGCCTGGAACTGTTCTTCTTCGTTGGGCAGTTTGCCGTGGCGGCCCATGAACATGAATTCGCTGCGAAACAGGCCCACACCCACCGCGCCGGCGGCCAGGGCGGCTGCGGCATCTTCTGGCATTTCAATGTTGGCCAAGAGTTCAATTTTCTGGCCATCCATGGTCACCGCAGGGGTGTGCAGCAAGCGACTCAGGCGGCCCCGCTGCAGTTCTCCCTGGCGTTGTTTGAAACCGTATTCAGCCAGGATGATCGGGCTGGGGTCGACCACCACCACGCCTGCGTCACCGTCAATCACCACCCAGTCGTCCTGACGGATCAGGTGGCTGGAGAGGCGCGCGCCGACCACCGCCGGAATGTCCAGGCTGCGTGCCACGATGGCGGTGTGTGATGTTTTGCCGCCCACGTCGGTGATGAAGCCGGCGAACACACTCTGCTTGAACTGCAGCATGTCAGCGGGCGACAAATCATGGGCGATCAAGATCAAAGGCACGTCCACCGTGTCGTCGAGCAACAAATCCTGCTGCGATGGTTTGCGCCCCTGGCGACCCAGGGGTTGCACCAAGGGTGAAGCTACGCCACGCATGGCGCGCAGCACTTTCTCGGTGATCTGCTCCAGGTCAGCCTTGCGCTCGCGCAAGTACTCATCTTCCATTTCATCAAACTGGCGTGCCACCACTTCAAGCTGGGTGGTCAGCGCCCATTCGGCGTTGTAGAGACGGTCTTTGATCCAGTGGGTGACACCGTTGCTCAGCTCAACGTCTTGCAACAGCATCAAATGCACATCCAGCAAGGCGGCCAATTCATGCGGGGTGTCTTTGGGGTTCATCTGGCTAATGCTGGCCTGCAAGCGTTGAATTTCTTCCACCACAGCGTTACGTCCGTCGCGCATGCGGCGAATTTCGGCGCCAACCTGCGAGGGCTCAATGAAATAGTGTGCGACATCCAGGCGAGTTGAAGCCACCAGCACGGCGCGCCCGATGGCAATGCCACGTGCGACGGCCAGGCCATGGATAGCAAATGTCATTCACCTTCCCCAAATTTGTCTGCAATAAGTGCCAGAAGCGCGCTGTTGGCCTCTTGTTCGCGCTCGCCATGCGTTTCCAATTCAATCTCAACGCCCATGCCCGCCGCAAGCATCATCACACCCATGATGCTTTTGGCGTTGACGCGTCGTTCGCCCCGCGACATCCAGACTTCGCACGGGAAGCTGCCTGCGAGTTTGGTCAATTTGGCGGATGCCCGGGCATGCAGGCCCAGCTTATTGCTGATGGTCGTCGTAGTTTTGATCATTTGGTTTGCGTTGCTGATTCTGGGGAGCGGTCACGGCCACCTGCATCACGCCCTGAGTGCCGCCCGCCAAGACGCGCGCCACAAGAGCATCCATGGATTCGTTGCGGTAGGTGACTGCGCGCAATAACATCGGCAAGTTGACACCTGCAACCAGTCGTGAGCTCACCCCGTCGACCAGTTTAAGCGCCACATTGCAAGGGGTTGCGCCAAACATGTCGGTTAACACCAGTACCCCATCGGCGTTGAGAAAAGACAAGGTTATCCGAGCTGCTGCCAAAGATTCATCTACCGGCACGTTGGGCTGCACATCAAGCACACCGATATGGTTGGCAGCCTCGGGAAACACGTGCAATGCACAACTGCGCAAGGCACTGGCCAGCGGTGCGTGGGCGATGATGAGAATACCGTTGTTCATCGGGTTGTGAGGGTGCTGTCAGTCGTGACCATCAGAGGGTTTGCGCCTCTGTGAAAATTTCAATTATCGTCATGAATGGGGGGCGATGCATGGTGCCACACATAAAGTTCCTGCCAATGACATGATCTGCGTAAGACCGAAGGCTCACATAGCAATAACTTGTACTTTTGCTTTGTAGTTCGTTTCATCAAAACGGTTACTAAGGGCTTGTTCATGAATAAGCTGTACATTTGGCCGCCGGATTTGGGATGCAATGCGAGGCGCAAAGCGTGCCGTGCAGCTCTGCTGCACAAGCAATTTGCAACGACGCAGTGCGCCCAAAGTTGGCGAGTCAAATGTGCATGTTATTTGCGAACAAGCCCTAAGGTGGCAAGCGAGAATAACTTGGATGAAGGTCGTGATGGCAAGTGCAAGGCTTGGCTAGGCGCAAGCTGCGCGGTGTAGCTGGCCACACAAGCGGTTTGCAACAACGCATTGCGCTTGTCAGCACGGCCGAACTGTTCAAGTTATTCTTGCTTGCTCCTAACGTCCATGTTCAACAAGGACACCCCAAAGCATGAAACACGCGTGCCCTGCGTAGGGCGGGTTTCAACCCGCCATGGCCGACTGAAGTCGGCCTTACGACACGCCATTCTTGTCGGCTGTGGGCGTTGTTTCACGTTAAATGAAATCGATGAATTTTCCAGACTAACTAGGCGAGAGGAGGCGACATAGCCGTAGCTATGGCAACGACGAACAACAACGCCAGGCTGGAAAAGACACGATTTCATGTAAGCGTTTTGGTGAAACGGACTACTAGGCGTCTGTCGGACTTTCGGTACATCGGCTGCAATCTTTGAGAACGCTTCGATGCCGAAAGTTCGACAGTCTCCTTGCCATCTTTGAGCGCATTGCGTTGTTGCAAATCGCTTGTTTAGCAGAGCTAAACCACGCGTTTTGCGCCTAGCACTGCAGCTCAAATCTGGGTGTCAGAATGCACAACTTTTTACATTACCAGCCCTAAGCATCTCTGCAGCTACGCTCAAATGCGGCGTGCGTGATCTCTGGATTGGCTGGGACTTCACAACCCAGTACGGTCGGCTCAAGCTCATCGCCAACAACAGCAGCGTCCTGATCCTGACCGATGGGCATAGACCCAACGTTGGCTCACGCGTGCATTCACTGATGCAATGCCGCCTGGGTGGCGACTAGACACCATTCCGAGTTGCTATGTGGCTCGCTACGGGCATTGATTTTTTTCACAACTGTGGATTGTGTATCACAGTCATGTATCACACTTTTCGAGAAATTCGGACGCCTTTCAGGACTGCATTGGTTCCTTGTTGCGACCGATATTCATTTAAACGTTTATGTAAATCAATCACTTGTGTCCAAAAACGAAGAAACCCTGAAGCATTTCTGCTTCAGGGTTGTTCGTTTGGTGCGGCTGGCAGGAATTGAACCCACTACCCCTTGGTTCGTAGTCAATACAAACTGCGTTCCAAAAGAAACAACCGCATCCGTGATATTTATTTTATTCATTACAAATCAACTACTTACAAACATTTAGCGTCCTAATTCAACCCAAGATGTACAATGACAGCTAGCGAGAAACGGCAACTGAACGGCAACCAGCCGGAAGAAACGGCAACCAAACGGCAACTGGAAAGCAGGTCATGGGCATCATCACAGACAAAGAAATGGGGTCAAAGCCAAACGGCGCTGACCAGTGGTTTACAGACCCGGCACCACGCGGCGCTGGCCGGTTCTTGGGCAGGATCACACCGGGTGGTGAGCGATCATTCTATTTCCGTTACACCACCAGCACCGGCCAGCGCGACACCCTTGCGGTGGGTGCCTACGACCCCAAAGGGCGTGAAGGCTATCTGACCCTAGCGGCAGCCCGCGAAAAGGTGGCGGGCTGGTCAAAGCAATACAAAGATGGTGCCCGCGACCTGCGCCAGCACTTTGCCAAACTTGAGGCCGACCGCTTGCAAGCCAGCGAAGACGCGCGCCAGCAGGCGGACAAAGACAAACGCGCTGCGGCCACGGCAGAGCAGCAGGCCGAACTGGACCGGCAGCGGCGGCTGACCGTCAAACAGGTGTTCGAGCGCTGGGCCGCGACCGAACTGGCTCCCCACATCGGCGGCGACGGCAAGCGCATCGGACGCAAAGACGGCGGGCAGTATGTGCGCGAGCAGTTTGAGCGGCGGGTGTTCGCCACATTGGGTGAAATCGCCGTCATGGACGTGCGCAAGGCCGACATCCTCGCCATCCTGGATGCCGTCAAAGCCGAAGGCAAGCTGCGCACCGCCAACATGCTGTTGGCCGACCTCAAGCAAATGTTTCGCTTCGCCGCTGAGCGTGAAATCATCGAACACAGCCCGATTGAGTTGATCAGCAAACGCAAGGTCGGCGGCAAAGACATCAAGCGCGACCGGGTGCTGTCAAACGACGAGCTGGCCGCGCTGGTCAAGCGACTGTCCACCGCCAATCTCAGCAGGCGCACCGTCCTTGGGCTGTGGCTGATTCTGGCCACCGGCTGCCGCATCGGTGAGCTGATGGGCGCGGTGTGGGCCGATGCCAAGCCCCAGCAGCAGGCATTACAGGCCACTGTAGACGCGCACAACACGGCGCAAAAGTCTGGCGCAGTGCAACTCGGGTTCGTTGATCTGCAAGCCCGCACTTGGTACCTGCCCACCACCAAGAACCAACGCGATCACCTGATCCACCTGAGCGACTTCGCCGTGCAACAGTTCACCGAGTTGGCCACCTTGCGCGAAGCGCATCGCGACACTGGTAAGCCAGTGGCCTGGGTCTTTCCTGATAGCCGGGCCACTGGGCCGGTGTGCGTCAAGTCATTTGGTAAACAACTGGCCGACCGCCAAAGCAGCGAAAGCGCGCGCCTACAAAACAGAACCAAGTCCGTTGACGCGCTGGTGCTGGAAGGTGGCCGCTGGACCGCGCACGACCTGCGCCGCACCGCATCTACGCTAATGAGTCAACTCGGCATCTCCAACGACGTGATTAACGAATGCGAGAACCACATCAAGCAGGGTATGAGTGGCGTCTACATCCAAGACCGGCGCGAGGCTGAACAAGTCAAGGCGTTTGATGCCCTTGGCCAAAGGCTGGCCAGCTTAATAGCGTAAACGCGTGGCGTGTCAAACCCGCACTCAAGGGGAGGGTCAACTTGTCCCCCTCCCTTGCGCCCCTCAAGCCACCAATTCCGTCAGTGAGCTAACGACCTTAAAGGTTACCTGCTCAAAATTTTTGAAGTGCCGCTTGCCACACTCAATGTGCAAGTCTTCAAGCGGGCGCAGCATGCCTAGCTGAACATGATCGGTATTGCCGGTTTTCTTGGTTTCAGCCACAAAGTACAGCACCTTGTCATTTCGGTAAGCCAAGGCCCAATCGGGGTTGTACGGGCCGACCGGGGTTTCAATCTGAAACCAGCGCGGCAGCTTGATATAAAACAACACGTCGTCGTTGTCTTCGCAAGCCTGTGCAAAGAGGCGCTCCGGGCCAGAATTTGAGTCGATGACAATATGCGAGAACAGCGTTTTCTCTTGTTTTTCTACTGCGCGCACGTTGGCCGCGAATACATCCATCAAATCACTGGCCTCGAACCGGCGCATTTCATAGAAGGCATCGTCCATCTTCACGTATTGGACGCCGCTGCCCTCGGAACCGTCGCCGTACACCAGAAACTCACGTTTCTCCGCGTTCACCAGTTCCGCCGCCTGATCCACAAACGCCTGCGGGTTATTCACGGCATCCGCCAATCGCCCGGAATCGAGCAGAATGCGCGCCACGGTGGACTTTGCCAACCCCGTCTTCGCCTGCACCTGGCCTACAAAATCTGGCATCGCATATTTCACGTCCACCGTCTGCGTCCGAAAGCCAGTCTGCTTGCCTGCGACACCAGTCGCATTGATGGCAATATCGGCACGGGTCAGCGCCACCTTAGGGCGTTCAATAACCGGCATCTTCGTGTTGATGCGGCTCGCCGCCTTGGCAATCAATTCGCTCGTTTTGTACTGAACGCGGTAACGGGTGCGCGCCCGAATCTTTTCCCACAGCGCCAAAAACTGGTTGTCCGTGTCGTAGCCCTTGCGCAAACGCACAGTCACCTTGTCACGCTCGTTCTGCACCATCTCGCGCTTGAACTTCACGCCCGCCTCGACCATCTCCGTCTGCAACTGGTTGGCAAAGTCTTCGTAACTTTCATTGGCAATCACGGTCAAGCGATTGATGGCACGGTCGCGCACACGCTCGCCATCTTTATTCACACACAGACGCAGGCCACGTCCAATCTCCTGGCGCTTCTTGATCTCCGAACTGGATTCGGCCAAGGTGCAAATCTGAAATACGTTCGGGTTGTCCCAGCCTTCGCGCAGCGCGGAGTGACTGAAGATAAAGGCCAGAGGTTCTGCCAAGTCCAGCAGCCTCTCTTTGTCGCGCATGATGAGTTCAAACGTGCTTGATTCGGCATCGGCATTCGTCTTGCCGGTCACAGTCTCGAAAGGTGACACGGCGCGCTTATCCTGAGAAAAATAGCCGTTGTGGACTTCCACGCCGTCATGGACCATCAGTCCTGCATATTCAGGCTTTGCACGGTATTGCTCGTAAATCTCTTCAAACCATTCAGCGAACTTGCCATGAGTCGCCGCGCCGTCCTCTCCATAGACCCGGTAATTGGTCACCCGGTCAATGAAGAACACCGACAACACCTTGATACCCATCGGGTGCAGCTTCTGCGCCTTCTCAAAATGACGGCGCACGGTGGCCTCAATTTGCATGCGCAGAATGACATCGGTCAGCGCACCATGCGGGCTGCCTGCGCGCACCTTGACATCATTGGCAAAGGTAACAAAGCCCTCACCCGCGTCGATCTCATTGACGATGAAGCCATCGCGGTAAATTTCGCGCTGATTCGAGAGCTTGTAAAGGTCTTCCCCATTCTTCACTGTGACGCTCTTTTTCGCGGGGCCTTGCGCCAGATTGACCCAGATCGAGAGCTTGGCCGACACACTGCGCGCACCGGTCTTAAAGCCTTCCACCTCGACAAAAGCTTGGTTGGCATCCTTCAATTCAATCACTGAATCCACGCCAATCTGCTTGACCAAACCTAGTTCGTAGGCGCGCACCGGGTCCAGGGAATGGATCAGGTTATAGGTATTGCGGTGTGTGGCCGAATAGCGCAACGTACACATTGGCGCTAACCGGGCAAGGGCCAGCTTGCGGTTGTCGGTCTCCAGATTCTGCGGCTCGTCCAGAATCACGATAGGGTTCGCTGCCTGAATAAATTCAATCGGTTTGATGCCCGTTTCGCGCACCTGGTTGATGACGTTGCCCTTGCTCTTTTTGGCCTTTTTTGCGACGGCATCACTATTGGCCTCGGTAGAGTCCTTGGCGAAGGCATCAATGTTGATGACCAAAATCTGGATCGCATTTGAAAGCGAAAAATTGCGTAGCTGATTGACCCTGGTAGAGTCGTACACCGTGAATTCAACGCGCTCGTAGTCATACAGCGTCTGAAAGTGCTCCTTGGTGATTTGCAGGCTCTTGAGCACGCCTTCACGGATGGCCACGGACGGCACCACAATCACGAACTTCTTGAAGCCGTAGGTCTTAGAGAGCTCATACACCGTTCGCAGGTAAACATAGGTCTTGCCGGTGCCAGTCTCCATCTCCACAGTGAAGTTAGGGAAGGCCCCGAACGGCGAAACCAGAGGGGTGCCGTCGTCCAATGTGATTATCTCGAGTGCAGCGGACGACTCAATGCCCTGTGCTTTCTGCACAGCGTTCAGGTTTTTCAGCCACTGCGCATCGGTGATGACGCGCTGGTTCGCCACGCCAATTTCGGTCAGTTTCAAACTCGAAAGCTCATCGTCCCGTGACACGGATATATGCGAGGCATCCGGCTGCCCCTCGAACAGCGCCACCACGGCACGAATGGGTTCGAGCTGGTAATCCTGGTTTGCATCGAATTGAAGCTTCATCAAACGGCACCTCCCAAATTGCGCAGGCTATCCATCCAGCCGCGAAAATGCGGGCACTCCTTTTCCATGGTGGCCAATGTCACTCGCTCGGCTGCCAACGGCCCGTGACGTGTTTTTTTATAGCCGGGCCGCAGCAACTGTTCGAGTCGCCGCGAGGGCTTGGTTTCGATACTGTCGTTGATGTGTTCCGGGGTCGGAAACGCCGCCCGCACTCTTGCCAATTCTTGCAAGCTGGCCAACCAACCCGGCTCGGTCTGCGCCAGCGCCTGGGGGTCTGAAAACAGCAAGCCTTCATATTCATAGGGCTGGATATGCGCGATGAAACGCTCTGGCCTACAGCCCACATACGCCACCAATGCCTCATGCAACTTCGCATTGAGGTGCTTTACCCGACTGTCCATATCGGGCTTGGCCTTCGCTTCCACGAAACCAGGGAATGTCGTATCCAACCCATACAAATCAAGTAGCGTGGTGAGCACGCATTTAGGATTCTGCCGCAGGGTATTGCGGGCGTTGAACTTCAAGCGGTCAAAGTTGATCGCCCCACCCTGCGCCTCCTGCGAAGTCTTGAGCATTTGCGGCTTCACGAACACCTGCAAGTGGCGCAGGGCTGGGGCCACCAGGCGCTTGATGAACTGTTCTTCGGTTGGCCCTTCGGCAAAAACGACGACCTCCACCATCACGGCCTCCCGCCCAGCACATTGCGCTTCCACAGCTCACCCATGGAATACTGCTCCAGCCAGCCAGAAAGCTCATCCTGTGTATAGCGGCGGAAGGTTGATGCGCCATCTACTTGATCGACCACGATTACGTCTTCCGGGGTCAATTCGTTCAGCAGCTCTACGGACTGGGTCGACACAATCAATTGCCGCTTTTCAGCAACCTGCTTGAACATGTCAGCCAGCACAGAAATGGCATAGGGATGCAAACCCAACTCCGGCTCATCGATCAACACCGTTTCAGGTAGCTTGTCTGAGGGCTGAAGCAATAGCGTGGTCAAGCAAATGAAACGCAAGGTGCCATCAGACAGCATGTGCGCCTTGTACGGCGTGTCTGGATTGCCCTTTTGCAACCACTCCAATTCAACCGTTTCCACCTCCCCTGGGCGATGCACAAAATCATCAAAAAATGGAGCCACCAATCGAATGGTTCCAACGATATTCAGGTACTCGGGTTCGTGGTCTTGCTTGAGCATGCGCAAATAGGCCGCCAAATTGGCTGCATCCGGCTTCAGGCGCAGATTGTCGTTGGCCGCGTGTTTTTGCTTGACCTTGGCGCGCTCGCTGGTGTCGTGAAAATGGTAGACGCGCCAATTGGTCACCGAGGATCGCACATACGGCGAGTAGCTATCCGTTGCGGCTTTGAGTTTGGATTCCTCATGCCCAGAACCAAGAGAGGCGCTGTATGAACCAGGACGTATTTCACCCGAATACCAACTCTGCTCATTCTCAAACACCAGTCGGTTATCTGAAGTCGGAACCAAGTCAAACTTGTAGCCATTCTTGGCAAAGTAGAACTCAGCGTGCACCCGCTCCGTGTGCGTGCGCCCACCATGCAACATCGCGTCCGGCCCACCCTGCGTTTGGACAAAAAGCTGCAAACGTTCTTCAACGATTTCATTCAAAAGACGAAACAAGCCAATGAAATTACTCTTGCCAGCGCCATTCGCTCCTATGAGCACATTCAGGTCTCTAAGGGGAAACTCCCGCAGTTCGCGGATGGACTTGTAACCGGTCACGGTCAAGGAGCGAACATTAGACATGGTGCGGCCTCATAGACAAGTGAACTTGATACCAGCGTCGCGGCACTGCAAATCGAGATTGGTCTTGAGCGGGTCGCAATCTTGGAAAACACCATCAATCGCAATGATCTCGCGCGGCTTCAACGCCACCAGCGGCTGAATCATCGCATCGGTAAACGCCTCCAGCACAAACAGCATTTTTCGACCATGGATGGCGTAGACCTTGCCACCAGCAACGTCCAGCGGCTCAACCGGCGTGGTCAGCTCTTGACCGAACTTCAGCAACAACTCGTAAAGCATGTGCTCCACCGCTGCGCCTTGCTTTTCAGACTTGGCAAACATCAGCATTTGTTCTGCCAGTTGTTCAGGTGTGTCGATGCCGTCGCCGCGCCATTGTTTGAAATTGGAAGGAGAAAGAAGGAATGATTTAAAGCCTTGGACTCCCGTCGCTGGCGTCGCCAAATCGGCAGATCCCTTCATGGCTTCAATCACTCGTACGATCCGCGTGCGCCCTAGCTGTGCAATCGAAGTGAATCCAGCTAAACCCAACGCCGATTGAGCATCGATGCTCTCTGGAAGCTGGGCGCAGATAAACGATCGATTGACATCCTCAGCCTGATTCAACTCCAGCATTGCCTGAGCAAAAGTGCATGACCCAGAGAAAAAATCAATTGCGAGATCGTCCTCCTCCATAGACTGATGAATGATTGCCTTCAGGAGATCAACAGGCTTGGGAGTGAAATCAGCGACTTCGGGTATCAGTCCTTTCAAAGCTTTAGTCGCAGCGTCAGTGGATAACTCAGGGCCAAACCATACCGACTTTGGCTTAGAAACGCGCATCTTTCCATCGGCTTCTAAATAAACCCGATAACTAATATTCCAGCGCTCCTTACCTTCGACTTTTGCTCCGCGAAGAGCCGACACAGACTGCTTTACTTTCGAATACCCCCAACGCCAACATCCGTCCGTGTCATCTCCCTTGGTTGGTCGGACTTCTACAGAATATTTCTCAGACCTATCCATCGCGCAATCCCCCGTATCGGGATCAACATGGACCGGGAAATGAAGTTTGGGGCGAAGTGCCTTTGTATCGGCTCCACCCCGTTTCCTAAGATCACGCCACTGAAATTTGAGGCCAGCTTCATCTTCTTGCTTGTATTCACCCACTTGCTTGCTCGTGAGCGGCAATCCCAAAGACTCAAAGTCCGGTTTCGCATACATCAGTAAATATTCGTGTGCAGTCGCAATGTACTTGCGGTCGTTTCGGCCTTTGAGGTTATTCACAACAGGTATCTGCCCCGCGAAACAGTCCTCTCCGAAAACCTCATTCATGAGGCATCTCAGGTTATGAACCTCGTTATCGTCACAGGATACAAAAATAACGCCATCGTCACGCAACAGATTCCGCGCAATGTACAAACGCGGCAGCATCATCGATAGCCAGTTGCTGTGGTAATGCCCGCTTTCCTTGCTGTTCTTGCGAAAGAAACCTTCGCGCATCAGGATGCCGTCATCGCTCAGGTCATTGATGCGGCGCAGGTAGTCTTCCTTGCTTTCCTGAAAACGGTCGGGGTAAATGAAACTGTCAGACCCGGTGTTGTAAGGCGGGTCAATGTAGATCAACTTGACCTTGCCGAAATAGGCCTTCTGCAAGACCTTCAGCACTTCCAGATTTTCACCCTCAATGAAAACATGCTGCGCCTCATCGAAATTGACCGACAGGTCGCGTTGGGGCCGCAAAGTGGCGCGGGAAGGTGTTTGCAGGACTTTGTAGGCATTGGCCTTGCCCGCCCAGGTGAGGGCATAGCGTTCCCCGCCTTCAATCAGGGCTTCGCCCCCGAGCGCGCGCTTGAGGGCGGATACGTCGAGCTGACCTTCGGAAAAGGCCTCGGGAATCAATGCCGCCAATTGGGCGCGCCGCTGCGCAGCGGGATCGGGCGACTGGTCAATACCCACAGGGTCGATTGTTTGGTTAGTCATAGTTTCTTAGCTGCTTTGCGCTTTGGGCTGCTCTCAAGGGGCTTGGCTAGTTCCTGAATCGGCACACCCACCCGCCCGCAATAGTCCCGAATCATGATTTCAATCATGTTGGCAATGCTCCGGTGTTCCAGCTCAGCGGCGGCGCGCACCGCTTCTTTCAGCCCCGGCTCAATACGAAAAGTCAATGTGGTGGTTTTGGTGGAGGCCATGGTGTTACTCCATACAGCATATGTACTGTGGATATACTGCACTGTACAACAAAGCTCAGAGGCGTCCGATGGCGTGGAGTTCCACGCTGATTTCACCGTCGAGCAGGGAAACAACATGACCCGTCACTACTCGACCCGAGACTTTTTTCGGCACATGCCAAACGCGCTGTTGGCACGCTACTTTGCCGGGCGTGCGGTGTTTGGCGAGTTCGACTTTGCCGCCATGTCCGAAACCCGGCACGACGAGTTGTTTACCGCTTGGCTGGCCTTGCCAGATGCCCAGCGCAACACCATGGATGCCGAATTTCGCGACGTCTTTGAGATGAGTTGCGAGAAGGGTTGCCGCGCCATTCTGGACGAAGCCAAATGGCACCTGGACCAAGACGTGGACCCCAACGCCGCCATTGCCTTCGCTGAAATGCTGGCCGCACTGGTCAACCACTTCGAGCGCGCCATGGTCACGTTTCTGGACCACAACCTGTATTGGCGTGGTGCCATGCACTTCTACCATGCCGACAATCTGACCCGCTGGCGCAAGCGCAAGAACCTGCCGCACAACGCCGCGCGAGTGGACACCACCAGCACCCAGGCGCTGGCCAACCGCATCCGCACCTACTTTCACCACACCGAGGGTCGGGGCAACAACTGCGTGGTGGAGCCCTTTCGCCGGGGCGACCTCGATTACTTCTTTGCCTACCCTGAAGACTATTCGCAACAAAGCCCCGAATGGGTGAACGGGCGGTTTGGCATTCGCCCGCACAACCCGGCGTTTGAGGTTGTCTTTGTCTACTCGCAGTCTGAAGGTTCGCTGGACCTGAACTATCGCGGCTCCTACAAAGCCATAGAGCCACTGCAAGCCATGTTTGCCGAAACCATTCTGCAGTTGCCCGAACTGCCGCCCGACCCCAAAGACTCGCGCGTTTACGACTTGGGGCCGCTGCGGCAGCGCAATTTTGAATTCACCTACGAGCTGGGCAGCGGCATCGAAAGCGTTGTCGTCAAGAAGCTGCGCCTGTCGTCACGGGCCACCCGAGGCGAACGCATCTCGCTGGAAGCCGACACCAGCCAAGACCCGCAAGCCGTGTACGCCTTGCTGGACCGCATCCAAACCGCCATGCCCATGGCGCAGTACAGCGTCACCCAAGTGGACCTGGCCGTGTCGATGGTGGTGGAGGCCGACCGGCCACCCAAAACGGTCAACATCCATATCACCTACCCCAACTCCTGCTCGCTCAAGTACGACGAGCTGGGCCTGAAGCTACGTGACATGCTCAGTGCGTCAGGCATTGAACCGCGCGAACCTGAAGAGGTGGCCACAGCGGATGCGGCCCCAACTGTTGCAACTGCAACGGTGGAATGACACCCCAAGCCGCCTTGATCGAGTTGCTGGGCCGCATAGGCGCGCGCCTTGGCGAATACGTCACGGTCAGCACGGAAGAGTTGAACCAGTGGCCCGCAGCGGCAGTGTCTGCCCTAAAGTCACAAGGTTTGTTGCTGAAAGCACGCCCCGCCAAAAGCGTAATTTGCGACGGGTGCGAACAGGATTGCAGCATGCCCGTGCAAACGGTGACCCGCGCGAACGGATCGGTCACGTCCTTCGTGGTGTGTGACAAGCGCAGCGACACCAACCGTGTGCCCGTCCCCGCTGCACGGCTGGCCTTGTGGCGTTGCGATGCTCAGGCAGTTTGTGGATTTGTTGCCTCAAGTCTGGGCTTGCAGCCCAGCACCGTTCAAGCATCTGAAGCCGGTTTGCTACCCATTGGCATGGCGAGAGGAAACAAGCGCACCCAGATGCTGTGTTTGCGCATTCATGGGCCTTTGGCGTTGGTAGTCGGTGCGGATGCAATGCCACTGACAGATGTCATCGGTTTTGGGAATGGCAGCTTCACGCTGGACCAGGCAGTGATTCGGCAAATGGTCGATGCTGCCACCACCGCCGACCCGCGCCACACGCCCAGCACGGCCAAGCGAGAGGCACGCAAGATCGACACGCAGGCCATGTACGCCACTTGGCAAAAGGCGTACCGCGCTTTGCTTAAAAAGAGTCCGGGCAAATCGGACGTTTGGTATTCGCAGCAGATCGCGAAGGCGGACAAAGTACACGTCCGCGACCCCAGCACCATCAAGAAACACATGAAATCTTGAAATAGTTGGGCGGAAAGTTTTCGCCCAACTTTTACGCCTGACAGCACTTCCTTTCGCGCTGTTCTGTTCCAGGCCGCGCATCCCTCTTTCCCTCTGAAACAGCACTCGCAGCACGCCACCGCGTGGGCCTTTTGTCGCCCAAAACGCCCAACCAAACTTGCGTCTGAGTTCATTCCATACCCGTCAAAGAGGACCCAACATGACGACCACCATCCTGCGTATCCCTGCTGCCAAAACCCAATCGGGCTACTCCCGCTCCACCATCTACCTGCGCATTGCGCAAGGCTTGTGGACCAAGCCCGTCAGCCTTGGGCCGCGCGCCGTCGGCTGGCCGTCCAATGAGATTGAAGCGCTGAATGCCGCTCGTATCTCGGGCAAGACGGATACCCAAATCCGCGAATTGGTCGAGACGCTGCACACCAAGCGCCAAGAGCTGATGGCAGCTTGGGGGCTGTAGCCATGAAGACCACTTTTCATGCCCTCGCCTCTTGGCTGATTCAGTCCGCGCCCTACGCCGTTGCCATCCTCTTGGGTGTTGCGTTGAAAGGGTGTGTATGAACGACCTGACCGACCAATTCCGGCTGGCCATTGCGGCGGCGGGACTGACACCACCGATTGAAATCATTGACGATGGCGCAATCCACCGTTTCAGTACCAACGGCAGACCCACCCACAAAAACGGTTGGTACATGCTGCACACCGACGGCATCGCCGCAGGGGCGTTTGGCGACTGGCGCGAGGGCTTCACGCAAAACTGGTGCAGCAAGACCGACACGTCCATGACCGACGCGGAACGGCTTGCGCACCGTGAGCGCGTCAAGACCATGCAGCGCCAGCGTGAAGACGACCTGGCACAACGCCAGCAATTGGCAGCAGCCGACGCACTCAAGCGCTGGACGGCAGCCACACTCTGCACCCAGCACGACTACCTGACTCGCAAAGGCATCCAGTCCCATGGCGCAAGAATCGAAGGCGACAAACTGTTGATCCCGATGCGCGACACGGCAGGCACCGTGCACAGCTTGCAAACCATCGCGCCGGACGGCACCAAGATGTTTATGTCGGGTGGGCGGGTCAAAGGCTGTTACTTCGGCATTGGCAAGCCCAATGGCGCGCTGATCGTCTGCGAGGGTTTTGCCACCGGCGCAAGCATCCATGAATGCACCGGCCACGCTGTCGCTGTCGCATTCAATGCGGGAAATCTAGAAGCGGTCGCTGTGGCACTGCGCACCAAGTACCCGGCTTTGAAAATCATCATCGCTGCTGACGACGACCACCAGACCCCCGGCAACCCAGGCATGACCAAAGCCACGGCAGCGGTGCAAGTAACGGGGGCCACCCTTGCCGTACCCGTATTTAAGGCGGCGGCAGCATGAACAACATGACCGACTTCAACGATTTACATCTATTGGCAGGGCCAGACGCGGTAAAGGAGTGCATTGATTACGCTATTAATTCAGTAGCTGCTAACGCACATTCCACGTGGGCTACAGGCCAATTAGGCATATGGCCAGCACCCACGGAGATAAAAACTGATCTTCCCCTTGCTCCAGACTTCGACGCGAAGACACTACTACCCCCAACGCTGGCCGACTTTGTACTGGACGAAGCCGACCGCATGCCCTGTTCGCCCGACTACATCGCGGCGGCGCTTGTCGTCTGCCTGGGCTCGGTCATTGGTGCGCGCTGCGGCATCAAGCCCAAGCGCCGGGACGACTGGATCGTCACCCCGAATCTGTTTGGTGGCATTGTGGGCGACCCGTCTTCCAAAAAGTCTCCCGCCCTGGGCACGGTGACGCGCTTTCTCGACCGGCTGGAAGCCAAAGAAGCCGAGAAACTAGAGGATGCCAAGAAGATTTTTGCCGCCGAAACCGCTGCCTTTGAGGCGCACCAATCCGCCGTCAAGGCCAGCATGAAGAAGGCCGCAGGCGGCAAGCCAGACCACCTCAAGATGAATGCCGCAATTGCCGACCTGCAAGACCTGCAAGCCCCGGAAGAGCCCAAGGAACGCCGGTTCAAATCCAACGACTCCACGGTGGAAAAGTTGGGCGACTTGCTAGTGCATAACCCGCAGGGGATGCTTGTCTATCGGGACGAGTTGATCGGCCTGCTTGCCTCCTGGGAGAAAGAAGGCAAAGAAGGCGACAAGGCTTTTTATCTGGAGGGCTGGAACGGTACAGCCAGCTTCAACATTGACCGCATCGGGCGCGGGAGCCTGCACATCAAAAACCTGTGCATCTCGGTGTTCGGCGGCATACAGCCGGAATTGCTGGAGCGCTACCTCGCCGGTATCACCAACTCGTTGGACAACGATGGCCGCATCCAGCGGTTTCAAGTGATGGTGTACCCCAACGCTGTTGCTTGGGAATGGCGCGACCGCTACCCGGTCAAGGGCGCGCGTGAAGCTGTGCGTGATCTGTTTGACCGGCTGGCTGTGTTTGACCCCGTGCAGGACGGCGCGGCACCCAACGACGACTTTGTGAAGCTGCCGCATTTCTGCTTTGACGACGACGCGCAAGACATCTTTGTGGAGTGGTGCACCGAGCTGCACACGGTGCACATCGCCCGCGAGCAAAACCCGTTGATGCAGCAGCACTTTGGAAAGTTTGAAAAACTGTTCTGCTCCATCGCGCTAATCCTGCACTTGGCAGAAGGCTCCATTGGCCCGGTAACGGCCACCGGCGCACTGCGCGCAGCCGCCTGGTGCGAGTACCTGACAGGCCATGCACGACGCATCTATGGGCTGGTAGAGGCCGCCAAGGTGACCACTGCCCGCATGGTCAGCCGCCGACTGGCCGAGGGCAAGTTGGAGGACGGTTTCACGGTCCGCGACATGGTGCGCAAGCAATGGTCAGGCGTCACCACCGCCCTACAGGCCGAAACCGCCCTGGCCATCTTGGAAGAAAACGGCCATGTGCAAAGTCAGGACGGCATCAACACACTGGGTCGCCCGACGGTGCGCTATTACGTCAACCCGCAAATCAAGAAGGTGGCGAAATGATCACCTGGGCGGAACGTGCAAAGGCTGCAATTGCACAAAAGGGCCAGAACGGCACTGCCAAAACTGACGAAACCGCTGTTGCGAGACTTTTGGCAGTTTCGGCAGTAGCTACCGAGGCCGTTTCTGCAAAGCCAGAGCAGCTTTCGTCAGTTTTGGCAGTGCCCTCCCCCGCCGTATTGGAAAAACACGATTCTTCCATTGCGGTGACCGAAGACCTCGACCGCTGGTGTTGGCCGCATTCATCGGCCATGAATGGGGCGGAGATTGACACCTTCGCGGCGCGCCTGCACAAGTTCACCGACAAGGGCTTAGCCCGTAACGACGGCGAAGCGCTGGCCGAGAAGCTGGTGCTGCGGGATCGTGATCAGGACGACCGGCGCGTTTGCCTGGAGTGCAAGCACTTTGCCGGGCATGGGGCCGGGTCATGGCGCTGTGGCAACTGGCAGGCCGCCGGTGTCGCTATCCGCTCGCGCGATGCGCAACTGCCTGTCGATCTGGTGATGCAACTCCAGCGCTGTGACGGCTTCACTGCGCACCCCACATCCATACCGCAAGGAACCGAAGATGAACACGCCCGCCACTGACAAAGCTGTCGAGATAGCCGCCATCTGAATGGCTGATCACACCGCTGTGCAGCGAAACTTTATGCCTTTTATGCCGCTAGCCCCCGTAGAACGTGCGTAAGCAGCTATGAATTAAATAGCTAGTTCGGCAACGTTTTTGCCCGAGTAGTAAGCCAGCGGCCACGCTGGCTTACAGGCCGTCAGGCCTGTAGCCCTCGTATTCCTTGCGTTACAAGCTACCAAACATGTAGCAAAAACGACCCAGTTGGCGCGCGGACTGAGGGAGCCCCCTTGGGGGGCGGACGGGCAGACCGCGCGGGCGATGCTGCGAAGCAAGCAAGCCCAGGGGTGGGCGGGGGCAAACACCAGATGCACGGCGAAGCCGCTGACCAGAACCATGCGCGCAGCGCCTGACTAATGCCACGGTGCCAGCACACCACAAGGGCGACGGGCGACTGCACGTAAGACGCGAAGCGGCTGGGGAGTGCAGGCGGCTGACGCGACCGCTTCAGCGTAGGCAATTTTGCATAACGCCTGTTGCTTTCACCCGCAGGGCGCGCAGCGGTGGCCGCCACAAAAGGAGCTTTAGCGACTGACTGGCGGACACTGAATGCAATGCGGCGTTATGTAACTTTGCCGTAGCTGCGGATCACCAACAGCGGTCGAACTGGGCAACCAGCCACGATGCGCCAGCGAGCCGAGACCAACACCCAGCGCCACAGCGCTCTGACTGCCACCTTGCGAAGCACATGCTTTCATTGGGTGTGACTCTGCAAGGGCGGTACGCCGCCTTTGCGGCTGACTGGCACAACCGGCCTCACGAACTGGCGAAAAGTGACGATGTGCCTCTGTGACAAAGCGAAGCGACTCACGGGGGCACATGGTCACGCTGCTGGCTACCGCGCCGCCAGCACGATGCGCCAGCGAGCCGAGGCCATATCTGCGCTCCAGCGCACTGACCAACACTTGCGAAGCACTGGCGATGTAACTCCCCATCACCTGTACGGGGCGCAGCAGCGCCGCGTGCACTGAATGACACAACAGCGCTGGCAAAACGAAAGCGGTGATGCTGGGTGGACTGGCCCACAGCGCGCAGCGCAGTTCAATCAAAAAAACAGGCCGCCCAGCATGACCGCGCTGCTGGCCGAAGCCACGCGACAGCCTCGTGGTGCCTGGCCATTGCGGTACTCCGCATTGGCCACTGACCAAAGCTACAGACTCACGCAATACGAAAGCGGTGATGTTGGGTGCGCTGCCACCAGCGCGCAGCGCCATTCAGCAGGCAACGTGCCCGGCATGACCGCGCTGGTAGAGGTAACCCGTCAACATCGAACGCCGAAGGGTCGTCACTGTCTGCCGCCTTCGCGGTGGCTGATCAAACCCATGCGCAGCACTTTTTATATGCCAAATAGGCCTCTAGCCCTCGTAGAACGTGCGCAAGCTGCTATTAATAAAGTAGCAAATCTACGGACATCGAACAAGAGAAAATGCGAGCAAAACCCCTGCTGTGCAAACGCTCAGAGTCAGTTCAACCCTTAATCTCGCAGGATTGCTATTCGAGGAAGGTTTGGAGAAACGGCAACCAGAAGAAAGAGCAACGCCGGAAAGAAGAAAGGACTTAGTGTCTTTCGACGCTAAGTCCTTGATTCATATGGTGCGGCTGGCAGGAATTGAACCCACGACCCCTTGGTTCGTAGCCAAGTACTCTATCCAACTGAGCTACAGCCGCTAAGCTCTGAATTATAGCAATTTTTTTCGATGGTAGGCCGTCACAGACTTGAACTGTGGACCAAAGGATTATGAGTCCTCTGCTCTAACCAACTGAGCTAACGGCCCGATCGAACGAACGATTGTAAAGGCCTACTTGTGGTGACTCAGTGCGTTGCTGACCAATTTAGAGGTAATGTCCACAATCTGGATCATGCGGTCGTAAGCCATGCGGGTGGGACCCACCACGCCCAGGGTACCCACCACCATGCCGTCCACCTCATAGGGTGCGCTGACGATGGACAGGTCTTCAAAGGGCACCACCTGACTTTCTCCGCCAATGAAAATACGCACTCCTTCGGCTTGACCGGTGACATCGAGCAGTCGCATGAGTTGCGCCTTTTGTTCAAACAAATCAAACGCGCGGCGCAAGTGGCTCATGTCGTTGGAGAAGTCACTGACCGACAGCAGATTTCGTTCTCCCGAGATCACCACCTCATCCTGTGCCTCTGACAACACCTCGGAATTGGCAGCCACAGCCGCCTGCATCAAGGCTGCAATCTCGGTACGCAGGGAGTCAACCTCAGCTTTCAGACGTTCGCGCACCTGGTCAATGGCCAGACCCACGTAATGGGCATTGAGGTAATTCGCCGCCTCAACCAAATTGGCCTGGGTGTAGTCTGATTCAGTGAAGATGACCCGGTTTTGCACATCCCCTTCGGGCGACACAATGATGACCAGCACGCGCCGGTCAGACAGGCGCAAAAATTCGATGTGATGAAAAACCGAGGTTCGCCGTGGCGCGATCACCACACCCACAAACTGCGACAAACTCGACAGCAGGTTGGCAGCGTTTGAAATTACTTTTTGGGGTTGATCGGGAGCCAGGCTGTGCGGACCCAATTCACCCCGCTGCACAGTCAGCATGGTGTCGACAAACAAACGGTAGCCACGCGCAGTTGGGATGCGCCCGGCCGAGGTATGCGGGCTGGCGATCAGCCCCAGCTCTTCCAGGTCAGACATCACATTGCGGATGGTGGCGGGTGACAACTCCAGGCCAGACGCGCGTGACAAGGTGCGCGAACCCACCGGTTGGCCGTCGGCAATGTAGCGTTCAACCAGCGCTTTCAACAATAACTTGGCACGGTCATCGAGCATCGTTTCATTTTAGTGATGTAATTTGCAAATGAAGTCAAATTTCCATCACGTGGCATTGATCGGCAAATACCAGGCCATTGCCTCTGGTGCTTCGGGCATCGGCTCACGCAACGCCCTGGAAGCGGTGATTGATTTTCTGGACAATCAAGGCTGCGAAGTAGCCATCGAGCAAGACACCGCGCACAACATGGGGCTGACCGGTTACCCCCTGATGGACGTGGCGCAGATTGGTGCGCAGTGCGACCTGGGGTTGGTGGTGGGAGGTGACGGCACCATGCTGGGCATTGGCCGCCAGCTGGCTCCCTACGGCGTGCCCCTGATTGGCATCAACCAGGGGCGGCTTGGTTTCATCACCGACATTCCCTATGGCAGCTTTGCCGAAAGCCTTCAACCCATGCTGCGCGGCCATTATGTGGAAGACCACCGCAGCCTGATGAACGCCCGCGTCATGCGTGATGGACATTGCGTATTCAAGGCCATGGCCATGAACGATGTGGTGGTTAACCGGGGAGCCGCCTCGGGCATGGTGGAATTGCGGGTGGAGGTGGACGGTCATTTTGTGGCCAACCAACGCGCTGACGGCCTGATCATCGCCACGCCCACCGGCTCCACGGCTTACGCACTGTCTTCGGGCGGGCCCTTGCTGCACCCCTCGATTCCGGGTTGGGTGATGGTTCCGATTGCCCCACATACATTATCAAACAGGCCTATAGTCCTTGCTAATACTTCGCATATAGCTATTGAAATAGTAGCAGGTAGAGATGCCAGTGCCAGTTTTGACATGCAGTCTCTGGCCTCCTTGCTGCACGGCGACCGCATAGAGGTCACCCGCTCTGACCACCATGTGCGGTTTCTGCACCCCAAAGGCTGGTCGTACTTTGACACCCTCAGAGAAAAATTGCACTGGAACGAAGGAGTGACTGCAACGTGAGTCTCAAACGCATGATCCTGCGCGATTTCGTCATTGTGGATGCGCTGGAACTGGAACTGGCCCAAGCCTTTACCGTCCTGACCGGTGAAACCGGTGCGGGCAAATCAATTTTGATTGACGCGCTGCAGTTGGTCACCGGTGGCCGCGCCGACTTGAACCTGATCCGCGAAGGTGCCACACGCACCGAGGTCTGCGCCGAATTTGACACCACGCCCGGCATCCTGCACTGGCTCGACGAGGCTGGCTATGACCAGGACGACACCCTGCTGCTGCGGCGCACCGTGGACAACCAGGGGAAAAGCCGCGCCTGGATCAACGCCAGCCCCGCTACCGCCACCCAATTGCGCGCCCTGGGAGAGCAGTTGCTTGACATCCACGGCCAGCATGCCTGGCAAAGTCTGACCCGCGCCGAGGCGGTGCGCGCCCTGCTTGATGCCTATGCCCAAGTCAGCACCACGGCCACGGCTGAAGCCTGGCATCTGTGGCGCGATGCGCAAACCAAATTAACCCAGGCGCACGCCGCACAATCGAGCTTGCTCAGTGAACGTGAACGTCTGAGCTGGCAAATCGGAGAACTTGAAAAGCTCAACCCAGCAGCCGACGAGTGGCCGCAACTCAACGCCGACCACACCCGCTTGGCGCACACGCAGGGGCTGCTTGAGGCCGCTCAAGCAGCCCTGCAAGCGCTTGATGAAGACGAACCAAGTGCCCGAAGTCGGGTTGGAAATGCGCTTGAGTTACTTCAAAAACAAGAGCATATTGACCAGGTATTTAAAGGGCTAGGAGATGTTTTGACTTCAAGCCTGGCACAGCTTGACGACGCGGTGCATTCACTTCACGCCTACCTGCGCAACACCGAACTGGAGCCCCAGCGCCTGAGTGAACTCGACGAGCGCATGAGTCTGTGGCTGTCGTTGGCGCGCCGTTACAAGCGCCATCCAGAAGAGTTACCCGCGTTATTGGCGCAGTGGCACGACGAACTGACCGCGCTGGATGCGGCCGCTGATCTGAACGCGCTGGAGCAGGCCGTGGCTGCCGCCTGGCAAATCTACGCAACCCAAGCCGCGTTGCTGACGCGCGCACGCAAAAAAAATGCCCCCAAACTGTCTCAAACCATCACCCAGGCCATGCAAGGCCTGGGCATGCAAGGCGGCCAGTTTGAGGTCAGCCTGCAGACGGCGGCTGAGCCCATGCAAAGCGGCCTTGAAGAGGTGGTGTTTCTGGTGGCAGGGCATCCGGGCAGCACCCCGCGGCCCATCAACAAAGTCGCCTCAGGCGGCGAGCTGTCACGCATCGCGCTGGCCATTGCCGTCACCACCAGCCAACTCGGCAGCGCCCAAACCCTGATTTTTGACGAGGTGGATACCGGTGTGGGCGGAGCTGTGGCCGAAACTGTGGGGCGGTTGATGCAGCAGCTGGGTGTCGACCGCCAGGTGCTAGCCGTGACGCACCTGCCCCAGGTGGCGGCCTGCGCCGACCACCATCTGGTGGTGCGCAAGCACACCCAAGGGGCGCACACCACCAGCCAGGTGAGCGCTGTGACGGATGAAGCACGTGTCAAGGAACTGGCGCGCATGCTGGGCGGCGAACGCCTGATGGACAGCACCCTGGCCCACGCACGTGATCTGCTACAAGCACAAGGCACATGACATGAAAACCGCCCCCGAAGCCTTGCATCTGGTGCTTCTGACCGGCATGTCCGGCTCAGGCAAATCGGTGGCGTTGCATGCGCTCGAAGACCTGGGGTTTTACTGCGTGGACAACCTGCCGCCAGAACTGTTGACTGCGCTGGTCATGCTGGAACAAGGCGGTTTCTCCTCGCAATTGGCGATTGCCATGGATGTGCGCAGCGCCAGTTCCCTACCCCTGGTGCCCAAGCAGTTGCAAGCCCTCAAGGCTCAGGGTGTGTTGATAGATTCGATATTTTTAGACTCCACCACCGACACGCTGATGCGCCGCTTTTCCGAGACCCGGCGCAGGCATCCGCTGTCCCAGGTCATTCATGGCTCCTTGCTGACCGATCAGCGCCATGACCTGACGCAGGCGATTGAGCTGGAGCGGGAACTGCTGGGTGAATTGCGTTCGCAGGCGCATGTCATTGACACCAGCATGATCCGGCCGACCCAGTTGCAAAGCTACATCAAGTCCCTGATTGCAGTGCCAGGCCAGCAACTGACACTGGTGTTTGAGTCTTTTGCCTTCAAACGCGGCATTCCCAACGATGCCGACTATGTGTTTGATGTACGCATGCTGCCCAATCCGCATTACGACCCGGCCTTAAAAGATCTCACCGGATGCGACAACGCAGTGATTACCTTCTTCCAGCAAGAACCCGAGGTGGCGCGCATGCTCGGGCAAATTCATGCTTTTTTGGACAGCTGGCTGGAGGCGCTGGCGCAGAACCACCGCAGTTATGTCACGGTGGCCATTGGCTGCACCGGCGGCCAACACCGCTCGGTCTACCTGGTGGAACAGCTCACCGCACTGTTCAGCAGCAAGTGGAACACCCTCAAGCGCCACCGCGAGATGGACGCGCGCTAAACCTGACGCAGCAGCTTGCTCACAGGCGCAGGCAGTCCCAACAGCGGCCATTGTTCGGGCTCAAACCAGGCTCCTGAAGCCTCCAGTTTGAGCCTGCGAGGCAACACCACCTGCACCGGATGAAGATACAAATTCTTGTGCGTCAACACATGTTTGAAAGCTGGTTGTGGCACCAAATGCGCGCGCACGTCCTCGGGCAACGCCATCTGTAGTGCGGCCAGGCTGTCAAACATGGCAAAGCAATACAAGCCCGCCCAAATACCCGGTGTCGGGCGTTGGCTGAGCCACAGCGCACCCTCCCCGTTACGTGCCCAAAGCAGCCAGATGGATTGCGCCGTGCGTTTGAGTCGGCGCGTTTTAACCGGCAAGCGCTCAGGCTGGCCTTGCGCATGCCCGACACAATGGGGCTGCAACGGACACTGCGCACACAGGGGCTTTTTCAGCTTGCACAGCGTCGCCCCCAAGTCCATCATGCCTTGCGTGTACCTGGGCATGCTTTGGGACAGGTCTGTGTCGGGTAGCAAGGCAGTGGCCGCGGCCCACAACCGGCGCGCATGAGCCGCTTGCGCCAGGTCTGCATCAAACCCGAGATAGCGACTCAACACCCGTTTGACGTTACCGTCAAGAATGGCTACACGCTCACCAAAACAAAGTGACGCAATCGCCGCTGCCGTGGAGGGGCCAATGCCTGGCAACGACTGAAGTTGCGCGGCCGTTTGCGGAAACTCCCCAGCAAAACGGTTCATCACCTCTTGTGCACAGCGGTGCAGGTTGCGGGCGCGACTGTAATAACCCAAGCCACTCCACAAATGCAACACCTCGTCCAGCGAGGCTTGAGCCAGCGCGTGTACATCAGGGAATCGCCCGACAAACCGGGCGAAGTAGTCCAGCACGGTGGCCACCTGGGTTTGCTGCAGCATGATCTCCGAGAGCCAGACCCGATATGGATTGCGGGTGTTTTGCCACGGCAGATCATGTCGGCCGTGGCGCAGTTGCCAGTCCACCACCGCAGGGGCCAGAAACGCAGCCACTTCGGGCGGAGAAAGATCAGTTTTTTGAAGCATCAACGGCCACACCAAAACGCTCTGGCACGGTCATTTGAATCAGGTAATGGGTCAATTCTTTCAGCTTCAGTTCTATTTGATCCAGGTCGTCTTTGCGGTGGTTGATTTCTGCAATGCGTTCGTCCAGGCCACTGGATGCATGCGCAATACGGTCAATGGCCTCCAGCCGGCGCACAAAATTCTTGCGACGCTCGCGCAATTGGGCATCAAGCTGCGCATCCGCTGACTTGCTCCAGGCCTCTATATCGGCCAGCGCCGTCTCATTCACGATACGCAAGCGGTTGGATAAGGCTCTGATCAAACGCTGTGCAAATTCAGGTTGTGCCAGTCTAAATGCATTGCCCAGTCCCAGGTATTGCACATGGCTGCGCTCGATTAAATCCAGATTTTCAAGGTAAGCGTCCACCTGTGGCGCTTCTGGCACTTGCAAGGAAAACCCGTAATCGGTATTGAGCTGCAAAAAGGTTGCCTCCAGCATGGTGTGAATTTCATGCCCTTTGGCCTGCATCTGACGCAAATTGGCAGTCAAACGCGCAAATGTGTCACCATAAGCCCGCTTAATTCCCAGCTTCAGGCCTTTTTGCTGCAAAGCTGCTGTCAACTCAGCCATTTCGCGCTTGAGGTTGTGTGGGCCGAGCACGGTGAATATCTCGCGCAGCAATTTCAAGTGCACCGACCGAACGGCATGAATTTTGACCCCACCTGCGTCAAACTCAGCCTGCTCCTGGGCAATGCGGGCGCGCATGTTTTTGATCACTGGCGTGTTTTTTCCACGCAAGCTACTGAGCTCCATGGTTTGCTCAGTCAGATCACCACGGCGCATGTGCAGCACCCTTGAAGTCTCGCTGCGCAACTCGTCAATGCCGTGCGCCACCGCCTGGGCCAGGATTTTTTGCCTGCGCCCCATGATGCCTAGACTGAGCGCCTCTTCAAGTTGTCCCAAACAGCTGCGCTGCAACAGTTGTGGGTCGTTTTTTACCTTGGCCAAAAGACCTTTTTGAGCCGATACCGCCACCACCTGATTGGCCGCCACGCCCAGCAAACCGGCCGTAGTTTGTTTTTGCCCTTCGATTTGCTCCTGCACTTGCTGCGCACTGTCCAGCGCATCCCACAGTGTGTCAATTTTGTTGAGCACCACCACCCGGGTGGAGGTGTCGCGCTCATCCTGCACCAGGTGTTCGCGCCAGATCGACAGATCAGACTGGGTCACACCGGTGTCGGCAGCAAGGATGAACACAATCGCCTGCGCCTGCGGGATCAGGCTGACGGTCAGTTCAGGCTCGGCACCAATGGCGTTGAGTCCGGGCGTGTCAAGAATGATCAAGCCCTGTTTGAGCAAAGGGTGCGCAATGTTGATCAGGGCATGACGCCATTTAGGCACTTCAAGCAGACCCTGCGCATCCATCAAGGGGGCAACCTGAGCCGACGGTTCCTGCCAAAACCCCAGGGCCTTGGCTTCTTCAGGGGTGACACGGCGGGTTTCAGCCACTTTGGCAAAAGCCTCGGCCAATTGCCTGGGGTTGGCCACGTCCAGGTCAGTACGCTCCCACTTCTCGGGCACCATGCGCCATTCCATCAGGCTCTGGGGCTGCAGGCGGGTTTCAATCGGCAACAGTCGCAGACAAGGCGGCACGTCCGCGTCATAACCCATTTCAGTCGGGCACATGGTGGTGCGCCCGGCGCTTGCGGGCATGATGCGCCGACCGTAGTCGGCAAAGAAGATGGCGTTGATCAGCTCTGATTTACCACGCGAAAATTCGGCCACAAAAGCCACCATGACCTTGTCAACGCGCACCTGTGCCTCCAACCGGTGCAAACGGTCTTCAACCGAGGCATCGAGAAGCTCCTGATCTTTCAGCCATTGCGCCAACAATTTCAGGCGCAGGGCAAACTCACGCCGCCAAGCACCGTGCTGATCAAATTTTTCGTTAAATGAATTTCCCAATGCGCCTCCGCAACAACCATTCGTGGCAATATAGCACTGCCATCACATTGTTCACCGGTTATCGCTTCTGACAAGCCGGGCAATAAAAGGTGGAACGCTGACCTTGCCGAATCATTTTGATTGACGATCCACACTGTTTACACGCTTCGCCAGCGCGGCCATAAACCATGGCCTCCAGCTGAAAATGGCCAGCCTGGCCATCGGCATTGGAAAAATCCCGCAAGGTACTACCGCCTCTGTCGACCGCTCGCGCAAGCACCTCACGCACCGCCTCATGCAAGCGTGTCACCCGTGGTTTGCTCAGATTTGCCGCACGAGTGGTTGGACGTATACCGGCCATGAAAAGCGCTTCTGACGCATAAATATTGCCCACCCCCACAACAACGTTGCCGGCCAGCAACACTTGTTTGATGCTTGACCGATGCGGATGGAGTTGGAGAAAAAAACGCGTTCCATCAAATTCATCGGACAAGGGCTCCATGCCCAAACGGCCGAGTAACTTGACGGCTCTTGCATCCGTCAAACTCTCGACATACACCACAGCACCAAAACGCCTGGGGTCGTTGAGTCTGAGAATGCCTTGTGTGGTCACCAGATCAAAATGGTCATGCACACCTGATGCCGGCAAATGGGTAGCAAAACGCAAGCTCCCTGACATGCCCAAATGCACCAGCAGCAGCCCCCGATCAAATTCAATCAGCAAATATTTGCCCCGTCGTCCCACTGACTGAACCACCCGCCCGGTCAAGTCTGCAGGGGCGCACCCCAACGGCCAACGCAAGGGTTTACCCACGCGCGCAGCCAATACCCTGGCGGTTTGGATTTGCGCAGCAAAACTCAAACGCGTCACTTCAACTTCAGGCAATTCAGGCATACAAAAAAATAGTAACAAGCTTGGATTATTATGACCGGATGCATCTCAAAACCTGCTTCTTTTTGCCTCTGCTGCTGAGCCTAAGCCTCACCACCCAGGCCCAACCTTCATCCGACTCAACACCCCGAGCCCAAAGTTCTGCACTTGACAGCGCGTTGTTTTACCAACTGCTGCTGGGTGAACTCAACGCCCGTGGCGACGACCCCGCCACGGGTTATGCCCTGATGCTTGACGGTGCTCGCAAAACCAATGACCCCAACCTGTTTCGACGCGCAGTGCACATGGCGCTGCAAGTGCGCTCCGGGGAGACCGCTTTGCTGGCTGCAAAAGCCTGGAGTCAGGCACAGCCCGGCTCCAGAGAAGCCAACCAGTACATTTTGCAGGTGCTACTGGGGCTAAACCGTATCCCGGAAACACTGGAACCTTTGAAACGTGATTTGCAGTTGTCTGCGGCTAACGAAAAACAAGACACCCTCTGGGCCATCCCCACCCTGTTCAAGCGTGTCAGTGACCACGCCCTGGCCAGCGCCACCGTCAAAAAGACCTTGGCCTCTTATCTGCAAGACCACACCTTGGGCCCCACTGCCTGGGCGGTAGTGGGGCGCATGGCACTGCGTGCGGGCGACGCACCTGCGGCTTTGGCGGCAGCTATTAACGGGATCAAGCTGAATCCGCGTTCTGAACACGCAGCGTTGCTGGCGTTGTCCCTGATGGAACCCGAACAGGCAACCGCTGAACAGTTGGTGCAGCAACACATACCACACGCACGGCCAGAATTTCGCATGGCATACATTAAGGCGCTGCTCAACGCCAAGCGCGAAGCCGATGCCAAGGTGCAGTTGCAAGCCATACGCCAGCAAACCCCAGACTACCCTGACACCTGGCTCATTGAAGGCGCACTGGCCATGCAAGAAGGGCACATCGAAGCCGCCAGAAGTCAACTACAGCATTACCTGGAACTGACCGAGCGCGCCACCAAGACCGCATCTACTGACTATCAACGTGGCCGCACCCAGGCTTTGTTTTCACTGGCGCAACTGGACGAGCAACAAAAAGATTTCAAGCAGGCTGATGCTTGGCTCCTGCGCGTTGACAACGCCGACGACCTGCTGCGAGCGCAAATTCGCCGCGCCGGTTTGATGGCACGCCAAGGGCAACTTGAACAAGCTCTGGCACTGATTGAATCTCAACCCGATCAAACCGCCAGTGATGCCAGGCTGAAACGATCTGCCCAAGTGCAATTACTCAAAGAACACCAACAGTTCAAACGTGCCCGCAGCTTGCTTCAAGCCAGCCTGGCCGATCATCCTGATGATCCGGATATGGCTTATGACCTGGCCATGGTGCACGAAAAGCTGGGCGAACTCGATGACATGGAGCGTTTGTTGCGCCAGCTCATCGCCGCCCGACCAAATGACCCCCAGGCTTACAACGCCCTGGGTTACGCACTGGCTGATCGCCACCTGCGTCTGCCCGAGGCCAAGGCACTGATCAACCAGGCGGTGGCCCTGGCGCCCAACGATGCTTACATCAGCGACAGCCTGGCCTGGGTGGAATTCCGTTTGGGCAACCTGGAAACTGCACTGCAGTTGCTTCAAGCCGCTTACCAACACAAGCCCGATGTCGAGATTGCAGCCCATTTGGGCGAGGTGCTTTGGAGCCTGAAGCGTCCGGCTGAAGCCCTGCAAATCTGGCGCGAGGCCTTCAAACTCAACCCGGACAATGAAAACCTGAACCAAACCCTCAAGCGCCTGCAGGTTAAGCTGTGAAACGTGGTGCTGCAGCGTTAAGCTGTTTTTTATTTGCTATGTTATTTATAGCTGGATGCACAATAAACACAAGGGCTACAGGTCAAAATTACCAAAAATATAACGCTTGGCATGGTCGCCTGGCGATCCAGGTGCAAGCGCCCGCAGATGCGCCCGCATCCGCCGCACAATCCTTCAGTGCCAGCTTTGAATTAACCGGCACACCAGATGCTGGTGAGCTGATTTTTTTTACCCCTCTGGGCAGCACAGCAGCGGCCATTCACTGGTCTCCAGCCGAAGCAACATTGGCCACTCAAGGCCAAATCCGCACGTTTGACGGGCTCGCGCCCCTGATCCAAGACCTTCTGGGGACGGATGTTCCGGTCTCGGCGCTGTTTGCCTGGCTCAACGGCCAGCACCTGTCAGCCGACGGCTGGCAGGTCGATCTGGCGAACTTTGCCGAAGGCAAAATCACGGCACAACGCCTGACTGCGCCCCCCGCCCAATTGCGCCTGATTTTGGAACCCTGACCCTGCCACGCGGCATGTGCGCCCATGAAATCCCTCTACGACATCCCGGCTCCTGCCAAACTCAATCTTTTCCTGCACATTGTGGGTCGCCGAGCCGACGGTTACCACCTGCTGGAGTCGGTGTTCATGCTGATCGACTGGTGCGACACCCTGCACTTTGAGGTACGCCCAGACGGGCAGCTCAGCCGAGAAGACATCGGTGAAGCTTTGCCCGCAGACGACCTGGTGTTGCGTGCGGCGCGCGCCTTGCAGCAATTGAGCGGCATCCGGTTGGGAGCCCACATCACCATCGACAAACGCATTCCATCCCAGGCCGGCATGGGCGGCGGCTCTTCTGACGCGGCCAGCACACTGCTGGCGCTGAACCGCTTGTGGAAGCTCGGGCTGGGGCTAGATACCTTGCTGCCGCTGGGTCTGAGTCTGGGGGCTGACGTTCCCTTTTTTCTGGCCGGACAAAACGCCTGGGTCAGTGGCATTGGTGAAAAAATGAGCCCCGTCGACCTGCCGCCAGCCCGGTTTTTGGTGCTCAAACCAGCCCAGGGTGTCACTACTGAGCGAATTTTTTCAAGTCCAGATTTAAAAAGGAATACAAAATCCGCTAGAATCTCAGGCTTCGCTGCAAACGCATACGGCTTCGGTTGTAATGACTTGCAGACCGTTGCTCAGCAGATTTGCCCCGATATTTCACAGGCTTTGGCTTATGTCAAGAGTTTGGGGCTGAATGGCAGAATGACCGGGTCTGGAAGTGCCGTGTTTGCGCGGACATTGCATGAGATGAAGGTTCAGGCTGTGCCGGGTTTTCAAATCAGACAATGTGGCAATTTACCTTTGCACCCGCTGTATGGCTGGGCTAGGTAAATTCCGAAAATCAGGTTTTCGGTAGTCCATGTTTCATGGATCACCCGTGTAGGGGAGTCGCCAAGCTGGTTAAGGCACTGGATTTTGATTCCAGCATGCGAAGGTTCGAATCCTTCTTCCCCTGCCAAATTTTCAAGTTGTACACGTTTGAAGTACAACGCCGCACACAGCAACTAACAAGTTGGGATTTTCATGCAAGCCGATCAACCCCCTGAATTCATGGTTTTTACTGGCAATGCAAATCCTGCGCTCGCCGCCGACATTGCCCGTTGCCTTAAAACAGAGTTGGGAGCCGCAGAAGTGGGGCGCTTCTCTGACGGTGAAGTCACGGTAGAAATCAAACAAAACGTGCGCACCCGTGATGTCTTTGTGATCCAAAGCACCTGCGCGCCAACCAATGAAAACCTGATGGAACTGCTGATCATGGTCGATGCACTCAAGCGTGCCTCGGCTGAACGCATCAGCGCCGTGATTCCCTATTTTGGCTATGCCCGCCAAGACCGCCGTCCACGCTCCAGCCGGGTGCCAATTTCTGCCAAAGTGGTGGCCAACATGCTGCAAGCGGTTGGTGTGGCTCGCGTTCTGACCATGGACTTGCATGCCGACCAAATCCAGGGCTTCTTCGACATCCCGGTGGACAATATTTACGCATCCCCAGCCCTGCTGGGTGACCTGCGCCTGAAAAATTACGACGACCTGATTGTGGTCTCGCCCGATGTTGGCGGCGTGGTACGTGCGCGGGCGTTGGCCAAACAACTTGGCTGCGACCTGGCCATCATCGACAAACGCCGTCCCAAAGCCAATGTCAGTGAAGTCATGCACGTGATCGGCGAAATTGATGGTCGCAACTGCGTCATCATGGACGACATGATTGACACCGCGGGCACTCTGGTCAAAGCCGCAGAAGTGTTGAAACAACGTGGTGCAAAAAAGGTTTACGCCTACTGCACCCACCCGATTTTTTCTGGCCCAGCGATTGAACGCATCGGCACGGATGACGCACTGGACGAAGTGGTGGTCACCAATACCATCCCCTTGACACAAGCCGCAGCCGCCTGCCCCAAAATCAGGCAGATCAATGTGGCGCCGCTGATTGCCGAAACCATGCAGCGCATTGCCAAGGGCAAATCCGTGATGAGTTTGTTTTCTGATCAGGAAAATCTTTTCTGATCAGAACCATAAGTGGCTGACGCATCCAGCTTTGGGTGTCCGGCTTTTTTAATCAGAGCCACACTGGTCGCGGTGGGCTCTTCCAGGAGTTAGTTATGAAATTTACCGCTTTTGAGCGTTCCAAGCAGGGCACGGGTGCGAGCCGCCGTCTCCGCATTACCGGCCGCACGCCGGGTATTGTTTACGGTGGCGCTGTCACCCCATTGGCCATTGAAGTGGATCACAACGCCCTGTGGCACGCCTTGAAAAAAGAAGCGTTCCACTCCAGCATTTTGAACATGGAGATTGACGGCAAAGCCAGCCCGGTGTTGCTGCGCGACGTGCAAATGCACCCGTTCAAGCAACTCGTGCTGCACGTGGACTTTCAGCGCGTCGATGCCACCACCCGTCTGCACATGAAGGTGCCGTTGCACTTCTTCGGTGATGAAAACTCGCAAGCCGTCAAGGTAGAAGGCTGCATTGCCAACCACGTCATCAGTGAACTCGACGTGTTGTGCCTGCCCACCGATCTGCCTGAGTTCATCAAGGTTGACCTCAGTGGCCTGCGCAAAGGCGCTTCTTTGCACCTGGCCCAAATCGAGATGCCCAAGGGTGTTAGCGTGGTGATCCACGGTGGCGACAAAAACCCGGTGGTGGTCTCGGTGGTGGCTGTAGCTGGCGCAGAACCAGTAGCAGCTCCGGCCGATGAAGTCGATGCTGCCAAGCCTGCAGCAGCTAAACCGGCAGCCAAACCAGCCGCCAAAAAATAAACGCTTCACGCGTCCTGAAAAAACGGCTCACATGTGAGCCGTTTTTTTTGCGCCATCAGTTTTGCATAATCCCAAACAATCCATTAGGGCATGAATGCATGTCGAGGTGAGTTGCGAAGCAGTTTGGCTGGTGGCCGAGAGGCGTTCATAGCCGTAGCTATGGACAACGAACGGACGTGCAAGATGGCCGCAAAGCACGCCGCCAGGCATCATGCAGGCAAGAAGTGCCGCCTAATGGATTGTTTGGGACAATCACACCATGATTCGACTTTTTATAGGCTTGGGAAACCCCGGCGCAGACTATGCCGACACGCGCCACAACGCTGGCTTTTGGTGGATTGATGCGTTGGCACGCGAACTCAATACCACTTTGGTGATGGACAAAAGCTACCATGGCCTGGTGGCTAGAGTCAGCCTTCAAGGGCAGCCGGTGTGGCTGCTTAAACCACAAACCTTCATGAACCTAAGCGGAAAATCGGTCGCAGCCCTGGCCAATTTCTTCAAAATTGCGCCCCAGGACATTCTGGTGGCGCATGACGAACTCGACATCGCGCCAGGCGAGGCCAAGCTCAAGCTCGGCGGCAGCCATGCGGGACACAACGGCCTGCGCGACATCCATGCCCAATTGGGCACCGACCAATACTGGCGACTGCGCTTGGGGGTAGGTCACCCGGGAAACAAAGCCGAGGTGGTGAACTGGGTACTGAAAAAACCTTCTCTAGACCATCGCATTGCCATTGACCAAACGATTGATCGCGCGCTCAAAGCCGTCCCGCACTTTTTGACCGGCGACATGCAACGCGCCACGCTCCTGGTGCACACCAGCAAGCCTGCACGCCCCAAACCACCCCGGCCAGACAATGCCGCTGCAGCAGACATTGCGCTGGACACCACAAAAACCAAGACCGAACCATGAACCCACTCTTCCCAAGCCGAACGCTCAGCTGGCTTTGCATAGCTATTTTTATAATAGCTACTAGCGCTTTATCTACAAGGGCTAGAGGCCAAATTGTTTATAGATGTGGCAACAGTTACAGCCAAATCCCCTGCCCCGGTGGTCAAACCGTCCAGGTGGACGACACGCGTGACGCACAGCAGAAGCGTCAAACCGACGAGGCAGTGCGACAAGATGCCAAGCAAGCCCAGTTGCTTGAAAAAAAGCGCCTGGCACAAGAAAAAGCGGCTTTGAAACCAGCGCCTGTCACGCTACCGAGCACCGACACCACATCGCCAATGACACCAAGCGCCAGCGATGTCGCGGTGGTGCACAAAATTACACCCAAACGCATCCAAGCCAAACACCACAAGCCCGATGTGTTTGTGGCGCAAGTGCCCGGTTCGGATCAGAAAAAACGCTTGAAAAAAACCACGCAAAAGAAAGCAGCTCAAAAAGCAGCCTCATCGCCTGCCTGAACTGCAACCAAAGGCGTGACCTGCAGGCGCTGGTATTTTTGCCATAAGGTTTCACGGCTTTCGACCCATTGCGGGTGAATCGGGATGCAGTTCACCGGGCACACCTGCACACACTGGGGTTCGTCAAAATGACCCACGCATTCGGTGCATTTGGCCGGGTCAATCTCGTAGATTTCAGGCCCCATGTAAATGGCTTGGTTGGGGCACTCGGGCTCACAGACATCGCAGTTGATGCATGCATCGGTGATCAACAGAGCCATGCGAGCCACCTGTAAACGTTGTACATGGCCTGATTTTAAAAGTCGGGCTTATTCCGTGGTGTCAGCGGTGTCTTGCGGCTCCTCCAGCCCTTTGACAATCATCACCGGTACGCCGGCCGCGTGCAGCACTTCGTTGGAGACCGAGCCCAACAAGGCGCTGCGCAAGGTGCTGGTGCCACTGGCTCCAATGACCACCAGGTCGCAGCCATAGTTTTCAAGAATGTCCACCAGGGTGTGAGCCGGATCGCCCGAGGCCACTTCACTCTCATAGGGCAAACCCGCAGCGTCCAGCAATGCCTGCGCCGGCTGCAGGGTATGGGCTCCGGCTTGCGCGCTCACCTGCTCGATCACCTGCGGGTCATGCGCCACCATCAGTTCGTACAGGGTGGCCGGCTCCTGCACGTTGGCCAGCACCACGCTGGTGTTCAAACCATCAGCCGCCATGCGAATGGCAAAACGCACCGCTTCAAGCGCCACGGCGGAGCCGTCAAAGGGTAAAAGTATCTTCATGGTTGCTCCAAACACAAGTTAATTTTTACCAGCCTGACTGCGCACCTTTTGCAGCAGCCGCTGGTTCACGCCAGGGGAAACAAATTTGTCCACCTCACCGCCCAGTGTGGCGATTTCGCGCACAAAGGTGCTCGAGACGAATTGGTATTTGTCGCTGGGGGTCAAGAACACGGTTTCCACGTCGGGCATCAAACTTCGGTTCATGCCGGCCAACTGAAACTCATAATCAAAATCGGTCACGGCTCGCAGGCCTCGCACCATGGCCCGGGCACCGCGCGCCACGACAAAATCACGCATCAAACCTTCAAAACTTTCCACCTGCACACCGGGATAATTTTTGACCGCTTCACGTGCCATGTCCATGCGCTCGGCGAGCGAAAACATGGCTTTCTTGTGGTGCCCTGCGGCCACTGCCACGATCAGGTGGTCAAACAGCTGCGCCGCGCGGCGCACCACGTCTTCATGGCCCAGCGTGATCGGGTCAAACGTGCCCGGATAAACGGCGATCACAGGTGGGTGCATGGCAAGTTTCCTGATGGAGTGGTCACGTTTTGATTATCAACCCGCTGGGCTTGCCGTGGTGGACAGACGCTGGAGTAAATGCGCGTGCACCATGCCGGCTTTCAGGTGGCGATGCAGCCGCAAGCCCAGCGGCTGCAACTGCGCGTCCAGCCATTTTTTGGGTGCTTCCAGATACACAAAGCCACCCGCAGTGACGGCTTGCGCCGCCGCCATCACTGCGGACTCGAACAGCGCCGAGTCAAAGGGTGGGTCGAGAAAAATCAACTCCAGGCTGTTGCCAGGCGCATGCCGCAAGGCGGCCACACCATCACCACGCAGCACTTGCACGGCATCGGCTTTCAAGTGCGCCTGCATTTTTTTGAGCTGCTCCACCAGCGCGGCATCCTTCTCCACCAACTGCACTTGTTTGGCCCCGCGCGAAGCGGCCTCAAACCCCAGCACCCCGGTGCCGGCAAAGGCATCCAGACAGTGCCAGCCGCTCAGGTCTTGCCCGAGCCAGTTGAACAGGGTTTCACGCACCCGGTCGGGGGTGGGGCGCAGGCCAGGCTTGTCGGCCACCTGCAGTTTGCTGCGCTTCCACAGGCCGCCAATGATGCGCACCTCGTGGCTTTGCACCAGGCGTGCCCGGGGCGGTCGGGGTGGGCGCACGGGCGCTTGGGATGGGGCTTTTTTCATGCGCCTGATCTTACCTGCCGGACTAAAGCGCCACGACCTGTGTTCCGATGGGTATTTCGCCCAACTGTGCGCCGTCAAATAGCTAGCAGTTCGTTTCATCAAAACAACGTCATACCCTTGAGACGCAATGCGCTCAACATTGAAGCACGAGAAAACCGCCGCACTATGGTGCTTGAAGCCACACTTTAGCTTTTCATCCAGCGGCGCTCGCTTGCCTCTGCAGCCGACATCGCTCGTGCCGCAGGTCTGGCCAAAAGCGTGCGGGTTCAAACCTGTCTACTGGATCATTGCGGCTGGGCAAGACGGGGGTGTCCAGGCACCTGTTCCGGACGGGCAATTGACCAGAGAAATGCAACTTTCCGAGACCGACCGGAGCACTCGCCACCTTGCTGCTGGATACTTGTTCGTTAGCTTTGGGGCTGTGGCAGGCGCTGGATTACCCAAGCCAATTGAGTAAACTCTTGCAAGAAGTGGCAATGCGCATTTTTGATCGGGTCTTCAACGCCGAGTTGCGAAGCGCTGTTCAGCAGCTCTGATGTGTCGCGTACACCTCACAGCAAAAACCGCGCTGATGGCGCGTAGTGGTTTATCCCAACCAGCATCCCACTCACACAAAGCTAAACTGCCCTAATGACGAAAATCGTTGATCAACTAGCGGACTTGACCGCCTTGCGCGACCGGGACTCCCTCGATACCGCTTTGCTGGCAACCCTGCGCGAGTTGCTGCAACTTGACAACATCGCCATTTACCGCCTGGTGGGTCCCAGTGGCAACGAACATTGGCTGACCTGCGCCCTGGTGCAAAACGGCATCGACCAGTATCAGCCGGATCAAGGCTGGTCAGAACTTGACGACTTACCGCCCGCTGCCGACTACCCACAACGCCAGCTGGCCCTGAGCAGCCACCAACCAGTCATCGCCACTGAAACTGAAACGGGTATTGGTGTGTTCCCACTGGCTACACAAAGTGCGGCCAACGGCGTACTGGAATTACGCAGCACGCCGCCACTGTACGAGGAGTCGGTCAGGTTGGTCAGCGCCGTGCTGCGCCTGTACCAAAACTTCCAAGGCCTGCTGGACTATGGCGAGCGCGATGCACTCACCGAGCTCCTGAACCGAAAAACCTTTGATGGCGCGTTCCTGAAAGCCACCGCCACCCAAATCCAAGCCAGTGAACTCAGCACCGATGACCGACGCCACAGCCAGGCGGGTGGCAGCTACTGGCTGGCCATGCTCGACATTGACCATTTCAAACATGTGAATGACAACTTTGGTCACCTGATTGGCGACGAGGTACTGTTGCTGCTGGCACGCCTGATGCGCAGCACCTTTCGCTTTCATGACCAGCTTTACCGTTTTGGTGGTGAAGAGTTCGTGGTGTTGATGCACTGCACCGAAGGGGGGCAGGCGGAGGTGGCTTTTGAGCGCCTGCGCAGCAACACCGAGCAACACCAATTTCCGCAGGTGGAGCACATCACCATCAGTGTCGGCTTTACCGAAATCAGGCATGGCGACTCACCCAGCGCAGCGTTTGAGCGCGCCGACAAAGCGGTGTACTACGCCAAAGAGCACGGACGCAACCAAGTGTGCAACTATGAAACACTGGTGGCACAGGGCAAGCTGGCAGCCGAAGCCAGCAATGTGGGCGACATTGAGCTTTTTTGACTTCTTTACCCCCTATGACACCCCTGCTACCCCACATTCAAATTGAAACAGCGCCCCAACCCACGGCGGCCGTGATCTGGCTGCACGGCCTGGGCGCTGACGGCAACGACTTTGCGGGCTTGGTGCCCGAGCTTGATTTGTCCGGCTGCCCGCCGATTCGTTTTATTTTTCCGCATGCACCCAGCATGCCCGTCACCCTCAACGGCGGCTACGTGATGCCGGCGTGGTACGACATTCGTGGCACAGACCTGCTCAGCCGCCAGGACGACATCGGCATTCGCGCTTCTGAAAAAGCCATTTGCGCCCTGCTCGCGCACGAAATCGCCCGAGGCATCCAGGCCGATCGGATCGTGCTGGCGGGTTTCTCGCAAGGCTGCGCCATGGCGCTACACACCGGCTTACGCTTTGCACACCGGCTGGCGGGCATCATGGCACTGTCAGGCTACCTGCCGCTGGCAGACACCTTTGATGCCGAGCGCACCCGTGCCAACGCCCACACCCCCATCTTCATGGCGCATGGCAGCCAAGACCCAGTGGTGATCCCGGCGCGTGGCGAGGCCACCCGCGACCTGCTCACCCGCTTGGGCTACCCGGTGCAATGGCACAGCTACCCAATGCCGCACAGTGTGCACCCGCGCGAAGTGGTCGACATTGCCGCCTTTTTGACCCAGGTGCTGGGTCACACCGCCGCTTGAGCTTCAGAGAGGTGTCAAGCCCCGATTAGATGCGGGTCAACACAACCTTACCGATGGCGGTATACATTTCAACCTAGGAGGCTGTCGGACTTTCGGCATCGAAGCGTTCTCGAAGAGCGGCGTAGCCAAATTCGACCCCAGCGAGGGCAGTTTTTGCCGGATTTGCTGGCTCATAGCCGTAGCCATGAGTCAAAAAGACGGTAAAAAATAGACCGCTGCGGTCGGATTGCAGCCGATGTACCGAAAGTCCGACAGCCTCCTAGGTTCAAACGAACATGAAGAGGTGTCATTTGGCTCAACCGAGCAACAAGATTATTTGTGCACCGTGCTGAAAGGCGGGCGTGTCAAGCGGCTGGTGCATACCATCAGGAACCTGCTGTACAACGATGTGTTCTACGCTGTCAACAGCTTGATGCTATGCTTTCTTTATTTCAGTGTGCGTGTCAAACTAGATCGCCTGCACCAGTAATACATTTGTAACTTATGGCCACTGCCGAACCCACCGCCCCTGCTGCCCTTGCTACCAACGAACCCAATGCGCTGCCCGGCGTGGGTCGTACCCTGGTCACGGCTGGCAAACTGGAGCAAAAGTTTGCCGAGGAAATTTACCGCAAAGCCCTGGCGCACCAAACCAGCTTCATTGCCGAACTCACCGGCTCGGGGGCCGTGTCGGCGGCTGACCTGGCGCATACCCTGTCGCTGGCCTTTGGCGTGCCACTGCTTGATCTGGCCGAGGTAGACCCGCAAAAATTGCCCACTGGACTGCTGGACAACAAAATTTGCAGTGATTTCCGGCTGGTGGTGCTGGGCAAGCGGCAAAGTCGTTTGATCGTAGCCACCGCAGACCCCTCTGACCACAAGGCATTGGAGCGCATCAAGTTTGCGACCCAGATGAATGTGGACTGGGTGGTGGCTGAATACGACAAGTTGCTCAAGCTGGCATCAAGCAACACCGTCACCGCCACCGAGTCGATTGAAAACATCGTGGGCGGCAACTTTGAATTTGATGAGTTGTCCTCAGAACCTACCACTGATAACGCGCCCCTGGCCAGCTCCGAGGTGGACGATGCGCCGGTGGTCAGGTTCTTGCACAAGATGCTGATCGACGCGTTCTCCATGCGCGCCTCGGACTTGCACTTTGAGCCCTACGAGCACAACTACCGGGTGCGCTTTCGCATAGACGGTGAGTTGCGTGAAATGGCGTCGCCACCGATTGCCATCAAGGACAAACTGGCCTCGCGCATCAAGGTGATCTCGCGCATGGACATCTCCGAAAAACGCGTGCCTCAAGACGGCAAGATGAAGCTCAAGATTGGCCCGGATCGTGTCATTGATTTTCGCGTCAGCACCCTGCCCACGCTGTTTGGCGAAAAGATCGTGATCCGGATTCTGGACCCCAGCAGCGCCAAACTGGGCATTGATGCGCTGGGCTACGAGCCGGAAGAAAAAGAGCGCTTGCTACAAGCCATCGAAAGGCCCTACGGCATGATTTTGGTGACCGGCCCCACGGGGTCAGGAAAAACCGTGTCGCTTTACACCTGCCTGAATCTCTTGAACAAACCGGGGGTCAACATCTCCACTGCCGAAGACCCGTCAGAGATCAACTTGCCCGGTGTCAACCAGGTTAACGTCAATGACAAGGCCGGCCTGACCTTTGCGGCAGCCCTCAAGTCTTTTCTGCGGCAAGACCCGGACATCATCATGGTGGGAGAAATCCGCGACCTTGAAACTGCAGACATTGCCATCAAGGCCTCGCAAACAGGTCACCTGGTGCTATCAACTTTGCACACCAACGATGCCCCCACCACGCTCACCCGGATGCGCAACATGGGCATTGCACCGTTCAACATTGCCTCTAGCGTGATCCTGATCACGGCGCAGCGGCTAGCCCGACGCCTGTGTCCGGTGTGTAAAAAAACCATAGATTTGCCAATCAAGACCTTGATGGATGCTGGTTTTCAACCCGAAGAAATAGATGGCAGCTGGAAACCTTACCATCCAGTAGGTTGCAATGCGTGTAACAACGGTTACAAAGGGCGTGTAGGGCTTTACCAAGTGATGCCAATCAGCGAAGATATACAGCGCATCATCCTTCGAGACGGCAGCGCTCTGGAAATCGCCGAGCAAGCCAAGCGCGAAGGTGTGCACAGTCTGCGTGATGCGGGCTTGCACAAAGTCAAAACGGGACTCACATCGCTTGAAGAAGTGCTGAACGTCACCAACGTCTAACAAGGTACTTGAACTTACCATGGCCACTGAAAAATCAAAAATCAAGGAACTTGTCTTTGAATGGGAAGGCAAAGACCGCAACGGCAAACAGGTGCGTGGTGAAACCCGTGCCGGGGGTGAGAACCAGGTCACAGCAACCTTGAGACGCCAGGGCATCACCCCCACCAAAATTAAAAAACGCCGCATGAGCGCTGGGCGCAGCATCAAGCCCAAAGACATGGCCATCTTCACGCGACAGCTGGCCACCATGATGAAAGCTGGTGTGCCGCTGCTGCAGGCGTTTGACATTGTGGGCCGTGGCAACCCCAACCCCAGCGTGACGCGGCTGCTCAACGACATCCGCACCGATGTCGAAACCGGCACCTCACTGAGTGTGGCGTTTCGCAAATACCCGCTGTACTTTGACGCGCTTTATTGCAACCTGGTCGAAGCCGGTGAAACCGCCGGTATCCTGGATCAGCTGCTCGACCGGCTGGCGGTCTACATGGAAAAAACCGAGGCCATGAAGTCCAAAATCAAGAGCGCCTTGATGTACCCGATCTCGGTGCTGGTGGTGGCCTTTGTGGTCACTGCGGTGATCATGATTTTTGTTGTACCGGCGTTCAAAGAGGTGTTCTCCAACTTTGGGGCTGACCTGCCCGCACCCACCCTGGCGGTGATTGCCATCAGTGAAATATTTGTTCAGTATTGGTGGCTGATTTTTGGCGGTATTGGCGGTGGTTTTTACTTCTTCATGCAGTCCTGGCGGCGCAACGTCAAAATGCAGCAGTTCATGGATCGCCTGCTCTTGAAGATGCCCATTTTTGGCGTGTTGGTGGACAAATCCTGCACCGCTCGCTGGACTCGCACTTTGTCCACCATGTTTGCCGCCGGTGTACCCCTGGTGGAAGCGCTGGACTCGGTCGGCGGAGCCTCAGGCAACTGGGTCTACGAGTCGGCCACGCTAAAAATCCAGCAAGAGGTCTCGACCGGTACCGCGCTGACCGCCGCCATGACCAATGCCAACCTGTTCCCGAGCATGGTGCTGCAAATGTGCGCCATTGGCGAAGAGTCCGGCTCCATTGACCACATGCTGGGCAAGGCCGCTGACTTCTATGAGTCTGAGGTGGATGACATGGTGGCCGGCATTTCCAGCCTGATGGAGCCCATCATCATCGTGATTCTGGGCACAGTCATCGGCGGCATTGTGGTGGCCATGTACCTGCCCATCTTCAAGTTGGGGCAAGTGGTTTGATGCTGCTGACTCCGGGTGTTGATGCTGCCCTGCTGGGCGTGCTGGGGCTGCTGATTGGCAGTTTTTTGAACGTGGTGATCTACCGCTTGCCGGTGATGCTGGAGGCGCAATGGAAAGCCGAATGCGCTGAGCTGCAAGGCCAGGAACTGCCCGCCTCGGCCCCCTTCAATTTGATGCTGCCGCGTTCACGCTGCCAAGCCTGCAACCACCAACTGGCATGGTTTGAGAACATTCCGGTGCTCAGTTACCTGGTGCTGCGTGGCCAATGCCGTGCCTGCAGCGCCCCGTTCAGCCTGCGCTATCCGGCCATTGAACTGGCCACCGGTGTGCTGTTTTTTTACTGCGGCTGGCACTGGGGAGCCAACACCACCGGCTTGGCTTGGTGCGGCTTTGCGGCGGCGCTGCTGGCACTGGGCATGATCGACTGGGACACCACCCTGCTGCCCGACAGCATCACCCTGCCGCTGCTGTGGGCGGGGCTAATTTGCGCCGCGCTGAAATGGACTCAGGTCACCTTGCCCGATGCCCTTTGGGGAGCGGTTGCTGGCTACCTGTCGTTGTGGCTGGTGTACTGGGCGTTCAAACTCGCCACCGGCAAAGAAGGCATGGGCTTTGGCGACTTCAAGTTGTTTGCAGCGCTGGGCGCCTGGTTTGGCTGGCAGGCGCTGATTCCCATTATTTTGATGGCCTCGGTGATCGGCGCAGTCATTGGCATTGCCATGAAGTTTTCCAGCGGCTTGCGCGAAGGCGGCTACATTCCGTTTGGGCCGTTTCTGGCCGGGGCTGGCCTAACCGCCATGCTGGTGGGGCCCAACGCCATGCTCAGGGCGGTGGGGCTGTAGACGTGCCGTGCGTTATGCGGTTGGGCTTGACCGGTGGCATTGGCAGCGGCAAAAGCACCGTCGCCGCACTGCTGCAACAGGCCGGGGCTGCGGTGCTGGATGCCGACGCGATTTCACGCTCGGTCACCGCACCGGGTGGCTTGGCCATCGCCCCTATCCGGAGCCGCTTTGGCAGTGAATTCATTGCCGCCGACGGGTCGCTTGACAGGCCGCGCATGCGTGCGCTGGTTTTTGCTGATGCCGCGGCCAAACAGCAGCTCGAAGCCATTGTTCACCCCTTGGTTCGCCAAGAAACCGAACGCTTGACCCAGGAGGCCATCAACCAAGGCGCCAAGTGTCTGGTGTTTGATGTGCCCCTGCTGGTGGAATCTGCCCACTGGCGCCAAAGCGTCGACCAGGTGCTGGTGGTGGACTGCCTGCCCGAGACGCAAATCCGCCGCGTCATGGCACGCAGTGCGCTAGATAAAGCCCAGGTGCTGGCCATCATGGCCACGCAAGCCAGCCGTCACACCCGCCTGGCGGCGGCCGACGCGGTCATCTTCAATGAACACCTGAGCCTGGACGAATTGACCAGCCAGGTGCGCGTCTTGGCTGCGGGCTTGCGGCTATCATCGGTTTAACTTTTTTCAGACACGGGCAACATCAGCGTGATCCTTTACGAATACCCCTTGCACGAACGCGTTCGCACCTATTTGCGACTGGAACACCTTTCATTGCGCCTGAACCAGCTGGCAGCCCGGGTAGATGCACTAGACCACCACTTTGCGCTGGTAACCTTGTTTGAAGTCATGGACGTGGCGGCTCGGCCCGACCTGAAATCGGACCTGCTCAAAGACCTTGACCGGCAAAAGCACACGCTGCAAGCCTACCGGGGCAACCCCGCCATTGCCGAGACCGCGCTAGAAAATGTCATCACCGAACTGGAGCAATGCTTTGAAGCACTGAACACCCAACCGGGCAAGGCCGGGCAAGCCCTAACGGAAAACGATTGGTTGATGAGCATACGCAGCCGCATCAGCATCCCGGGGGGCACTTGCGAATTTGATCTGCCGGCGTATTACGCCTGGCAACACCTGCCGGGCAGCGTGCGACAGGGCGAGTTAACCCAATGGATGGCATGCCTGATACCTTTCACACAAGCCGTTGACCTGTTGCTCAAGCTGCTGCGTGACTCGGGTGCGCCACAAAAAGTCATGGCCAACGGTGGTCAATTTCAACAAAACCTGCCGCCAGGTCGCACCTTTTTGCTGATGCGCCTGGCGCTGGACGAGCACCTGGCGGTCAGTCCGGAAATCAGCGGCAACCGTCTGATGGTGTCGATTCGCTTGATGCGTCAGGGGTCAGACAACCGCCCGCATGCGGTGTCGGACGACGTCCCTTTTGAGCTGACCCTGTGCGCATGACACCGTCCACACCAGACGAGCCGGTTTTGAAACTGGTGCGCTGCCCCACCTGTGGCGGCGACAGCTTGTACGCGCCCAGCAACCGGTATCGCCCGTTTTGCTCAGAACGCTGCAAAAAAATTGACCTCGGAGCCTGGGCCAGCGAACAGTTCACCCTGCCCGCCTCAGCACCGCCTGACGATGCACAAGTGCCACCTTCCACCACACCCAAAAATATATAAGTAATTAAGCTGTAGCCCTTTAAATTAAAGGGCTAGAAGCTATAAAAATAGTAGCTAGCCTTATACACGGACTGTGCGTGCGGCACAAAGTTCCAACCTGCAGTCTCCCGAAGGGATTGCCATTCACGGCAATATTGAGCGCTGTGCAACCCGCCGCTGTACCAACAGTTGCAAACCCTGTGGCCACAGCGCCCGATTCGCTCGGCCGAGTTTCACAAGGTGTTTTTGCGCGAGCAGGGCAGCATGGAGTCACCCCTGCCACCACGCTACTACGTGCCTGGCGACCGAACCTGGTTTCGCAACCCGGACGACGCATCGGCAGAGGCCTCGGGCTTTGAAGGCTCGTGGGTGATGTACCTGGGCGCCTGCCTGCGACATTCGCTACCATCAGGCACATGAATTTTCAATCTTGGCTTTCCCGGCTACCGCGACAACGCCGGTGGGTGATCCCCTTGCTTTTGGCGCTGCTGGCCGCGCTTCTTTGGTGGACGACACGCGCGCCGCTGGTCGACAGTGTCACCGTGCAAGCCGGCAACCTGGTGCGCAGCGTGCAGTTTTCTGCCCGTGTGGCTACCCTGGCGCGGGTGGACGTGGGTAGCACGCTCACCGCGCGGGTGGCGCAGGTGCTGGTGCGCGAAGGTGCCCAGGTGCACGCCGGTGAGGCGCTGGTGCAACTGGAGTCTGACGAACTACTTGCCGCGTTGCATCAGGCGCAAGCCACCCAAACCCAGGCGCTGGCCCGGCTGCAGGGGCTGCGCTCTACCGGCCGTGTGCAGACGCACGCTGCTTTGGCGCAAGCCCAGGCCACGCTGCAAGCGGCAAAGGCCGACGTGGCACGTACCCAGCAACTCGTCTCCCAGGGATTTTTGAGCCCGGCACGGCTGGACGAAGCGCAGCGTGCCTTGGGTGTGGCACAAGCCGTGCAGGACGGCGCTGCAGCGCAGGTGCAAGCCAACCTGGATGCCGGCACCGACATCACCCAGGCACAAGCCCAACTGACATTGGCGCAGGCGGCCAGCCAAGCCGCGCAAGCACGCTTGAGCCAAACCGTGTTGCGCGCGCCAGCTGATGCGCGCGTGCTGGCGCGCAGCGTGGAGCCTGGGCAAATTGTGCAGCCGGGACGCGCGCTGTTGAGCCTGGCGCTGGCCGGGCCCACGCAGCTCAAAGCCCAGGTAGACGAGCGCTTTTTGGCGCAACTGGCGGTGGGCCAACCCGCCACGGTGGTGGCCGATGCGTTTGCTGATCAGCGCCTGGGCGCGCAGGTGGCTTTCATTGCCCCGGCGGTGGATGCGCAACGCGGCGCGGTCGAAGTCACCCTGACGTTGACGCAAAGCGCCCCGGCTTTTTTGCGCGAAGACATGACGCTGTCGGTCGAGGTAGAAACCGCCCGCCGTGACCACGCCTTAACCGTGCCACTGGCGGCGCTGCGCACCTCACCCGATGCGACCGACAACACAGCCCAGGTGCTGGTGGCGCTGGATGGCCGGGCGCAGTTGCAACGCGTGCGCCTGGGGGTGCGCTCGCTGCAAGCTGCTGAAGTGCTGGAGGGTTTGCAGGCTGGCGATGTGCTGCTGCTGAAGCCTGGCCTGAGGGTTGGCCAAAAAGTGCGTGTGCGCGAAGTCAGCGCGTCAAACCCCACCCACACCGCCCAGGCCAAGGGCACGCAAGGTGGCGCAGCCGGCGCTGCAATCACCAACACCATGGGCCGTTGAGCCGCGCACATCATGGGCAAGCGCTTAGGGTTTGAATGGCTGGTGGCACTGCGCTTTTTGCGCGAAGGGCGTATGCAGACCCTGCTCATCATTGTGGGGGTGGCCGCAGGGGTGGCGGTGGTGGCTTACATCTCGGCGCTCATCGGCGGCCTGCAAGCCAGCACCTTGACAAAAACCCTGGGGGCGCAAGGCCACATCACGCTGCGTTCACCGCAAGACGTGGTGCAGAGCGCCCGCCTGGCTGAGCCAGGAGTGATGGCGTTGACCGAGACCCAACCCCGCGCCCAGCGTCTGCGCTCGGTGGTCAACTGGCAGCTGCTGCTGCCGGTGCTTGAAGCCATGCCAGAAATTTCGGACGTGTCGCCGATGGTGTCGGGCTCTGGCCTGGCGTTGCGCGGTGAGGCACAGCAGTCGATTGCCTTGCTGGGGGTGGAGCTGGACCGCTATGACCGCATTGTGGGGCTGCGCAGCAAAGTGGTGGCCGGTGTGGCGCGGCTGGCTCCGGGTGAAGGCATTGTGGGGCGCGAGTTGGCCGATGATTTGGGCGTGCGCGTGGGGGACCGTTTTAGCCTGCAAACCGGCGCGGTCACAGAGTCGGTGCGCGTTACAGCGCTGGTGGATTTGGGCGTGCGCGACCTGAACCGGCGCACCGTCATCGTGCCGCTGCGTGCAGCGCAAAACCTGCTGGGCCTGCCCGGTGGTGTCACCAACCTGGACATCAAACTGCATGATGTCTGGACAGCGCAAAAACTAGCCGAAGACCTGCGTGCGCGCTACCCCTACAAGGTGGAGAGCTGGCAAGAGAACAACGCGCAACTGGTCTCAGCGCTGAACGCACAGTCGGTCAGCACCGGCATCATTCGCAGCGTGGTGATGATCGTGGTGGTGCTGGGCATTGCCAGTGTGCTGGTGGTGTCGGTGGTGCAAAAAGGGCGCGAGATTGGCATTCTGCGCGCCATGGGCACCACACGCGCGCAGATTTTGCGGGTGTTTTTGCTGCAGGGCGCGGTGGTGGGTGTGCTGGGCTCGGCTTTGGGTATTTTGATTGCAGTGGGGTTGATTGCTGCCTTCACCTATTTTGTGAAAGGGGCGGACGGCCAGCCGCTGTTCAACATCACCCTGCCGTGGGACACCGGCCTGAAGGTAGCGCTGCTGGCCAGCGTCTGCGGCGTGCTGGCTGCCATTGCACCGGCGCGCCGGGCGGCGGCCATGGACCCGGCGCAAGCCATCCGTTTATAAACAAAATTAGCCTCTAGCCCTTATGAAACAAGCGCAAGCAGCTACTACTTTAATAGCGCTTAAAGGCATTCACAAAAGCTACAACCTGGGGCTGCCAAGCCAGACCGAGGTGTTGCACGGCATTGACTTGCAAGTAGCGCGTGGCGAGTTTGTGGCGCTGATGGGGCCGTCAGGCTCGGGTAAAAGCACGCTGCTCAACATCCTGGGCTTGCTGGAGCCCATGACGACTGGTTCTTACCAGTTACAAGGCGAGGAAATGCGTGGCTTGGACGACGCGGGTCTGACGCTGCGCCGCCGGCAAACCCTGGGCTTTGTGTTTCAGTTTCACCATCTGTTGCCGGCCTTCACCGCGCTGGAAAACGTGACGCTGCCAGCGATGATGATCCATGGCCAGGTGAGTGCCCAGCAGTTGCAACATGCGCGTGACTTGCTGGCCGACGTGGGCCTGGCGGGCGCTGAACACAAACGCCCCGCCGAACTCTCGGGCGGCATGCAGCAGCGCGTGGCCATTGCCCGCGCCGTGGTGCTGAACCCGCCGCTGGTACTGGCCGATGAGCCCACCGGCAATCTGGATCAGGCCGCCAGCAGCGACGTATTTGCCCTGCTGCGCCGCTTGCACGCCGAGCGCGGCATCTCGTTCCTGGTGGTGACCCACGATGCCCATCTGGCCGCTCGTTGTGACCGTTTGCTGGAGCTGGTGGACGGCAAGTTGCACAGCGACACGGTGACCGTGAACTGAGCCATAAGGCTTGAAACTGGCGTTCGTAGGGCCGACTTTAGTCGGCCATGGCGGGCTGAAGCCCGCCCTACGCTGGCAGCACATGTTTCATGCTGCGAGATGCCATGACAACCAGCCCCGCATGCCCGGAGGGTTGGTACGCACGCCCCGGCGCAAGACAATTCATGTGAACGTTTTGGGCATGTAGCCCTTATTACTTTACGAGCCCTAAGCTATTTATTAAATAGCAATTGTAACTACTCAGCCCAGTTTTAGGCAGACGTATGCGATTCAGCCGAAACTTGGCTGAGGCGGTGCGCCCTTGAAGGCGGCGACAAGAGACTCAAAGATATTGGCTCCTTGCTTGTGCATGGTGGCGC
>Ga0210042_1000213_pt1 | contig 56142 bp, 45 predicted proteins | sample CryGeymeta201518_FD_183982 | JGI IMG/M metagenome (GOLD analysis project Ga0210042, IMG submission 183982) | Groundwater microbial communities from Crystal Geyser aquifers in Utah, USA - Crystal Geyser metaG 2015-18 (SPAdes) (version 2) | ecosystem: Environmental > Aquatic > Deep subsurface >... | reverse complement strand
GGTATTTTTGCCGATAGTCCAGCATTAAACAGACATTTTCTGGAAACCCATACCATTGATTTATATGTTCCTGGAAACCCAATACATCCTTTAACTTTTATTAATGGTGTTTTAGAATTAATCAGAAGATCATAGAACGTTTACAGAAACTAAACGGATTCGTAAAGGCGATACTGTTGGAAGAAACTATGAACGGATGGTAATGAGTTCTTATAAGAGGAAAACAGACAAAAAACCTTATAACGAACCGGTACTGGTTGAAGAAGAAAATACCTATAAAATAATTTAAATGAAGAGCATATCCGAGAAATTGTAAGAGATGAAATGAGAACGTATCGGGATGAGATGGATAAAGATTATTCTGATGATAATTTTGCAGATGGCAATGGTTATTCTGATGGTGATTTGTTTTATGACAGACCTGAGTTTAACGATAATCGGTTTCAAAGATAAACAATATCGTTTGAGAATAAAAGGAGGCTGTCCGAAAAGTCAAGACAGCCTCTTTTTTATTTGGACAGGTATCGGAGAGATTTTTCAAAAACGCAATTCTCAAGGACTTAAAAAAACTTTTTAGACAGCCTCCTTTTTTACTTGTTATATTTTATAGGATTATTCTGAAATCAAATTAAAAGCACCTTTAGTTAAAAATTCTGTATTGGGGCTAAATTCTTGGGCGTTTAATATTTCAATAAATCCATTAGAAGTTTTCCCTACCTTTAAAATCACTTTCTTGAATGTATGGTTTTCTTGTTTGATTAATCCATAATAATCATTTTCAATATCTATAACTGCTTCAATTGGTAAGGCTTCCAAAGTTTTGCTTGAGGTTACAATTTGAGCTTCTAAATACATGCCTGGAGCAAATAATTTAGTATCGTCTGCATTAACTAAATCACCATGAATATCAATGGTTCTTTCGGTTGTATTGATGGATTTGTTTATTAAATGAACTTTGCCGTGATATACTTTTTCATCATTATTTTGAAGCCTGATTATAATGGGTTGTTCAACTTTAATGAATGGAAGATCATTTTCAAAAATCTTTAATTCAAGGTGAAGATGTTCGGTGTTTGTAACAGTCATTGCGATATCAGAGGCGTTTAAAAACATCCCTTTTGAAGCTTGTATAGAGGTAACAACACCAGATATTGGCGCGGTAACACTTATAACAGAACGAATAGATTCACCCGTTAAAGTGTTGGGGTTAATATTCATTAAGCTCAATTTTTTTTGCAGTGATTGAAACTTGGTATGGGTTACTTTGTATTCTGATTCTGCTTTTAGAAAATTCTTTTGTGATGTAATGTTATCAACCATCAGACTTTTTTGTCTTTCGTAGTCCGCTTTTAAATAGCTTAAATTAGATTTTGCTTCTAAAAAATCTTGTTGAATTTGAACGTAATCAGGATTTTCCAGCGTAAAAAGTTCCTGTCCTTTTTTAACTATATTTCCTGGTAAAAGCGTGATGTTTTTAACATAGCCAGCAAAATAAGCACTTACGGTAGCTTTGTTTTCTGGTGGCACATCAAAAATTCCATTAGCTTTAACATACGTGTTAAACTCTTGTTTTGTGATGTTTCCAAGTGCCATGTTAGAAGAAGCAAATTGAGAATCTGTAATAGTAATCAAATGGTTTTCAGTTTCATCCAAACTCTCAACAATGATAGGGTTTTCTTTATGATTGGAGTTACAGGATATGAGAATGATGGCCAAAAAAAACGAAAACAATCTGGTTAGCGTTTTAATATTTTTAACGTGGTTTAACATGGAGATTATCATTAATAAGTTAAATAATTTAATTCTAAAATGGTGGTGTTATAATTAAAGAGATCTTTTAAATAGTTGATGTTAATTGTGGTGGCGCTTTCTAATAGTTGAACGTATTGTAAAAAGTTAATTTCGCCATTTTTAAAGGCTTTAGAAGCCGTTAAGGTTAATTCTCTTGATAATTGCTGCCCTTTGTTATTGTAATAATTTATGGCTTCTTCGTGTTTTTTTAAATCTGAAAACAACCTTTTATATTTTGATTCAAGCTGAATTTTATAGTTTTCATAGTTATTTTCAATAATCATGGTTTGGGTTTTTGCAGCGTTTATTTTGGACTTATTTGCTCCAAACCACAAGGGTATGGAAACACCAGCTTGAAACCCAGAATAATTTTTTGCATTCATTCCGTTATTGGTTCCTTGGAAAACAGAAAATTGTAAATCTGGAAGCAATTGTTGTTTTTCAATAGAAAAATTGGTTTGAGACAATTGTTTAGCAGTTTCATAGTACAGTAATCCAGGATGTTCTAAGAGGTTCCATTCTTTAAGTGGCAGTAATGGTGCGGTTTGTTTTGAAACCACATACGTTGAATCTGATTGAAGCCATTCCTGTAAGGTTGTGTTGGCTTTATTAACATTTTCCAGACTTTGTGAAAGCAATAATGATACTTCTTTTTGTTTAGTTTCGGCCATTAATTTTTCAAGTAAATTGGTTTCACCAACATCATAGCGCTTTGTGGCTGCATTTGAAAATTGTTGATACAAGCTATCTAAATATTGATAATGGGTTACTACATTCATGTTATAAACAACGCTGTAATAAGCCGAATACACTTCTTTTTTCAACAAGCGTTCATTCATGTTATATTCTTGAAATGATAACTTTGTTTTTTGTTTTTCGGCTTTTCGTTGCGATCCATAAATAGTTGGAAATTGAATGGATTGACTAATACCAAAAACTTTTAAAGGTTGTCCGTTTTCTGCTAGATTATTTTCGTCATATTGGTAATAAACTTGTGTTTTATCAATATTAAAAGCACTTCCAATTAGTTGTTTTGATTGATTCACTCTATTAACCGAGGCTTTAAGCATGTTGTTGTTTTTCAAAGCTATTTCAACAGCTTGATCTGCTGAGATTTCTTTAGTTTGAGACATCGCAAAAAAGGGTAAAAGCAAAAACACTAACAGGGGCAATGCTTTATTTTTTATTTTAATTTTTTTTCCTTTTCTATCAAACATAGCATATAAAACAGGTAATACAACCAGTGTTAATGCGGTGGCGCTTATGAGTCCGCCAACCACAACCGTTGCTAAGGGTCGTTGTACTTCTGCTCCAGCCGAGGTTGAAATAGCCATTGGTAAAAACCCAAGAGCCGCTGCTGCCGCAGTAAGTAAAACCGGTCTTAATCTGTTATTGGTTCCCATAAGAATACGTTTATTAATGTTACTAATTCCGTGTGCTTTTAACTCTTTAAATTCCTCAATGAGAACAATGCCATTTAAAACAGCAATACCAAAAAGGGCAATAAAACCTACGCCTGCAGAAATACTAAAAGGTAAATCTCTAAAATAGAGTAGAAGCACACCGCCAATGGCCGATAAAGGTATGGCACTATAAATTATCAAGGCTTCTTTAACAGAATCAAAAGCAAAATATAAGAGTACAAATATTAAAACAAGTGCAATGGGTACGGCTATTTTTAATCGGGCGGAAGCCGTTCTTAAGTTTTCAAATTGTCCACCATAGCTTACGGTATAGGCTGTAGGCAGTTTAATTTCAGTGTTAATGATTTGTTGAACATCTTTAACCACAGATTCTAAATCGCGATTTCTAACGTTTACCCCAATAACAATGCGTCGTTTTGTATTATCTCGAGAAATTTTTGCTGGCCCTTTGGTGTAACTTATTTTGGCAAATTCACTTAATGGTAAATTGTTTCCGTTAGGAAGTAATACGGATGCGGTTTCAATGTTTTGGATGTCTTTTCGGTGTTTTTCATCATAACGAACCACCAAATCAAATTGTTTTTCGCCTTCAAACACAGTTCCAGCAGGCATTCCGGCAAAACCCATAGTGATTATTTTATTGAGGTCTTCAATGTTAAGTCCGTATTTTGCAATATTGTTTCGGTTGTATTTAACGGTCATTTGAGGTAATCCTGCTGTTTTTTCAACAGAAATATCTGCAGCGCCTTCTACATTTTGAATGGCTTTTTCTACTTCAAGGGCTTTTTTGTAAAGAATATCTAAATCTTCACCAAATATTTTGATGGCTAAATCGGCCCTAACTCCAGTAATAAGCTCGTTGAAACGCATTTCAATAGGTTGTGTAAATTCATAATCTATTCCAGGAATTTCAGATAGAGCTTCTTTAAATTTATCGGCCAATTCATCTTTACTTTGTGCAGAAACCCATTCGCTTTTTGGCTTTAATTTGATGATGACATCACTTTCTTCCATAGACATAGGATCTGTTGGCACTTCAGCAGCACCAATTCTACTTACTACTTGTTCTACTTCTGGAAATTTTAAAAGTATGTTTTCCATTCTGGTTGTGGCTTCAACGGTTTTTGTTAAAGAAGTCCCTGTTTTAAGTACTGGTTGAATCACAAAATCGCCTTCATCTAAGGTCGGTACAAATTCGCCACCCATTCTTGAATATAGAAAGGCTGTTAAAAATAACAATAAAACAGACAAGCTTAATACTAACTTTTTTTGACGAAGTGCCCAAGAAATGGTGGGTTTATATTTATTTTCCAGAAAAGCAATAAGTCTTGAAGAGATGGTTCTTTTTTCAACGTTTGAAGGTTTTATAAATAAGGAAGCCATAACAGGAATGTAGGTAAAGCATAGCACCATAGCGCCAATAAGTGCAAAACAGAACACTAAAGCCATGGGTTTAAACATTTTCCCTTCTACATTGACTAATGATAATATGGGGATAAATACAATGATGATGATTAATTGTCCAAAAACGGCCGATTTCATCATTTTAGTTGCTCCTTGAAAGGTTATTTTATCAATCAATCCTTGTTGTTCATTTTTTGGAAGTGCTAAAAGTGCTACTCGCTGACCGGTAATTTTAAAGGCGATGAACTCTACAATAATGACAGCGCCATCTATAATAATACCAAAATCAATTGCTCCTAAACTCATCAGATTAGCATCAACTCCAAAAATATACATCATGGATAATGCAAACATTAAACACAATGGAATTACGGAAGCAACAACAAGTCCAGACCGGATGTTTCCTAAAAGTAAAACCACCACAAATATGACAATTAAACATCCAAGAATTAAGTTTTCAGCAATGGTAAAGGTTGTTTTGGCAATGAGTTCGCTACGTTCCAAAAACGGATTGATACTTATGCCTGGAGGTAATGACGATTGAATTTCGCTTACTCGGTCTTTAACGGCATTAATCACGGCATTAGAATTGGCATCTTTTAACATCATAACTTGTCCAAGTACTTTTTCGCCTTCACCATTGCCAGTAATAGCACCAAACCGATTGGCATTTCCAAATCCAACGGAAGCAATATCTTTTATATAAACAGGAACATTGTCTCTGGTAGTAACCACAATATTTTCAATGTCTTCAAGAGAATTAACTAAGCCTTCACCACGAATGAAATAACTTTCATTCCCTTTTTCAATATAACCACCACCAGCAATACTGTTGTTTTTTTCTAAAGCATTAAAAGCATCAAAAATAGAGATGTTCATAGCTCTTAATGATTCCGGATTTATGGCTACTTCATATTGTTTTAAATGTCCGCCCCAAGTATTAACCTCAACCACGCCAGGTATTCCAGATAATTGTCTTTTAACAATCCAATCTTGAATGGTTCTAATGTCAGATAATGAGTATTTGTTTTTGTATTTTGGGTCAACATTGATGATGTATTGGTAAATTTCTCCAAGGCCTGTTGATACTGGTCCCATAAAAGGTGTTCCAAATCCGGCAGGAATTTTTTCTTGAGCACTTTTAATTTTTTCAGCAATAAGTTGTCTTGGTAAATAGGTGCCAATCTTGTCATCAAAAACCACGGTAACCACAGACAATCCAAATTTTGAAACGGAACGAATTTCTTTAACTCCAGGCAAGTTAGCCATTTCAAGTTCAACAGGATAGGTTAAAAATTTCTCAACATCTTCTGTGGCTAAATTCCTTGAGGTTGTGATAACCTGAACTTGATTATTGGTAACATCTGGTACAGCCCCTATGGGAATATTGGATAGGGCATAAAAACCAAAACCGACAATACCAGCAGTAAACAACAAAACAATAAGTTTATGATGAATGCTATATTGAATAATTTTTTCTAACATTTTTGGATGTATTTAATGACATACAAATTTAAAGTGTTTAACTAAGTTTTAGTAAATCAATGCCTTAAGATTTGCTTAAAAAGGGAAGAAGGTATTTAAAAAAAAAGGTTCGGGGACCAACCCGAACCTAACCAACCGTATAAGAAATACTCATGAATAAGTACCTCTTAATACTTGCAAATAAAAGGCTTTTTTTTAACACTGAAAAACGGAATATCTTAAGATTTACTTAAAAATTTGATGGTAAATGTAGATCCAACATCTGGATGACTTTCTAAATGGATGGTTGCGTGGATAGCTTCTGCCGATTTTTGTGCGATGGAAAGGCCTAGGCCATTTCCAGTGATGTGTCTGTGTTCTAAGGCATCAGACCTATAAAAATGATTAAAAATATTTGGAATATCTTCCTGTTTTATACCAATTCCTTGGTCTTTTATTTTACACTGAAATCCTTTTTTTGTAGAGGTTATCTGAATTAAAATAGAGGTGTTGTTTTTTGAATATTTAATAGCGTTGTTGATAATATTATCAAGAATAAGATTGGCATGGTATTTAGGAACCTTAGGTTCATCTGTAGTTTCTAGTTGTACGTCAACTTTAATTTTTTTTAATAGAAGCTCTTTACGATGTCTCACTAATATTTCATCAATAAGAGCAGGTAATGACATGGCGATATTATTGGTTATGGCATTGGAAGCATCTAACCTTGCCAATAATAACAATTGATCTATAATGCCTGTCATTCTATCAATTTCTGATAAACTGTATGATATTTTTTCTTCATATTCCTTGAGTTCTCTAGGTTTTCTGATCAAAACTTCTAAAGTACCTCTTAACGAAGCAAGTGGTGTGCGAAGCTCATGAGAGGCATCAGATGTGAATTGACGTTCTCTTTCAATAGCATTTTCAATTCGCTGTAAAAGTTTATTGATGCCCGATGACAAATCATATAGTTCGTCTTTATAAATAGGCAATTCTACTCGTTCATTTAAATTGTTTTTGGTAATTCTGTTGGTTGTTTGAGTGATGTGTTTCACAGGAATGATGCTTCTACCTGCCAAATATCTCGAAATAAAATACAAGCCACTAAGCATTATTAAATAGGAAACCAACAGGGTATTCCTTAATTTATGCAAAACCATCATGGACGGTTCTAAGGTCATGGCTGCTAGCATATAGCCTTTTGTTTTTCCGTTAGTTTCAATTGGTTTTTGAATTTGCCGGATAACCTGATCTTTTAAATAGGTATTGAAATGAGTTCCGTAGTCTTCAATATTTTTAAAGGGTAAAACATCACTTTTAAGGTTTGGAGATTTGTCCATAACCTTTCCATGAGTGTCAATGATTTGAATAAAAACAGGGTTTATTTGAATTTCTTTATGTTCAACTTCTTCCCATTCTTTTTTATTGATAAATTGAATAGCGTCACCTACAATCTTTATTTCACCCGAATGTTTTGAAGCTTCAAAATTTAAATCTGTATCTATATTTTGATACATAGTTTCTTGAACAACCAAAAAAACAATACCAAATATGACGGCCATGATGATGGCTGTGGCTATCATGTAATGTAAGGCAATTCTATTTCTAAAACTTAATGTCATAATTCTTCGGCAATGTATCCAATACCTCTTACGGTTTGAATAAAATATTCTTTAGCATTTAATTTAAGTTTTTTTCTTAAGGCATTGATGTATACATCAATAACGCCTGTGTTGTAATCAAAATGAATGTCCCAAACGTTTTTAATGATGCTCGTTCTTGTGCAGACAAAACCCTTGTTATTTAACAAATACTCTAATAAAGCAAATTCTTTTTGAGTTAATATGATTTCTTCATGTTCTTTAAAAACCTTGTGAGCTTTGGTATTTAAAGTAATATTTCCAATGGATAGAATGGGATTCTCAACAGATTTGGGTCTTAACTGTACTTTGATACGTTCTAATAACTCATCAAAGTGGAATGGCTTTTTAATATAGTCGTTGGCTCCAGATTGAAGGCCAAAGATGGTTTCGTCAACCGTATCTTTTGCTGTTAAAAAAATAATTGGAGTCTCTTTAAATTCTTTTCTAAATTGATGACATATTTCAATGCCGCTTAACCCAGGAAGCATCCAATCTAAGAGCAACAAATCATAATTTCCAGACATGGCTAGGTCTAAGCCTTGCTTTCCGTTTTCAGCAACATCTACTTGATATGATTCTTCTTCTAATCCTTGTTTAAGAAAATTAGAGATGCCGGTTTCGTCCTCAACAATTAATAGCTTCATATTGCAAAAATTATTTATTAAATTCAAATAACCACTAAATTAATCTTAAAAGTTGCTTAAAAGACTTGAAATGAAGATTTTTCAGGCATAAATAAAAAAGTCTGAAAATGTTGAATTCCCAGACTTTTATTGCTATTAATAAGTTTCTTTAGTTGAATGTTAAAGAAAAAATCAAACAATATTAGTGTTTTATGAAAATGTGTAATATGATATATATCATAAACCAAGGATGTTTTTCATAGGTTCTTTGATTAATTAAGCTCTGGTGGCTCTAAGTCATAAAGTTCATTGAGTTGTTTTAACAATTCAAAGGTTTTTTTAGCTTCCTCTTCATCAACTACACTAATGGCGGCTCCAACATGCACCATAACATAATCATTAACCTTGGCTTCTGGCACCAGTGTAAGGCTAACTTCTTTGATAACGCCATCAAAAGATACTTTACCGGTTCTGAAGGTTTCGTCCAGTTGAGCTGTTATTTCTATTAATTTTCCGGGAATTGAAAGACACATAGCTGTTTTTGATTTAGTTTTCTTTTAACCATTTGTACCACGACTCCATGCCTTCGCCTTTGGTAGCAGAGACTTCAAAGAATATTAATTTTGGGTTGACTTGTAAAGCATAGTTTTTTAACTTCTCTATATCTACCTTTAAATATGGCAGCAAATCAATTTTATTAATGATACAGACATCTGATGTAAAAAACATATCTGGATATTTGATAGGTTTATCTTCTCCTTCTGTAGTGCTAATAATGACCACGCGTTTATTTTCTCCTAAGTTAAACATGGAAGGGCAGACCAAGTTGCCTACATTTTCTATCATTAAAATTGAATGGTCTGTGATGTTTAATTGCTTAACCGCGTTGTAAACCATTTCACTTTCTAAATGACATCCTTTTCCTGTGTTGATTTGGATTACTGGAATATTCAGTGCATCAATTCTGTTAGCGTCATTTAGGGTTTGTTGATCTCCTTCAATAACAAAAAATGATTTTTCATTTTTTAAGTCGCTTAAAGTTCTTTCTAAAATGGAAGTTTTTCCTGATCCTGGAGAGCTAACTAAATTTATGGCAAAAATATTTTTAGCTTCAAAATAACCTTTATTTCTTGCAGCCATAACGTCGTTATGCTTTAAAATATCTTGTTCAAGGTTTAGGATGGTTTTATGATGGTCGTGTTCATGACTATGTTCATCATCATGGTGATGATGGTGATCATGTGAGTGACCATGACTATGCTCATGATGGTCGTGATGATGGTGATCATTTGAGTGATCATGACTATGTGAATGCTCGCCATCATGATGATGGTGATGCTGCTCATTAGTTTTATTTTCTTTTGGCGATAGAATGGTTACACCATTCTTTTCAGATCCGCAACCGCAAGTTCCACACATAGCTATAAAATTTATGATTTACTCAAAGATAGTTAATAAGTACCTTATCGTTAAAGTATTTTTTTGCTTTATTAAAATTTATTGTTCCCTTTTTGCTCAATCCAATTTTTAAATCCCAATGATAACCTTGTATTCCTAATATGGATGTTTCTGGGTTACGATTGTACAGTTTGTTGCATAAACGCAAAATGGTTTCTGGTTCTACAGCATGAGAGCTAAAGTTGTATGTTATTGATGGCAGACATGGTTTTAGGTAAAAACCATGTTCTGTTGTCTCTTTAGTAGCATCAATAAAAAATACTTTGGCATAGTTGGAAATTAATTCTGCATCTTCAATTTGAAGCTGATATCGGTATTCCAGATCAATATTTATATTCTGTTCTTTTAAATAATCTAAAAATAGCCAAGCTATGCCATCATCTTGTCGTCCAATGTTGCCAATTCCTATAACGATTGCTTTATGATCTAATTTTTTCATCTATAAGGTTTCCTTCGCAATCTTCCAACCGAATATTTAAAGGCATTTGTCCTAAAGCGTGGGTTGCACAACTCAAACAAGGATCATAGGCTCTAATAGCGACTTCAACTTGATTGAGCATGCCTTCGGTAATTTTAGGTTCTCCACTAATCACATTATTAGCGACCCATTTAACAGCCTGATTCATCGGCTCGTTATTATGTGTTGTAGAAACAATGAGATTACAGCGTGTTATTCGGTCACGATCATCAACTTCATAATGATGAATCAATGTACCTCTAGGCGCTTCAATAATACCGATGCCTTCACTACGTCGTTCTCCTTTTCTAACGAGGTCATTGCTTAAAATATCTTCATCATTCAATAATTTTTTCATCATTTCTGCACAATATAACATCTCTATAAGTCGTGCCCAATGTGAATACATGGTTTTGTTGTTTATTTTACCATGTGTTGATAATTTAAAAATAAGTCGTTCCTGTTCTGCTAAAGGTGTTTCAATACCATTACAAATATTTATTCTAGCTAAAGGTCCAACGCGATTCCATCCTTTTTCTCTTCCTAAATCTTTTAAATATGGGAATTTTAAATAGGACCATTTTTCTACACCTTCATTAAAATATTGAATGTAATCATCGGAGGGAATATCGTTTAAGGTTACTTTGCCATTGGCATCCAAGGCGCGTAAATTACCATCGTATAATTCTAAAAAACCATTGTCTTTATTTACTAAGCCTAAATGTCCTGACGGATATTCTGCAAATTCATCTAACCATTTTTTATTTATGTTATGATAGCCTTTTAAGAAATCAATAATCTCAACTGACCAATTGATCATGGCATCAACAGAAGGTATTTCTTTGCTATTTAAAAAATAGTCTCTTTCTTTTAAAGTTATTTTTTTATGAACGCCTCCAGGAACGGCAGAAATACCATGAATACGTTTTCCTGCAATAGTTTTAATGATTTCTTGACCAAACTTTCTCATTAAAATTCCTTTTTTTGCCAATTCGGGGTGTGCAATGGCAACCTCGGCAACATTTCGCTTTGCAGGATCTGCATCAACACCAAATAATAAGTCTGGTGAAGCTAAATAAAAGAAGTGTAAAGCATGTGATTGGAATATCTGTCCGAAATGTAAAAGTTTCCTAATTTTTTGTGCGGGTAAAGACAAATCTTTGGGTTCTATGCCTACAATTTGATCAATGGCCTTCGCTGCAGCTAAATGATGACTTACAGGACAAATACCACAAAGTCGCTGAACCAATACAGGAGCTTCCCAGTAGGGGTGCCCTTGAATAAAGCGCTCAAAACCACGAAACTCTACAATATGAAAAAAAGACTCTTTTACGTTGTTGTTTTCGTCTAAATGAATGGTCACTTTACCATGTCCTTCCACTCTTGTTACAGGATCTATAACTATTTTTTTCATGCTCAATCGTATTTAAATTCTTCGTGAGTAATAGAGTATTCCTCGTTTAATAGAATATTTTTTACAACTTTCCATATATGGTTGGCATTTGGAGGACAACCAGGAATGTAATAATCTATTTTAACTATTTCATTGCACGGATATACATTGTTAAGTAGTTTAGGAATATCTTCATGATTTGGAATTATATTAGTTCCAATTTCACTAGTTAAACCATGTATGTAAGCTTCTTCCAGACATTCTTTTAATGGAACAAAATTCCGCATGGCAGGAATACCTCCCATAATGGCACATTCACCAAAAGCAACGAGGATATCACATTTTTTTCTGAACTCTTTTAGAACTTCTATATTTTCAGAATTTGCACAACCGCCTTCAATTAAACCAATGTCACATCGTTTACTAAACTTTTTAATATCTGTTAATGGTGATTTGTTGAACTCTACTATTTCCAGAATATCCAAAATCTCTAAATCAATATCTAATAACGACATATGGCATCCAAAGCATCCGGCTAAGGACGTTGTTGCAACTATAAATTTATTTTCATCATTTCTTTTTATAAAGTCGGTATGAATTTGGGTTTCTTTTAGTTTTCCGGTCATATCATATTTGCGATCTCCAAATGGTTGTTCGTAAATCATCCCTTTAACCAAAATAGCTCCAACGGGACAAATGTTCATAGCATGCATAGCTTCAGCGTCAGTTAATTTTTTCTCTTGTTCATAATCAATATGAACGCGAGTTTTAATACCTCTGCTCACAAAAGAAAAAACATCTTTACCGTCTTTGGTTTTAATCTCTTCAACGCAGCGTTTACAAAGAATACATCTGTTGGATTCCATGATCATTCTGTCCGAAGTGAAATCTACTACTTTGTTGCTATAAACATGAGGAAAACGTGAATTAGTAACGCCCATATCATAGCCTAAGTTTTGCATATCGCAATTGCCACTTTTTTCGCAAGAAGGACAAAAGTGATTTCCTTCTGCATACAGCATCTCAATGATTGCTTTTCTAGTATTTAAAAGTTCTGGCGTGTTTATTTCAACTTCCATGCCTTCATATACTTTTGTTGTACAGCTCGTAGTTGTTTTACCGTTAACGCATACTGTACAAATTCGGCATGTGCCTAGAGGAGTATTAATTTCATGAAAATGGCATAAAGTAGGGATGTAGATACCGTTTTCTTTAGCAGCTTCTACCAAGTTTTTTCCTTCATGTGCTTGGTATTGTTTCCCATCAATAGTTATGTTTATTAAATTATTCATAAGTACTTTCTATTTCTTGGATAATTGTATTGTAGTTTTCTACAGCGTTTTCAATATTAAATGAATGATTGAAATTGCTTTCTGCTGTGAGGTATTTTTTAAATTCTTCTGGAAATTTCAGTAGGGCAGTAAGCAAACAATTTGTAGATGTTTTTCCAAGTCCACATCTGCTGGATTGTTTAATAATAGTGCTCCATTCCTTTATTTGTTCTAGGTCTTTTATATCGGCATGACCAAATATGATTTTGTTAATTTTTTTATTTAGAAGGAAATTACCAGTTCTGCATGGTACACAAATACCACAAGACTCAGCCACAAAAAATTTGGTTATGTTTTTGAGTATTCCAATTAAATTTCGACTTTTATTAAAAACCATGATTGATCCGCCACTTCGCAGACCAACACCACTCATTTTGCGAGAATATTCAATAGGATCCTTAAAATTAAATTGAATGTGTTCTGCTAATAAATTCTCTCCAGATATTTCTCTATCAAAATCAACTTTAGATAAGCATTCGCCTGAAAATCCATTAAACAAAACCATATAAGGATCTTCTGCTTCAATTAAGCTTAAAAAATCTCTTAACTTCATGCCCCATTCAATTTCATAAACCCCTAGTTTTTTACAATCGCCAGAGACGCTTAAAAGTTTGGTTCCAGGTGTTTCTTTGGTTCCAATGCTCAGGTAATTGTCTAAACCCATTTCTAGAATTCTTGGCACTGCACAAAGTGTTTCCACATTATTGACAACGGTTGGTTTACCTAAAAAACCTTTTTCTACTGGGAAATATTCTTTGGTTGATGGTTCACCACGTTTTCCTTCCATAGAGGCAATAAGAGCGGTTTCTTCGCCACATATGTATGCTCCGGCTCCCATTTGTATATGAACCGTAAAATCAAAATTGTTTATTCCCAGAATGTTTTTTCCCAATAATCCAGATTCTTCAAATTCTTTGATGGTTTTCTCAATGCTTTCTTTTAAATATAAATATTCTGCCCTTAAATATATGATACCTTCATGGGCTCCAACGGCATAACCAGCTATGGCCATGCCTTCTATTAAAAGTCCCGGATATTTGTTCATTAATACTCGGTCTTTAAAGGTTCCGGGTTCACCTTCATCAGCATTGCAAATTATATATTTTTGGTCTGATTTGTTATTTCGGCACATTTCCCATTTCATTCCGGTTGGAAAAAACGCGCCTCCTCTTCCTGAAAGCTTAGATTTAGTTATTAATTGAATAACCTCATCAGGTGTTAAAGTAGCCAATTTGGAAAGCCCTTTGCCTTTGCTGTAAGTTTTAAAGAAGATGGTCTTAGCTTCGTCTTTTGGTGTGTACTGAATATTATTTTTGGGATCGTTACTCAATGATTCAACAGAATGCCCATTTCTTAGTTTAGAGATGATGGTTTGAACTTTTTCAGGAGTAAGGTTTGTAAAAGGATGTCCATTTATCAGGGCAGAAGTTTCTTGATCACTAAGACCAATGCATGAGGTTTTGAAAAATCCAAATAAGTTGTCTTTTGTAACGTTGCCAATTAAAATTCCTAATTCATCCTGAAAGGTTTTCTTTACTGCTTGATAATCTTTATGTTGGGAAATTGTTGAACAATTCAAATAGATGGTGTACTTGCCAGCATTTGAAAGATGAAAAAAATGATAGAAAGAAATAACACCTTCTAATTCAATCATAGAAATATTGAATTCCTTTGAAATTTTTTTCATGTCATCACGACTGATGAACCTTCTTTTTCTTTGTATGTCCCAAAGAACATTTAATAGTTTTGACCTATGTATAGCATTCTCTTTAGTTACCATAATCAAGAAAATAAGTTTTGTAACTAAAATAACTTTATAGATAGAAATAGGATATGACAAATGTCATCTCATTATAGAATTGCCATTTGATTAATGGTTTTGTGAATAATCGATAAAATTTAAGAAAAGATTGTTAATTCATTATTAAAATTAAGAGACTTCAAGGCTTTTTACTAACAATTCTTTACCCTTAATGATCACTTTAAGATAGCTGTTGCAGTTTGGGCAGCTGTCGTACACATGATCTAATTTAAAAAGGGTATCACAATCACTGCATTTAGCTTCGGCATGAATGACTTTTATTTTTTTATAGGCAAATTCTAAAACACTGTTTTTTACGGCTATAGGCCAAACAAAATCAAGTGAGTCAAATTCTATGCCTGCCAAAGTCCCAATTTCCAGTTCAATCAAGTTAACCTTACTTTTTTGGGCTTTTTTTGTTTCCTTTTCAGCAATATCAACAATTCCCAAAGCTATAGATAATTCATGCATTTTGCTGAAATTTTTAAGTGGTTAAATTATTGATAATTAAAGCAATAATAAATATTTATAGAAATTAATAATATGATAAAAGTCATATTTTTTTTCAATGTTATTATTTAGTTTTAAGACATCTGAAAGGTAAAGCGCAGAAAACATCAACTTTATTAATCTAATTTTAATTATGGCTACAAAAAAAGAAGTGAGAGAAACTTATTATGAGAGCATCATAAAACAAGGCTATAGCAGAAGAGATTTTATGAAATTTGCCACCTACATTGCCGCCTATATGGGACTGGAAAACTCGATGGTTGGTCAAGTAGCAAAATCTCTTGAGACTACTTACAGAGTACCAGTAATTTGGGAACATTTCCAAGAGTGTACTTGTTGCAGTGAATCTTTTATCCGTTCTGATCACCCTATTGTAGCAGATATTATTCTAGATAAAATATCTTTAGATTATACGTTAACATTGATGGCAGCATCAGGACATCAAGCCGAGGCAGCTAAAAAAGCTACTATGGAAAAATACAAAGGTGAGTATATTCTTTGTGTTGAAGGTTCTGTGCCTATGGGAGATGATGGTAATTATTGTTGTATAGGAGGAAGATCTGCAAAAGACATATTATTAGAATCTGCTGAAGGCGCAAAAGCTATCATAGCTTGGGGAAGTTGTGCATCCAATGGATGTGTGCAGGCTGCAAAACCAAATCCAACAAATGCAACTCCAATTCATAAAATAATTAAAAATAAACCCATCATAAGAGTTCCAGGATGTCCACCAATAGGAGAGGTCATGGCAGGCGTTATTATTCATATGGTAACATTTGGAAGGTTGCCAGAACTTGATAGATTAGGAAGACCTAAAGCATTTTATGCAAAACGAGTGCATGATAGTTGTTATAGAAGACCATATTACGATGCAGGATTGTTTGCGGAAACGTTTGACGATAAAAATGCTAAAGATGGTTATTGTCTTTATAAGCTGGGCTGCAAAGGCCCGATGACCTACAATTCTTGTGGTACCATAAAATGGAACAATGGCGTAAGTTATCCAATTCAATCAGGTCATGGATGTATAGGATGTAGTGAAGAAAATTTCTGGGATAATGGGCCATTTTACGAACGATTAGCCAAAGTTCCTGGATTACATGCCGAAGGCTTAGCGGATGATATTGGTAAAATTGGCGCAGGAGTTTTAGCAGGTGGTTTAGTTGTTCATGCTATTGGTGCTAATATTTCTAAACGGAAAGAATTAAAGAGTAGAATTAACCGAGGAAAATCAAACGAAAAAAATATTGACTCTTAAAATTTAATATTATGGCAGATAGAATAGTTGTTGATCCTGTTACCAGAATTGAGGGTCATTTAAGAATTGAAGCAGAAATTAAAGACGGAATAATTGTAGATGCTTACAGTTCCAGTACCATGGTTAGAGGTATTGAACAAATTGTTAAAGGACGAGATCCAAGAGATGTCTGGGCTTTTGTACAAAGAACTTGTGGGGTTTGTACAACAGTGCATGCTTTAACCTCTGTAAGAGCGGTAGAAGATGCTTTAGGTATTGCAGTGCCACCTAATGCCGAAATGGTAAGAAATATTATGGAAGGTGCATTATATATGCACGACCATACAGTACATTTCTATCATTTACATGCTTTAGATTGGGTAGATGTGGTCAATGCTTTAAAGGCAGATCCACAAAAAACTTCTGAACTGGCTCAAAGCATATCCAGTTGGCCAAAAAGTTCACCGGGCTATTTTTCAGATATTAAAAAACGAATTACAAAATTTGTTGAAAGCGGCCAATTAGGAATTTTTGCAAATGGATATTGGGGACATTCTCAAATGAAATTGCCTGCAGAGGTCAATTTGTTGGCAGTAGCCCATTATTTGGAAGCCCTTGAATGGCAAAAAGAAATTGTTAAAGTTCATACCATTTTTGGAGGTAAAAATCCACACCCAAATTATCTGGTTGGTGGTATGGCTTGTGCCATAAATACCGAAAATCCTGGTGGTATTAACGCAGAGCGATTAGCCATGGTTAAATCGCTTTTAGAAGAAGGAAAACGATTTATAGAACAAGTATATATTCCAGACCTTTTAGCCATTGCATCCTTCTATAAGGATTGGGGAGCGATCGGAAAAGGCTTTGGTAATTATATGTCGTATGGTGATTTTCCAACCAATGGTTATGCAGATCAATCTAATTTTAAATTCCCGCAAGGTATTATTTTAAACAGAGACCTATCTAAAGTCATAGATGTAAACCATAGAAGCAGTGAAGAAATAGAAGAGTTTGTAAATAATTCTTGGTACGATAATTATGCTGAAGGTAAAGATACAGGAAGACATCCATGGGAAGGAGAAACCAATATTAAATATTCTGGTCCAAAACCACCTTACGAGCATTTAAATGTTGAAGAAAAGTATAGCTTCATTAAAACTCCAAGATGGAAAGGAATGCCAATGGAAGTAGGTCCGTTAGCCAGACTTCTTGTTGGATATGCTCGAGGAAACAAAGAAATTCAAGAAGCCGTTAATGCTGCTTTAGGATATTTAAATGTACCAGTTGATGCTCTTTTCTCAACATTAGGAAGAACCGCTGCCAGAGGTATTGAAACACAATTGGTAGCTAATTGGACTATGGAGTTTTATGATACTTTGATAAGAAACATAAAAAATGGTGATGAACGCATGGCAAATACTGAAAATTGGGAACCTTCCACCTGGCCAGCAGAAGCAAAAGGCGTAGGGTACATGGAAGCTCCTAGAGGTGCTTTAGCGCATTGGATTCGAATAAAAGATGGAAAAACCGCCAATTATCAACAAGTGGTTCCAAGTACTTGGAATGCATCACCACGAGATCCAAAAGGGGTACGTTCTGCATATGAGTCTTGTTTAATTGGAACGCCTGTTGCAGATCCTGAATTACCCTTGGAAATTATTAGAACCATCCATTCCTTTGATCCTTGTATTGCTTGTGCGGTTCATTTGTATGATGAGCATGGTAATCATATTTCCAAAGTTCAGAATGTTGGAAGCTGTGAAATTTAGCTAAATAAAAGGGCATGAAAAAAATAAGAAATTTTAAACGTGTTTACGTCTGGGAATTACCTGTCAGGATCTTTCATTGGTTAAATGTTCTTGCTTTGTTTGTATTGGTTATTACGGGGTTTTTAATTGCTAATCCACCAGCTATATTATCAAGTGCTGAAGCCACCAATTTGCATTCTTTTGGTATTGTTAGATTTTTGCATTTTACAGCCGCTTATTTGTTCTTTTTTGTGATGATATTGAGGGTTTATTGGGCTTTTGCTGGAAATAGATTTGCCAGTTGGAAAGCCTTTTGGCCGTTTACCAAAAAAAACTGGAACAATTTCTGGCATGTCATGAAGATTGACATCATGTTAATGAACGAAAAAGAAGAAGATGTAACCAAAATCAGTATAGGTCACAATAGTGTGGCTACACTTTCCTATATTTTTATGTTTGTCTTAGCTTTAGTTCAAATCATTACTGGTTTTGCTTTGTATGGCGATATGGCTTCATGGTGGTTACCTAAAATGTTTACATGGGTCATTCCACTTTTTGGTGGTGATTTTTTGGTTAGAAGCATACACCATGCAGCCATGTGGTTATTTATATTCTTTGCTATGGTTCATGTCTATTTAGTATTCTATCATGATTGGTTGGAAGGTAGAGGAGAAGTATCTTCTATGTTTGGAGGTTATAAGTTTGTATGCGATGAACGACTTAAACATGCCCATAATGAAGAAGAAATAGAAATTAAAGAAGAGAAAGGCATTGTAGCTACTAAATAAATGTTATTAATTGATAATAAATTCATTCTAATGCCTAGAATTTTGGATTTGAATGAATTTATTTTTTATTTTAAAGTATGAAAATACCAGAAAGAGTACCCATTGCCACTAGTAGTGACTCCTTTTTTTTTGAAAAGGACAAGTCCAAAAGCATTCTTGTTATGGGTGTTGGTAATTATTTAATGGGAGACGAAGGTATTGGTGTGCATGCCATTCAGCACATGTCAAAATTAGCACTTCCAGAGTATTTAGATATTCTTGATGGAGGTACAGGAGGCTTTTTACTGCTTAGCTGTTTTCAAGTGTATCCTACCATTATTTTTGTAGATGCTACTATGGATGGAAAACCAGCCGGAACCATCTCTATAATCCGTCCAAAATTTGCATCAGATTTTCCATCAGCTTTAAGCGTTCATGATGTTGGTCTAAAGGATATGGTTGAAGCCGTTTACCTAATGGATAAAGTTCCAGATATTCATCTGTTTACCATTTCTATTGAAGAATTAAATCCTATGACTATTGAGTTAAGCCAAAAAGTGAAAGATGTTATTCCTAAATTAATTAATCAAATCTTCGAGCAATCAGAAAAACTTCATTTAAAATTATCGTAAATTTATAGGACGTTTGAAACTATAAAACTTAATGCAAAATACCTATAAAATTTTAATCTCCGGACAAGTTCAAGGTGTAGGGTTTCGTCCTTATGTTTATAACCTAGCTAGAGAGTTTTTGTTAAAAGGTTCTGTTTCAAATGACGAACATGGCGTTATTATTTTGGTGCAAGGTTCAGAAAAATCCACTCATAGTTTTTATGAAAAGTTAATTAGTTTTCCGCCACCAGTTTCTAAAATTAAAAAGAGTTCAATTCATGAAATTCAGTATCCAAAATTTGATGATTTTAATATAGTTCCTTCAAAAAAAAGTGGACAGCTTGATTTAATACTCACGCCTGATTTTGCTATTTGTGATGATTGCCAAAAAGATATAAAAAACAGTGAAAATAGGCGTTATAATTATCCTTTTACAACTTGTGTTCATTGTGGGCCGCGTTGGGCCATTACTAAAACCTTTCCTTTTGAAAGAAGTCATACCAGCATGGATGATTTTCCAATGTGTGATGATTGTATCAAGGAATACACAAATCCTGAAGATAGACGGTTTCATTCACAAACAAATACCTGTAAAACCTGTGGAATAGATCTGTTTTTAGTTGATAATTCTGGTAAAAAAGTTGAGGTTTCTAAGAATGATTTATTCAAAAGCGTTGCTAATCTTTTATTAGAAGGAAATGTTATTGCCATTAAAAATACCAGCGGATATTTGTTATGTTGTCATGCCGAGAATGGCCAAGTGGTTCAAAAACTAAGAGATAAAAAACATAGGCCTAATAAACCATTTGCCGTTTTATATCCTTCATTAGTTGCTTTAAAAAAAGAATTGCCAATAACTGAAAAACAAGAACAAAGTCTTAAATCTGTTGAAAGGCCTATAAATATTATTAATTCAAAGGGTTTTAAAGGTAAAATTAATTTAGAGGCTGTTGCACCAGGATTAAATCAAATTGGGATTATGTTACCGTATTCCGGGATATTACAATTATTAGCAAATCAGTTAAAATTCCCAATAGTGGCTACGAGTGGCAACATTCATGGCTCACCAATTATAAATGATTTTGAAGAGGCCTTTTTAAAACTAAACCATGTGGCAGATTATTTTTTAAACCACCATTTAAAAATTGTGCATCCACAGGATGATGCTGTTGTGAAGTTTAGTAAAAAATATATTACAGAAGTTTTATTCCGCAGATCTCGAGGTTATGCCCCTAATTTATTTGATATTTCTGTAAAATCAGATAAAAAAATCATGGCTTTAGGGGCACATTTAAAAAGTACCATTGCCTATGCGCCTAATTCATATGTTTATCTAAGTCAATATTTAGGTAACCTTGACAATTTTGATGTTTACAAACGTTTTACAGAAGTAGTTCAAGATTTTATAAATGTGTTTGAACAAAAGCCTGATGTCTTATTGGTTGATTCACATTCAGGATATCAAAGCACTTTGTATGGAGAAGAGCTATCTATAAAAGACAAAATAGAATTACATAAAATTCAACATCATAAAGCGCATTTTGCATCCGTTTTAGGAGAACATCATTTATTTAATTCTTCAGAATCTGTTTTAGGAGTCATTTGGGACGGAACCGGTTATGGTGATGATGGCCAGATTTGGGGCGGAGAATTTTTTGAATACCGTTCAAATAACATGGAGCGAATTGCTCATTTTGAATATTTTGATTGGCTTGCAGGTGATAAAATGTCTAAAGAACCAAGATTGTCTTTATTATCGTTATCAAATCCTCAAATGGAACATATTCTCAATGAAAAGTTTGAGAGTCATGAAATCTCAATTTACCATACTTTAAATAGTAAAAACAAATTAAAAACGGCTTCTGTTGGAAGGTTGTTTGATGCGGTTGCGTCCTTGCTTAATATTTGTGATTTTAATTCTTATGAAGGAGAAGCAGCCATTTTAATGGAGAGTTTGATAGATACCTATGATTTGAGTAAATGCCAAGCTTACTGTAAAATTTCGGAAAACGGCCTCATTCCAACGAAAGAATTAATCTTTAATCTATATTTAGATTTTCAAAAAGGGAATTCAAAAGAGAACGTCATACTAAACTTTTTTTATACCTTAACATCTCATGTATTTCAAATAGCTCAGAAATATCAGTATAAAAACATCGCTTTTAGTGGTGGCGTTTTTCAGAATACCACCTTGATAGATATGATTAAAGAAATTGGAGAAAAGGAATATAAACTGTATTTTAACATTAACTTAGCTCCTAATGATGAAAACATTTCTTTTGGGCAGATGATGTACTACTTACAATGTAGCAATAAATGAAGTATCTAACAGAATATAGAAATTTAGAGGCAACAAAAAGCTATTTAGAGCTTATTGAAAAAACAGTCACAAAAACATGGAAAATCATGGAAATTTGTGGTGGTCAAACTCATGGATTAGTAAAAAATGGAATACTTGAGTTATTGCCTGATTATGTTCAAATGATTCATGGTCCAGGTTGTCCGGTTTGTGTAACACCTTTAAACTTAATAGATAAAGCTATTGAGCTTTTGGAGCAAGGCGTTATTGTATGTTCTTTTGGCGATATGATTAGAGTACCTGGTAGTAAAAAAAGTTTATTGGAAGCAAAATCAAATGGTGGCGATTTAAGAATTTTGTATTCGCCCATTGAGGCTGTGAAAATTGCTAAAAGTAATCCAGATAAAGAAGTCGTCTTTTTTGCTGTGGGTTTTGAAACCACTGCGCCAGCGAATGCTTTATCTGTTTTACATGCCCAAAAAGAAGGACTTAAAAATTATTCTATATTAGTTTCACATGTTTTGGTTCCTCCTGCTATGGAAGCTATTTTAGATGATAAATTTTGTAATATAAACGCCTTTCTAGGTGCTGGCCATGTGTGTGCTATCATGGGTTATAAAGAATATTATCCATTAGCAGAGAAATACAAAATACCTATTGTAATTACAGGTTTTGAACCTTTAGACTTGGTTCAAGGCATTTACATGGCGGTTAAGCAACTTGAAAGTGGAATTTACAACGTTGAAAATCAGTATTCCAGAGTGGTTAAAGAAGAAGGAAATTTAGCGGCGTTAAAAGTAATTCATCAAGTATTTGAAGTAGGAGACAGAGAATGGAGAGGCATTGGAGAAATACCTAATAGCGGATATGTTTTAAATAAAGAATTTAAAGCTTTTGATGCTGAAACAAAGTTTGGTATCAGTCACATGAAAGTACCAGAAAATCCTAATTGTATTGCAGGAGATATCTTAAAAGGCATTAAAAAACCACATCAATGTAATCAATTTGGGAAGGCCTGTACGCCTTCAAATCCACTTGGAGCGCCGATGGTTTCCTCTGAAGGAGCCTGTGCTGCATACTATCATTTTTCAAGCAATCTAATCACAGAATAACTATGGATAAAGGAACAAGGGCATACGAGACCATTCAATTAGGTCATGGAAGTGGCGGTTTAATGACACGAGATTTATTAGATGATATTGTATTTAAAACGTTTAGCAATTCTTATTTAGACCAAAAACATGATGGCTCTATAGTTGATTTTAATGGTAAAATAGCCATTTCAACCGATAGTTTTGTGGTGTCGCCTATTTTTTTTAAAGGTGGAAATATTGGAGAGTTAGCCGTTAACGGAACTGTGAATGATGTCGCCATGTGTGGGGCTGTTCCAAAGTTTTTGTCATTAGCATTTATTGTTGAAGAAGGATTAAAAATGGATGAGTTTATAACCATTGTAAATTCTATAAAAAAGGCTGCAGATGAAAGCGGTGTTCAGATAATAACAGGAGATACCAAAGTAGTTGAAAGAGGAAAAGGCGATAAAATATTTATTAACACTACAGGGTTTGGAGAAGTAAATCCAAAAGCTAACATTTCGACAAAACACATTAAAGTGGAAGATAAAATACTGCTTAATGGCTATGTAGCGCAACATGGTATGGCTATTATGTCTCAACGAGAAGGCTTAGAGTTTGAATCGAGTATAGAAAGTGATACCACCAATTTAAATTTTTTGGTAAATGATCTTATAAATGAGTTTGGAGATAAAATTCATCTTTTTAGAGATCCTACCAGAGGTGGCGTTGCGAGCGTATTATCTGAAATTGCTCAAGATATTAATCAAGGTGTCCTTATTTATGAGGACAAAATTCCTTTAGAAAAGCAAGTGGCTGCGGCATGTGAGATTTTAGGATTAGATCCTTTATATGTTGCCAATGAAGGTGTTTTTTTAGTGGTCGTTGATGCTTTAATTTCTAAGGAAGTCTTGAATTTTATGAAGAAAGACCAAAAAGGAAAAAATGCAGCATTAATAGGTGAGGTAACCCACGAACATCCAAACAAGGTTGTCATGCAAAGTTCAATAGGTGGAAGGAGAATTGTAACGCCATTAATTGGAGAGCAGTTACCAAGAATTTGTTAAGAAAACAGCCAGTATAAACCTATGATTATTGCAAAAAGGCCACCAGAAAATCTAATTCCTTTAAATAGCGTGTCATGATGCTCATTTTTACTAAACGATGAAATTTGCCCGATAAGTAGAGCAAAAGTGGTCATAGCCAGAACAATGCCACAGCTAAATCCTGTTAAATATGAAATGGAATCTATTTGATTTTTAAAACTAGTAACAGGAATAAATAGCAGGAAATGAGAAATACCAGCCAATCCATGTAAAAACCCTATAGATAATGAAGCAACGCTGCTTTGTTTTAAGGGTTCTTTATGGGCGTGTTGATGAGAGGACTCATGAGCATGAGTATGTTCATGTTTATGTATAACAACCGAATGATTGCCATGTATATGCAAGTGTTTATGCTTCTTTTCCTCTTTAAATATTTTGTAAAAAGACCAAGCGCCAATAAGTAAAAGAACAATACCCACTAATTGCTCACTATAAACAGAGATTTTTTCAACAGGAATGAGTTCTCTAAATATCAAAAACAAAATGCCAATAGCCAGCATACCCATTAAATGACCAATTCCCCAGAAAAGCCCAATTTTCCATGCTTTTTTTTTAGACTCAATGGCGAAAGGAATCACAGCAGCCAGATGATCAGAGCCAGTTATGACATGTAAAATTGAAGCGATTAAAGCGGCTATAAAAGGAAAAGAATCACTCATAAAAAATTAATTAACTGAATTAATTAATTCACTCATTATTCAATTCTTAAATAATTTTCGGCATAGATAGCATTACCTTCTTCGTCTGTTTGAACTTGAGAAAATGTATTGGCATCTAAAATTAATTTAAAATTGAACTCTTTTTGTTCTTTAATAGCTTCGTTCATGGATTTAGACCCATAATCCAATACTTCCGTTAAAATACCATTGCCTATAGAATAATTTCCGTAGGCAAACCAATCTAAGGTATCAGAATCTCTAAATCTACTCCACATAACTTTGGTATCTGTGTACATTTTAATTTGTTTATTCGTATCAGAGGCGCTTATAGTATCAGAAACTTCATTGTCTTGGTAATTGTAATAGCTAATTAATTTCCAAGCACCTTTCATGGTAAATTCTTTTGCAGAAGCTTCAAGTTGGCTGTCATCTATTTTCGTTTCAGAATTGTTTTTACATGAAACTATAAATGTTAGGCTAAGAAGGAGTAGCACTGTTTTCATATAGAATTTAATTTTGTAGTTGATTGATATACAATTTACAAAAAAAATGTGAATAACTAAATGAATAAGAAGATATTATAAAAGGATAGTAAGTTTTGATAAATTGAGCGAAAGTTTTCCTTTAAAAATTCTACTTTTGTGATAGTTAAATTTATTTGATTATGAATGAAAGTGTAGAAAAAGTAAAATGTTTAATTATAGGGTCAGGACCTGCAGGATATACAGCGGCAATCTATGCTGCAAGAGCAAATATGAAACCCGTATTGTATCAAGGTATGCAACCTGGAGGCCAATTAACAACAACCAATGAGGTTGAAAATTTTCCTGGTTATCCAGATGGTATAACAGGACCAGAAATGATGATGGAGTTACAAAAGCAAGCAGAGCGATTTGAAGCAGATGTGCGTGATGGATGGGTAACTAAAGTAGATTTTTCAGGAGACATTCATAAAGTTTGGGTTAATGATACCAAAAAAATTCATTGCGAAACCATCATTATCTCAACGGGTGCTTCTGCAAAATACTTAGGTTTAGATTCTGAACAAAAATACTTAAAGCTAGGTGGAGGTGTTTCTGCCTGTGCTGTTTGTGATGGGTTTTTCTATAGAAATCAAGAGGTTGTTATTGTAGGAGCTGGAGATTCTGCATGTGAAGAAGCACATTACCTATCCAAACTTTGTAAAAAAGTGACTATGATTGTAAGAAGAGATGAATTTAGAGCTTCAAAAATTATGGCTGATAGAGTTAAAAAAACTGAAAATATCGAGATTTTATTTAATACAGAGACTGATGAGGTTTTAGGAGATGGACAAGTGGTTACTGGTGTAAGAGTTTTTAATAATAAGACTAACGAAAAGCATGAAATTCCATCAACAGGATTCTTTGTTGCCATTGGTCACAAGCCAAATACAGATATTTTTAAAGATTATTTAGAGTTGGACAAAACAGGTTATATTATTAATAAGCCAGGAACTTCTAAAACTAATGTTCCTGGAGTTTTTGTCTCTGGTGATGCTGCAGATCATGTTTACAGACAAGCTATTACTGCTGCAGGAACAGGGTGCATGGCAGCTTTAGATGCAGAGCGCTATTTAGCGGCCAAAGATTCTACTTTTGAAGCCTCAACGTCTACATATAATTAAAAAAAACTACATAAAGAAAAAGTCAAAGTTTAAACGCATTGGCTCTTGTATTTATATAAAAATATGTTTCTTTGAAAACTGTTTTTTAAACGGGATGTGGCGCAGTCCGGTAGCGTACACGGCTGGGGGCCGTGTGGTCGCAGGTTCAAATCCTGTCATCCCGACTTTTAGGGTATCAATGGATATCAAAAAATAGTTAATTTTATGAAAATCAAATATTTACATTTTTTATGATTTCATAAGAATAGCTTTAAAATCAATTGGCAGGTTACCTATTCGGTTACCTAAAAAGATACAAAATTTTTCACTACATTGGTAGTTCATTAGTGTTTGACTTTCGCTTCGATTTGACTTTCGCAAACAAATCGAATATTCATTAAAGTGAGAGCACATGCAGACTTCAAAGACTTTTAGTATACATTTTTGGTTGAGTGCAGCCAAAAAAAAAGACGATATTGCACCTCTTTATGCCCGTATAACCGTCAACGGAAAACGGGCTGAAATCAGTTTGAAGCGTTACCTATCGGTTACCTATTGGGATCCGATAGCAAAAAGGGCAAAACCAAGAACTCCGAATGCTACAGCATTGAATGCTTATTTGGATCAGGTGTACGCTGACTTATTGGAGTGTCAGAAACAATTGCTTTCCGAATTTAAACTTGTAACTGCTTAATCCATTAAGGCACGATATTTAGGGGAGGACGACGACCAAAAAACGTTGTTGGATTTGGTTGACTATCATAACACCAACATGAAAACTGTTCTAAAGTTCGGAACATTAAAAAATTATTATACCACAGAGCGATACTTAAAAAGGTTTCTAACAGCTAAAATAAAGGCAAGTGATATTTTTCTGCTTATGGCTGTATCGCTTGAAGCAAATATTACTTCTTGCAAGTGGATAGGTATGTTATTTTCCATTAGAATTGCTTTTACAACTCAAAAATGGTCATTAATTTCCATTAAAACACATATAGTTGCAAATCTTTTCCATTATAAAGGTTTTTTTAATGTGTTTTTAACTTTCCAGTAAACGTATTTATTCACTAAAAATGACATGCTATTTTCCAGTATAGTATGCTAAATTGCAAATGTTTTCCAGTATAAAAGCATTAATAAGCAATAATTAAACATAATACTATTATAGTGCATCCAAGATTTTGATTAGTTGCAGGGTATTTCTTTATACACTATAATGTCACATTATGTAATTAAGCTTTGGGAAAAGTTTTTGTTGCCTTAATGCATTATGGTGTTAGCAAAATTAAACTTTTTAAGTTTATAACATTATAACTTTTTAAACAGTACCTTTGCACCTTAATAAAAAAATGACAGTTACCATTAGGCGGTCATTTACCAAATAATGTATATGTTATTCAATCAATTAGGCTTATCTGAGGCCTTGCTAAAAGCAGTTAGCAAAAAAGGATATACCACACCAAGTCCCATACAACAAAAAGCCATTCCACCTATTTTAGAAGGTAAAGATATGTTGGCCTCGGCGCAAACAGGTACTGGAAAAACAGCAGGGTTTACCTTGCCGTTACTTCAATTGTTATCGCAAGGGCAACCTTTAAGACAACGCCCGGTGCGTGCCTTAGTGCTTACCCCAACGCGTGAGCTGGCAGCCCAAGTGTATGAAAATGTTAAAGAATACAGTGTGTTTCTGGACATACGGTCGGCCGTAATATTTGGCGGCGTCAATCAAAACCCACAGGTCAACTTATTGCGTCAAGGGGTTGATGTGTTGGTAGCCACACCAGGACGACTCCTCGATTTGCACAATCAAGGCATGTTATCGCTTTCAAAAGTAGAAATTTTAGTGCTTGACGAAGCAGACCGCATGCTAGACATGGGTTTTTTGCGAGATATAGAACGCATTATCAAACTCATGCCGGCCAAACGACAAAACCTGATGTTTTCGGCAACCTTTTCGACCGATATCAAAAAATTGGCACATGGTATTTTAAACCATCCAGTACATGTGGAGGCTACACCCGAAAACACCACGGTTGAAGCCATCTCACAAAAAGTTTACCGAGTGGCCAAAGGCTTAAAAACAGGCCTGATTATCAAATTAATTTCAGAATGCAACTGGAAACAGGTCTTGGTATTTACCCGTACCAAACATGGCGCCAACAAGCTTTGCGAAAAAATGCAAAGTGCCGGCATTACCGCCTCGGCCATCCATGGCAATAAAAGTCAAGGTGCCAGAACCAAGGCCTTGAGTGGGTTTAAAGCAAGCACCATTAGAGTATTGGTAGCTACCGATATTGCCGCCAGAGGTTTGGACATTCCCTTATTGCCCCATGTGATAAATTTTGAATTGCCCAACATTCCTGAAGATTACGTGCATAGAATAGGCCGAACGGGTAGAGCAGGTGCCAGTGGCGAAGCCCTATCTTTGGTCAGTGCCGATGAAACCACGTTTTTGCGTGATATTGAAACCTTGGTAGGGATGAAATTTCCAGTGGAGATTGTAGAAGGGTTTGAACCCGACCCCAATGCTTCTACCGACCCTGAAAAGAAACAACAGTGCGGCGGCGGCAACAGGTCTAAAGCCAGTTCAAGTGCCAAACAGGCCGGTGGCAATAGCTCCAGACGACGCAATACCAGTAAACGAAGATATTAACAAACGTGCAAGACCTATTAAAAGACATCATTTTAAAAGGATGTGATAAAAAAATAGCTAAAAAGGGAGACCAAGTAGGGGTTTCTTTTTATGCCTTTTTCTCCAATAAAAACGACCGCCCAGAGTTATTAATGGAAGCAGCCGAATGGTGGATCATGACCCACAAGTTAAACCATTTTGAAAAGGCTGTAAAAATTAAACGCTTAATACATGGAGACACAGGCCAATAATCCGTTACATGGCATTACTTTAAAAAAAATCGTCACTGATTTGGTGGCGCATTACGGGTGGGAATATATGGGTCATACCATCAATATCAAGTGTTTTAATGATAACCCTTCCATAAAATCCAGCTTAACATTTTTACGCAAAACCCCATGGGCACGAGCCAAAGTGGAGATTATGTATTTAAAAATGTTGAAAAGGCGATAAATTTCGTCAGCATTTAATCCATGGTGCATGATGCCAAAGGATAAAGATTTTATATCTAGGGCAAGCTCAGGCTTTTTTTGCCACGAATTCACAAATTTTCTATTATATTAAATAGCTTTAAAAAACCAACGGGTTTTCTTAATTGATAAGGTAGTTTAGAAGGTTATATACCGAAATTAAACCGCAAATCCGCCAATTATTTATTTCAAAGGCTATATTTTTTAATTAGCGAATTTGCGGTAAACAGTTTCAAAAGTTTATAAGTTTGCCCTGATTTTAAATCAAGCTTTGTTGATTTATAAATTAACAATATTTATCTTTATCAAATGCAAGAAAAACCTACCTCATTCTCTATTAAAAATTGGTCTCAAGATGACCAACCACGAGAAAAATTACTGTATAAAGGCAAAGCGGCTTTAAGTGATGCCGAGTTGGTGGCCATTTTAATAGGCTCAGGCAATAAAGAAGAAAGTGCGGTTGATTTATGCAAACGCATTTTGGCAAGTGTCGATAATAACCTAAACGCCTTAGGAAAACTATCCATCAAACAACTGATGGCCTTTAAAGGCATAGGCGAAGCCAAAGCCATCACCATTGTGGCGGCTTTAGAGTTGGGACGGCGACGACGTGGTGAAGAAGCCCTGCAACAAAAAAAAATCGCCTCCAGTGCCTCGGTATTTGAACTCATGCAACCCATGCTGGGCGAATTGCAGCATGAAGAGTTTTGGATTATATATTTAAACAACGCCAATAAAGTCATTCAAAAAAATCAATTGAGTAAAGGCGGCATTACAGGCACTTTGGTAGATGTTAGGCTAGTGCTTAAACAAGCCTTAGAAGTAGGTGCCACCAGTCTTGTATTGGTGCATAACCATCCGTCTGGCACCTTAAAACCCAGTGAAGCCGATAAGCAACTCACCCAAAAACTAAAACATGCTTCAGAAAGTTTAGATATAAAAGTATTGGACCACCTAATTGTTACAGAAAAGGCATACTTTAGTTTTGCCGATGAAAACCTTCTTTAAAAATCAAAAAAAACAAGGTTCAAACTCTAAATTCCAAAAAAAATCACAGGATAACCTTTGGAATTTGTTACTTTTAATTTGGAATTTGCAAACCCTATGCTGTTAGTTTACACCCATAAAATAACCCCAAGAATACGCTATGTTTTTAAACATATCTGTACCAGAGTACTGGGTATTGAAGTTGCTTTTACAAGCACCGTTGAAGAATTTATAGCCCATACCAGTTTAAAAATTTCATACACCAAACAGCCATTGGGCAGTGAGGTTTTTATAAAAAGTCATGAGATTTTGTTTGAACAGGGACTCTCGGACATTGAAATCAATGTGCATATCTGGGAAAACACGAAATGTTTTTTTTTTAACGGCGAAAAAAGCGCCATTCCGTTTGATATCTTTGCGGCGTCTTTTTACATGCTGTCCAGATACGAAGAGTATTTGCCACATGTTAATGACGAGTATGGAAGATTTGCGGCTACCGAAAGCATGGCATACAAACATGGTTTTTTACATCAGCCAGTGGTTGATATTTGGGCTTATAAGTTTAGAGATAAACTGCAAAGTCAATATCCCGATTTTCATTTTCCTAAAAGAACCTATGGCATTAAACCCATCATTGATGTTCCTATGGCTTATAATTTTAAGCTAAAAGGCATTTTAAGAACCTTAGGAGGCACCTTCAAAGATTTGATAGCGTTTAAATTTAAACGTCTGTATTACCGGTATATGGTGATTTTAAACTTTAAGCATGACCCGTTTGACACTTTTAAATACCTCATTAATAAACAAAAGCAAACCAAATATAAGTTCCTGTTCTTTTTTTTAATAGGCGACTATTCTACCTATGATAAAGGAATTAATCCCAATAAAAAGAAATTTGCATCCCTTATAAAACAAGTGGCCGACTATGGAACGGTAGGATTAAAAGCTTCGTATTTTGCCATTCATGACCCCTTGATTTTGAAAAAAGAAAAGTTGCGCATGGAATCCATTATCAATACCTCTTTAACGGCCTCCAGACAGTCATTTTCAAAACTCAATCTGCCAGAAACCTATAGAACCCTTATTGAGCTTGAGGTGCTGGAAGATTATACCATGGGGTATGTTAACCAACTGGGGTTTAGGGCAGGTACCTGTACGCCGTTTTTGTTTTACGATTTAGATTATGAAGTGCAAACACCTTTAAAAATATGGTCGTATCATTTAATGGATTACGCCTTGCTAAAAACAAAGTCAATTTTAGACAAGAAAAAAGAGTTAAATGAGCTCATAGATGAAGTAAAAAAAGTGGATGGCGTGTTTGTTCCGGTTTTTCACAACTATACCTTTAGCGATCTGGACCGATGGAAAGGTTTTAAAGACTTGTTTAATCTGGTTTTAGATTCGGCCAGTGGCAACACATTAACAAAACACTAAAACAGAGCCATGATACACCCTAAAGAATTACATTCACACACAGGTGAAAATGATTGTTTGGGCATTCCTTCCGATAGTTATCGAGATTGACAATTAAAAACATTAAATAAAGACAGATGAAACTAAACAACATCACCGATATTTTCTTTGATTTAGATCATACCCTATGGGATTTTGATAAAAATTCGGCATTGACCTTTGAAAAGATTTTTATGCTGAACCATATAGACATCGATACTAAAACCTTTCTGGCACTGTACGAACCTATTAATTTAGCCTATTGGAAATTATATCGAGAAGAAAAAATAGACAAAACATCCCTACGTTTTGGAAGGTTACAGGATGCTTTTTTGGCCATGGATGTTAGCATGTCTAAAGAGATGATCTATAAACTTTCTGAAGATTACATAACCCATTTAACCACCTTTAACCACCTTTTTGAAAACACGGTAGATATTCTCAATTATTTAAGTGCCAACTATCATCTGCACATCATTACCAACGGCTTTGAGGAAGTTCAACAAAAAAAATTGACACATTCTAAAATTGATCATTTCTTTAAAACGGTAACCAATTCAGAACACGTAGGGGTAAAGAAACCCAATCCCAAGATTTTTAATTATGCGGTTGATGTGGCCAAAACAAAGGCTAATCAAAGCATTATGATTGGCGATAATTATGAAGCCGATATTCTGGGAGCCGTTAATATTGGTATGGATGCCATCTTTTTTAATGTTACCAATCAAAGTTTTGAAGGCCAAATTAAACAAATAGATAATTTAATTCACCTTAAAAAATATCTTTAGTAAATACTAAGTTATCCATGTTTTCGTTTAAAAGTACCATGTTTATAAAAGTTTTCAAATACCTTATAATAACTCTTATCATTGTTTTGGTATCGACATCTTGTACCAAAGAGGTCGATTTTAATCAGGTAAATAACATTCAGTTAACACCTGTAATAGAATCTAGTTTAGTGTTTATTAATGAACCAGCTAATAGGTTTCTGGTCAATGGTACAGAGATTTCAGGGCTTCAAGATTCAGCAAATATCGATGTTTTTAATGATGAGTTTGTTATTGATTATCTTGAAAAAGCCGAGTTTCTATTTCAAACAACCAATTCCATTAACAGAGGGTTTCAAGTGCAAGTGGATATGTTGGATGATTTCAACCAAATACGTCATACATTTTCATTTTCTTCAGTGGCTTCGCCAGATAATAGTGATGTGGTGAACGAGCATATTGAAGTTTTTGAAGGTAATTTTTTAACAGCCCTAAAAAACACCACCAAACTAGTCTTTACTTTAAATATACTTTCTGGAGAACCGATAAATCAAAGTACCCCAGGCAGAATTATCCTAAAATCTAAAGGAACATTTTATTTAAACATACAACCGTGATATAATGGTAATAAGAAAATTTTGCGTCTTCTTTATATTGATATCATGTTTAGCATCATCACAAAATAAACAACTTCTCTATGGCTTTTCTGAAATTCCACAATCGCTGCTATTAAATCCAGGAGGTAAGGTAACCAACATGGGGTATTTTGGCGTGCCATTACTGTCTCAAATACATATAAACGCAGGAACCTCGGGCGCAACAATATATAATTTATTTGCAAACGATGGGTTGGATTTTAACTTAAAGTTGGAAAAGGCCATCTATAATATGCAGGCGAATGATTTTTTTATCATCAACCAGCAATTGGAGATTTTTTCGGGTGGGTTTGCCTTTGGAAATCGTTTTGAAAAAGATAAATACCTTAGTTTTGGCCTATATCAAGAGTTGGATGTTATAGCCTATTTCCCTAAAGATTATGCCATTTTGGCTTATGAGGGCAATCAAACAAACATTAACAGAGTCTTCAATGCCAGTCATCTTAATGCCAGGGCAGAGCTTATTTCGGTGTTGCACGTAGGGGTTAACAAAAAAGTAAATAAAGAGCTTACCATAGGGTTTAGGGGGAAACTATATTCCAGTTTATTGGATATAAATTCCACAAACAATAAAGGCTCTTTTGTAACGGTTGATGGCACCAATAATTTTTATAATCATATGTTTAATTTAGATTTGGAAGTAAGAACGTCTGGGATTGCTAGTTTAAATAATGACGGAGCAACTTCAGAAAGCACCATCAAGGATTTAAGGAAACGGATTTTTTTTTGGCCAAATTTAGGATTGGGTGTCGATGTGGGGTTTACTTATCAATTAACAGATCAGTGGATGGTTGATGGTAGTTTGCAAGATATTGGATTTATAAGCCATAGTAAGGATGTAAAGAACTATAAAGTTTCAGGTAATTACGTTTTTGAAGGTGTAAACCCTTTGTTTCCAGAAACGGGAGCAGGCCAAACAGCCGAAGATTATTGGAATGCCATTGAAGATGAATTTAATGATTTATTTAAAGTAGATACAACAAACACAAAATATACCACATGGCGACCAGTAAAACTAAATGCTTCATTAAACTATGCGTTTGGTAAAAAGAAATATAAAGATTGTGATTGTCTAAGGGGTAAAAGCGGTTATCAAAATGCAATAGGACTGCAATTATATGGTATAAAACGACCTAAACAATCACAAATGGCCTTAACAACCTATTATTTTAGAAAAGTATTAAATGGCCTGCAAACCAAAGTAACCTATACCATAGATTCATTTTCATATTATAACGTAGGTTTAGGGCTTTCGGCTAATTTTGGAATGGTCAATTTTTACATTATGGCCGACAATATTTTTGAATATAAAAACATATATGATGCACAAAGTGTATCTTTACAACTAGGGTTTAACGTTTTATTTAAAAAAGATGAAAATTAAGTGTTTTGTAATAGTTTTGATGGGCATCATGTCAAGTGCCTATTCCCAAACCAATTTAAATGAGTATAAATATGTCATTGTTCCAAAAAAATACGATTTTTTAAAAGAAGAAAATCAGTATAGATTAAATGAATTAACTAAATTTTTATTTGAAAAAAATGGATTTTTAACATTGATGGAAGGCGACAATTACCCATTGGATTTATCTAAAGACAGATGCTTGGCTTTAAAATCTAATCTTATCAACGATTCCGGACTGTTTAAAACCAAAGTAAAGATAGTTCTTAAAGCTTGTAATGATAAAATAGTGTATGAAAGTCTATTAGGAGAATCCAGAGAAAAAGAATATGAAAAAGCTTATAATTTTGCTTTGCGAGATGCGTTTAAATCTTTTGAAACAATAAATTATAGCTATCAACCCAATGAAAATAAGGTTGTGTTAGAAGAGCCAATTGCAGAAACCAAAAAGGATGAAACTGCTCAAGAGATTCAAAAACTTAAAGAAGAAATAGAATCCTTAAAACAACAACAAACAGCTACTGTGGTTCCTGAAGAAACGGTCAAAACAGATGCGTTAACCTCTAAAATTATCCAAGAAACAACACAAGAATCTGCTAAAGAAATAAGCCATGGCTCGTCAGTTCCAGAGGTTTTATATGCACAAGCCATAGATAATGGCTTTCAACTGGTAGATAGCACGCCCAAAGTGGTATATAAAATTAAGAAAACAGGTTTAGAAAACGTGTTTTTAGTAGATGGTTTGAATACTACCTTATACAAAAAAGGAGACCAATGGATTCTTGACCATTATGAGAATGGCGTTTTAAAACAAAAAAACCTCACCATTAAATTTTAGTTTATTGCCAACGTTCAAAGTTAAAAAGTTTAGTTTTGCTAACAGCTAACAGCTAACAGCTAACAGCTAACAGCTAACAGCTAACAGCTAACAGCTAACAGCTAACAGCTAACAGCTAACAGCTAACAGCTAACAGCTAACAGCTAACAGCTAACAGCTAATAGCTAACAGCTAACAGCTAATACCCATACTTATCCTTCCAGCGTTGTTTTAAAAACTCACGGCAGGCATTTTCTCTGGCATTGTTTCCAGGGTCATAAAGCTTGGTGTTTTTTATAGGGTCGGGCATAAATTCCTGATTGGCAAAATGGTTTTCGTAGTTGTGGGCATACTTATAGTTATCGCCATAACCAAGCTCTTTCATAAGTTTTGTAGGAGCATTTCGGATTTCTAAGGGTATAGATAAATCTCCTGTTTCTTTAACCAATTGCTGGGCTTTACCAATGGCTATATAAGCGGCATTACTTTTAGGTGAACACGCTAAATAGGTGGCACATTGGCTTAAAATAATTCTTGATTCAGGATATCCAATGGTTGCTACGGCTTGATAAGTATTGTTGGCAATAACTAAGGCCGTTGGGTTGGCATTGCCAATATCTTCGCTGGCCAAAATAAGCAATCGCCTGGCTATAAATTTAACATCTTCGCCACCTTCTATCATTCTTGCCAACCAATATACGGCCGCATTGGGGTCGCTGCCTCTAATCGATTTTATAAACGCCGAAATAATATCATAATGCTGTTCGCCTGTTTTGTCGTATCTAACGGTACTATTTTGTACTTTTTTCAATACCGATTCGTCTGTAATGGTAATATCTTCTTGGTCTTCAGAATTGATAATAAGTTCAAAAATATTTAAAAGTTTTCTGGCATCGCCACCAGACAGTCTTAGTAAAGCACCGGTTTCTTTAAGGGTTATGTTCTTTTTAGACAAATAAACATCTTGAGTCATGGCACGACTTAAAAGGGTTTCTAAATCTTCTTTATTAAAAGCATTAAGGATGTAAACCTGACAACGCGAAAGTAAAGCAGGAATTACTTCAAAGCTTGGGTTTTCTGTGGTGGCACCCATAAGTGTAATCCATCCTTTTTCAACCGCTTGTAATAATGAATCTTGTTGCGACTTGCTAAATCGATGAATTTCATCAATAAATAAAATAGGATTTTTAGTGGTAAACAAACCGCCACTTTGTTTGGCTTTATCAATCACATCACGAATGTCCTTTACGCCAGAATTAATGGCACTTAAGGTATAAAATGGCCTGCCAGAGGTGGTTGCAATAATGTAGGCAAGGGTTGTTTTTCCAGTTCCCGGAGGTCCCCAAAAAATCATCGATGGAATAAGACCTTGTTTTATTTGTTTGGTTAATGACCCATGCTCGCCAACTAAGTGCGCCTGACTCACATAATCATCAAGAGTTTTCGGACGTAATCGTTCTGCAAGTGGTTCATTCATAACGGTAAAATTAAAGTAATTTTTTCACTTTTAACAGCCTTCTGAATATCAGAATTGTTTTTTTTGGGCGTGCCCCTAAAAAGGGTCGTGTTTTCCGCTATATCTTTTATTCGTACCTCATAAAAGGATGCCGCTACAACCACTCACGCGGGTATATCTGCCAATTTAGCATTCATACCTTAGTTGGACTACAATTTGTTATCTTAGTAGCTATGAAAAACCAAGAACACTTTAATTTCACTATAGGAGTCGTAGCCTATCCATTATGCTTCGTGCTTTTTATTTGGTTTGTTTTTTGGTTCGAGGTTCGTTTTGGGTTTAATTTTTCAAAATATGGTATTTATCCACAAGAAATAAAAGGATTAAAAGGCATTGTGTTAAGTCCCATTATACATGGAGACCTTCAGCATCTTTACCATAACAGCATTCCATTATTGGTGCTGTCTATGGCCTTGTTTTACTTTTATAGACCTATTGCTTGGAAAGTGATGGTTCTGGGAATTTTAATATCCGGTTTTTTAACATGGTGCATTGGCAGGCCTTCTTACCATATTGGTGCCAGCGGATTGATTTATGTTTTGGTTAGTTTTATTTTTTTTAAAGGTGTTTTTGCAAAATATTATCGCTTAATAGCGTTGTCTCTATTGGTTGTTTTCCTTTATGGAAGCATGATTTGGTATGTTTTTCCAATGGATGTAAACATCTCTTGGGAAGGTCATTTATCTGGGTTTATCACAGGGTTTTTGTTTGCTTTGTTTTTCAAAAGAAACATACCAAAACCAAAAAAATATGTTTGGGAAGAAGACCATTTTAATGCTGAGAATGATCCTTTTTTAAAGCAATTTGATGAACATGGTAATTTTATTGAAAACCTAAATCCAGAAGAGGAGGAAAATCAAACAAATATAAATTACACTTTTAAGAGAAATAAAGAATAGTGTTGTGCCTAAATATGTCTAATAATCTAATAAGTCTAGCAATCTAATCAAGTCTTTGTCTAACTACTTCATATAAAAAAGCGCCACAAGCTACTGAGACATTCAAGGATTCTATGGTACCAAGCAAAGGTAATTTTGCCTTTTCGTCAACTATTTTTAAAACAGAAAGGTTTATGCCTCTATCTTCAGAACCCATAATAATGGCACAAGGCTCTTTAAAAGAAACATCAAACAAAGTGTTTTGGGTTTTTTCGGTAGCTGCAATCACTTTAATGCCAGAAGCTTGCATATAAAAAACCGCATCTTTAATGTGGTCAACTTTACAGATAGGAATTTTAAAAACGGCACCAGCACTTGTTTTAATGGTATCGCCATTAACAGGCGCGCCACCTTTTTTTTGAATAATAATGCCATGTACTCCGGTACATTCGGCAGTTCTGATGATAGCACCAAAATTTCTTACATCACTTAATTGATCGAGTAGAAGAAATAAAGGTGTTTTACCAGATTCCATAATACTCATCACTAAAGTTTCTAAATCGTAAAATTCAATGGGTGATATTTGAGCAACCGCCCCTTGGTGATTACTTTTGGTTAGCCGGTTTAGTTTTTCAACAGGAACATAGGCAGAATTCACATCTTTTTTTCTTAGTAAACTTTCCAGTTCTGTAAAAAGTTCTCCTTTTAACCCTTTTTGAAGAAATACTTTATCAATATTCTCTCCCGATTTTATCGCTTCAATTATGGCTCTAATGCCAAAAATTTGTGTTTGGTTTTGCATGGGGTAAAGGTAAATATTTTATGCACTAAAGAAAGAGGCCTATTAAAAATAAATTCTAATAGACCTCTTAATGGTTTTAAGATTTTTGTTAAATATTAATCTCTAATTAATTTCATTTTAAACTCTCTGGTTGCACCAGGTCCTCTATCATAACCAACAGTTACTTCAACAATATGATGGCCATCTGGACTTAGAGTTCTTTTGTTAGTTGTATTATCGCAAGTAACCATTTCAAATAGACCACCAGCACATGTCATCATAGGAGAACCGTTTAATAAAGTGGTTTCCCCATCTAGATCTTTTCCTGTAGTAGTAATAAATCCAGTAGCTTCATCTACAGTAAAATAGAAATCCCCACCGTTAGGAAAAGGGCCAAAACCAAATTGTAGATATAACCCTGGAGCTATGGCTGCAATTGTAAAATGAGACCCATCAAAATCTCCAATGAAACGACCTGAATTCCAATATTCATTAACTTCTGCTGTGTATTCGCCAGCTAAAGTGTTTGCGTCAAGTGCTTTAAGGGTTATGTTTATCGTGTTTAATTCAGCTATGGATTCAGAAGATTCAACTATCTCCAAAACTATATCTTTGAAATCAAAAGGCACTAAACCACCAGTTAAGATAGTAAGAGATCCTGTTACAGAAGTAGATCCTGCTGGAATAGTAAAAGTTTTAACAGGTAATTCAAATTCTACGCCTTCTATAGCTTCAGATTCACTGCTTGTAGCAATGGTAATAGTTACATCTTTATCTAAAGGAACATTTTTACCACCAGCATAAGTAATATCAAATTCGAAAGGTACAGGTGTATTAGCTACATCTTTAATAATATTAACTTCAGTAACTGGGTTAGAAAATGTAGTCAATACAGGTCCTTTTCCAAAATCGGTTTCTGTTGGATCCAATAATTGGTCGCAAGAATTTAAGCATACCATTAATACACTTAAAGTCAAAATTTTTAAAAATTTATTTTTTTTCATTTTTCAATTTTTTTATTTCCAGAATGGATTGTTAGTAAATACATCGTTAACAGATTGTGGTGGAACGTTGTTAGCATTTCTTGACAATTCTGAAGAAGGATATAGTAATCTCACTGGTCTATCTCCATTAGATTCAGCAGGTATTGGTAAACCTGAAGGAAATCCTGTTCTTGTTAGGTCAATCCATGACTCAATTGACGAAGTGCCATTTAGTGCAATCCACTTTTGTGTCATAATAGCAGCAATTTTATTTGGAGATAAGTCCCATGAAATATTTACAATGTTTTGAGAATAATAAGTTTGAGCTTCAGTTTCAGGATCAGTAACACCAAGTTGAATGAAAGATTCTTCAATGGCTTTCTCATACAATACCTTAGCCGCAGCATCTCCACCAGATAAATATCCTCTAACGGTAGCTTCTGCCTGTATGAATAAAGATTCGGCTAAAGACATAATAATTTGGTCTTGATCGAAGCTAACTAATAAACCAGGGCCAACTTTAGAAAGATCGTTTGAAGTGAAACCAACACCTGGAAGTACTGTTGATTGAACTGCACCTTTAAAAAGGCTACCAGTAGCTGAAGGCTTATAAAGTCTGCTTAATCTTGGATCACTATTATCTGTTAAAAAGGCGATGGTATGCTCAGAGGCTACGGTAAAGTCGCCTCTATTTTGCTGAACACCACTTGGTAGAACAAAGTAATCCCAGAAAGGACTTTGTTTGTTTGTATCCTTAGAATACCCTGGATTTGCAGCAGCGGCAATGCTTAAAAAACCTCCACCATTAGAATTTATTGAAGCAATTTGATCATTAATGTATGAGGTTTGACCAGTATTACTTAATCGAACAAGCATTCTTAATTTAATATTGTTTGCAAACTCAATCCAATGATCCATATCTCCATTAAAAATAATGTCTTGATCTCCAGGATTTTCAGCCGTGTCGGGAGCATTTTGAATTAATTCTACAGCAACGGCTAATTCATCAATAACAGCTTTATAGACCGTCTCAGCATCATCATATTTTGGTGTTGTATTATCACCTCTTAAGTTGGCTTCACTATAAGGAACATCGCCATAAATATCTACTAGTAATTGATATTGAAAGCCTTTAATTATCTTTGATATAGCTTTATAATAAGAGTAATCTATGGCGCCAGTAGGGTCTTCAAAATTTTCTATATAGGTTAAATCTTTAAAAATTTCTAAATAAGAAGTTTCAAAAATATTAGCAAAATCATCAGCAGAGAAATCATATCTCGAAAAAATTGAATTTGCAGACCAGTTGGAAGGTGTTGCCCAATTTACAGCTAAAAAATTTCCTAAATAGGTCATAGTTCTAGCATTTAAAGCCGCAAAACTTTGTTGAGGTACTGGTAAGGTCAGACTAGGTGTTGAAATGGCCGGATCATTAGGGTTTTCATTAACATCTAGAAAATCGTTACAGCTTACACTTACAAGAGCAAGTGCAAAAAGGAACAAAATTACTTTTTTCATTTTTATTGTTTTCATATTTTTTTTTTTAGAATGTTATATTAATGGTCATTCCGTATTGTCTTGTTGGAGCTGTTTGAGATTGTGTACCCACCCCAACAGCGTTTCCTGTTGTAAAGTTAAATTCGGGATCTGTGGTTACATTTTCTTTTGGACGTCTTGTAATTAAATTTCTTCCAAAAAGTCCGATAGATAAATCGTCAACACCAATTTGGTCAAGTATAGTTTTATCGAAATTATAAGACAATAATACTTCTCTTAACTTTAAAGTAGTCGCATCGGTCACATAATTTTCTTTTACATCATTGTATTTATCCCAAAAAGCATTGCCTCCACCAGATGTTAATCTGTTTGTGTTCTCTATGAAACCTCCAGACCCATCAGAATATGAAGAGTTAGGAAACACAAAGGGTTGTCTTCCAGAAGTTGCACTGTGTTTAGATAACCCAGTAAATTCTATAGCATCTACAATATTATTGTAAAAAACATGCCCTGTTCTATAATCGGCAACCGCATATAAACTCCAGTTTTTGTAGCGTATATTAGTGTTTAAACCCACAATATAGTCTGGAGTAGTTTTCCCTTGTATTTGATTTTGAGTGTCTTGAATTGGATCTCCATCAGCACCAACAACTACTCGACCTTGAGGGTCTCTTAAATAAGCAGTCGTTCTAATTTGTGGATAAGGTTCTCCAACTTTAGCAATAATCTGGGCAGATGTAAAACCTCCTATGTTTAGTTCATCAACGCCTTCGGCAATAGAAATAACTTCAGATTTTTGAAGTGTATAATTTAAGCCCACATCCCATTTAAAATCATTAGATTTTAAAATAGTACCATTAAGATCTAGCTCTATACCTTGGTTTTCAATTTCACCAATATTAATTAAGGCACTAGAGGCACCAGAAGCTAGTGAAATGTTAACAGGAACAATTTGATCGGTTGAGTTACTAATATAACCTGTTATGTTAGTTGTTAATCTATTTTTAAAAAAACCTAACTCTAAACCAGCCTCAATAGACGTGGTAAACTCAGGACTCAAATTTGGAGAGGGTACTCTGTTTGATTGTGATAAGCCAACCGTACTACCAAAAGGAAATCCATTAGAGTCTGCAGTAAAAGTTCCTTGAGTCGCATATAAACCAGGGTCATTTCCTGTTTTAGTTACATTCACACTGGCTTTTAAATAACTAAGACCATTGTTTGAGACTAAACTTGGTATAGCTTCAGAAGCGACGAAAGATAAACCACCACCATAATAAGTAAATGAATTATTATCTTTTGGTAGTGTTGATGACCAATCATTTCTTACAGTACCACTCAAGAAAATATAATCTTTATATCCTATGGTCAAATCACCATAAACACCAATTTTTCGTCTGTTAGTTGTAGTTTCATCGCCTACTAATTCACCTGTTCTTGTAGACACATTGTAAAAATCTGGGATAATTAAGTCTGTTCCTGATACATTTATTTGTTTAGAATCTTCAATTCTTAAATTGTGACCAGTAGTAAATTTGATATTGATATCTTCGTTTAAATCTTTGTCAAATTTTAATAAAAAGTCAGAGTTAGTTCTCGTAAAATTTGCTAGTCCATCTGCAGTTCTAGCACCATAAGGATCTATTTCAGAATAGGTGTTTTGTAAATGGAAAGCATAGGTAAAAGCTCCAAATTCTCTCTTTCTACTAGTTGTTGTCGATGTATAACCAACATTAATAGAGGCTGTTAACCAGTCTGTGATTTTATAATCTGCAAACGCAAGAACATTAAATTCATTAAAATCAGACTTCTCTCTTTGAGTATCAACTATAAAATAAGGGTTTTCATAAAATCTAAAATATGAAACTTCATTTCTGGTAAAAGTTCCAGTACGCCAGTTTTTTAACTCTTGAATTGGTAAGTGCAATGGGGTGTTAATAATATTCCAATATAGAGGTCTATCTTGACGACCACCTTCACCTACAACATTAGTATGTGCCCTAAAGAATGATAAGTTCCCTCCAACACTTAAGTTGTTATAAGATTTACTTCCTTTTAAACGGAAGTTAGTTCTGTTATACGTGTCATTAGGCACTACCCCAGTTGTATTTGTTTGGTCGATAGACATTAATAGACTGTTTTCTTCATCACCCCCTTTTACGGTTACACCATGTCTAATGGTATTACCGGTTTCAAAGAAATTTTTATGATTGTCTTTAATAGGCGAAAATGGAACTTGCCAAACAGAACCATCATCTAGCGTTTCGCTAGCATCAACTAGTCTTCCGTCAAAGCGCGGTCCCCAAGCAACATTTTCTAAAGGGAATAGAGTTCCATCAGGAAACCCTCCAACCCCAAATTCGTTTTGGAATTCAGGTAAGTATGCAACATCTTCTGCTTGAAATGAACCATTGTAGGTTACGCTCAATTTACCTTTGCCACTTTTAGTGGTTATTAATACAACACCATTTGCTGCTTCAGAGCCATAAAGTGCCGCGGCGTTAGCACCTTTTAAAACACTAACATTGTCTATGTCATTAGGGTTAATTCTGTCTAAGACTCCTCGAGAAGAAGGAAATCCATCTACAACAATCAATGCTTCGTTATTTCCGAGTAATGATCTATTACCTCTTAACACAACCCTTGTGTTAGGATTAACACCATTGTTTACAGTGTTAATTTGTAAACCAGCAACCTTACCAACCATGGCAGTTGCAACATTTACAGCTTTTGTTTTGGTTATTTCATCATTCTTTAAAGTTGAAACAGCATAGGACAACTCCTTAGAATTTCTTTTAATACCCAAAGCAGTAGTAACAACAATTTCTTCTAAAGACTCTGTATCTTCAACCATTGTTATGTTAACAGTATTCGAAGCTCCTACTGTAACTTCCTGTGTTTTCAAACCTAGGTAAGAAAAAGAAAGTAGATCTCCAGTTTGAGATTTGATAGAGTATTTTCCATCAAAATCGGTTTGAGTTCCATTTGTAGTTCCTTTTAAAATAATGTTAACCCCAGGTAAAGGTAAACCAGATTGATCTGATACAGTACCTGAAATTGTTTTTTGTTGAGCAAACGTTATTTGCACAACAAACGCTAGGAATAGCGTTAGAATTCCACTAAACTTTGTTTTCATTTTATGATTTAATTTGAATTAGTCACCTCAAAAATCTTAATAAAAAGTTAATAAAACAATAAATTAGGGTTAAAGTTTTTTATTTGAAGTAAAATATTTAAAAAATAGTATTTTTTCTTACCTAAGAACTCTTTTTTTTAGGAAAAACGCAATGGTATTGGAAAAAAGTTTGACATATGTATAATTTTAAAACAATTATTTAGATTAACATTATTTAAAATGCATAACGGTATGAAAAATTAATTTAATAGTACCACGCCTTTAATTATAAATTTTCTTATTTTTGAATTTAAAAACTTTTTATGAAAAAAAACACATTTTTATTATGCATTGTTATATTATTTATCACAACAATTTCGTTTTCACAAATCGGAATGTATGAAATACCATTAAACCAACAAATTGATAAATCTAATCTTATTGTAGAAGGGAAAGTGATTTCAAAAAAATCATTTTGGGATGAAGGTTATAAAAAAATATACACCTTAAACATGGTTGAAGTACATAAGGTTTTCAAAGGAAAAACGAATCCTGTTATTCAAGTGATAACATTAGGAGGTAAAGTTGGAGACATAGGTCTTACAGTCTCTCACCATTTAGAATTGTCTGAAAATGAAATAGGTGTTTTTTTACTTAACAGTTCTAATCAAATATTGTTAGATGACTCGAGTGATAAATCTAAATATAAAATGTATAGTGGTAAACAAGGTTTTTATAAATATGATTTAATTTTTAATAAAGCAAGTAATGTTTTTAAGGTTTATAATGATATTGAAAATAATTTTTATAGACATATAGAAACAGTTACTAAGAAAAATTATACTGAAATTAGTAAAAGGGTTTTGACTGATAAAAACAGAACCAATAAAAGTTCGCTACTTCCTTTTGTTCTTGGTTTTTCTCCTTCTACAATAACTGCCGGAACAGCTTCGGTATTAACCATAAATGGACTTAGCTTTGGATCCACTAAAGGTAAAGTTCAATTTAATAATGCAGATGATGGTGGAGCTACATTTATTGATGCACTAGATTCTGATATTACAAGTTGGACAAATACGTCTATTACAGTTAAAGTACCTGATAATGCTGGCACTGGTCAAATTAAAGTTATTGCGTCTGATAATAGTTTTGGTTCATCTGGTGCCGTTTTAAACATCCCTTATGCCGTTTTAAATAGAAATGGAATTATGCAACAGCATTATAATACTAATACAAGCGGTGGGTACACTTGGAAAATGTCGGCAGAGTTCGATAGTTTTAATGGAGGTATTGCTAAAGAATCTTTTTTACGTGCATTAAACAGTTGGGTTTGTTCAACGGGGGTTAATTGGGTGCTTTCTTCTCCTTCTATTGTTGCAAATAATTTTGCTAGAGATGGCATTAATGTTATTACTTTTGATCCTACTACAGATGAATTAGATGTTGGCGTATTAGGGGCAACTCTTAATTGGACAACTTCATGTGGAACAGCAGTAATAATAGATGAAATTGACATGGTATTTGATGGTGAACAAAATTGGGAGTATGGCCCTGCTAATGCTGTTGTCGGAAAATTTGATTTTGAAACTGTCGCAGTACATGAGTTGGGCCATGCGCATGCCTTAGGGCATGTTATAGTTCCTGGAGCTATTATGCATTTTGCTATTTCAAGTGGAACTACAAATAGAGTTTTAGGCATTAATGACGAAAACGGAGGCGATTTTATTCATAATATTAGTATTAATACTCCTCAGTGTTCAACTGCACCTATGACAAGTATTTCTTGCCCTTCATTAGGTACAAATGAAGAAACTTTAAATGATGCAGTTAGTTTATTTCCTAATCCAACAAAAGGAATTTTTCATATAAAAAGAAATAGTTTTGTTAACTTGGATAAAGCATTTATATACGATATAAGTGGCAGGTTAATTTCTAAACACGACTTATCTAACAGTTCAAATTCTAATACTATTAACTTATTGGGCATGTCAAAAGGAATTTATTTTATTAATATTTTTTCAAATAATATTGTTACTACAAGAAAAATAGTCTTAGAATAATTTTAGTTTTTTTATATCAACATAGTAATTTAACTTTTAAAAACAGAATTCATGAAAATCTCTTTAAATATTTTAACCGTAATATTTATGGTTGTTTCTAGTTATTCACAAAGTATAGAGTTACCCCAAGAAATTAGAACAAAAATTATAGAAAAAAATTCCATTCCAGAGGGCGTAAAAGGTTCCCCTTTTTTTAATGATGAGTTTTTAATTGGAACAGTTTATGCTAATAATATTAAACCATTTAAAGCATATTTAAGATATGATGCTTTTAATGATGAAATACAAATGAAGGAAAATAAGAAAATTATTGCTTTATTAAAGTCGGATTCTATTAAAGTAGAAATAGAGAATAAATTCTTTGAAATTCATGACTACCAAGATAATGATGTTTTTAAAAAAGGATTTTTTATTAGCCTAACTGAAGGTGGAATAGTTCGATTATTATCTAAGCACAGTAAAGTATTTATTGAAGGATCCAGAGCTTCAAACTCTTATGGAGCGGATAGACCATCAGCATTTAAAGATGAGACAGATTACTATTTAAATATAAATGGAACGTTAACTAAAATAGAGCTTAAGAAGAAAGATATTTTACTGAAACTTGGTAATAAAAAGAAAGAGTTAGAAAACTATATTTCTCTAAATAAATTGAAATTAAAAAAGGAATACGATTTTATTCAACTTGTAAATTTTTATAATAGTCTGTAGGTTTTATTTTTTTACCAATTTATGTGTTAATGGCTTTCCTTTATTATTATAAATTTTAATAATATACAATCCAGAATTAAGTTTACTTAAGTTAATGGTATTTGTATTTGAAAATGAAAATAGTTTTGTTCCAAAAATGTTGTAAAGTTCTACACGTTCTATTTTTACTGTGCTTTCAATAATTAAATTATCTCTTACTGGATTAGGATAAATAGTTGTGTTATTGAATGAAAAATCAGATAAGCTTAGAATATTGCAAAAAGTTAAATCTGGATTTATTTCAATAGGATTTTTAGGAGTTAAATCTCTTCCATTAAATGCAACATAATCAAGAGGATATTTTATTGCTCTAAACATTGCGTTTGCAATAGATGCAGGATTATCACCTTGAGTTGCAATTGCACCTGTGTTATTATTTACTGGACTTATATATTGCCATACTAAATTTTCATTTGTATCAATTTCAAAAATCTCCCCATTGATACCTTCACAAATTAAAGTGTTTCCATTAGGTAGTCTTTGTGCACTACTAAGAATATTCGAGAAAAAATTTGTTGGGGTTATAAGGTCATTATATATATAATCTATGGTTTCAGGTCCAAAAGCTATATTAGTTGTATTTGTGTAAAAACCAGGACTATCAGTTGGAGGTTCTAGAACAAATACTTCAGAAAATAAAGGATCCCTTCCGAGGCCATTATTAAAGAGCATAATTTTGCCAGCATCATTCAAATCAGTCGCGATTGGATGTACATAATGTTGCCCAAAAAGTTTTTGGTCACTTTTCGTACCTAGTTTATAAGCTTGTGGATTGCCCCATCTATATAAAAAATCGCCTCCATTGCCATAAGTACCTCCAGTATTTGTTGCAGCTTCAATAGTTGATGTGCTATGATCAATAATGTAAAACTCGCTTAATAATCTTGCACTTAAAATAATCTGATCAAGCACAGCATTATACTGCATTGAATTGGCATGAATCCAATTTGCACCTCCATTACCACCATTCAAAAAATTGATATCTAATTTTCCTTTACTTAATGAAACATTGCCAAAATTATCTTTGGTATTGTCAAAGTCTTGCACTAAATGATCTTTTAGATTCCATTCCCAAACTATGGTTCCGCCAGTTAAACCGGATGGTTGCACTTCTATTATTTGTTCATTATATACAAAAGCTTCAGGCAGTAAACTTGGATTTCTTCCTGCTTGAATGGCTTCGGTATTAGATATTTTTGTAACCGCTAAGATTAATACATTTCCATTAGGCATTGGAAAGACATCGTGGTGTTGTCTATGATTTGTTGTATCGTATAAATATTGCCAAACTAAATCACCATCCCAATCGAACATTTCTATAATGCCGCCTTGGCCTCCTATAAGAAAATCAGTGCTAGATGTACGCCCTGCGCGCAAAATGTTTCCATTTTCCAATAAGTACACCGCATTACCAGGGGGATAGCTACTAGACCATTGGTTGATAACTTCCCCACAATTATTAATTAAATAAGTTTCTGTGAATTGAGTAAACAACGTAAAACCCTCAGAGGCATTATTTTCTAAAGAGATGACTCCTATAGTGTTTTGAGCTTTTAGTAAATTTAATGCAATAAAAAATATGAATAATGTTTTATATTTCATGATAAAAAATTCAATTAAATGAATAAAGCTTAATTTCATTGAACAAAGATAAAAGTCTCATTATTTAATTTAGTATAATATAAAGAATATTTTTAGAATGAAATATACGTGACTATTTTGGTAATAACAAAATTATTAAATATTAATGGAAATATTTTCTAGTTTATTTTTTAATGATTTTCAAAGTTTTTGATTGATTTTCTATCATGAAATTTAAGAAGTAAACTCCAGATTCAAAAGCTGAGAATTTGATGGATTCGTCAAAAATAAAATCAGTATTAGAATAAACTAATTGTTGTAAGATATTATAAATTCTTATATTATTTACTGGTATTTTAGACCGTATAAATAAATTATCAATAACTGGATTTGGTGATGCTGAAACTATTATATTCTCTGATTTTGGTATGGATAAAAGAGCAGTACCTTCTACAATGTGAATTTTTTGATTTGAAGTAACATCATTAAAAACATCTTCTTTACCACTTAACCATTTCACTTTAACATAATCTATTAGCGTACTTGTACCCAACCCAAAAAATTCAGTCGATGAATTTTGAGATAGGTAACCTTCACCACAATGAGTATATCTAAATTGTTTTTTACCATTAATTGATATTTCAATAAGTGATCCAATACCATCTTTATTACTTACAGTCCCTTCTAAATCTACTTTTAACCAATGGTTGTTTTCGGTATTTTTGTTCTGCCAAACCACTACATTTTGATTATTCGTATTTGTTACAACAAAATCTGGTAATCCATCATTGTTTATGTCTCCAATGGCATTGGAATGACTATAACCTTGGTCATTAGCAAAACCAGCATCAGAGGGTATTACAAATGTACCATCATTTAGGTTTTCGTAAAACGATGAAGAAGCAAAATTTGGATCGTTAAAATACGAACCGCTAACATACAAATCTAAATCTTTATCATTATCAGCATCTAGAAATACCGATCCCCAACCCACACTATTGAATTTAGTCCCAGAAGACAGAGCTACGTCTGTAAAAGTTTCATCCCCATTATTCCTGAATAAAATGCTTTTAAGTAAGTCTGTAACATAAATATCAAACCAGCCATCATTGTTAAAATCACCAATAGTAACGGTCATTGCATTTATTTTTAAATTTGTTCCAGTTAGGGAGCCAACTTCTGTAAAAGTGTTGTCCCCATTATTTTTATAAAGCTGATTTGGGGAGATTGCTTTATCGTTGGAAATATAGATATCTTGTAAACCGTCATTGTTAAAGTCAAAGAAAGCTGAACAAAACGATAAATGTTCTAGTCTATCAATACCTGCACTAAGAGAAACATCGGTAAATGTATTATTGCCGTTATTTTTAAATAAATAATTGGGTGTTTGAGTAAGTAAATTAATATCTCTATTTGCTATAAAAACATCTAAAAAACCATCATTATTATAATCTCCCCAAGATGCACCATATGTGAAAAGATTATCAGTTGGTAATCCTGCAGAAGTAGTTATTTCTTTAAAATTGAGGGTTCCAGTATTTTCGAATAATATATTTCTGTTGGTATTACTTGTTATAAAGAGGTCTTTATCTCCATCGTTATCAATATCTACCCAATTAACTTGTCTGGTTTCGTAATTTACACTTGTAATATTTAAAGACACAGAAGAAAAAATACCATTTTTATTTTTAAAAAATTTAATATTTTTTCCATCTTCTGATGCAAAAGTTAAATCATCCCAACCGTCATTATCAAAATCATAAAAAGATACACCATTGCCCATATTTGTTGATCCAGTGCTGTAATCAATACCTAAGTCAGTAGCCATACTCTCAAATTTAATCTGTGTGTAAGTTGAAGGGGAGAAAGTAATCATTATTGTCAAAAAAAAGTATTGACAAAACATATTGCGTCCTTTTAACATAAATAGAGTTTATTAATGTTTATATTAGGTAAATTAAAGTTTTAAAAAAACCCACTTCAAACTAAGAAATGGGTTTTTGTATTATTTGTTTAAGGTAAAAAAATAGTCCTAAACAACAAAGTTTATAATTTAGTATTATATTATGGATTTACAACAAAATCTGTAGATTGACTAGCTCCAAAGGCACCTCCACCCGTAACATGGGTAAGAATAGAACAAGTTAGGGTGTATGATCCTGTATTTGTTCCATCAAACATTCCATCAGAATATACATCAAAAAATGTGAGTGTATATGCACCATCAGGTAAAGTAAATGTAAATTCATAATCTGCAACACCATTACTCCATCCACCAGGGAAACTTTCAACTACTGTTCCAGATGCATCTGTAATTTCCCAGCTTGTTTCTTCTGCCCAAAAATCTGTTGTTACTGAGAGCTTCATGTCATTACAAATAACTTTCTTGTTATAATTAATGGTTGCTTTATTAAATGTAGTTCCATCAGTAGGAGCATCTATATTAAGAATTAAGGTATATAATACTCCATCTTCTAATAATGCACTATCAAATGTAACATCTACAGATCCATTAAAAGATCCAGCGGGTATTGTGACATTTCCTAAGGTAAATGAACCAGTAAGTGCTGTAGAAGCAGCGTCTGTAGATACAGTAAACGATCTGTCAGAATCAGATTTTGTTGTAACATTTACGGGTATGGTTATAGACGAACCATCAGGCTGAACCGTAACACTTAAAACTGAAGTTGTTGCAAATGAAAGTGCTACTTGCCCATTTTCTGAATCAAAAACAACTAATTCATCATCTTTATCACAGGCTGTGAAGAAAGAAAGTGTCAAAATTAAAAATAGTAATTTAATATATTTTTTCATAATTTATTTTTTTTAAATTAATAACCTGGGTTTTGTTGTACATTAGGATTTGCATCCAGCTCAACTAAAGGAACTGGCATAGTAAATCTATGGTCAGTAATTGGTAAAGTACAAGCTCCATTTACGGCGCAATCTATAGCGTCTCTATCAATGGTTTTATTAGCTCTTGCACCAAGTCTTTTAAGATCTTTATATCTATGGCCTTCAAAACAGAATTCTATTCTTTCTTCCTCAAGAATATCGGCAAAGGCTTCAGTTTTATTATTATAAACTGGTAATGGTTGCGCAGAGCCAAAGCGAGCATCTCTTAATTGTTTTACTAAAGTAGCCGCACCAACTAAGTCATTGGCATCTGTTAATGCTTCGGCTTTAATCAGTAACATTTCTGAAGATCTAAATACTTTTAAATCATTTAATAAAGGTTGTCCAGATTTTCCAGGATATTTACTTATTACTAAAATATCTTTTGCTGGATCATCATTTATTACATAATCTGGATCAATTATAGATGTAGCATCTACACTAACTGTATAGCGAATATCTGCAGGATCCATAGTATTAAATAAACTTCTGCCCATTTCAAAATATGGAGAGCCAGATAAAACGCTGGTTGAAAAAGCAAAATTAGCTCCAGCCCAACCACCAGCAAAACCACTACCCGTATTACCTTGTCCATCATAATTGTCGCCGACAGTTCTTGCCAAACTAAATATAACTTCTGTAAAATCAGCATCCTCATACATTGCTTCATATTGAGTACGATCTGCTATTGGGTATTTTAATAATAGAGCAGAAGCATGGGTGTTAGCTGTGGTATAATCACCTCTATAGGCAGCCATTCTTGCTCTAAGTGCTGTATTAAAATCTTTACTAACCAACGTTGGAAAGGCTGTTATTGTAGATAATTGATCTGATTTATCTAAGTCGCTATTAATAGAGGCATATAACTCGCCATTAGTATTACGAGGTAATTGTTGATCTGTAGATGGCACAAAATCTACAAGAATTGTAGCTAAGGCACTATCGTCAGTGTAATCTGTGCTCAAGTATGATAATAATTGAAAATGAGCAAAAGCTCTTAAACTATATGATTGTGCTAATATGTTATTATAATCTTCTAGTTCGTCAGCTTCTGGAGTAATAGATTGTGCAGCTACAATTACTCTATTAACTGAGTTTAGAGCTCTGTAATAATTATTCCAAAGCGCTACGGATGAATCACTTCCTGGGTTTAAAATAAATCCATATGAACCATCTGAAAGTCCTTGACCACCATTATCAAAACCGATAGAAATCTCGTCGGTAAACACTGCGTTAAATTGAATCTCTGTCGAGGTATCAAAATTATCGTAGGCTCCAAATAGCCCAAGCTGTAAATCTGAGACAGATTTAAATGCTTGTTCAGCACCTAATCGACCTGGTTGTTCAACATCAATTGCGTCATTACATCCTACAATTAATAGGGTAAGCACAATAAATTGAAATAGTTTATTTATATTATTCATTGTTTTTCTTTTTTAAGATTAAAATTAAAATGCAACTTCTACGCCTAAAGCAAATGTTCTTGGCGTTGGGAAAATTCTACTGCCATTATTTTCTGCTTCCACATCATATCCTCTCCATTTTGAGATTGTAAATAAGTTTTCACCATTAGTATAAATCTTAATAGATGAAAAACCAGTTCCTTTTAAATATTTTGCAGGAAACGTATATCCTAATTGAGCAAAACGTAATCTTAAATAATCAGCATTTGTAAGATATCTATCAGAAGCGTTCCCAAGAGCAAAGTTTGTAGCAGTTAAAGAGGGGATATCTGTTATTCTATTAGTAGGTGTCCATGCTCTTAGTAAATCTCTAGAATGTCTAAATTGACCTACGCTTGTAACATCTTGAAGATCGTTTAAATCATTATCAAAACGGTCTACACCGATAGCATAGTTAAACTGTGTAGATACAAAAAAACCTCTGTAATCTAAATTAAAGCCAAAACTACCTTGATAATCTGGAAAAATATTTTTATTTAATCCAACTCTATCAGTATCTACATTAGGATTTTCTGTAACATCACCATCAGCAGTTAAAAACAGCAAATTTCCATTTGCTGGATTAACACCAGCATATCTATAAACAAAATATTCTTGTAATTTTCTACCTTCCGAATTTCGATTAAGTGTAACAGGATCAATAACAAACCCTTCTGCTGTTGGAATGTCTAGTATAGTTGTTTTATTATAACCACCTATAAAATCTAGACTAATATTAACGCCTTTTTCGCCACCTCTTAATAAATCGTAATGCAAAGTTACTTCTACACCTTCATTTCGAAGACTACCAATATTAGCATCTAATGTATTTTGACTTGTAATTGCTGATACTGGCGTATTTTGGAATAGATCCTTGGTTTTTCTTGTATAGACATCAAAAGACCCTCTTAGTCTTCTTGTAAAAACCTCAAAATCAAGACCTATGTTTCCAGATTCAACAGTTTCCCATTTTAGAGTTGAGTTACCAATTTGAGCAAGACCAAGTGAATTTTGTCCAGCATAACCTGTTCCTGAAGAAAATAAATCTCGACCTAAATCTGGGGAAGCAAATGTTGTAGAGCCATTAATGTTTTGGTTTCCAGCAGTACCATATGATGCCCTAAGTTTTAACACTTGAAAAATAGAATCGTCCATAAAAGATTCTTTATCTATATTCCAACGACCTGAAACAGAATAAAAATTACCCCATCTATTACTTTCTGAAAACCTAAACGACGCATCACGCCTTAAAGTTCCTGTAATACCAAAACGAGAATCATAATCATAATCTACTTGTCCAAAATATGAAAACAAGCCTGCCGTTAGGATATCAGCATTAACAGTATCTACATTTAAATCATTGGCAGCACTATCACTAACAAAACCAGAACCATCTCCATGAGAGAATGTAGCTTGATTTATACCGTTTTCAAAAAAACCAAAGGTATTAAAATGTGCTTTAAAATACTCTGAATATAAAGAAGCATCTATGGTGTGTTTTCCTATCTCTTTGTTATAATTTAAAGAAAGTACTTGATTAAAAGCAAAAGAGCGTGTATATTGTTGTTGTTGAAAACCAGGTGTTGGATTAGCACCTGCAAAAAACAATGAGCTCCAGTTATTAGCATCTTGTGAACGAACTAAGTTTAAATCATTATAATCGCCACTCCATACTCCTTTAAAAGTAAGATTATCAGTAAATTTATAACTTGCATTAAAACTTGCAACCATTTTTACTTCGTCTTCTGTTCTTTGAAATGTTTTTAATCTATCTAATAATATTAATGGAGTATCCGCAAACGTAAAACCGTTATCGATTAAAGCTTGTCCTGTAGTATAGTCTGCAGGAGATTTATAAGGGACAGAGATATAAGCACCAAGGATATAATTTCTGTTAATGGCACCAGAGCCTATATTATTAGGAACTTCATTTTCAGAATAATTAATAGATATGTTTAAGCCATAATTAAATTTATCGTTGTCACTTTTACCATTAACATTACTTCTAAGGTTGAATCGTTTTAACTTACTTTGTGTTACAATTCCTTCTTGTTCTGTAAGTCCTAAAGAAGTAAAAGTGCTTAGATTTTTACTGCCATTAGTAATATTAAGGGTATGACCTGTTGTTTGGGCAGTTCTAAAAAATATATCAGCCCAATTTGTTGTTGAAAACTCATTAATTTCTGCATCGGTTAATGTTGCACCCAAACCTAAACCCAATGTTTTTTCAAGTTGTAATTGTTCTTGAGAATCCATTAAGTTATAGCTATTACTTTGAATTTTAGAAACAGCAGATGTACCTATATAGCTAATTTTTAATTTAGAATCATAATTTCCTGATTTTGTATTTATAATTATAACACCATTAGCCCCTCTGTTACCATAAATAGCAGTAGCACCAGCGTCTTTTAATACTGAAACAGATTCAATTTCATTAGGGTTTAAACTACGAAAGTTATCTTGGTCTACTGGAGCACCATCAATAATAAATAATGGTTCTGTGTCACCATTAATTGAGCTTATACCTCTAATTCGTACTGTCGAATTTGCTCCTGGTTGACCAGATTGGGTGTTAATATTAAGACCTGCAACTTGACCAGATAGCGTTTGAACAAAACTAGCGTTAGGTCTTGCTTCGATGTTTTCAGAACTTATTGTAACAGATGCAATACTAGATTTTGATTTTATGGTACTGCCATAACCAGTTACTACAACTTCATCTAAAACCGCAGCGTCTTCTAAAAGGACAACATTGATAACATTAGAAGCTCCAACTGTAATATTTTGGGTTTTTTGCCCTATGTAGCTATATACAAGAACGTCACCCACATTAGCTTTGATAGAATATTTTCCATCAAAATCTGTTTGAGTACCGTTAGTTGTACCACTAACTAGAATGTTAACCCCAGGTAACGGTAATCCAGAATTATCTGATACTGTCCCCGAAATAGTTTTTTCTTGTGCGAACGTTAGTTGCACTACAAACGCTAGTAATAGCGTTAGAATTCCACTAAACTTTGTTTTCATTTTTAATT
>Ga0210042_1000208_pt1 | contig 56706 bp, 69 predicted proteins | sample CryGeymeta201518_FD_183982 | JGI IMG/M metagenome (GOLD analysis project Ga0210042, IMG submission 183982) | Groundwater microbial communities from Crystal Geyser aquifers in Utah, USA - Crystal Geyser metaG 2015-18 (SPAdes) (version 2) | ecosystem: Environmental > Aquatic > Deep subsurface >... | reverse complement strand
AAAACAGCTGCAAAAGAGCTTGAGCCGATAATAGAAGAGGCGTATTCAAGCATAGAAATGGCGAAAGAAGAAGCAAGGGGAAGGCCTCAGGAAATTACAGTGCCGAAAAAAGTCCTGATAATCCTGCTCAAAGAAATCTTCCAATTAAGCAACAGAAAAATGGCAAACCTTCTCATGTTCTTTACTGTCTTGAGCGGGATAGACACAAGCTACAAGACTGTTGAAAGGGTTTATTCTGATCCTGCTGTAAGGATGACTATTCACAATATGTATGCAATAATGGTCAAAAAGAAGGGGATTACAGACGTTGACTTGTCAGGAGACGGCACAGGATACAGCCTGACAATAACCAAGCATTACAGGAATGTAAGCAAAGAAAAAGGTGTAAAAGAAGGAAAGAAAACTGAAAAAGGAAGGAAGCTTTTCGCCTACTCATTCGCTTTCATGGATCTTGATACTGGGATGTATGTAGGGTATGGAACAAGCCTGAAATCAGAGAAAGAAGCCTACAAGAGAGCCATTCTGATGGCTAGAAGCATGGGAATATCTGCCAATAGCATAAGGCTTGACAAATACTACAGCAACAGAACAATACTCAAAGATTTTCCAGATGCGAAGATTTACATCATCCCAAAGAAGAACGCAACAATAAGAGGCCCTAAAGAATGGAAAGAAATACTAGTGAGATTCATTGAAGACATATTTTCCTATCTGTCTGAATACTACCAAAGAAACAATTCTGAAAGCGGATTCTCAGCTGACAAAAGAATGTGCGGATGGAAAGTCTGGCAAAAGAAAGAAGAAAGAATAGACACCTGCTTATTGTGCAAGGGAATTTGGCACAATATGATGCGAATTGGTTAATTTTGTCCCACAGTCGATCAGCTACACTGTTTATGAAAGATTGTAAATCCATAGTTAATATTTGGTTTAAATTAGTTATATCACTTTCTCTTGTCCATAGCTTCCCTGACTCTCTCCTGTGCAATCTTCAATGCTGCGTTCCTTGGGGTCATTTTTTCTTCTTTTGATTTTTTCAGCACTAATTCCGTGTTATGCCTCACTTTTTCTTTCACTATCTCGAACATCTGTTTTTCGTTCCCGCCAATAAACTCGACGTAGCTTGATATCACTCCGCCTGCATTGCATACAAAATCCGGGACAATTAATATGCCTTTCTCATAGAACCAATCTTCCACTGGTATAGGTATCGGTATGTTTGCCGCCTCAATTATAACCTTGGCTTTGACTCTTTCCTTATTTTCATCAGTTATGACATTCGGCCTTGCTCCAGGAATCAAAATATCTACAGGCAACTCAAACAATTTCTCAGGTTCCAGTATCTTTCCTTTTCCATAATTCTTTACAGCCCCAGTCTCATTTTTTACTTGGATCAATTTCTCAACATTCATTCCTTCTGGATTGTATATTGTTCCTTTAGAGTCTGATACAGCGACTATCTTCGCTCCTTTTTCTGACAGGAATTTTGCAGCAAATGTCCCTACATTCCCAAACCCTTCAATCGCAACACTCACTTTGCTCATGTCCCATCCGAGGAAATCAACAGTAACATCAGCTGATTCAAATACACCATATCCCGTTGAACCCAACTCATGTGGCAGTCCGCCCATCTCAGATGGTTTTCCTGTAGATGCTTTGTTTGTTCCTAACTCATCTGCAATTGCAGCCATTTCTTTTTCGGTTGTGTTCATGTCAGGGCCAGCAATATAATAATCAGGAATCAAAGGCTTGACTGCACGGGCAAAAGCTCTTATCAGGGCTTCCTTATCTTTCTTCCCATCCCAAATCACTCCAGATTTCGCTCCTCCAAATGGAAGCTCGGCTAAAGCATTTTTCCATGTCATGGCTCTAGCTAGTCCAAATACCTCGCCTACAGTAACATCAGGAACCATTCTTATTCCACCTTTCCCGGGGCCTAAAGCTGTGTTATCTACAATAGTAAACCCCTTCATTCCCGTCTTTGGATCATACACCGACAAAATTTTTTCAGGACCCCATTCGTCTTGTTTGACTTCTAAATTCATCATTTCAACCTCCTTTATTATGCCCCCAATCAGCAGAAATGTCTTCATCAGAGCCCTTAACATAATTATAAGCCTGCAAAGCTGCAATCGCCCCTTGGCCTGTCGCAACTACAATCTGCTTGAATGCATTATTGGTAACATCCCCTGCAGCAAATATGCCTGGCCTCACTTTGTCTTTGTTTGGATAAAATGCCTGGCATTTATCATTAACGACAATATGATTGTTTTCATCTGTCTTGACTAGTTTTTTGACAAAATCTGTCTTGACTTCCGATCCTATCTCAATGAAAGCACCGGCAACCTTCAATTCTTTTATAGCCTTTGTTTTAATATTTTCAATTATAACTGATCTCAGCATTTTATCTCCTTTAAATTCCTTGACAACCGAATCAAGAATGAATTCGACATTCTTTTTGCTTTTTATTTTTTCAATCATTGACTCGAAGCCACGAAACTCATCTCTTCTGTGAATAATATAGACTTTTTTTGCTATCTCGCTCATTACTAAGGCAGCATCCAATGCGGAGTTACCCCCGCCGACAACACAAACATCTTCACCTTTAAACAAGGGTCCATCGCAATTAACACAATAGGAAACACCTTTATTATCAAACTCCTTATCGCCTGGAACATCTAGGTGCCTAGGGGACTTCCCAAATGCCAGTATAACAGCTTTCGATTTGTATTTCTTTTGGTTTGTTTTCACAGTAAAACCATCTTTTTCTTCGATTATTTCATTCACTTCTTGGCTGTAGACTATTTCAACACCAGAAGCTTTGGCCTGTTCCTCCATTCTTTTCATTAATTCCATTCCATTGACCGCTTTGAATCCAGAATAATTTTCAATATGAGGCACAGTAGACACTACACCCCCAAATTCTTTGCTTATAATCAGTGTTTTCAATGTCCTTCTGGTCGCAAAAATACCAGCAGTTAAACCAGCAGGGCCACCACCAATTATTATTACATCAAACATAACCGCCACCTAATAATTATTAGATAAAGGAGATATTAGTTTTTGCAAGATAAAAAATTAAAATGCCTTAAGACGATTTTAATCCAAGCTTCTCTCTAATTCTAGGCTCATCAAACCCTACTATTATTTCCCCGTCTATTTCTATTACTGGGACCCCCCTCTGGCCTGTTTTTTCTATCATTTCCATTGCTGCTCCTCTGTCCTTTCCCACATCAACATATTCATATTCTACATTATTTTCATCAAAGAACTCTTTTACTCTTACACACCATGGACAAGTCTGTGTCCCATACTCTTTTACTTTATGTTTTTCTTTTTTAGGCATAATTTCCACCTCAATTTTCTACTTTTTCTACAGTAACCTTTACCATATCACCTTCTTTCAAATTAAGTAATTGAATTATTTCCTTTGGAAAATTAACGCAACTGCTAGTACCGCTTTTTCTAATCTTCCTGATAAAGGTTTCCTTCATATCTTATTATATAAGATTTAATAATATAAATAATTTACTATCATTTTAAGCACATGAGGGTTGGTTTTTATGAGCTTTTTTAATAGAAATTTAAGCATTTTGATGGTGAAGTATTACTTGACCTTTTAAATCATATTCCCTAATCTAATTCCTATGTCGATGAATATTATGGCTTTGGCGACAACCCAATATGGAAGTTGCCTGATCATCATGGGGCTTCTTTTTGTTGTTGCCCTGATACCTTTGATCGGAAGCAAGGTTTTTAAATGATTTTTTGCTAAGAACTTCTTTTTTTTATTTTTGTTTGGTCTCACTTTAGATATTTCTGAAATCTTTTGTGGTTGAATTCTGTCTTTTCCAGGTATTCCTTTTCAATATCCATCTTAAGTATGTTTGATAGTATGATCACATAGATAAAACAGTCTGTTAGCTCTTCTTTTAGTTTCTCCAGCATTTCTTCACTTGGTTCGGTCCCGATGGCATTTCTATCCCTGCTTATTTTCTTTACTGCGTTTGCAAACTCCCCTAATTCTCCGGTCAAAGCTATAATCATGTCTTTAAGGATTGTTATCTGTTCGTCTGTGCTGTGTTCGTTCTTATCCCAATATTTGCCAAAATACTTCTTGTCAAAATCCCTTTGGAATTGTTGAATATCTTTTAGCGTCATTTCTTTCATATACTTCAATCCACCTCGCCTGTCTTCTTCTTGAATTCTTCCACAAATTCGTTGAATTCCTTTTCATTCATCTCATCCAGCTTCATTAATCTCGAGCTTCCGCACTCTTTGCATGTTGGGGCGAATCCTTTGAATAATTCCATGTAAGTCTCAACCACTTTTCTGCAGTTTAGGCAATACCACTCGCTCATATCTCACTTTTTGGGAAACTATAGATAAATTAGTCCTATCAAACCAATATTTTTCCTATAATACCAGATAAAATAAGAAGATAAACTATGTTTACAAAAAACCCTAAGAAAACCGAGAACAAAGTCATCGGATCATCAGAAAAGAACTTTGCAATAAAAAAAGCGATTACACTCTGAAATAAAATCAAACCTAATCCATATAGAATAAGGTTGTTAGTTATTCCTAAAGAGCCTAGGTAGCTGACTACTATAGCTAAACTCACGAATAGAAAGGTCATGTGGTTAAATCCTGCTGCAACAACACTAGGTATAACCGAACCTAAAAACAGAAATACCAATCCATAAACAAAACCAAGCTTAACCGAGAATATTATCATTAGGACTAGTGAAGGTGTTAGATCAAAAGGAAATTCTGTTTTGCCTTGATAATAATTCAGGAATACATTGATTAACAGAAAGCCAACAAAGACAATGATGTTCCTCATGAGTATTAGGGAAATTATCCCGGTCAGAATAATCGCTATTATGGTTATTATACATTTCTTGTCTTTCGAACAAAATTTAAATCCCATCTTTCTCTTTACAAATCTTGAATTTATTAAATATAAGTCATCCTATAATTTGTTGGGATTAATATGAAAAAAATAGACCAGAATATGTTGATTGATTTAACAATGTCTTTGTTTTTTTTAGTTTCAGGCCTGACTGGCATCTTACTCTTTCTGAAGATAAGAAGGGTGTTTTTCTTGGGTTGGGATGTTTCCCGATGGCATACCTACAGTTCTATTGCTTTGATTGTGGTTGTTGGGATTCACCTCATACTTCATTTTACAATGATCAAAAGCTATGTTAAAGGGGTACTCAAGAAAAGGGAACCTTAACTCTCACTTCTCAAAAATATCTTTCGATTATTGGTATTATTTCCTTTCTTAACAGGAGGCCTTCTCGTCTAACAGCATTACCAGAAAATTTAATTCCTAGAGCTTTCTCAAGGAGACTTTTGGTTTTATCATCTACGGCTAAAAACATATTGAAGCCCTTCTCTAAATCTACGCCTGTTAAGAATATGTAATCGAGATTTTGTTTTATTTTGTCTTCTTTTAGGAAACCCAATATTTCTTTCTTGTTATCTTTTATTATCCTTTCAAGATCCACTACTTCTAGCTGAAATATACTAAACCTAACTTTTGCGTCTTTATCCACGCTCTTGCAGTCTTGCATCAGGATATCCCTTACATTTTTTCCTTCAAAGTCTGATTTGGCTAAAAACATTCTTCTCACAAAATCTTTTGGCAAATTCAACCTCTTCTTTAACCACTCAGCGGCTTTTTTATCTCTCCCAGTCGTGGTGTTTGACTTGAAGTTTAATGTATTTGACACTATTGCCCCATAAAGAAGTATGCGAGAACCCTCACTTAATTCTGTTCCTGATTCCATAAATTTTTCTACTATTAATGTAGCAGCTGCACCGACGAATTCTATCTGTATTTTTGCGTTTTTGAAAACATGAGCTTCATTAGATTTCCTATGATCGATAATTTCAACTACTTTGTTGATGTCAATATTTTCAGACAATCCTGTTCTAGACGATGAATCCACTAAAATGAATTCATCAAAACCACTTATAGATTTCTCACTGACTTTAGAATAATTAACATTGAAGTTTTCAAGTATGAACAGAGCTTCTCTGTGGATGTTTCCAACTATCCCTGGATGTGCATCAATACCTTGTTTCTGGAGCAACTCTGAATATCCAATTATACAAGCAACCCTATCTATGTCTGGATTTGGCTGAGCAGTAACAAGAATTTTCCCCTTCAAACTCTCACTTTTTGAATCCAGCAAACATCACATCCTCGCCGCATCTCTTGTATTTGACTATTTCCTTCTCGGTGAACCAGACTTTGATCTCTTTCTCTGCATCTTTAACGCTTGATGAGGCATGAACTATATTTTTTAGCGGCCTTTCAAGCTCGTTTGCAAGCTTGTATGTGTCCACACTGAAATCCCCTCTAATTGTTCCCACTTGCGCTTGCCCTGGCTCTGTTGCACCTGAGATCTTTCTTGCCATGTCAATTGCATTAGGACCTTCAACTACCGCTACAACTACAGGACCAGAAGCCAAATAATCAACTAGCCACTTCTTAATGTTCCTGGCATATACCATATCATTATAAGGAAACTTTAACCCCCTTTTCTCGTAACCTTCCCTGCCTTTCTTCGCAACTAATTTAAACCATTCAATATCATCTTTCTCGCTGGGATAATGATCGTCAGCCTGTTTTTTTGTCGGGTGAACCATTTTCATTGCGGTTATCTTTAGACCTGCATTTTCCAATCTTCTGAAGCACTCACCAATCAATCCCCTGTTAACGCCGTCAGGCTTGATCATGAACAAAGTCCTTTCCCATGTCTCCATTGAACACACCTCTAATTAAGTTTATTTTCTGGAGTATAAGTTTTTGTAGTTAACTCTCACTTATTGTTTTTTTAACACGGAAGAGAGATAATTATAAGGGGATTATTTATGGCAGTCCAAGATTATTTTGTGACAATCTGGGGTTCTAAGATACATTATACCACCGAAGGTAGAGGTAAGCCTATACTTGTTCTGCACGGATGGCCTGGGAGTGGTGGTGGTTTTAGTGAATCAATGGAAATTTTCTTAAAAGCCGACCCAGAACTTGAGAAATTAGCGAGAAAATTCTTTAAAAAACATAAAATCATAGCATTAGATTGGCCTGGGTTTAAAAAATCACAAGAATTAAAAGGAGAGTATAACTTAGACTATTTAGCAGATTTTCTAAATGAATTCATGAAAAAAACAAAAATTAAAGGCTGTGATACCTTAGCAGTCTCTATGGGTGGTTACATTTCACTTACAGCTCAACACAAATATGGAGATCTTTTCGGTAGAATGGTTATTTTTGGTTTGGCTAAGGACTTGTCTCATGTTAAATTCTTCAATTTTTCAAGACTTGTTATGAAACTGCTGGGCAGAAGATTAACAATTTCCCTCATGAATTCAATAAAGAACAGTGATTATGTGGCAAACCGTATTCTATCCGTTCTTTATCCAGTTTCAAATAAAGACACAAAACAAATGCAAATTTATATAGAAGGCGTAAGAAGAGCACCAATAAGAATTCATTACGAAATAATAAAGCAATTTTTACAAAAAGACTTTGCAGCAAATATTTGTCATGGTATAAATATTCCTGTTACTTTTGTTGGTGCTGAATCAGATCCCATATTTCCAATTGATAAAATAAAAGAATTTGCTTCCAATATAAAGAATTCCAAAGTTATTGCTGTTGGAGGAGATGATCATGGTCCATTTGCTCATATTAATGAAAAAATTGCCTTGTACAAAAGACTTTTGAATGAGTTTATGTAATCTGAGGAATAGTTAACTCTCACTTTTTCTTCTCTTTCTGATACAAGAAGTAGGAATAAATCACAGGTGTTAACCCAGCTAACAAAGCTGATCCCATAACAACCCAGAATGTGTAATCTGGGAAAACAATACCAACAAGAATGAGAAGCGAGGATATCTTGAACAGTTTTGCACCTAACTTATGTGTTTTTTCCCATATTTTATCATTTTCCAGAGTCCAAGGAGTCCTTATCCCTATAAACCAGTTCCTTTTCGTGTGGCTCAGCAAAAATCCAATATAGAAAAACAAAACAGATAATGCTGGATTCAAAATCATTCCCATGTTGAAGCCATATCCTAGATTGGCAAGAATAGTCAGGAAATATATGTAAAACAAAAATCCAATTAAAACCACGATGAAACCTGAGTAATAGCTTTTGAATTTTTTTATGTTCTCTTTCAAAGGATCAATTTTTGGTATAAACAGGAATAAACCATACATTCCTAAGCTTAGAACAGGCATCAGGAACAATCCCCATAGCTTAGGCATGTAGCCATCAATCTCATTCCTTATGTTCCAATGCGAAGCCATTCTATCAGGCATCTTAGGGTAAAAGTACAACCCAACTAGGAATGATAGTCCGATTACAAGTATTGATATTTTATTCAACCATTTATTGCACATAATTACCAAAATATTATTGTGAAAGCTGAGATTTAACTCTCACTTTGGATTAAATTTAAGACAATTTCTTCCCAATAATGATCATGGAATTTCAAATAGATAAAAAAACCCTGTTTCTGGTTTTAGGCTTACTGCTTTTTGCTGTGGTAGCTTTTCTAGCCTACAAAATAATTAATACTTCCAGCCACAAGACTTTAGGCATGGTAACAGTTGAGATGAAGACAAGTAAAGGAATAATTGGGCTAGAGCTTGATGGAGAAAAGTCCCCAGTTACAGTTGAGAATTTTCTCAAGTACGTCAACGATGGCTACTACGATGGCTTAATCTTTCATAGGGTTATTGACGGGTTTATGATTCAAGGCGGAGGCTTTGAGCCAGGCATGAAAGAAAAAGATACAATTTACCCCCAAATCAAGAACGAAGCGAGAGAAAGCTGGCTGGAAAATAAAAGAGGGACAATTGCAATGGCTAGAACAAACGATCCAGACTCAGCAACGTCTCAATTTTTCATCAATCTGGCTGACAATGACTTTTTGAACCCTGGGGGAAATGATTTCTACGGCTATGCTGTTTTCGGCAAGGTTGTTTCAGGAATAGATGTTGTTGATGCTATAGCCAAAGTTCTGGCTCATTCTGTTGGTATGTTCGATGATGTTCCTGCTCAGGATATTGTTATTGAAAGTGTTAGAGTTAAGAAATAACTCTCGCTTCCCAGAAATAATCCCTGTTTTTCTTATACCATTCAAAAGTTTTTTTAAGACCTTCTTCAATTTCAGTCTTTGGTTTCCACCCAAGTTCTTTTTTAGCCAAGGAACAATCTAAAACAATTTCCTTTACCTCTCCTTTCACTTTATTTATGTATTCAGGTTCTATTGGAAGGTTAGATATTTTTTTCAGAAGTTTAACTATTTCATTTATGCTGTATTGCTTCCCTTTAGATAAATAAAACAATCGATTTTTGGGTTTCTCGTTGATGCTATTCACAATAAATTCGACCAAATCATCCACATAGATAAAATCTCTTGTCTGTTTACCATCACCTATGATTTTTGGGCTTTGACCCTTCAAAATAAGATCGATGAAAAATGGAATAATCCGCTGGCAAGAAGGATTATCCCGAGGTCCATACACATTTCCAAAACAGAATATGATTGAATCTAAACCATGAATTTTATTGTACATCCAGATATAATGCTCTCCGGTATGTTTTGAAATACCATAAGGTGAACAAGGATTTAACGCGTGTTTTTCGTCTACAGGCTGATATTCTGGCTCTCCTACCCTTGCCCCGCCAGTAGATGTATAAATTATTCTCTTTACTTTACTTCTTCTGCAAGCCTCTAGAACATTTATCGTACCAATGATATTGCACATACCATCTAGTATTGGATACTCTAAAGATCTTCTTAACATGGAATTAGCTGCGGCATGAATAACAATTTCTGGTTTTTCTTTCTCAAAAATTTCTCGAATCTTCTCTCCGTTAATAGTGCTTTCTTTGTAAAAAACAGCGTTCTTATTAACATTCTTTTTTACACCAGTAGATAAATCATCAATAACACTCACTTTATGACCTTTGCTGACTAATGCGTCAACAATATGGCTGCCAATGAAGCCTGCTCCTCCTGTTACTAGAATATTCATCAACTTACCTGAACTCTAATTTATCTCCTATATTTATCTCATTTACTTTTGAGGCATCTAATTCAACAAAACAATCATAACTGTCTTTGGGTTTGTATGTTTCAAAAGGCATTAATTTCACTTTCTCGACCACTTTCATACCTTTCAAGAAGAATACGCTTATCGGAAAACTCATAAACCATGTATGCACTCCTGATTTGCTTCTCACTTTGAATAACATAGCGTCTTTTTTTCCAAACTTATTCCACTTTAGGTAGTCATAGATGTAGTAGTTCCTAGTCTTGTGTAATAGCAGGCCTAAAACTATTTCATACCTCTTCTTCCTGACTATTACTTTTGTTGATATCACTTTCTTTTTGGTTTTGTTGATTAATTTCAAACTCTCACTTTAATCCAATTTTATCCCAAGTTTTTTCAGGTCTTCTACTAGTTGCCCTGAATCCTTAAACAATATAGTTTTTATTCCCAATTCTCTAGCTGGTCTAAGATTTCCTTCCCTGTCATCAATAAACACACATTTTTCTGGTCCCACTTCAAGTCTTTCTAGGATTAATTCATATATCTTGGGATCAGGTTTTATTAAACCGACCTCATTTGACATAATACCAAAATCAAAATCCCCCTCGAAGTTGAATTTAGACCGAAGAAAATCTACCCTTTCTTTAACATTGTTTGATAAATACACTACTTTGTATTTTTTTCTAAGCTTTTTTACTACCTCTCTTGTTCCTGGTATCAGCATGTATTCACTAAATACCACTTTCTCTAATTTTCTAAAATCTTCATTTATTGCTAATGTTTTCAATAACTTTTTCCAGTATTCTCCCCTCGATATCCTACCTTTCCTGTAATCCAATCCAAACTCACTATCCGTAATCGCATAGGCAACGTCACTTTCCGGTTTACCAAAATTTTCATGAATATACTTAGCAAGAAACTTAGAACCATTTGTAAAATAAACTCCCCCCAAATCAAATATAATCGCTTTCATAGATCCCTTAATTCTTTGTCTTCTAGCCTTTTCAGCCTTCCCCCCCTTTTTTTCACACCAAAAATTCATTTCTACTTTTCAAATCTATCTCTCACTTTTGTGTTTGAATGCTAATTATATGAAATGAAATATGTTTCAAATAATATTATTAGGAATTTTATAAAAATTAGTTATTGTAATTAATATATTTTTTAATTATTGTTTCAATTAAGTTGTGTTAAAATTTAGTAAATTACATTACATTCTTTAGCTCAAAAATACCCATTTTCAGATTGGTTTTTTGGTCAAATGATATAGCCCAAATAAAACTCATTAGTTTACCCTGTCTCTAGACCACTTTTTCCAGTACCTAGACATCCTTTCCAGGGCTAAAGCAAATTGGTCTGATATTATCAACGGGGAATATTTGTCTTTCCGAGAAACCAGTCCAAACCGCCTCAAAACTTGGAATGCGTCGTATGCTGTGCCTCTGGGCAGTTTTTCATTGTTGATTATTTCATTCATTGTCGCAGGTTTTTTCTTTACATATTGTAGGATTTTATCAGCGCAATTCCTCATTTTAGGTTGTCTAGGGAGTATTAGCTCAAGGAATTCATCCCATTTCAACTCATTTAAGTCGACCTTGCCGATTACCCAAGTTTTAACTTCCATTCATCAATCACCGACACATTGATAAAATATAGCATTTTCATAAATTAAACTTGTCGGTAATCAGCATCATACTTATAAATAGGAGATATTTACCCTTGATAATTCATTAAATCCTATCATATCAAACAAGAACTATAGTTTTTGACGCTATTTACCGTCATTCTTTTTCATTTTCTTCTTTTATTCTCGATAACTTGATCAATACTCCTTCAATAGAATGAGCAAGATCTTCCCCATCTTCTGTGAGTTCTATTACCTTAATTCTGCCTTGTTTTTTAAAAGTGACTAAACCTAATGTCTCCATCTCATCCAGAAGCTTAACTGTATGTGAATATGTACAGTCTATTTCTTTTGAAACTTGGGTTGCATATTTAGGCCCCTTCTTTAGGCTAATGACCATTTTAACCGGCTTAGTCCTCAAGAAAAGCTTTGTCAATTCCGAATCGTTTACGACCATTTTAACCTAATTATATTGGTTCTCTAAACTATTTATACGTTCGGGGACTTTAGTCAGAAAATATACTTTATTAAATAATGTTAAGAAAATTACAATAAAAAAATATTCTTTTTAGTATATAATAAAAAAGTAATTGAAATAAAATATTCTTCAAAAAATATATGATAAAATATATTCCTCACCAGTTTTGTACAAAAAGTGAGTGAGTGTTAGATCTTGAAAATTATATTACTATTAAGTGATAATTATATATGATAGTAAAATTATGTGGATGAAAATGGAGAAAAATTTATATAAAATAGCAATCTTTAAAAACTACTAATACAAAAATGTATGTTAAGATTTCATTTACAATTGAAAATAGTGGGAAATAAAATGGGGGTTTTTGATCAATGCCTTTGAGTGATTTTTTAATTGCAGGTTCTATCATTCTTGGTTTAGTCTCCATTCCCATTCTTGTTACAGGTCCTTTCAGCGATACTATACCAACAGGAAGATTGGTCCTAAATATGAGCGATGTTGATGTTGATGAAGTGCCAAGTAAGATGTCTAAAATTTTCAGCTCCCAAAATTTTGTAAAAACTTACGAAACTGCTTTTGGCAGATTTAGCGTAAACATTTCTGCCGGTGAAATCAATGAAGAATTATCAAAGCCAGGCAAAGTCACAATTGTTAATCAAGACACCCAAAGAACAATCTGGAAGATAAACACATTGCAATATCAGCTTAAAATTACAAAAAAACCTGATTCTGTTAGGCAAGTGTGTACAACGCCTGATGGAGAACTGGAAAAGGTTAAGCAGAGAGGAGAGGTTACTGAGTCCTTCCAAGGCATGAACCAAAATTATGTCATAGAAGTCTGCGCTCAGGCAGAGAAAGACCTTCAAGAAGAGGTCAATAAAATTGAGCAGATAGTCTCAGAATCAGAAATACCATCCACTGAAAATAAGGGGGGAAACACAACAACTACAACTTTGCCTCCTGCAAACAGCAATATCATGATTAATGAGTTTGTTTCAGATCCAAACACTGGTGACAGCGAGTGGATTGAGCTATACAACAAAGGAAACTCTTCAGTGAACTTGGGAAACTGGACAGTCCATGACAATAGCGGAACAATAAAGACGCTTTCTGTGTCAATAGAAGGAAAAGGTTTTGTTGCCTTTGATGTATCTAATAGGCTAAACAATGCTGGAGATGTAGTAATACTAAAGAACAATGCTGGAGCAGTCATTGATCAAATAGGATATGGAGATTTTGACGGGGCTTCTTATAGCGAACCTACAGTAGCAATTCCTGAGAATGGAAAGTCAGCTGGTAGAACTACAGATGGATCAAGCACATGGGTGCTCTTTGGAGTGCCAACAAAAGGTTCATCAAACGGTTAGTTTGCTTTGATAATTTTTTGTTATTTCTATTCTTTTATCATCCATTTTTTCTGCGATGTCTTCAAGGATTGAATTATTCTCCTTTCTCAGCTCTTCTAGTTTTTTTCTTGTCTCCATCAGGCTTTTGAGCAGATTGGATGTTTTCTTTAGGCTGTCAATTTCGTCTAATGTTTTTTTGTAAACTACTATATCAGTTATGTCCCGAATTGGTTTTGGGTTGTCAGTTCTATTTTTGGGAGTATTAGCCTTATCTTCTTGGTTGTTAACTTCCTCGCTTGCAATTTTATTTGATTCAACTGGCTGACATTTGGAAGAATTTTTCTCAACTTTTTTATGGATGAAATACCCAGTTATCCCGCCGACTATGCTGTAGAGATAGAGGATGATTATCATTCCGATTGTTGTTATGGGTATTATCCTGAATATGAACAAAACGACAGAGGACATAGTAGTGCCTATAAGCATCCCGTACATTACACTTCTCCAGAGCGGCCACACAATTAACTTATTAGAATTTGAATTAAAAGAATTTTCATGGCGAATAAATTTTGATATTAGTCATAGTTCTGAGAGTGGAATAGTTAATATCCTGCAGGGTATCCATGACCTCTTCCTCTTGGATAACATCCTCGAGAAGCATAAGCTCTTCTTTGGTCGATTAATTTAGGAGATATTCTCTGATCGAGAGGATCGAATGGACTTGTCTTTATAGTAACTAAATAACAATAAGGACCACATCTTTTAACGGCAACTCTTCCTGTTAGAGATTTTGTGTTAGGTGTAGGATCATATAAGCCGTTCATAAAATCAACCTATTATTTGTTTGCAGTTTCTTAAATTGAAACCTTCCATAAATGGGGAGAATATATCCTGCCCTCTCAATACTAACTCTCTAGGTTCTATGTCATGAGGAATTTCCATAGGATTCACTAAATACTCTCTTAAATGAGCTAAAGCTTTATCTGTAAGGTTTCCTGTTCTAGCTAAGTATGGTGCATCAACTTCAGACAAAGAGAATGGACCTGAATAAGGTTGTCCTCTGTCAAGAGCTACTGCAATTCTTTGTGAACCTGGTATTCTTACTCTACTTTTCATAACATCTGGTTTGACATCTCCTCCTTCAAAAATAGCATATCTTGCATTAGGTACTATTGCTGTCCCTTTTATAAAAGGACCATCAGCTTTCCAACGATCATCTGAAATATACAATCCTGGTGTCAAATCATTTACTCCTGGCATTTAATTACCTCCTTATGCTACTTCTAATAACAGTCCCAGTATATAAACATTTCTATTTTTTACCATATAATAGTAGTGACAACATAAAGTGAGGTCAGCCACTAGAAAACCATATTTCTGATATTTTTTGTCAACTTTTCAGCCTTTCCAATGAGATTCTTCACAGAAACCGCATAATTAACTATAATTAATTTGAGATTAAAAGAATTACTTATGATAACCATAACTTTTCTTGGCACAGTGTCAGGAATACCCAGCTTGACGAGAAACCACGCATCAATAGTATTGGAGTATTTTACAGATGAAAAGGAGGTATTTCTATTCGACTGCGGAGAAGGAGCGCAAAAACAGCTGATGAAATCTGGCGTCAGCTTCATGGATATAGACAAAATATTCATTACCCACTGGCATGCTGACCATTTCGCTGGGCTTATTCCATTAATACAGACCATGAACTTGGAGAAAAGAAGTAAACCGCTCACAATTTATGCCCCAGAGGCTGAGAGGTTTGTTTCGAACATCCTTGACTTAGGATACTTTGGGTTAAGATTTCCTGTTAAAACGGTTAATGTCCCTTTTGAAGGGAGCGATGTCACAAGAATAGATGAAGGTGAGGATTATGAGATTTCCAGCATTCCAGTCTTGCACACAGTCCCAGCGGTTGCTTTTTGTTTCAAGGAAAAAGACAAATGGAATATTAACGAGGATAAGCTCAAGGAGTTAGGGATAAAAAAAGGGCCGTGGCTCAAGAAACTAAAGAAAGACGGGAAGATGGAGTGGAAAGGAAAAATGGTAAGCATAGAGTATGTCGGGTATGTCAAGCCTGGCTTAAAAGTGGTTTATTCCGGCGACACAGCCCCTTGCGATAATGTGATCAAGATTTCGAGGAACGCTGACCTGCTGATACACGATGGGACTTTTCTTGAGGAGGATGTTGGGTTGAAAGCGCATGCCGATGTCAAGGAGGCTGCGAAGCTTGCCAAGAAGGCTGGAGTCAAGCAGTTGATTCTGACACACATAAGCCGAAGATACACTGACACCAAGGAGCTTGAGGATCAGGCTCGCGAGATTTTCCCTGATGCTGTTGTTGCTAAGGATATGATGAAGATTAGTTTGAAGAAAGAGGATTGAACATCTGGTTCTCAAAAATTCACATCTAAAATAATAAAAACAGCTTAATTTGAACTTTACTTAGAATTTGGTATTGAATAAATTACTTTTTCATTATCGTAAGCAGAACTATCATCTAATACACCTTTTTGACCAAGATATTCGAGAACACCTGAATGAACTCTTCCTAATTCTCTTATTTGATTTACTAAAAATTCGACGTATTTAAGAGCATTTTCTACTCCAACTTGGTAAGTAGATCTATCTTCAGCGTCAAGAGAGACAACACCAGGTTTGTTGGCTCTAACAAGAATTCCTGTTTGCATTCTAGTAATGTTATAAACTAAAGATAAAATTGAAGGGAATAAGTCATCTCTATAAATAGGATGTGGATATACTCTTAAAACAATTTCAGTTTTTTTAGGACTTCCATAACTACTTTCATCATTTCTTCTTACTTCAGGGAAGCTATTTTCATCATGATATCCCCTCAGTCTATGATCAATTCCAAGAACGACTTCCTCAAATATATCGGATTTATTCATAATTAATACACCATTTAAAGAATTAATAGAATGTTACCTTTATAAACTTTTCGTCACCAGTTAATAGTAATATAATTAATCAAAAATAGCATAACCGAAAATAACATTTTAACTAAAATTCATGCCCTCGTCGGGATTTGAACCCGAGTCTAGTCCTCCGCAGGGACCAATTCTGTCCAAACTAAACTACAAGGGCTCTGCGATAACAGTTATAAATATTAACACACTTAATCAATAAGAAGTAATGTGATTATATGGCGGAAAAAATGCTCTGCACAAGCTGCGGCGTAAAACTTTTAGGGGACAGCAGGTTTGTAGAATTCTTATGCCCGTCTTGCGGCAAAGAGACAATTTTCAGATGCTCGAGATGCAAAACCCTTTCTAATGGATACAAGTGCAAATGCGGTTTTGTAGGGCCTTAGGTGGTTGAATGAGTCAGGGGTCTGTAGCAACAACATTTAAAATAATGCCTGATAGCGTAGAGACTGACCTTGATCAGCTTGAGAAAGAGATAAAGGAAAAAATCAAGCCGTCAAAACTCGAGAGGATACCAATAGCTTTCGGCCTGAACGCAATAGTAATTGTCAAAGTGATCGACGAGAAAGAAGGCGAACTCGACAGAATAACCGAAGAAATAAAATCCATTCCTGGCGTCAGGGAAGCAGAAATAACAAATGTTGCAAGAAGCTGGTAATTCTATTTTCCGTTCAATTTCCACTCTTTTTCAACTATACATTCTGCAGGCAATCCCCATATTGTTGCTCTCTGTTGGCGATGCCTTCCTGTACCCGCGATTACAAAAGGCCCTACCATTTTCCTGAATAAACAAAGTATTTTTTCTCCTCTAAGTTTACTCATTCTATCTTGCCTTCTTCAGCTAACTTCGTTAATATATCATTCACAATAGAAACATCCAATCTTAGGTCATCTGCAATTTCTGATGTCCAAGCCTTTTCCTTATCTTTCAGATAGTTAAGTATTTCTTCTTCAGCTTGTTTTTTAGGAATATTTCTCAATTCGATAATTTTCAACCCTTTTACATACTCTGAATAGAATTCTATGGCATTTCTTATAGCCTCTGCCTTGCTGATTCTAAGTTTTTCACAAATAATTTCCACTTCCTGGTTAAGGTTTGTTAAATCAAGCGGGTACACATATCTTTGGTTTTGCATAGATAATTTATACATTGTATAATATTTATACTTTTCTATACTAACTTATACAGAAATCAACTAACAAACAGCCTATGCCTATCCTTTTCTTTGAGCTCATCAATTATCCTGTTCTTGACCATTCTTTTAGGGTCAGGCAGCATTTCCACCCTCTTCTTCAGCTCATCAAAACTCTCGAATTCCTTGCCTTTCCTGCCTTTGATTATTGCCCACATATGCTTTTTTCCTATACCCTGAAGCAATTCCAAGCTATGCAGCCTTGTAGTTATAGGCTTGGCCTTATTGAAAAAATCAACAAACCTTTTTTCATCCCTTTCGATTACGCCATCCAGAACATATTCAATCTCCTTTTTCGCAAACCCTGTCAACTCATCATACTTCATCCTTCCTTTGATGTACTTGACCTTATCCCTTTCCTTCTCTCCTATATACAGCCTTTCCTCGGGCTTTACATCCATCTCATCCTTGATGATCACTTCTAATAGGCTGAGGAACTTTTCCCCTATGCATTGGGCAATGGGCTCGGATTTTCTACTGTTAGGATGGCCTCTAAGCAGGAAATCTAGTACTATTATATATTCATCTTTCATAAAACCATACACCCTTTACATATTACTTTTTACAATTTCAAGAATAAGTTTCTTTTCTTCTTCTGACAAAGAGGTGTAATCCTTATCCATCAGCATCCTTAAGTCATCAATATCTTCTGGGAGTGTGTTTACTATGCTTAGTATCTGCTTCTCCCTTATTTTGCTTATTTTAGAAAGCTCTTCAATGATTTTTTCCGCCTTTTTTTTGGTCAGTTTGTCGTATTTGTCCAGGTATTCCAAAGTGTTTTTCTGCTCGTAGCCTAGTTCTATATCCTTCTTTCTCTCTTTAAGGATTTCTTTTGCTTCTGCATTTGTGATTATTTTTTCGGCGAGTATCTCTTCCATTTAAGTCCCCTTCAGATGGACGGATGAAGCGATTATTTCTTTTCTTTTATTCCCGTCTTTTATTTCGACAATATATGCCCTTCCTTTCTTATCAATTATTGTTCCTGATCTTCCATAAAACCTTTTGTATGGTCTTCCTTGATGTATAGATGAATCAGCCTTAATTACGACTTTGCTTCCTATTTCAAACTCTTTTAAAATTTTATTAACGCTAGTCTTTTCCTTGTTTCTCCTTGCAAGCAGTGTTCTAGTCCTGCTTCTTACCCCTTTTGCTTTGTGCGTCATTCAATCACAATGTATTTTAATAACATCTAGCTTTATACTTTTAACCTTATTGCTTATTAAATCTGCGACATTAGGCCTAGTTCTCCCCTCATCCCCGTGAATTAGCTCTTTGATGTATGTTCCAGACTGGGCTGTTATTGTCATCTCGAGCTTCTTCTTGTTTAGGAGCTTGTATTTTATATCTTTTACCCTCCTCCTTCTGAGCTTGTCAGCCCTTCTTGTTGCCACTCTTAAAGGTGTTTCCTGATTGATTACTATGTCTTGGAGTATTTCTAATTTTTCCAGTCCTTTCACCGGGCTTTCAAAAACAACTTCTGCCTGGTAGGTTTTATCTGGCTTTATTGATTTTATCCTTGTCACTGTTCTTTTGTCGGACAGCTTAAGGTCTTTTACCTGTGCTTTTTTGGATTTGTTTATTGCTTTAAGCCCTTGGTTTAGATTAACTGACCTTTTCTTCGGCTTCATTAACTCGAGAACAAACGGCCTCCATCCCAGGCATCTGACATCAACATCCTCCCTCCCAGAGTTTGATACTAAAAATCCGTTTGAAAAAAATGTATGGGCAGAACTTTGTGTAGTTAAATCAAATAAATTTTCTGCATTTACTTTCTTTATAGAAAAAATAGTCTCCCAAACTAAACCATCTCCAAGTCCCTTTGAAGCCCCTTTTAACCATCCATCAAAGTTTGGAAAATTATTTGGGATTTTTATTTTATTAAAAGTATGATTAGTTTTCTCAACCCACATTGCAATATTCTTATAACTGAGATATTTGCCCCCAATTTTTTTATAAATTTCCATTGGTTTTATTCCGTTTCTCGTCATTTTTAATGATTTTTTATATGATTCCTTTCTCATGTCAACTATATATTTTTTCATAAGAAGATACTCTAAAACATGTTTTGATAATATTTCTCTTTCTTTACAATAGACATACCCTATTTTACCATAGAGTTTTATTAAGTTTTCAAACCTATTGGAGAAATCAAGGCATATTTTAAGAGTTTTGTTTCCATCTTTTCTAGTTGTATATGGGATAATTCTTGGTTTTAGAGTTTCAATTCCAAATTCTTCTAATAACCCCACAATTTCTTGAATATAGTCTTTTCCATTTTTAAGTGTGTTCTCTGATTTATTAATCGAAAATCTTGGAGTATTGAAACTTTTTTTGTTATGTCTTCTTTTATCGAGTCGAGGTTTATCCATGTCACTGCCAAATAAGGCTGATAAGAAATCTTTTTTAATTTGTTTATTAGAATCTTTTATCCAGATTGGAATTTTGAATTCATTTATAGTTTTGTTTCCCACGGGTACTCCCAATGAAACTAGTAATGCCCATAAACTATTTGAATCGCACCTCAATTCAGAACATATCCCAACTTTTATTTCCCCCCTATTTCCATAATAATCTTTTATAATACTACTCCTAACCCCTTTTCTGGTTCTTATATTAGAATTAAAACCAAGATCTTTTATATCTGATTGTATTCTTAATAAATCTTCTTTTTTTCCATAAAAAGCTAGAACTCCACTACTTTTTCTAACCTTCCATGCACTTCCATCTCCAAATAGAAAACCGATCAACTTAGTTAAAGTGAATATATCACTACTTTTTTCAGTCAGAAGTAATAAATCCCTTTCTTTCAGCTCTTTGATAATTTTTGATTTATAAGCAGTCGGAATAAACTTTTCTATTGTTTTAATTATATGCTCCTCACTGAGAATTATTTTCGAACACCCCTTTTTTTCATTTAAAGTCATTAAATATGGATAGACCGCTACTTTACTTCCCACTCTTAAGTCAGATAAAGGTAACATACCTTTTGGTGTGTGAAAAGGATGATCGGATGTGACTGTCAGATTTCTCCCCGTTTCCTCAGTTTTTATTTCAAATACTTCTAATGAACCATCTTTTGGGTTAAGTTTAAAGAAATCTACTAAACCAGAGGGTACAATTTCATTTTTTTTGGAATCGAAGCATAAAATCTTTTCTTCTTTCCATGAATCTTTGAGATCTGAAATAGTTCGATAAAAACCATTTTTTGTCAATATTTGGGTATTTGGACCAACACATCCATGCAACCGATGAACTTCAGCTCTTGTTTGCTTCATAAACGGCTTTGCAATAATATCCTGGACAGAAACAGGGTATATTCTTGTTTTCCATGTGGTTTGTGGCATGTTCCTGACGAGTTTCTGGTATTTTCCATAGATGAATACTGAGCGGACGATTAATTCAACTCCGTCTTTTTTTAGGTCGTATATTGCGTTGATGTCTGGGTTAAGCCTGTCCATTGACTTTCCTGTGATTTTTTCGACTTCCTTGCCTAGAACACGATTTATCTCAGACTTTATAGGCTCGCACCACTCTATTCCTACCTTAGACCAAAATCCCTGCTCTTTCTCTAGTAGAGCGGCTGTTGGCATGCAGCCTATGAGAAAGGTCTTATACTCGTATTTTTCCATCTCTTTAGCGATTAGTTTTGCTTTTTTTTTAAGTTCTGGGAAGATATCCCCGCAGATCGAGCATTTTCCTGGTTTCTTTGGCTTTAATTTGGCATTGTGGAACTTAATCCCGTGAAAATTGCTTGTTTCGACCTCGAGTTCTTCCCCTGAATCTATTTCCATGGCTAGGTATTGTCTCAGAATTCTACCTCTCTCTTCGTTGGTTAGGCCTGATAATAGATTGGCCGAGACTCTCCCTAAGCAATGGTCGCATACGTAATCGTCCTTGAGGATTTCGATTGTTTTTTCGTTTAGTTTCATATTCCCACTATTATTGTTTTGAGATATAAGTAGTATCTGAAGTTACATTTTTATTCCCAACTTCTTAGCCATTTTAGCAAGATTGCCCCTTTTCATTCCCTTGACGCCGCCAAGCTTTTTGATCATCTTTTTGCTTTGCTTGTACTGCTTCAGCATTTCCCTTACTTCGCTCTCGTTGACACCAGCGCCTTTTGCAACCCTTTTGATTCTTGAAGAGTGAATCTCGTCCTCACCTTTTCTTTCCTCTTTTGTCATTGAGTCTATGATATACTTGTATTTTTTCAGCTTGCCTTTCTGGATTTCTATAAGGTTTTCAGGGATAGCGTTTTTCATCCCTGGGATCATATCCAAGACCTGGTCTAATGGGCCCATTTTTTGCATGCCTGATATCTGGTCATAAAAGTCCTGCAGGCTAAACTTGCCTGACATTATTTTTTCAACATCTTCCTCCTTGAATTCGGCTTCTTTCGCCCTTTCCAGAAGCCCTTGAAGGTCGCCCATCCCTAGTAGGCGGGAGACAAACCTTACAGGGTCATACGGCTCAAAGTCTTCAACCTTTTCCCCGACTCCAATAAATTTGACCTTGGCGCTTGTAGCAGAGCAAGCCGAGAGTGCGCCTCCTCCTTTTGCTGTCCCGTCTGTTTTTGTTATGATTACTCCTGTCACTCTTGTGAGTTTGTGGAATTCTTCAGCCTGCTTTCCTGCAATCCTCCCTATATCCGCGGGTATAACAAGCAGGACTTCATCTGGCTTGACCATTTCGTACATTCTTTTCAGTTCTTTTGCCATTTCTCCATCCAATGCATCCCTTCCTGCAGTATCGACAATGATGCTGTCGAATTTATGAAATTTGGAAAGGCCAGACTGCAAGGCTTCAAATGGGTCTTTGGTATCAGAATAATGAACAGGAATGTTGAGTTGGTCGCCTAGCTGCTTAAGCTGCTGAGGGGCGGCTGGCCTATGATAGTCGGCGGCGATCATCCCTACTTTCAGGCCTTGTTTCTGGAGATACCTTCCAAGCCTGACTGCACTTGTTGTTTTCCCTGATCCGAATAACCCGACAAGCATTATTCTTTTCTTGCCGATCAGTGTCTCCTGCTTTTCACCTAGCAGGTTGACTATTTCCTCGTAGATTATTCTTGTGACGTGCTCTCTTAGTGTTACACCTTCTGGGAGCTTCTGATTGAGTGAGCGGTCCCGGATGTTTTGGGATAATTTGTAGACTAGCTGTATATCCACGTCTGACTGAAGGAGTATCCTCTGCAGGCCTTTTACCAATGCTTCAACAGACTCCCTGTCAACAGTAGTTTTTGTGAGTACTCTTCTCATCAGGTCGCTTATGCTTTTTCCCATGTCTTTGAGTGCGATGATTAATCACCTTGATACTAGAACATTAGCAAAATGAAAACTTAAATTGATTGGGGGTTGTTTGATTTTGTGTGTTTAGTTTATTTTTTAGGTTAGTATTTTTTCTATTTTGTGTTAAAGATAAGCTTAAAATTTTAACTGACATTTAATATTCATGGCAAGAGGCTGTCAATTAGAAATCTTGTGTAAAGAAGATCCTTATGTTTCTGAAAACTATCTATATGGAGTCACAATATTAGTTGATGGGCTGAGGGGAGAAAACACAACATTTCTCTTAGAAGGACTTATTAGATCAGATTACTGGAGTTTTTTTATCAGCTCATAGATCTAGTATTGAAGGTCTAAGACCAGGTCAAAGTTATTCACTCGAAATACAATGTGAAAACGGATAATCAATCATTCAATAAATTCCCAACAAACTCTTCCCTATCAAACTCCTTAAGATCCTTGTACTCCTGGCCAACACCTAAAGCAACAATAGGCTTACCTAAGATTTTGCACACGCTTAGGATTGCACCGCCTTTAGTGTTAACATCAATCTTCGTAAGTATAACTCCGTCTATTCTAACAGCCTCGTCAAATTTCCTCGCCTGCTCTACTGCATCATTTCCTGTTATTGAGTCAATCACGAGCAGCTTAAGGTGGGGTTTATCCACTCTGTCTATCTTCTTGAGCTCGTCCATTAGGTTTTGGTTGGTGTGCATCCTACCGGCAGTATCAGCAAGGACAACATCTATTCCTTTAGCTTTCGCATGCTCAACCGCATCATAAATCACAGCCGCACTATCCGCTCCATACTTGTGCTTGATCACTTTTATCCCTAATTTGTCTCCATGCTCTTCCAGCTGTTCGATGGCAGCGCTCCTGAATGAATCCCCGGCAGCAAATACGCATGAATACTTCTTCTTCTGAAGTTTACTCCCGATCTTGGCAAGGGTTGTTGTTTTCCCAGAACCATTGAATCCCAGAAAGATGATAAGACAAGGATGGTTTTGTTTAACCACTTTTTCCAGATCAATCTTAGGAACGTCTAAAATCTCAAGCAGGCTTTTTCTGATAGTCTCTTCAACTATTTTTTTGGCTTGGGTTCTTTTGACATCCTTTCCAATCAATGCTTTTTTCAAGTCTTCTTTGATTTTATCCGAGACTTCCAAAGCCACATCTGCTTCAAGCAAACTCAACTCCAAATCTTCAAGCATCGCTGACAAATCATTTTCAGAAATCTTTTTCTCGGTTATTTTTTTTGGGACTTTTTCTACAGTCTCGCTCACGCTTTTTGTTATAGACTGCACTATGTTTGACAGTTTTTTCTTAAGAATGTTGAACATACACTAACCCTGTTTTTGCAATAATTTTTGTATTTCAGGCTCTAGTTTTTGGATCTGGTTTGCAATCTGCACCATGCTGCTTTGAACGGTTTCTATTCCATTTTCAAGTGTTTTTTTTCTTTCTTCCAAGATTTTTTTTGTTTCATCGCTGTTTTTCTCGACAGCCACATCTGACCCTATGCTGATAATGAATTTTTCCTTCTTGTTTATATTTCCATGCATAAAGACGCTTGACCCCAGAGGCACAAGTATTTCTTCCTGTTTGGATTTTTTCAGCTCTTCCAAAGCTTCCCCCGTCTGCTCTATCTCCATTAGCTTCATTGCAAACAACTCCCTTCTTTCGTTGAATTGCTTGAACCTTTCTTCGAGGATTTGGTATTCCAGCATTTTTTGTTGCAGTTCTTCTTTTTGTGACATAATTATCTTCTTTTATTATTGGGGGCTAAATGTTTAAATTTGATTCGGGAAGAGATTTATTGTCTGGTTGAACATTTATGGGAAACAGAAATTATTTTCAATATCCACCCCAACAGAATTTGCTATTGCACTTACGATAAAAGGTATACCTTGCCTTGATGGGTCTCTGGTTGATCTATATTCCCATATGCCTAGTTTATCTGGTTTAGAAGCTCTCAGAAATGATAATACTTGATAGGGATTCCCGCTGGGGGGACCATACCTTTTTTGTGGGGGATATACATTTTGAATCCATAAACCAAAGCAGTCGGAGTCAATATCATGGTATTTAGCATGTTCACCAAAATTATCGTCATCGGCTAAAATTCTGCCACAGATACCACCCATCAAACATTTAACATAATAATTTCCGACAGTTAATCCCATCAATCTTTCTTTAACCCAATTCATATAATTTCCACAATTGTATGCGAATCTAGCACCTTTGGGTAGCTCCCTTTCATCCCCACAGTCGGAGTGATAATCATATCGGGAGGTTACATCACCTTTTTCATAAAGAACTATTGCTCCAGAATGGCTCGGTCCGATACCCACGATAAGATCATATAATCTAGATAGAGTAAGGACTCTTCTCCTTTCTTTTTCCAACTCTTTAATATTCCACATAGTTATATTGTAATCTGGGGATACGCCTTCAACCCGATCTGGATAGAATCCTAAATTACACCCCTGACCTAAATTAACTTCACCAAGATCCACTATCTGAATTCCATATTTGTAAGCTTCAGATATTACAGCTCCTCTTAATCTATCAGTAATATGTGGTAAGAAAGCCGGAATTAAAATTCCAGCATCTTGAATAGGAACATCTTCAATTGGTACACCGATCATGCCAATTCTAGGAGGCATAATTTAAAACTTAAATATTGAACTTAAATATACCTATTAATTGAAAGGATTCATTCAATCAAGCACTTCATCGGTTTTCCTATGCCAAATTCCTCGCAACTTCTTGGCTGAACTTCATTCCAATCCAAAGGGTCCTGCCCTTTCAGCAGCCATCTTTCACAGTAGTTGATATATTTCACCGCACATGTCGCCTTATTAGCCTCGCCAAAAATTTGCCCTATAAAGAACCAGAAACTGACAATAGTAAAAACAAGAAGCAGCGAGATAACCGCTATCAAAAATAAAGTGTGGGTTGCTATCGCTTTTGGTGGCATGAATAATATTTCTCTTCTACCTTTATTACACTTTCAATCCCATCTCATCCCTGGCAACATCCTTCAGAATCCTGATGAGGTTGATGACATTCTTCTTTTTGACTGATATCGCTCCTACAGTCCTGAATTTGCTTGAAGACCTGATAAGGTGATCGTGCTTTGTCTGATTAATTCTAATGGATTCCTCTTCCCCCTCATACTTGGGTTTAAAGACATCTATCCACAGCTTGTCAAATTTTCCCTGGTCGACCCTACCCACAAACCTGCTTTCGCCGGTTGAATAAAAGATTTTTGCAGGCCCTTTTTCGTCATAATTGACTCTTTTCTCGATTAGCATCCTATCCAGGATTTTTGTGACCGTATGCCTGTTTAAAGACAATTCTGAAGCTATATCAGTTATTGTGAGGCCTCTGGTGCTTTTATTCAAAGTTTCAACCACTCTGTCAGTGTTTTTAGAGTCATACTCCTCAGATGCAGACGTAGTTTCCTTATTCATTCCAACATCACCCTAGTAATATTTAAGTACTACTAATATTAAAACATTTATTAGAATGTAATGTATAGACACAAAGAATAGATCGAGGTGATTAGAATGGTATGTGTCTCGTTGTTTAGAATGAGAGAAGTTCCAGAAAAACTGGACATATTCTATGGGCTGGACGGGGAAAGAGTCGGAGACTGCTCTTTCGAAGCAAAGCAATCCGTGTACGGAGACGAAGAAATACAAGTAGAGGTTTCCTATGAGGAAGAGCTGGAAGCAGGAATGAAAAGATTCTTCTCAGAAGATGCAAAGCAAATAGCAGATTTTCTCAAAGAAAAGGGAAAGGAAAAAATCCTAAGAAAAGTCTTTTGTTTTGTGAACAGGGAAACAAGGACAGTCGAGATCTATCGCGGATCAGACTACATAACAGCAAAAATAAGGGAAGCACTTCAGAAACTGCTTAAAGTTGATTTAGAGAGAGTGAGCCTGAACTCCCAGCAACTGCTATCAATAGTAAACCAGAACAGTGAAGAAGTGAAGCAAGCAATGTTCAAATATCTGCATGGATTGTGGTATCATATCATGCGGGGAAACAAGCTTGAGAACAACCAGAAGTATTTAGAATACCTTTCAGCAAAGCCAGAATCCTTGAGAATGGTTTCAGTTATCCCGAAGATCAACTGGGTCAACGGAAGCAAATACATGGTCAGCTTCAACGGGGAAACAGGTACAATCGGGATGGGTGATGGAGCGTACAGATGGAAGCCTAGACAGGAAATTAAGCAGTTCGTAGACTTGATTCTGAGAGCCGCGGATTGACTTTTTCTTTTTTTGGTGGTATTTGTGGCGAAGTTGAAGATATATTTAGATACAAATATGGTCTACGGCTTGTTCAAAAGAATGTTTCAGGCTGTCTTTAAGGGAAGAGAGTTCAGGATTCCTGAGAAGATTAGGTTCATGCACAGAAACTCGGATAAGATTGAAGCATATACATCATTCTTTACGCTGATAGAAATTGCCGGCGAGCTCAGAAGCTTATCAAAGAGAAAGAAAATAAAATTAAACAAAGCACAAATCCAATCAATGTTCAACTTCTTTACGGAAAACTTCCAGGTGGAAATTCTGAGAGAAATTAGAATAACAGACAAGGCCTTGGAATACTTTTTGGATGGAGTTCAATGGAAGGATGCAATACAGTTGGACATCGCAAGGAACAATGGTTTCACTTTGGTAACTGATGATTCTGATCTGCAGCGCATCGGGAAGAAACATTACCCAAACATTTTGAATTTTAGGGAGTTAGCAAGCGAAGAATCTCAATTAGCGGGTGCACCAGCTGTCCTATCAACACCTCCACTCACGAAGGGCGGGGAAGAGGCTATAAGATAAGACTTTGACATGTTAATAATATCAACTTGGATCCTTCGTTAGCTGTTGTATGTGCCGCAAGAATAGAGATAGCAGTAACAAATGCTTATAGGATATAATAGCGGATATTTTTTTGCATCTTTACCACTGACAATTAACTTATTCTAGGAATATAAATATGTTTTTAAGTCTATGTCAACCAATTAATTTACTGAGGGCCGGTAGTCTATCGGCTAGGACGGTGCCCTTACAAGGCATAGAGCCCAGTTCAACTCTGGGTCGGCCCATTAATAATTCTTGTCAATAGTGTGTAATTTTTAATTCGTCTCACTATCGTTCGACAACCTCGATGATAAGAGTTTAGAGTTTCTGCTAAAATAGATTTTTTTGAAATCACGCCCTGTTTACTTATCTATTGGTTAACGAGAATTTTTGGTATGATATGTTGCCTAGGTGGCGAAGATTGAGGTTTAGGGGAAGTCTTAACATTCAAGTCAGAATATAGGAGGGTTTAGGTTTTGTTCCCATAAGCAGATCTCCCTCAAAAAATTGCTAAAAACCCAAAATACTGCGATTTTTCCATGATTTGAGCGTTAGGCATTTAAATGTTGTCTTCTTTGTTATATCATAAATAGGTGAAAAGATGAATTCAAGGATACTTTTAAATGCAGTTTTGGCTGCATTTTTGGCTCTAGGTGGAGAAGGTGCTCCGAAGACAGCAATTGCTATGGAAGCAACAAGGGTCCCTCCCACCGCGAGTTACTTAGATAATGACTCCAATTCCTGGGGGGGTCTTTGGCCAGGACCTTATAAAAATGTGAGACCCGAGGTGGATCTGGTGAATGTGGTGGAGTTGAGAAATCCGCCTCAACCGCCCATTATGGAGTATCCATGGGTGTCTCCTGACCAGAAAGAGCCTCTACTCTTTGCCACTCTCAGTCAGAGTGGTGAGTTTCAAGAAGGGTATGTGGCAGATGTTGGACGGGTTCCCTCGGGCGCCATTGAATGCGTGGCTGGGGCGTTTGTCTTTGTTCAAAACCCCTTGCCGGAGTTGAAAGGGGATTTCCTGGACATCTCTTTGACAGCCCAAAACCTGGCGGGGAATTGGGAAAGAGTTGTTCGGAAGACTATAGTGACCGGGGCAACGATCACGGAGAATTGGGAGTACGGATTCGTTCTTCCCCCGATTGAGGAGATCCGGGAAAAACCAGTGACTTTATATCTGTATGCTCGCCACATCAAACATCCCGGTTTCTTGGGTTCATTCTGGGCATACGATGGGAAACTAGAATGCTCGGTACCGAGTGTATGGACATCCTACCTGCCTATAGTCCCGAGAAACTCGAGATACTTTACTTCAGGAGAGCCGTTTTCTAACTAATCAGTCTTACGACGGGTGCTTTCTTGAAAGAGAGGTGCCCGCTGGTCGAATCTTTTCTTTTTTCACTGATATATCATCTCCAAGAGAGGGAAGTTGAAAAAAGGCTGAGGAATTGATAGACAGGGAAAAGACGATGATTTAAGAAATAAGGTTGTGCTCAAGACTTCTGTTGTTGGCTATGATGTTGGCAAGCATATTGGCGAGGATGATGAGAATCTTGTATTTGTTTGCTCCTCAAATGCTGTCAAGAGGAAGATAATGCAGAATCTTGCGAAGTTTAGTTATGAGAAAGAATTGAATTTTGCTGTGTTTGCCGTTGATTCTGATGATATTAAAAAAGGAATTTTCACAACTTTGATTGAATTTGTTGAGGATCAATAGCGTGATTAAAATGAAGGCAGAAGAATCTTTATTGACAAACCCGACTAAACTCTATACATTGCTTTTGCTATATGAGTCAAATAGGCATGGATATGAGATAATAGAAGAATTTATGAGAAGGCTTGAGAAGAAACTGAGTCCTGGCCAGATTTATCCGCTTCTGAAATCGATGATGAAGAAAGGTTTTGTTGAAGTTTATGATGAATACAACGGCAAGAGAAAGAAAAAAGTCTATAGGATCACAAAAGAAGGCCAAGAAATTTGTAAAGATTCTGTAGAAAAACTGAAAGGACTTTTTGATGCGCTAAAATAAGGGAATTAGGTAGACTGTCTTTACAATTTAAATCCTTAATTGCTAATAACTTTATTATGTTCAGTAAAAGGCAAGAAGAGGAGTCATTTAGGTTTAAACCAAGAACAGAAGAAAAAACCCAGACTATTTCTAATCAACCCAACATGGAAGAAGTCATGGAAAAGATCAACACAATCACCGAACAAATCAACCTGATGTCGAAATACCTTTCCTATCTTTCCCAGAAGTTTGACAAGACAATTGACAGCGCGATAACATATGACAGAACATTGGATGAGATTGAGGGCAGGATCAACTCTTTGAAAAACAAGATTGAAGACTTGGAGATAGTTTCACCTGATGTTGATTTGGCTGAGGACAGGAACAGAGCGATTTAAGATTTTTTTTGACATCTGCTATTAAAAATAGATTAAACGGTTTTAATTCTACACATGCAATAAATTAGCATGCCATCAAATCAAGACAAAGAGCTAATTACTTTTTGCGGCCTTTATTGTCCCGACTGCATTAACCATAAGGGAGAAGTTGCTGATTTGGCAAGGGACTTGAGAAAGAAATTAAGAGAAGAAAAAATGGATAAGGTTTCCAAAGGTCTGTCAAAATACTTCAAAGAATTCAAAAATTATGGCCAGTGCTATGAAGTGTTGGGAGCTATGGTAAGGTTGAGATGCAATAGGACTTGCCGGAAAGGTGGCGGTCCCCCGCAATGCAAAGTCAGGAACTGCTGCAAAAAGAAAGACATTCAGGGATGTTGGGAATGTGGAGAATTTGAAACCTGCGACAAATTAGATTTCCTGAAACCGCTTCATGGAAAAGCTAACATCGAAAACTTGAAAAAATTGAAGAAGAATGGACTAGATGGTTTTATCAAAGGAAAAAGATGCTGGTGTGAATTCAAGGAATAGGTATTTATAACGCTTAATTTATAATTTGTTCATGAAAAAAACCAAAGCTGGTCTGCTGTTTGGATTGTTGTTTGGTATTTTGGATTTAGCCATTATGGTCATGCAAAAATTGACATGGGACGCTAATCTTTCTGCATTTAGCTTGTGGGTTGTCAGCGGGTTTTTTGTCGCAACAACGAGCATAAAGCTAAAACCCATACTAAAAGGAATGCTAATCTCTTTCTTGGTTCTTCTACCTTCAACTTTCATAATAGGTTGGCAACAGCCTTTGAGTTTAATTCCAATACTTGCGATTACTGCAGTTTTTGGGATGTCGCTCGGTTTTCTTGTGGAAAAATTCGGCTAATTTGAGAATTAGTATTTTGAATATGAAGAATCAGTCAAATTAAAAAGTCCCCTGAATAGCGAGGGAAAGATTTGAACTTTCGACCTCGGGGTTATGAGCCCCGCGAGCACTCCAGGCATAGAGGATTCCTTTGAATCTTGCTCCACCTTTGTAGAGTAACTTCGCTACGGTTAACCTCGCTAACTTAATAATGATAAAAGAATACTTATAAACCTTAGGTGAACTTCTTTCTCCTCACTAAACTCAGATAACACTTTCTTCCTTGGCTGCCTTTTCTCTCTTCTCTGGTTCTTATTAAGTCTATTGATTCGAGGTAATTGATGTGCTGCTTAAGCGATGTATCTGACAGTTGTTCGTATGATTTGTTGTATTTCGAATTAAGCTTTGAGAATATTATCTCTTTTTCTTTTGACAATAACTCGACAATATTCTTGTCAACGCCTTCCAACCTATCCTGCATGATTTGGACTTTGACTGATTTGACCCCGAGCAGTATTTTTTTGACATGCTCTACTGTTACTTTGCTCCCACCTTCTTCCTCACAGACCTTCGCTGCTTTCCTGAGACATTCCAGTCCAACCCTCACATCGCCGCCGCGGTTGACAGCATGATTCGCACACAATAGAACAACTCCTTCTTGAACTACTCCTGGCTTGAACGCATCTTCACACCTTTTTTTAAGAATGCTTTTCATCTCTTCAAGAGAATAACTTTTGAATTTAATTTCTTCGGCGTCTAAACTACTCCTAATCCTTGGTTCAACATTTGCAAAAATATCCTCATAGTTCGAGATCATCACTAATCCAACAGGAGAATTAACATACTGGTTGATTCTTAAAAGATCATATAATGCGGATTCATCCTTTTTGACGATCTGGTCAACTTCATCCAAGCCGATGATAAGGCTTTTGTTTTTTCTCTTCAGCAATTCTACAAGCTTTTCAATTATTTCATCCTTCGACAAGCCTCTTCTTGCCAATGGATACCCAAGCTCGACAGCAATTTTTGCAAGCAGCGCAGTTGCAGTATTATAATCCCATGTGTTAATGAAAACAGTATCGACCTTTTCTCCGGCAAAATTTTCCAGCTCCCTGAACACAAACCTAGTGACGCAAGTCTTGCCTATGCCTGGAGCCCCGAATATGAATGTATTCTGCGGCTTTCTTCCTTTAGTCAAAGGGTTGAGGTTATTTGCTATTTGTTGAATGTGTGTTTCTCTGTGTGGCAAGAAATCTGGGAGAAATTCCATTGATAATGCTTGCTCGTTTTTGTAGATTTTTGATTCCTGCAGCTGCTGAAAAATACTCATGAATATAGATTGTCCGAGAATATACTTATTCTATTATCCTTGCTATTACTCTAGCAGGTGAGCCATCGGCATCTTTTAGTTTTAGAGGCAAAGCAATTACATCAAATTTCTTCCCAACCAACTTATCAAGATTTGTCAGGTTTTCTATAACCAGTACATCATTTTTGAGCAATATTTCGTGAATTTCAGATGAGCCTGTTCCCTCGACAGAAGGGGCGTCTATGCCAATAATCTTAACCCTTCTTTTTACAAGTTCTTTAGCAAATTTTATGCTGACTTTTGGGTTGTTTTTGTAGAAATTTTTTTCTCGGAATTTCTTTGTATAATCAGTCCATAACAAGACTATAGCATCCTTTTTGACTTTGCTTAAATCTGCGCCAATAACTTTCTGGTTTCTTGCGTCTATCACTACACCATTTCCCATGAACTTATCCAGTGGATAATCATCGAGTTTCTTGCCGTTTTCCAGTCTATGATAAGGGGAATCTATGTGGGTTGAGAAGTGCGAATTGAATTTGAGCTTGGTTACGTTCCAGCCGTCTTTTTCTACTGACAGCACTTTCTTGAATTCTGGTTTAGGGTCTCCTGGAAATTCTGGGAAGTCTTCTGATAATTCCATTGTTAGGTCGATTAGTTTCATATCAATCAATCTAATTTGATTCAACTAGGTATGTTTCGACTCTTTCTTTTCCTGCACCTTTATTTTCTCTTTTTAAACGTATTTTTCCAATTTCACTAGTATTTTTTACATGTGTTCCCCCGCAGAACATTTTAATATTATCACACTCCCATACTCTAATGTTTTCATTACTGGTACTTGGATAAGTTCTAATTTCTTTGCTTTTAGAAATAAAATCATTGCATAATTTTTCGACTTCCACCAATTTTTCTGGGTTCAGTTTTTCTTGACTTCCATAGTCTGATCTATCTTTTTTATTATCAACATTTGTCCCTAATCTTTCCATTTCTCCGAAAATTTGAAATAGAAAATACTCCATTATATGGCTAGCTGAATGTAATTTCATTGTTCTATATCTTCTATCCCAATCAATAGAAGATTTTACAGTATCTCCAGAAGAAAAATTAGGCGTGAATTCTAGAACATGAAATACTTTTCCCCCAGATGGTATTTCTTGACCATTAACCTTTACTATTTCTGCACCCTCTTTTATTGTATTAATAACTTTGATTCCATTAATCTCCCCACTATCCCCGACTTGTCCTCCACCTTCAGGGTAAAAACAAGTTCGATCCAAAACCACTTTAGTATCCTGTATTTCTATTACTTTTGCCTCAAATTCCTTTTGATAAGGGTCTTCATAAAATAGTTTTTTGGTCATTTCATTTTCATTCATCATTTTCTCCTCCTTTATTGAAACATTATTTTCCAATTGAATTGTTATTTTTTGTTGATTGAGTTCTTTTTTATTAATCACATCATCCGTTTCAGCTATTTTTATTTCAGACTCTTTATTTTTCAATGTAAATTTCTCAACAACAAAATCTCTATCTAAAGACTGTATGAATGGGATCAATCTCGGGCCTTTCTCCTTTCCCAACAAAACTAAATATGCCGCTTCGAAAATTTCCTGTGGTTTGATGCTAAAGTGTTCAGACAATTTATTTATTTCAGCCCATATTTCTTTATCTTTTCTTTCTTTTTCAAGAAAATTTCCCAATGACATGATAGATTCTTTCTGCTGGCTTGAAAGTTTGTTAATAATATCTTCTGAAATTGACTCAATAACTTGAATTCTATAATTTTCTGGGGCGAAATTTTTAGCCCACATGTTAGCATATTTCAATATTTCTTCTAAATTGTTTTTTTCACTGTCTGTTAATTTTCTATCTATTTGGCCAATCTTTGCAAGAATTTCTTCAGCTCTTTCTACTATATTTTCATCTGGCAATATCTGTGCAATCATACTGGCAAATTCGAATGATACCCTGAAAGGTTTTTTCTTCGGGGCTTCGCTAATTGAAGACAATTCATAAATTCTTTTTGCATTTTGTCTTGTTCTGTCATCAGCATCTTCTAACCCAAAATAAACTTTCTCAACCCTCTCAAATTCATTGAAGAGCAAAGGCAAAGTATTTCCTTCTGGAGTGAAATCTATTGCTGTTTCTGGTCTGCTTTTTACCATCAAAAACCTAAGCATATATGCTGGCAATATATCAAACATATCTACAAAACCGCTTCCTAAACCTTTCGATGTGCTCATTTTCTTCCCGCCAACCAAAAAGAATTCGTAGCCTTTTCCGATATTTTCGCAAGTTGATGGGTATGGTGGGAGATAGTTGAAGACCTCACATGCTATTGCAACTGAAATGCTTCTTGAACCGCCTAAAGTGAAATGATCCTTCCCAGCGCTTTCATAAACTACCCCAACAGTCGGCCATTTTGCTGCCCATTCGACTTTCCAAGGCAATTTACCGTTCCCATTATATGGTGAAATTTCCCCTTCAAATCCGCAACCTTCAGCCCAATCAACTAAACCAGGCACACACCTGTATTTAATAATTTCTTTCTCAGAATCCCATTCATATGCAACTGTAGTTCCGATGCTTCCGCATTTTTCACAAATAGGATTGAATGGCAATTTTTCTGAGCCAACACTTTTTCCGTAAATTTTTTTATAAATCCCTTGGATTTTATCCGCGTTATCTAAAGCAATTTTTATCGTCTTATTAAAGTCGCCATTTATGTATCTTTTGGCAGTACTTTCCAATTCTGCCTCTATTCCAATCTCGCCAAACTTATCCGTACACTGCCTGAAATAATAATCGCCGTAATGCTTGTACCCTTCAACAGGAGAAGGTACATGAATCATAGGCTTGCCAAGATATTTTTTGTATTTTTCTTGATCCAGATTTTTTGGTATAGCATCAAATGGATCCATATCATCGCTGCTTAAAATAAATCTTGCATTCATTCCGGCTTGTCGCATGGATTTGGCTATGCAATCATGAATTACCCATCCTCGAGCGGAGCCTATATGAATTTTTCCAGAAGGCGTTTTTTCGTCGTATACAATGTAGCCTCTTTCTTTTACGGTTTTTTTAAGAATAGGGCTATTCTCAACTCGTTTTTTCACTTCTTGAGTTACTTTATCCGTCCAGTAAACCCATTCTTTATTATCTTCTTTCATTATTTTCATATTTCTCACGTAAGTTTTTATAACCTATTTTCTAGTCATCCACTAAGTAAATTCTATTCCCTTCTGTTTTGACGCCACAATAACTACTCCTTTCTCCTAAAAATTTTGCTAGATTTCTTTTGCTTTTTCCTGCTCCACCATAAACATCTGTGAATCCTTCTATAGGGACGGCATTTTCTAGACCAATAGCGGTTTTTGTTTTTAAGTAAGCTCTTAGATAATCAGCTAAACCAACAATTTCTTCCTCATATCTTACATTTAGTTCAAGCCCAGAGATATATTGCCTTAATTTCCTATCTGTTCCATCTAGTCGGCCTTTTGGTATTTGCACAACTTTTCCAGAACCATCATTTCTTGTAACTCTTATTCTTGAACCATTTGGATTAACATTTATTCTGCTACCGTATCTCTCTAATAAAAAATCTACTATATCTTCTCCAGTTTTATGCCTTCCGATCAACACCTTTTCCCATTATTTTCCACCTCAATTTTTTTAGACAGGATTGCTAGGATTCGAACCTGAAAGCACCAGAAGAAGCACAACCCAAAGAAAGCCTATGCGTAACTAGCACTTCTTCTTCAGCTTCAAACCAAAAATTAGGCTATACGAAAATAAGAAATCAACAGAGCTTTTTACATTCGCCTATCACACTTAACACCATTACTCAAATTTATATAATGGAAAATATTTAAACCTACCAGTCATCCTCCCAAAAATAGACGTGCTCTTTCTTTTTGCCATAACCGAAAAATTTCACTAAAATAAAACCAACAATCATCCCACCAAGATGACCGAAGTTAGCGATCCCAGGCTGAACACCAGATACACCTGAGAACAACTCTATCACCGCAATAAGAATAATAGCAATAAATGCTGGCATAGGGACAAAATAGACGTAGATAATATTTCTTGGATATAATATAGCGTACGCAGTGACCACCCCAAATATTGCTCCAGAAGCGCCAACAAGAGGAATGCTACCAACACCGTTAATCAGGATATGGAATATTCCTGACCCAAGACCGCAGAGTGTATAAAAGATAAAGTATTTCTTGTTTCCCATAACTTCCTCAATAGTTGGGCCGAACATCATCAGAACAAACATGTTAAAGAAAATATGCATAAACCCGCCATGAACGTACATGAACGTAAAGAACTGCCAGACCATTCCTTTCTGGATAGCAAGCGTGGGTGTCAATGCCAGCAAATCGAATATTTGAGCACTGAAGCTTGTGAAGAGGAAGACGACTATGTTCACGACTAGCAATTTCGCAGTTACAGTATCGAAAAAACTTTTTCTTTGCCCGAACATTACTCTCATAAAATCACATAATATTTCTCATTATATTAACCGTCAATCCTTATATCTTTTCCAAGCTCTTATAAATTTCTTAATTCTTTTTCCTTCCCCGCTAATTAAAAATGAAAATGTTAACGGGACCATTGAAACTAAAATGGCAAGTATTTTATTTTTCGGCTGGACTATTTTATCGAGATTAAAGATTACTATAGTAAATAGCATAAAAGATATCATGAACATAAAAATCATCAGGAATTTGATTTTTTTGTTTTTAGTCTTATTTATCGGATCAAAAATGGACATAAGATGAATTTGATTTTTATCAATAAGAATCAATGGATCGAGTGGGATTTAAAGCTTGGACACTTTCTAAAATTGGTTCTCTTGAATCTCTAAATTCTTCTTCTCTCAAATCTAATTGTGAAAAAAATTGTTCCATATATTTCATCGGGGATTGTTTATACACCTTCTAAATTAATTAACCTTTATTTATCTAGTTTACAATTTATCTTTTGATGATTATGATCAAAATTAAAGATGCCCCTACGATTATTAAATTAGGATTTAATGTTCTTATTTCCAAAATGCCTTATTTTCCAATAATAGCTTCTTTTGATGTCACAAATAAGTGTACCCTAAGATGTAAACATTGTTACTGGTGGCTTCAAGAACACAATAGTGAGTTGGACGATGAAATATTTTATCAAAAAGTATTAGAAATAAAAAAAAGGCACCCGACTTTAATCTATGCCATTTGGTTGGGGGGAACCTTTACTTAGACGCAACCTAATTGAAAAACTTAAAAACTTGTTTAGCTTAAATCAGGTTATAACCAACGGTACTATACCTTTACCGTTATGGAAGGATGTTCGTTTTCTTTGTTCGGTTGATGGTACTAAAGATTATCATGAGGCTCAAAGAGGGAAAAACACCTACGATAAAATTAAAGCTAATATAAACCGAAAAGATTTGGACGTCCATCTTTTTTGTGTTGTTACTAAAATCAACGAAAAATGTCTCGAAGAATTCGTCGAAGAATGGAGTAAAACAAGCGTTAAGTCAGTTGGTTTCGGTTTTTATACACCCATAAAAGGTAAAAATAATGAGGAACTTTGGCTGAATTTCAAACAACGGGATAAAGTAATTAAAAGAATAAAGATACTGAAACAAAAATACCCTCAATTTATCCACTCTTCAGATGCTATTTTGGACAGCTTTATGTCTGACAAATGTCAGCAAACGACCGAAAAATGTCGTCGTGATTATAGCTCTTTTAATGCAATGTGTTTTGACTCGACTATGAATAGAAAATTTCCGTGTGTTATTGGGGAGGGAGCTGATTGCAGTAAATGTGGTTGTGTCGGCTCTGTTATGGGAGAATCTATAAGAAATGGCAGGAGAATATCTATCTTAAACACCAAAATAAAAGATATTTTAAGCAATAATTGCTAATAAACCAAATTACAGAAGAGGAATTCCTAATTTTTATTAATGGGCCCGCTGGGATTTGAACCCAGGACCACTTGTTTTTACGCTCAGTTGCCTTATAAGACAAGCGCTATAGCCGCACGAAACAGTGCACTAACCAAGCTGAGCTACGAGCCCTTTACTACTTATTTGGTTTTTACACTCAAATATAATTTAGTCAAGTCTTGAATGAAGTTTAAAAATTTTAACTTTAAATGAGTTTCGCAACCCTAGATTTTCAGGTTATTTTCATGCTTCAGTATCTCCGAAAGTAAAAAATCAGGGTAAAGTTTATTATTGACCTTACCCATCATATTTTTATCTGAAGTCTTGTTGCTGTATGGCTAAAAGCATACGCTGCAACCAAATAAGATAGCGTCTTTCATAGACAAAAACATTTCTTTAGCCAAGAATAGTGTTTGGAATTCTTTTGGGTTTGCTAACCTTATCATCAAAGCAGCCAGCCATTTGACATATCTGGAAACAGTGAATGATGAAGGAATTCCAAGTGCAGATATACTTCAATACCATATCAAAGACAAGATTGAAAACACAGGGGTCATTCACAAGAATTTTGTTGAATTGACAAAGAAACAACTCAAGGGATTGAAAGTCAAAAAAGTGATTCTAATACTTGATGAGACGCATGAGCCATTCTACGGAAACATCAACAACAATCCAATCTGGGTTCATGAATACAAGCCAGAAAAGGGTTGCACAGGGTCTTTTAAGTTTCTTTGTGCGAGCATAATTTTTGATGACAAAAGATATTTCCTGGATTCAATTCCATTGAATATTTTCTATGACATGAAGAAAGAAGTAGAGAAGGTCTTAACCACAATAGAATCCTACGGAGTAGGGATAGAAGTTGCTTTGCTTGACAGGGGGTTCAGCAAAAGTTCTGAAATCATAAATCTCCTGAATCAAAGAAAGCTCAGATACCTGATGCTGTATCCAGATTGCGAAAATGTGAAGAGAATAGTCAAGGAAGTTGAAAGCTACAAGAGAATGCCGTTTGAAGTGAAAGGAATAAAAACAACACTTGTGATAATCAGGGATGAGAAGTATGACTGGAAATTTGTCACGAATCTGAGATTTGTGGATTTTGTAAAATACATCAAAATATACAAAAAGAGGTGGAACATAGAAACAGGTTTCAGGGTGGCAGATGAAGCAAGGATAAAGACAAAAAGCCTTGACATAAGAGTGAGGTATTTTTTGTTTTTGATTGCATTGATCCTCTACAATATCTGGTATTTTCTTGGCAAGCCTGTAACATTCAAGAGATTTGTGATAAGATTTTTTGAAATATTGGATGAATTCGCATCCTCAGAAAAGATAACGTAGCATGGCATTTCATTTGAAAAGTTGAATTTGAGTAGTGCATACTCCATACTTTGCCTGAATTTTTAATCGTCAAATGAAATATTTCTGCATATTTTGGGATATTGCTAGTTGTTTTCATCGAATAATTTGGGTAGATTGAAAATCTGTCATTTTTGAATCAGTTAAAATTCAATGGGCATTCGGAGATACTGTGCTTTAACTAAATTATTTAAGTTTGTATAACCAGATACAGATAGTGTAAATTATTCTAATTATGGAGGTGTTAGAATGGTAACCATGGGACAAATAGGCGGTCAGCCAATATTCATTTTGCCAGAGGGAACTCTTAGAAGTAAAGGAAGGAACGCCCAAGAAAATAACATAGCAGCAGCTAGGGCTATAGCCGATGCTGTTAGGACAACTTTAGGCCCTAAAGGAATGGATAAGATGCTGGTCGACAGTATAGGCGACATAGTAATAACAAATGACGGCGTGACTATTCTTGAAGAGATGGAGATAGAGCACCCAGCCGCTAAAATGATGGTTGAGGTTGCAAAAACCCAGAACGAGGAAGTAGGAGACGGCACAACATCCGCTGTAGTTATAGCAGGCGAACTTCTCAGAAAAGCAGGAGAGCTTCTAGACCAGAATATACACTCCACTGTAATTATACGAGGATATAATCTTGCAAGAGACCATGCGCTTAAAACTCTTGACAGAATATCCAGCCCGGTAACAGTTTCAGATAAGGATACTTTAAAGAAGATTGTGCTCACAAGCATGAGCGGCAAGTCAGGTTATGGATACAGTGAAAAGCTCGCTGATCTGGTTGTTGAGGCTGTGACGCAGGTTGCAGAAAAGAAAGGGAATAAGATCTCGGTTAATATTGATGACATTAAAAGAGAGAAGAAGCATGGGGGATCATTGGACGAAACAGAATTGATAAAAGGAATAGTAATTGACAAGGAAGTGGTCCACCCAGGAATGCCGAAAGAAATCAATAACGCAAAAATAGCTTTATTGGATGCGGCTCTTGAATTCAAATCCTCAGAAACAGACACTCAAATCCAAATCACAGACCCTTCTAAGCTTCAGGCATTTGTTGAGCAGGAAGAAAGAATCCTAAAAAAAATGGTTGATGATGTTGTAAAATCCGGAGCAACTGTTTTAGTCTGCCAGAAAGGAATAGACGATGTCGCCCAACACTATCTTTCAAAAAAAGGAATACTTGCAGTTAGAAGAGTGAAGAAATCAGACATGGAAAAACTCGCAAAAGCAACCGGCGGAAGAATAGTAACCAGCCTTAACGACCTATCAGATAAAGACCTAGGTTTTGCTAAATTAGTGGAAGAGCAGAAAATAGGGGATGAAGACATGGTTTTCGTCAGGGAATGCAAAAACCCAAAAGCAGTCACAATTCTTGTAAGAGGCGGGACAGAGCATGTTGTTGACGAGATAGACCGAGCGATAGAAGATGCAATCGGGGCAGTATCATCATCAATAGAAGTCGGAAAAATAGTTCCAGGCGGAGGAGCGCCAGAAGCAGAAGTTGCAAGAGAACTGAGAAAATACGCAGAAGGATTCTCAGGAAGAGAACAGCTGGCGATAACCTCATTTGCAGATGCAATGGAAGTGATACCAAGAAGCCTTGCTGAGAATGGCGGCTTGGACCCAATTGACACTTTGGTTTCCTTGAGATCAGAGCATGACAAGAAAAACCAGCAGATGGGAGTGAATGTATTGAACGGCGGCGTCATGGATATGCTGAATGCAGGTGTGATAGAACCGGTTAAAATAAAAACACAGGCAATAAAATCAGCAACAGAAGCGGCAGAGATGATATTAAGGATAGACGATGTTATTTCTGCATCCAAACTAAACAAAGGAATGCCTTCAATGCCACCAGGAGGCATGGGCGGCCCAGGAATGGAAGACTACTAATTCTTTTTCTTTTTATTCTAAGCTTTATTCTAAGAAAGAAATTTTTTATACTCAAAACTAAATAATTTAAACATAGAAAGCAGAAATAATTTAGGTGAATCCATGGTTATAACAGAAGATGATAAAGAGTATGAGTTAATTCCTATGTCTCCTATAAGAAGGCTGGAAAAAAGAATGGAAAGAGTTGAAGAGGCTAAAGGCGGAAATTACTCGAAAGATATGTTTAGCGACATTGTCGACATTGTTAGAATGAACCAGATGATTGTTGATGAGCTGGCAAAGTCAAATGACGCCTTAAGGATAGAATTGTCAAAATTGCTTTCAAGAATGGACGACTTGATAGTAAACATGAAAGAGCTGGTTTCTTTTATTAAGGAGTCTGGCGAGGAAAATGAAGAGAGAGTGAGCGTGGCCAGCAGCGGGGATACAATGAAGCCGGTTGTTGAAAGGTTAGATGAATTAATTAAAACAAACCAAAAAATCACAGAAAGAAATGATGCGATGCTTGAGCTGCTGGATGATGTTGGCAAGAAACTGAGAAGGCCACCAGTAAGGCCAATGCAAAGACCTCCTCAGCAAAGGCCGCTGCCATTAAAAATATAGGGATAATTAAGATGAGAAAAGGAGTTTCAGCTGTAATAGCAACTATTCTTTTGCTTTTGATTACGATTGCTTTGGCCGGGACTGCATATGTATATATGTCTGGTGTTGTCACTGGCAAAATATCAAAAACCATATCTATTGTAGACCTTTCATGCACAAATGGCGATATAACAATTGTTCTTTCAAATGACGGGACTTCTAACATAGCTGACGGGGAATTAAAGGTTTTTGTTGATGGTTCTCCTAACAGTCTATTCGGGTCTTTGGATCCAATAAACTCGCACTCAAGTTCTGTAGCTGTTGGAAATACAAATTATGGTTCAGGGACAACTCATACGGTTATGGTGGTCTCTCCAAGCAATTCTGTCAGGCAGACAGTCTATTGCTAGAGTTAACTATTTCTTTTGTTTTTCCTAATTGTTTATTGGTTGAATGATAAAGGGGCAATCTCAAGTAGTATCGGCTATAATAATAGTTTTAGTGTCTTTAACAATAGTAGGAAGCGTATACCCTTGGGCTTCTTCTGTTATTCAAAAAAAGAAGGATTCAAAAAGCGTTGATGACATATATAATTTTTTTAACCAGCTGGAAAAAACAATAGTTGATATTGCAAGAAACGGGGGAGAAGAATCTGTAGAATTAAAAGTTCCTGGCAGGATAACAGTCTATCCTGAATCTGTAGGCAGTGAGGAAAACAGCATTGTTTTTGAATTCAACTCGAAAGTCTCTTATGTTGCTGAAACGCCTGATTGGATCCCGCTGAACACCCCAAATATGAATCAAACAGCAACTCTAGGCATAGACAAGTCTGGTGTAGTTCTTGGGAAGTCCCAAAAGGGGGACAATGAAATAAAAGTCTGGTATAAGCTTTGGTTTAGGGAATTAGAGGATAAAACAACTGGAAATCAGTATAAAATAGTTTTAAAAACATCTGGAAATACAATAAAGCAGTCCACGCAAGGATTTTTAAGAATACAAAAGTCAGGTTCCCAGCAATCAGGTAATTTAATTAAAACAGAAATTAATATTATAGTTTGATGACAAAAGGCCAATCTCTCATAATAGAGTTTGTTTTATTTTTTTTGATATCATTTAGCCTTTTTGCTGTAATAAGCTATATTTTTTACAACCAAAACGAATTCTTTAAGGTGAGAATAGGAGATAAGCTTACTGATATAGTCGACAATCTAGCTGTAACTCACATTATCAAAAGCACTGGGTGCAAATCATGCGATTATGTTAAAGTTCAGGAGGATTTGCCCCTAAAAATAGGAGGCTACTATTACAAGATCATTTTAAAACAGGATGAGGGGCTGAACACTACTTTAATTTCACAAAAGTTTTATTCAAGGAGACACCAATTATTTCATTTAAATAAAACTTTTTCATTGATAGACTCGCAATCAGAAAGTGAAAATAAAATAATAGAAATCCAAATTAATAATATAAATAAACAGGTAGTGATTGATTAATGAAAAGAAAGCTTATTTTCAAAAAGCTGGTTAATGGATATAAAACTACTCTTAAGTGGAAAGAAAGGGACAAGCCATCCTTTAGGGCTGTTTCAAGGTTTGAAAAAGGCGGCCCTTTAGAAATTAAAGGCGAGGTTTCGATTAAAAAAGGGGAAATTGTAATAGAGAAAAGCAGGGAAGAATTAGAGGGCATAGAAATACCAGAATTTGGAATAAAAAAGGTTTCTAAGCTTGGTTTAGAAAAAGAGGAGCAGAAAGAGTTTGTTTCTAAAACTTACCCATTAATACCAAGAGAGCCCGAGAAAAACGAGCCAATTATGGCTTATGCAAAGATACAATGGAACCCAAACAAAAACCAGCATGAATATATTGTTGTCCAGCCTCAAATTCCTGCAAGAATGAAGAGGCTGATTACAAAACTAAAGGATATCCTAGAAGAAAAATTGGATATAGATTTCAGCAAATTAAAAAAACAGGAAGCAAAGGAATACCTTAGAAGGGAATCATTCAAACTCCTCGATTATTTTAGGATAAATATATCAGAAACCGAAAAGACCATTTTAATCTATTATATAGAAAGAGACTTTCTTGGCCTAGGACCTATAGAGCCTATAATGCACGACCCGAATATAGAGGATATAAGCTGCGATGGAATCAACATACCTATTTATATTTTTCATCGGGACCCTCTATTGGGATCAATACCAACAAATATAATTTTTCCTGACTCCGAAGAATTAGATTCATATTTAATAAGGATAGCTCAATTGTGCGGACAGTCTGTTTCAGTTATAGATCCTCTTCTGCAGGGGTCATTACCGGATGGTTCCAGGGTTCAAGGCACGTTGTCAACAGACATAGCAAGAAGGGGGTCAAATTTTACAATAAGAAAATTCACAGAAAGCCCGCTGACACCCACGCACCTTTTGGCATACAAAACAATAAATGCTAAAACTTTAGCTTTTCTCTGGCTGGCTGTTGATTATAGCTCAAGCGTATTGGTCTCAGGGGGAACAGCAACAGGTAAAACTTCGTTCTTGAACATCTTATCATTGTTCATCAGAAGGAATATGAAGATTGTTAGCATAGAAGACACCGCTGAGCTCAAGCTGCTGCATCCGCACTGGATTCCTCAGGTTGCCAGGACTTCTGTTGCCAGCTCCAAAGAAAGGGAAAGAGGCCAGATAGATCTGTTTGATCTTTTGAGGGAAAGCTTGAGGCAGAGGCCAGACTATATAATAGTAGGAGAGGTTAGAGGAAAGGAAGCCTATGTCTTGTTCCAACAGATGGCAACAGGGCACCCTTCGCTTGCAACCATACATGCAGATTCAATGGAGAAGCTGATAGACAGGCTAACAACAAAACCCATAGACTTATCCCCAAGTTTACTGGAAAATTTAGATTTGATAGTTTTCATAAAAAAATTAAGGTATAAGGGGAAATTTACTAGAAGAGTCCAGGCCGTTTATGAAATTACAGGCTTTAATAGAAAGAATAATATTCCAGAAACAAATCCTGTTTTTGAATGGGACTCAGGGTCAGATCAAATAAAAGTTAAAAATAAGAGCATTACACTTGCCAATATCCTGAAAAAAACAGACTTGAGTGAAAAAGAGCTTTTGGAGGAATTCCAAAGAAGAATTTCGATTTTAGAATGGCTGCAGGCAAGAAATATAGCAGACTATGAGAGTGTTTCACAGATTATAAACCTCTATTATAATTATCCGGAGAGAGTTATGGATGTCGTCCTCGGTGAAATTTAATGTCGTCTTATACAAAAACAGCAATGAGACATCTGGGAAAATTTTTAGAACCCAATCTCCATCTTTTTTCTGATTTGAAAGATGATCTAAAGAAGAGCAGGATGAGATTGTCCATTGAAGAATATCTTTCCACGTCCCTTTTAACCTGCATAATACTTTTTGTTGCTGAGGTTCCGTTATTTTCTTTTATTTTTTCTCTTCTAAAATTGGGCATATTATTCAGCATATTTACAGCAATTACAGTTTCTCTTGGCATTTCTATTCTATTTTTCTTGATATTTTTGAATTACCCGAAGTTTATAATTGGCGATAAAGCAAAATCAATTGAAAGAACACTCCCCTTTGCGGGGATATATCTTTCTGCAATTGCAAGCTCTGGCTTGCCCTTGTATAAAGTTTTTGAAATCTTCTCCAAGTTTGATGAATATGGCGACGTGTCAAGCGAAGCAAAAAGTATTGTTAATGATATGTCGGCTTTTGGATTAAGCATTAAAGACAGCCTTAAAAAAGCTGTTGACAGAACACCATCAAAAGAATTAAGAGAATTATTCTGGTCTATATTGTCTTCATTGGAGAGCGGTGGGAACCTCTCAACTCTTCTTGATCAAAAATCTAAAACCTTTTTAGGCGATTACAAGAGAAAGCTGGAGGAATTCTCTAAATCACTTGAGATATTTTTAGAAGTCTATCTGACGGCTTTAGTTTTAGGAACTATATTTTTTACAATCCTCACATCATTAATGTCGGGAATAGGAGGTGGCATCACACAAACAAGCATAATATCAATACAATTCGCCCTCATCTTTATTTTAATTCCCCTGATATCTTTTGGTTTTATAGTTTTGATCAGGTCAGCTTCACCCGGAGAAGGTTAAAATGTTGAAAATAGAGCTAACAAAGGAAAGAAAGGTACTAATAATAACGCTGCTTGTATCGTGGGTGCTTCTTTTAGTAGCTCTTTTGATGGGTGATAGCGGGGTAATAGGCAATGTAATAATCATTTCAGTTTTTATGGTAGTTATCCCCCAGTTTATCCTGAATTATATAAAATACAGGGAAATAAAAGAGATGGAGCTGGCTTACCCAAATTTTCTCAGGGATTTGGTCGATGCAACAAAAGCTGGCCTGCCATTGCACAAAGCTATAATCTCTTTAAGCCACAACAATTATGGGGCATTGACAAAAGAAGTAAGGAAGATGGGGAATCAATTAACATGGAATATAGATGTAATAAAAGTTTTGGAGCAGTCCAAGAAAAGATTGAAAAGCAGCCCGACTCTTGAAAAGGCAGTAAGAATAATTATAGAGACCTATATGTCTGGCGGGAGAGTATCTGAAATTCTCGACTCATTGTCAACCACTTTAATGACATTGCAGGAAACGGAAAAGGAGAGGAAGAGCTCGCTTAAGCAATATGTGAGTGCAATGTATATTATATCATTTGTTTTTATCGGCGTGATAGTTGCAATAAACAAGCTGATGATACCTATTTTTCAGACAGCAGTATCAACCCCTGAGAGCGTCATAGGCATTAGCGGAGATAATCCTTGCAATTTCTGTATTTATGGATTTACAATTGAATGCCTGCCGTGCAATATTTATTCCGAAATCTGCTCCGTTTTTAGCATTGAGAAGGCTTCAATTTCATGCTATTATTTTGCATTGTTCTTTTGCATGAGCATCATCCAGGCAATATGCGGGGGTCTAGTTGCAGGGCAAATAGGCGAGGGTTCTGTTAAAGCTGGATTCAAGCACGCTATCATCCTGCTTTCAATCACTATCGCTGTGTTTATGATACTTGTAAAGCTTAAAGTGATAGGTGTTTAAATGAAAGGACAATTGACATTAGAATATTTGATTAGCTTCGTTGCTTTTATTGTTTTTATAGTATTCATCTATCTTCAATATTCATCCAATATACCTAGTTTTATTGCTGAAGCAAGCAAAGAAGACAGCAGGTCAAAAACATATCAACTATCTGAGATATTGCTGAATAATAACGGCGAGCCGAAAGATTGGGACCAGTCCAATGTTAAGAGAATAGGCCTATCTTACGATTATGGGAACAGCAATCAAACCAATCTATTGTCTTTGAAAAAAATCACAGAATTCAATACTAAATGCTCCGGGGGACTCAACAGTTATTTAAGCGTTCAGGAAATACTTTCATTTGATCAGCCTTTTTCTGTCCGTTTTTATGAAATAACGAATAATGGCCAGAGAAATATTATCTTAAACTGCGCCCCCCCGGCTTCAATTGCTAAAAAAACAGGAATGATGACAACAATCACGAGAATAACAGCCTTTGTTGATAACGCTGGGGTTAGAAAGACCGGGGAATTAGTAGTAGAGGTGTAACTGTGAAAGGAATAGTCAATATACTTGAGCTTTTATTGGCAGGGGTTATATTAATGTTAGCCTTTATTCACTTCTTCCCCCAATATTCTATAAAAAATCAATGGAGTTACGCGCTTCTTGAAGTGTATGCCAGAGATACATTAAAGACGATTGATAACTTGGATAACACTTATGACTATGCATTGGCTGATGGGGTAGGAAATGAGTTTGATAATTTTATGAATAGGATTTATTCCATTCAGCACACAGATAAAGTATTTGTCTGGTGGAAAGATATTGAAAATTTGCCTTTGGGAATGGATTCTCAGAAACCATATTTCACCGAAGCAAAAGAAGAAACAATAGTTGATGTTGTGGATGATGGGGGCACTTTTCGCGTATACAGCTTTACTTTAGGGTTGGGCTACCCCTATTAATCATTTTAACCTGATAGTTTCAAGGTTTTTTGGCGCTATTGTTTCCACCCTAAAAATTTTATGGAAATCCCTTGCAAGGCTTATTGGCACAGTGTTGTCCCCGTGGCAAGTTATTATCCTTTCAGGCCTGGATTTTAACCTATCCACAAAATTCAGCAATTGGTTTCTGTCTGAATGCCCAGAAAGTCCATCTATAGTCTGAATTTCCATTTCTAGTTTCAGAGTGGTTTGCTTGCCGTTAATAATTATTGGAATTTCTTTCCAGCCTTTTTGGATTCTTCTGCCTAAAGTCCCTTCACCCTGGTAGCTGACAAAGATTAATGTATTCTTTGGGTCTTCCCCAAGAGCTTTCACATGCTCCATAACTGGCCCTCCTGAAAGCATGCCGCTTGTTGATATTATTACACAGGGCTCATCTGTCCATACTTTTTCCCTTTCATTTGATGTTGTTAGCCTTTTGAATATCTCGTTCTTGAATGGGTTTTCACCTTGGAATATTTTTCTCTCCAATCTTTTGGATAGATACTCAGGATAGGCTGTATGTATAGCAGTAGCGTCCCATATCATCCCATCAATATAAACATTGTGCTGGAACCCGCTCTCTGATAATAGGCACATAATCTCCTGCGCCCTCTCGACTGCAAAGCTTGGTATAATGACTTTGCCTTTTCTTTCTAATGTCCTGTTGATTATGCTGAGCAGCTGCTCTTCACATTCCTTTCTTGAAGGCATTTTATTGTCAGACCCCCCATATGTTGATTCAATTATCAGAGTTTCCACTCTTTGGAAGTCAGTGAAAGCAGGATCAAATAATCTTGTGGGGCAGAATTTAATATCCCCTGTATATACTATATTGTGCAGGCCTTGCCCCACATGCAGATGGACAAGCGAAGACCCTAGTATATGGCCTGCCTGCTGAAATGTCAGCCTCACATCAGGCCCAACATCCGAAACTTCATTATAATCCAAAGCAATAGAATGCTTAACCATTTCTTTGACGCCCTTTGCAGTGAAAGGGGGCTTGTTCCCGTTTTTCTGCATAACATCAATATAATCCAAGCAAAGCATAGTAGCTAAATCTAAAGCTGGATGAGTCAAATAAACAGGGCCTTCAAAGCCATACTCATACAAATAAGGAACCATGCCTACATGATCTAGATGAGGGTGGCTGACAATTACTGCATCCAGCTCACTCATATCAAATTCCTTTACTTGCAAATAAGGAAATGAGTCTCCATTTGAGCCCCCTACTTTAACTCCGCAGTCCATAAGCAGCTTGGATTTCGGTGTCTCAACCAGGGTGCATGACCTTCCAACCTCTCTATATCCGCCTAAACATGTGAGTCTAACCCAATCCCTATTTGTGGTTTTATCTGAGAATATGTTTTCCCCGACTTTCTTCAGGAATTTCTTTCTCCATGCAGTTTCTGTATGCAGCAGTTGCCTTATTGACCTTACAACTTGGGATTTGATTTCTGGCGTCCTTTCTATTCTCGGGACCCACAAGGTTTCTTCCTTTATTTTTTTAAAGGATTCTCCGCCTCTCCCTATCACCAAGCCAGGCTTTCCTGCATTAATGATAACTATGCTTCTGTCAGGCTGGAACCTGATTTCCTTGATCAAAGCTTCTTCAGGAATGATTTCTCTTATCTTTTTTTCAGTTTCTTCTGTTGACAGACTTAAGCTGATGTCCGGCCTTACTTCTATTCTTTTTTTCAATTCACTGACAACATCCCTTACCTGTTCTGAAGCATCAAGAAAGAACAGCTTGTCTTTCGTGTAAATAATGATTTCACACCCTTCTAATTCTATTCTATTTACTAAACCTTCAGGTAAACTGCTTTTAACTTTTTCAATTATTTCCATAATACTCACTCATCTAGGATGAGCTCTAGCTTTCAATGATTTTCTTGATATCAGAATCACTCAATAGCCTGAAGCCTTTTTCATCTATCACAGCAATATCCATTCCTTTCCCGCCTGATGCAATATCCCTTTCAACTGCTGCCCTAATAGCTTTTGTCACTAGTTTCTTGCCTTCTTCAACACTTAACCCATCTTTATAGGCCATTTCAAGAACACCGAATGCAAATGGCGATCCTGAGCCTGTTGAAAAGAATCTTTTTTCTTCTAGCTTGGATCCATCTGGATGAAGTATAAATAGGCTAGGACCATTCTCATCATATCCAGCTAAAATTATTTGAATCATATATGGGAAAAAACTCCATCTCCCCCCATAGAGTATGCTTGCCAATAAGGATGCTGCTGACTTTACTGTTATCCTTTTCTTGTTTTTTAATTCAAAGAGTTTTGTCTCTGCTTTCAGGTATCTTCCCAAAGCCTGCAAATCCCCTACCATTCCTGCCTGCGTCATGCCGATATGCGGCACAATCTCTGTGATTTTTAGGTCGTCTTTCGATGCAACCATGTATCCCATTGTCGCTTTTCTTTCTGCTGCTAATACAACTCCATCTCTACAAATCAAGCCAATAGTCGTAGTTCCAGATTTTATTCCTTCTTCCATTTTATTCAAAAAAAACACCTCAGAAGTTATTTTTCAATAATAATTTACACACACAAGCATTTAAATAATTGTATGTGTTTAGCTCGATAAAAATGAGCTCAATCTTGCCTTCTTTTTAGCAAAAATTTGGAAAATCTTGGAAAAGGAGGTCAAAATGACCTCCGTTGGAAAAGTAGCTAAACACGTACAAATAATTTTGTTAGTAGGATTTTCCCACATAAACTACTGATTTAGCATCTTTTCCGCAATAAACACACTTGCCTATAGGCTTTTCTTGCTTGTCAAACCTAATGCCTCTAATATCGCCGCCATTGGTTTCAGTTTTAATTGCTTCTGCGCACCCCACGCTTTCACACCAGTTAACCTTGGCAAAACCGCCTTTTTCCTTGATTATTTTTTTGAGTTCTTCTATGCTTTTTGACTCAGAGAGATGCTTCTGGAAAAACTTATCTGCTTTTTCTACCAGGTTTTTTTGTATCTCATCTAATACTACTTTGGCTGTTTCTGCCACATTTATTTCCCTGACTTTTGTTTTTTCTTGAGTATCCCTTCTTGCTAGAATCACTTGCTTATTTTTAATGTCATTAGGGCCTATTTCCATTCTTAAAGGAACACCTTTCAACTCCCAATAATTGAATTTCCATCCTGGGGTGTATTCTTCTCTTTGGTCTATTTCCACTCTAATATAAGCTTTTAGTTCATTTTTTATATCATCGCATTTCTTAAGGACATACTTTTTGTTATCAGCAAATATTGGAATTATTATTACCTGTATAGGTGCGATTCTTGGCGGCAGGATCAAGCCTTTATCATCTCCGTGGATAGAAATGACAGACGCCATCATTCTTGAGACTGCAGGTCCGTAGCAGGTCTGCCAGCCATATTTTTCTTTTCCATCTTTATCTACGAATTTTATATTGAATGGTTTTGAGAAGTTCTGCCCTAGAAGATGGGTGGATGGCTGCTGTATTATCTTCCCGTCAGGCAACAATGAGTCTGCGGCATAAGTATGAATAGCTCCTGGAAATTTGTCATGTTCAGGTCTCTGGAAAAATATAAACGGTATGCCAAATTCTTTGTGAAGGGTATTCTCGGTTATTTCCATATCTTCTTTAACTTGGCTCATAGCTTCTTCTTTTGTTGAAAAAACATTATGGGACTCAATCCAATGAAATTCCCTGCTTCTGATGAAAGGCCTTGTCGCTTTGCCTTCACATCTCCATACTTGGCATCTTTGATAAATTTTTAGCGGCAGGTCTCTCCAGCTTCTTATCCACAGTGAATACATCTTATACATGGCAGTTTCTGAAGTTGGCCTTAGAGCCAGTTTTTCTTCTAATTTTTCCCCCTTGCCACGCTCTGTAACCCAAAAGACTTCAGGTGTAAAACCTTCTACATGCTTAGACTCAAGATGAAAGTTAGATTCTGGGATTAAAGCAGGAAATAGAGCAGGTTCATGGCCTTTTCTTTGCAATTCTTTCTCCAAGAACTCATACATGAGATTCATTATTCTAGTTGCCCAAGGCCTGAAAACAATAAAGCCTTTGACATTATACCTTAAGTCTGATAGTTCAGCCTTTTGGCATACTTCATCATACCATTCTGAGAAATTCTCATTCTTCTTTACAGTTATTCCCATTTGCTCGCTCATTCAACCACCTTTTTAGTGAGGGGATCGGGATTTGAACCCGAATTACGAGGTCCCAAACCTCGAGTCATGACCAAGTTAGACCATCCCCCCTGGACTTAGAATATAATTAGGATTAGATAAAGTTAAAACATTAACCGAGTGGAAGGCATTCACCCATGCTGTTCACTTTAAAGTTATTGATATGAAGATTTATAAAAACATATCGTCAGAAGGAAAGGCTAATTCAATCCCCCCTCAACTCTTCTTACTATTCTTTCATATTCTGGAGGTGTAAGTCCCAGAGCTTTCACAAGATCATCATCTCTTAAAGGTATATTTGAATTATTCGGACCAATCAGAGATTTTTTTGGATTATCATAAATGCCATCCATTCTTGTCCCGCCAATTAGAACTTCTATATAATCTCCTACATGAATCCTTCCGTCGATTATTAGTTGCCTCAATCTTTCATATCCTTTCATAAAATCGCCAAAATTTTGATCTCAATAACTTGGAAGTGAAGCTTTAAGTATTTTCAAGAATAGTCAAATATCTTCCCGCCCAATACTATACCATGAAGATAGCAATCCTCTCAGACTTCCATTTCGGCTACGCCTGGAATTCTAAACTCGAGAAAGACAGCTTCGACAACGCCAGAGAAGCTTTGGAAAAATCCCAAGACTGCGACCTAATCCTGATAATAGGGGACATCTTTGACTCAAGAATACCAAACACAGAAGTTTGGGATAAGGCTTTGGAAGTCCTCTCAACCCCTCTGCTAGCAGAAGATAAGGAAACTAAATTAATCAAGCTCCTTGGGAAAAACATTAAAGAAATTTCCGAACGTACGCTCACAGGGGCACCGGTTATCGCTTTGCATGGAACTCATGAGAGAAGGGGAAGAGATCAGGTAAATGCTATTCAAGCTCTGGAACAGACTGGTTTTTTAATTCATTTGCACTGCAATGGAGTTATTTTTGAAAAGGAAGGCCAGAAAGTTGCGATACAGGGAATGTCAGGTGTCCCTGAGAGGTATGCAAAGGATATTCTTGATAAGTGGAATCCTAAACCAGTCGAAGGCTGCTACAACATTCTTATGATCCACCAAAGCATAGACCCTTACGTTTATTCCCCATTAGATCCGCCAACACTCAACATGAATAATCTCCCCCATGGCTTCAGCCTAATCATCAACGGCCACATTCACAATCACGAGAAAGCCAAGATTAAAGACACGGATTTCATTATCCCCGGGAGCACAATAATAACTCAATTAAAGGAAGAAGAAATTAAAACACCAAGAGGATTCTACAAACTGGAAATACCTGAGAATAGGATAGAATTCATTGAGCTTGAAAAAAACAGAAAAATATTTTACAGGGAAATAATCCTTGATGAAAAATCCAGCAAAGATAAAATAGAATCCGAGCTTGAAAAAATACTGAAGAATAGATTTGATAAAAAACCATTGATTAAATTCAAGATTTCTGGAAAAAAAACAGGGCTTGTAGATAAAGAATTGAAAAGCCTGGAGAAAAAATACGAGAAAGACTGCATACTAACATTCCAAAAAAAACTTGAATCCGAAGAGATGGAAAAAAAACTGGACTTCCTGAAGAAAATGAGGGAAGAAAAGCTGTCAATCGAAGAGATGGGAATAAAAATACTGAGAGAGAATTTGGACAGCCTAAAATTCAAGGAAGAATTCGACCCTGAAAATTTATTCAAGCTCCTATCCGACAATCAGACTGAAAGGGCATTCGACATCCTGACAAAGAAGCAGCAAACCCTGAAGCAATTCGGTGTTCAAAATGATTAATAAAATTCAGCTCAAGAACTGGAGGTCTCATCTAGACACTGATCTGGAATTCACATCCGGGACAAATGCTATTCTAGGCCCAATGGGTTCTGGGAAAAGCTCGGTAATGAATGCAATATGCTTCGGATTATTTGGTACATTCCCTGACCTTCAGACAAGAAAAATCAAGCTCGACGACATAATCATGAACAAGCCTTCAGTCAAAAATGAATCGCAAATTTCTGTTGATTTCACGATCGATGATAAAACATATACTGTCATGAGGGTTATAGAAAGGAATAAAGGCACAACATACTCAGAAATCAGGGAGGGAGATAAGCTTCTTGATTCTCCGAATGCCCAAAGGGTGACTGAATTAGTCGAAAAGCTCCTGAAGATTAATTATGAGCTCTTTTCCCGCGCTATTTATTCTGAACAGAATGGATTGGATTATTTCCTAAGGCTGTCCCGAGGGGAAAGGATGAAGAGAATTGACAACCTGCTTATGATTGATAAATTTGAAGGAGCCCGCTCTAATGCAGTGACTCTGAGGAATAGGCTTGCCGAAAAGAAGGATGCACTTCAGAGCGTGGCTGATATAGAGGATTTTAAGGAGTTGAAAAAAAACCTTGACGACATTGACTACAGCTTAAAAAAACTGAATGAGACCAAAAGCAATTTATCGAAAGAATTTGATGAAAAAAAAATCAACATGAAGAGCTTGGAAAAAGAAGTCAAAGAATTAGAAGGTATAGAAAAAACATTAAACACATTAAACAATAGAAAAAATTCACTCGAAGGCTCAATGAAAGAAGTCAAGCACTCGATTGATAATTTTAGAAAAGATGCAAATGATAAAACTTTAGATGTTTCCCATGAGGAATTAAAAGATACAGAAAAACTGATAAAAAAGCATCAGGAAGAATTGAATAAAAGCAGAAAAGAGCAAGAAGCATTGACTAGAAATATTTCTGAGAATGAAACAAAAATAGGTTTTCTTGAAAGCAAAATAAAGGAGATACAAACAGACATAAGCAAAAAATTGGAATTAGAAAATAAGATTTCTAGCATTGAAAAAGAGTTTGGAAAAAACTTAATCCAAGCTTTAGAAAAGAAAAAAGAAGAGCTCGAGGCAATACAGAGGACTAATTCAGAATTGCTGACAAAAATAGAGCAGACAGAAGAATCATTGTCAAAAATATCAAAAACCCATGATAAATGCCCTGTCTGCGAATCTAAAATTTCAACAGAGAGAAGAAGCAGCCTAATAGCAGATTATCAAGACAGAATAAAATCTTATAATGGAAGCCTGAAAGAAAATAAAGAAGCTTTTGCTGCTTTAAAACAAATGGTAAAAGAAACAGGGGAAGCATCTAAAAATTTTGAGATATATTCAGAAAAAATCAAGGAATTCAAAGGCATAGAAAAGGAAATTGAAGAAAAGAAAAAAGACCACAGGACTTTGATAGAAGCAGTTTCAAGAAAGAAGCAAGACCTTGAAAAAAATAGAAGCGGGATTTCTGAGATAGAAGAATCATTGGAAAAGTCAAAAAACAAGCAGCAGCAGTTGAAATCTGCAATAGAAAAATTGATTGACTTAAAAGATAAAGAGGAAAAATTCAGTAATCTTGAGAATCAATTAGAGGAATTGAATAAGGAAATATCAGGCTGTTCAAAAAAAACCAGCGATAAAAATCTGGAAAAATTAAGAATTACTTTAACAGAAACAGCTTCAAGGATATCAGAAATTTCAGCCCGAATAAATGGGTTGGTGGAAATTATATTAGAGAGGGAAAACAGAAGGAAAGACTGCCAAATAAAAATCCAGCAGGCAGAAAAGCAAAAAGAGGAAATAAAACTATTGGAAAGCCTGGTTCTAGGCTTGAAAATTTTTGAAAAAGCCCTTGAAAAAACGCAGACGCAGCTTCGCGAGAATTTTGTCGATACTGTCAACTACACTATGGACCAGATATGGCCTGACATTTACCCGTACAAAGATTTTGGAAGCGCGAGGCTGGGGATAAAAGAAAGGGATTATATTCTTCAGGTGCAAAGCTCTTCTGGAGAATGGATAGATGTTGACGGGATAGTTTCCGGAGGCGAAAGGTCAATAGCATCGCTCGCGCTTCGGATAGCATTTTCGTCTGTCCTAGCTCCGCAATTGAAATGGCTTGTTCTTGATGAGCCCACGCATAATCTGGATTCGAAGGCTGTTGAGGATTTATCAGAGACATTAAAGACAAGAGTCGGAGACTTTGCTGACCAGGTATTTTTAATAACCCATGAGAAAACTCTGGAGAATGCAGTGACAGGCCAATTGTATAGGTTATCCCGAAATAAGGAGTTGGATGATTTCAGCAGGATAGAAAAAGTCAACTAACCTAAATCTCTTATCATCTCTAAACTGATGTCACTTAAACTCTCCACAATCAGATCAGCCTTGGAAAGGTCTGGGTTATTTTGGTACTGATTTCTGACAGCAATGCAAATCATCCCAGCGCTTTTTGCTGATTCAATCCCAACA
>Ga0210042_1000206_pt1 | contig 57043 bp, 36 predicted proteins | sample CryGeymeta201518_FD_183982 | JGI IMG/M metagenome (GOLD analysis project Ga0210042, IMG submission 183982) | Groundwater microbial communities from Crystal Geyser aquifers in Utah, USA - Crystal Geyser metaG 2015-18 (SPAdes) (version 2) | ecosystem: Environmental > Aquatic > Deep subsurface >... | reverse complement strand
CAATATTCCCAAGTAGTTCGTCAACGCATTAATGAAAAATACCCCAATAGGTTTATTCATCCAGAAAATGAAACGATTAGAGACGTCTCACATTTACTTTGGACAGGAACGCCTTTAGATCCGACATCTTCAGGAAGAAATGCTGTATTCTATGGTGATAAAGCTATTGATAGAAGTCCTTGTGGAACAGGAACATCAGCAAGACTAGCGCAATTATATACCAAAGGAAAATTAAAAATTAGAGAAGATTTCATTCATGAAAGCTTTATTGGAAGTAAATTTATTGGTAGAGTAGAAGAAGAAACAACCTTAAACGGTAAGTTGGCAATTATTCCAAGTATTACGGGTTGGGCAAAAATTTATGGTCACAATACCATCACTATTGATGATGAAGATGATCCGTATGCCTATGGTTTTCAAGTAATATAGTATGAATAGAGAAATAACATTAATGACCTTAGTTGTTAAAAATTACGAAGAAGCCATTCAATATTATGTCAATATTTTAGGTTTTGTTTTGATTGAAGACACACCTATAACTGATAAAAAAAGATGGGTTGTAATAGCGCCCCAAAAGAAAAGTAGGTTTAAATTGTTGCTCGCACAACCAAAAAAAGAACAAGAAACAAAAGCCATTGGAAATCAAAACAGGTTAAATTTGTTAGAGAAATTTCAGAAGAATATTATGGGAAAGTTGCTGTTTTTGAAGATTTATATGGAAATTTATGGGATTTAATTGAACCTAATAAGAATTTAATTTGAAACACATTATCATTATTGGTGGCGGCATTATTGGATTAAGTGCTGCTTATTATCTTCAAAAAGAAGGACATCAAGTAACTATTGTAGATCAATCTAACATGGATTCTGGTGCATCTTATGTAAATGCCGGTTATTTATCGCCAAGCCATATTATCCCATTGGCTGCGCCTGGTGTTATGAAAAAAGGCATCAAATGGATGTTTAATTCTGCAAGTCCTTTATATATCAAGCCTCGTTTAGATTTAGATTTTTTACAATGGACCTTAGCCTTCAATAAATCTTGTAACACTAAACATGTAGAAAAATCTATTCCAGTTATAAAAGAAATAGCTTTGTTAAGTCAAGATTTATATGAAGATATTCACAGAGTTGAAGGGTTTAAATCGCATTATGAAAAGAAAGGCTTGTTAATGTTATGCCAAACAGATCATGTTTTAGAAGAAGAAGTCAAATTAGCTTATTTAGCTCAAAAGGAAGGTTTAGATGTTATTGAATTAAATATTGAAGAATTAAAAGCAATAGAACCCAATGTAAACATTAATGCAAAAGGAGCAACCTATTTTAAATGTGATTCGCATTCTACTCCAAATGAATTTATGGAGAGTATAAAAGCTTATTTAAAACGAGTTGGCGTTCAATTTTATATAAACGAAACAGTTGAAGATTTAGAAGTTAAAAATGAAAAAATAAAAGCAATTAAAACCAATAAACAAATTTTAAAAGCCGATGAATTTGTTTTAGCGGCTGGTTCATGGAGCTATTTATTGAGTAAAAAATTAGGTTTAAAATTGTTGCTTCAGGCAGGAAAAGGGTATCGAATTAATACTGTTCAAGAAACAGGAATTACCATACCATCTATTTTAGTAGAAAAAAAAGTAGCTGTAACGCCAATGAATGGGTTTACTCGTTTTGCTGGAACGATGGAAATAGCCGGAATTAATCATGATATTAGAAAAGAACGAGTTGAAGCCATTGCAAATGCAGCAACAAAATTTTATCCTAAAATCAAATTAAGCCCTGAAGAGAAAAATCTTGCAGCTTGTGGGTTACGTCCAGTTTCAGCTGATGGATTGCCTTATATTGGTAAATCATCTAAATGTGCTAATTTAACGATAGCTACAGGTCATGCTATGATGGGTTGGAGTATGGGACCAGCAACTGGAAAGCTGGTTGCTGAAATCATTTCCAATAAAAAAACATCCATGAATTTAGACATGTTTCATCCAGATAGAAGATTTTAAATTCTGCCAAGAACTTTATCCATAATCCACGCCGTATGAAGCGCTGTTTCTCCAGTTGATGGATGTTGTTCAATGCCATCTAAATGTTTTTTCATAGCTTGAACATGGTATAGTTGAATATTTTCAGGGTGTTCTATATTTAAACTAATAGTTTCTTTTGAAGTGATGAGTTGAACAGGATTATCATCAAAGACCGAAAAAACAATAGACCCTTTACTACCAACGATTTCTACCTTATCTTCTCTTTTCCAGGATCCAAAATTCCAAAAAGCGGAACCAGTTACACCATTTTTATGAATCCATGAAGCCGACAAAGCATCATGGGCAGTATAAAACTGTTGTTGATTAGTAATGTGCCCATTAACGGATTCAAACTCTCCTAAAATAAAATGGAAAAAATCCAAACCATGTGAAGCTAAATCATCAAAATAACCACCTAAGGCAATATCTTTATCTGTTCTCCAATTATAATTCTGAGACAAATCAATGGAACTGGCAGATTTACTCAAAGACCAATGAATGTGTCTAACATCTCCAATCTCGTTAAGGTCAATCCATGTTTTTATTTGAAGAAATCTTGGTAAACATCTACGATAGTAAGCAACAAAAAGAGGAGTATTTTTTTCTTTAAATGCATGATGCATGGTTTCACATTCTTTAAATGTTACGGCCATTGGTTTTTCTACACAACAAATTTTACCAGATTCAACAACCTTTAAAGCATACTCTAAATGATTGTTTGGTGGTGTTGCTATATAAATAGCATCTATTTCTGTGTCATTAATTAATTCATCTGCATTGTCAGTAAATTGTTCAATGCCATGTCTTTGCGCAAAGTCATTGGCTTTATTCAAGTCTCTTCGCATTACAGACTTTAACTTAAATCCGTCTGTTTTTTGATAGGCTGGCGCACTCTTTTTTTCACAAACATCACCAACACCAATAATGCCCCAATTTATAGTTTTACTATTCATGTTTTAGCTAGACGTATCGGCAATTATTTTCCATTCACCATCAATTCTTTTAAAAATAATCATAAAAATACCAGTTGCATTACCAACAATTCGCTTTAAATGATATTCTCCCATGACGTAATAGGCATCCTCTGTTATTTTAGATATATCATTAATTTTAAAGCTTAAAGTGCCCGTATGATCTGCTGTTGGATAGGCTTGTTTATAACGTTCTAAAGTATTTTCCCAACCATAAGTTACACCATTACTGCCATAAAATTTAAGGGAATCACTTTTCCAATAACCTTTCATGAATTCTTCAATATTATTATCGGACCAAGCTAAACGTTGTGCTTTAAGTACAGAAAGAATAGCCTCTTTATCTTCATTCTCAGAAGTTTGAGAAAAATTCAGTTGAGATATAAGGATAGTACTTAAAATTAAAATATATTTTTTCATGTGTTTTTTGTTTTTTTAATGGATGAAAATAACAGTAATGTGAGTAAAAATAGCAAAATCTTGTTTTAAATAGGTTAAACGTCGATTATTTTGACACGAAATTATTTTTAAACTAAAGTAAGTTTCTATTCATCGAATAAATAGTAAAAAGCTCATTTTGGTTTTTATATTTACATGACAATCAAATGATTAATAGCCCAAATTTATCGTTTAACCTTTTTAATTATGTTATTATGAACCTAAAAATTACTCACAGCAACAATTATTTTAAATTAAAAGGAATTCTTGATAGAGATAACCTTGATTTGTTTCAAAAAGAATTTAAAAATATTTTTGATAAAGTAAGCAATCTAACCATTAGTATTGAAGAAATTGAGTGGATGGACAAATATGGCGTCAAGGCTATGGCAGGACTTCATGATGAAGCCATTATAAAAAACAAAAAGTTATCTATTATTGGTTTAGGCTGTAAAGAGTTATACGAACATTTTAAATATAAAACAACCGCTTAGTTACAATACATTTTTTTGTTGTTTAAAGAACGCATCGGCTTGAAGTTGCATGAGTACTCTAGCTGTTTTGCGTTTATAATTGTATAACTCGTCTTCGTTTTCTATATCCTTGTAAATACGATCGTTTATGGCGAAATCGGTTTTAAGCATCGCTTCTCTTTGGTTTATATTTTGAAGCACATTTGATTTAATGACGCCTTCTTCGTCTTCCAATTTAAAATCGTAGGCACTTTTAGTTGATAAAAGTTTAGCAAAAATAGGAGAAGTTTCAATCGCTAAGAACAAAAGGAATATAAAAAAGGATGGTAACCAAGGTAGCTTTTTTAGGGCATTAACACGGGCCATTAAACCATCATAATTGTTGATAATGGGTTGAGAGCTTATGACTTTGGTTTCATAATCAGCTTGAAGCGCAGCTATTTGAGTTTCAGCAGCAACAATTTTTGCTTTATTATCAAGTTTTAGTTGTTTTAATTCGGATAGAAGAGCGTCATGTTTATCTCGCTTTTCCTTGTAAACTGGCCCTTTTCCCAATAATTTTGTTCCAGCAGTACCTTCAGCTTCAGTAATATAGGTGTCATAAAGTGCATTAACTTTAGTATCTTTGGTTGCAATTTCTTGTTGTAATGAAGCAATTTCTTTGTTTAAACTTTCAATGGAAGGATTGAATTGTTTAGCAATTTGATTTTTATTAGCAAGTGTTAATTCGTTTTTTTGTTCAAGCAAAACTTGATTGATTTCTTTTTCAAAAATCTTTAATTCTAAAGGTTTTGAAATAACCACCGCAATAATAACGGCGAGTAATATTCTTGGTGAAGCCTGAATAAGTTCATCCATTATATTACCAGTTTTTTTAATAGTTGAAACAATATAGCGGTCTAGATTAAAAATGAGTAACCCCCAAATGAAGCCAAAGAAAATAGCTGTATAAAGATTGTCGAAAACCGTAAAAAGCGCATAACTACCGGCTATAAAAGCCATAACAGCGGTAAAAAATACAGTAGCCCCAATACCTGCATATTTGTTTTGTTCGCCTACAGAACAGGTTTCTAAAATGGATGTATCTGAACCTGAACAAATGATGAAGAATTGCTTTAACATAACGTGATTGTTTTTGATTGATTGACTATTAGAACGTTAAAGATTAAAATTTGTTACATAGTTATATGAATTTATGGCCTTCTTGATCTAATACTCTCAATAATGACGGTTGTTAAAATTAGTGAACCGCCTAAAAATGTATTCCAAGAAGGAATTTCTTTTAAGAAAAAATAGGCCATAATAATTCCAAAGATGGGTTGTAAACTATTAATAATACTTGCAGTGCTTACAGAGAAATATCTTAAACTGTGTATAAACATAGAATGCCCTATAGCCGTGGTAACAAGTGCTAAAATAATGATATAAGGAAATTGAGAAGTAATATGACTTACATCCATGGTAAACATAAAAGGTAGTAATAAAACTGATAAAATTAAAATTTGATACATCATAATCGCCGTTCCGCTATACTGACCTATATGCTGCTTAAGTATTAAATTACGCAGAGCATAACAAACCGCAGAAAACAATCCCAACAAAACACCTTTTACTTGTGAACTTTCAAAATCAAATTCAGGTGCAAGAATATAGATACCAATAATGACAATAATTCCTAAGATAATATGAATCGGGCTTAATTTAGATTTTATGAAAAGTGGTTCAAGTAAAGCGGTGATGACAGGAAAAGTAAAAAGCGATAACATGCCTAGGGCCACATTGGAAAATTTTAAGGCATAAAAATAACTAATCCAGTGTATTCCTAAGAAAACGGAGCTCAAAATGACTGTAGGAATATCTTTTCTTGATTGAATTTTTATATTGAATTTTTTATATCTGCAAAAAACATAAAGAAAGATAGCTCCCAAAGCACATCTAAACCAAATAATTACAGGGGTTGGCATATCAATAAATTTACCTAAAACACCTGAGGTACTTATAAAAAGGGTTCCAATTAATAGTTCTATAAGGTGGTTGGTATGTTGGCTTCTCATGAATTAAAAAGCTCTGTGTAATATTTGTAGAAATACGGTATAGTTTCAATGCCTTTTAAATAATTTAAAACACCAAAGTGTTCATTTGGTGAGTGAATGGCATCACTATCTAAACCAAAGCCCATTAAAATGGTTTTACTTTTAAGTTCTTGTTCAAAAAGTGCCACAATAGGAATACTACCACCACTACGCTGCGGAATTGGTGTTTTACCAAAGGTTTTTTGATAGGCTTTTGAAGCGGCTTGGTAGCCAATACTGTCAATTGGAGTGACGTAACCTTGTCCGCCATGATGTGGTGTTACTTTCACTTTAACACCTTTAGGAGCAATGCTTTCAAAGTGCGTTTTAAAAAGCTGGGTAATCTCTTCCCAATCTTGATGTGGCACCAATCGCATGGATATTTTAGCAAAGGCCTTACTGGCAATTACCGTTTTGGCGCCTTCACCGGTATATCCGCCCCAAATACCATTAACATCTAAAGTAGGTCTTATGGAGTTTCGTTCGTTGGTAGTATAGCCTTCTTCTCCATAAACCGCTTCAATATCTAAAGCTTTTTTATAGGCTTCCAGGTTAAATGGAGCTTTTGCCATTTCGGCTCGTTCTTCTATTGAAAGTTCTTCAACTTTATCATAAAAACTAGGTATGGTTATGTGATTATTTTCATCATGAAGTGAGGCAATCATTTTGGTAAGTATATTGATAGGATTGGCAACCGAACCACCATATAAACCTGAGTGCAAATCTCTATTGGGTCCAGTAACCTTAACTTCAACATAACTTAAACCGCGTAAACCTGTGGTAATAGAAGGCACATCGTTGGCTATCATTCCAGTATCAGAAATTAAAATGACATCATTTTTAAGTTTACCTTGATTGTTCTTTACAAATTTAGACAGGTTCACACTTCCAACTTCTTCTTCGCCTTCAATCATAAACTTCACATTACAAGGTAATTGATTTGTTTTTGTCATGAATTCTAAAGCCTTAACATGCATATACATTTGCCCTTTATCATCACAGGAACCGCGAGCAAAAATAGCTCCTTCAGGATGTAAGGCCGTTTTTTTAATCACGGGTTCAAATGGTGGTGAAGTCCACAATTCTATGGGGTCAGCAGGCTGTACATCATAATGCCCATAAACAAGTACCGTTGGTAAATTAGAATTAATGATTTTTTCACCATAAACAATAGGATACCCATCAGTTTCACATATTTCTACTGCATCACAACCAGCGTTTTCAAGACTTGTTTTAACCGCTTCAGCAGTTTTTAAAACATCGTTTTTATAGGCAGAGTCAGCACTAATAGAAGGAATTTTAAGGAGTTCTAAAAGTTCATTTAAAAAGCGGTCTTTGTGTTCTTTGATATAGTCTTGAATAGCTTTCATCTTTTTATATTTATTGTTTTAGAGGTTAGATGCAATACCCCAAAAACCATTCTTATTTGGTTTAAATTTTGTTGTTGATGGGTATTTCATAATAAAAAATGTATTTCCTTCAAAAGTAATAAAAATTGAAGGTTTTTAAGAGTATGTGTTTGCAATTTAAAAATCTTGATTATATTTGCAAACCTTTAGCGGGCGTGGTGGAATTGGTAGACACGCTAGACTTAGGATCTAGTGCCGCGAGGTGTGGGAGTTCGAGTCTCCCCGCCCGCACAAAAGTCGAAGAGAGATCTTCGACTTTTTTGTTTTAAATCTTTTTAAATCGATTTAATTTAATGGGTAGTTAAACTCAAAATGAACACAATTAATGATATCATATTAATTTAGTTCCAGACTTTAAATACTCAGATGGCGTCATGTTAAATTGCCTTTGAAAGCTCCTTCCAAAACTAACTTGTGAATTAAAGCCAACCATATCTGCCACTTCATATATTTTATAACGCCCTGTTTTTAATAATTCGGCAGCTTTTTTAAGTCTGGTAATATTAATTAATTCATTAGGACTCAAATTAGAAATACTATTAATTTTTCGATACAATGTTGAGCGGCTCATGTTCATGTGTTCTGCTAAAAATTCAACGCCTAAGTTTGAGTCTGAAACATTGTTAATTATAATACCATCAAGTTTTTTAATAAAGTTTTCATCAATGCTGGTATGGGCCATGCTTCTAATATGTGCCAAAGGTGAGCTTGAATAAAAATCCATTATGTTTTTTCTATTCTCCAATAAATTGGAAACTTGAACTTTGAGATGTTCCATGGAAAAAGGTTTTTCTATAAAAGCATCTGCACCTGATTCTAAGCCAGCTATTTTAGCGCCAAAGGTAGTTTTGGCGGTTAGTAAAATAATAGGGATATGGCTGGTTTCTATGTTAGTTTTTATTTTTTCACAAAATACAAATCCATCGGTGCCTGGCATCATGACATCACTTATAACAAGTTGTATATTTTCGTTGTTAATAATCTCTAATGCTTTGTCTGCATTTGTGGCTTTTATTACTGCATAATCATTTATGAGATCTTTAGCTATAAAATCCAATAAATCTTCATTATCTTCTACTAAAAGGATGGTTTGTTTACTGTTTTCTATAGTTATTTGATTGAATGATGGCCCCGTATTTTTGATGACATCTAGTTTTTGGGAGTTGTAAAAATGAAATTCTTTTTCTTGATGTATAGGTAACTTGAGTTCAAAATTATTCATGGTTGCATCACTGGTATCTAGTCTTAAAGACCCTTTATGAAGACCAACCAGTGTGTTAGATAAAGTAAGACCAATTCCGGTACCGGAAAGTTTTTGATTACCGTTTAAATTACTGCTGAAAAATGGCTCAAAAATCTTATTTCTTAAATGAGGTGGAATTAAATTCCCGTCGTTTTTTATCACGATGGTTAGCGTTTCATCATGAACAGATAATGAAAGATGTATTTGCTTTTTTGCATTTTTTATGGCATTGTTAAATAGATTGCTTAATATTTTTTTTAAGGCTTCATGATCAACATAGGCATAAACATCATGGGCTTCCAGTTTTAATTCAAAATTTAATTTATCGTTCTCAATAGTTTGGCTAAACCTTATGTATGTTTCTTTAATGAGTTCAGTAATATTGGTTTTAACAAACGTTAAACTGACACTTTCTATTTCGGTTTTTCTAAAGTCTAATAATTGGTTAACTAAATTAAGCAAGCGTTCAACATTTTTATGCATAATGGAAAGCTGATCAACCAACTCATTAGAAAAATTTTGTTTTTTTAATAATTTTTCCAATGGTATTTTAATTAAGCTGAGAGGTGTTCGAATTTCATGGGAAACATTTGTGAAAAATTCTATTTTGGCATGATATAGTTCTTTTTCCTTTTTGTTGTTCAGTTCTTTTATAAGATGCCTGTTTTTAGCTTTAACCCTTCGGTGGTAATACCTGAAACTTAAAAAAACAAAAAGAGTAGCAAGACCAAAATAGAAAGCATATGCCATATTGCTTTTCCATAAGGGAGGTAAAATTGTAATTTTAAGAGGTGTTTCTTGTTCGCTCCAGATACCATTGGAATTAAGGGCTTTTATTCTGAATAGATATTCTCCCGAAGCCAAACCAGTAAAATAGACTTTGTGCCTTTTTTGAATTGAAATCCACTCACTGGATAATCCTTCCAGTTTATACCAATACTCTGTCATTTCTGGGGATGTATAACTCAGTGTGGTAAAATCCAAATTGAAAGAGTTTTGATATGGTTGTAATGTTAGCTCTTTATGGAGAGGAATTGAATTGGTTATATTAGGAATGTTTGTTTTTAAAGGCGTTTCTTGGGTTACAATTTCCAGGCCGGTTATGAGTATGGGCGGTTTAAACGTGTTTTTTAAAAACTTGTTTGGGTTAAAGCGAATCATACCATTGACACTTCCTAAGTAGATAGTTCCATTGTTATCCTTGAAGGCAGAATTATAGTTGAATTGATTGTTTAAGAGCCCATTGGCTGTGGTGAATACTTTAATTTCCTTTAATTCCGGATTAAATTTCACCAACCCTTTTGAGGTACTAATCCAAAGCGTATTTTCATTGTCTTCTATTATAGCGTAAAATACATTACTAGGAAATCCATCTTTAGTGGAGTAATTTTTGAATTCATTTTTTTTATAATCATAGACATTTAGGCCATTTTCGGTAGTAACCCACAAATTATTTTTTGAATCTTTAAAAATTCCATTTATGGCATTATTACTAATACTATTTTGGTTTTCTTTAGAATACTTATATATCATTTTCTTTTTGGTTTTTGGGTTAAAACTAATTAACCCGTCCCAATAGGTGCCAGCCCAAAGTATACCGTTATGGTCTTCTATTAGTGAGGTATAGAAAACATTATTTGGAAAGCCTTCAAACAGCGTAAAGGTATCTTTCTCAAAACTGTAAGTTTGAATTCCTGATGCATTTACAATAAAAAGTTCGCCTTGTTTAGTATGATAAAAGGTATAAACAAAGTTGCTTGAAAGCCCGTGTCCGTCTCCAACATTGTAATGCTTTATTACGTTGCCACTTTTTATATCCATGACATCAATTCCGTGCTCAAAGGTTCCTATCCATAGCTTGTTCTCTTGTAAATAAAGACCATGGATATTGTTGTGTGATATGGTACTTGGTTTTTTTGAATGGATATAATTGGTAAATATTCCTGTATCAGGATTAAATTTATTAAGACCGGCATCTTCTGTTCCTATCCATAAATTTCCATGATCATCTGATTGAATTTCACGTACAGCGTTACCACTTAATGAATTTTCTCCAAGTTTAGGGAAGTATTTATCAAATTGGAAGAATTGTTTTGGGTAATAATTAATACCACCAAAGTAAGATCCAATCCAAATACCACCTTCGGTGTCTTTGGTAAATGTGTAAATAGCATTGTCCGATAAGGCGTAGGGGTTGTTATAGTTTTTTATTAAATTTTTTGAGGTTGCATTCTGTAGATTATAGATGAATAAACCAGACTCGGTTGCTATCCAAATTTCATTACTGTCTGTTTTTAAAAAATCCCTGACATATAAAGGCTCTTCCTGTTCAATAGAAAGTTTATTAAAAACATTTTTTAGGACATCAAATGCAAGCGCTCCATTGTTTTGGGTTCCTATTAATAAAATATCATTGTCAACTCCAAGTATTTTACTGATTCTTACAGGTAGTTTGTTCTTAGTTTCAATGTTAATTTCGATTTTGCTAAAAACATCATTTTCTTTATGGTATTTATACAGATTGTTATTAAAACCAAGCCAAATAGTGCCATCTTCTGTTCTTGTTATTTCCTCAATGTTAGTTGGTAACATAGTCTTATAACTAATGGTTTTTCCCGATGCTATGTTATATCTATACAAGGTCGATTCTGCCACAAACCATAAATTTCCGTTCTCATCATTTTCAATATCAAGAATGGGTTTATTAAATGAACTTTCCAGGAGTTTAAAATCTTCTAAGGATTCATTGTATTTATACAATCCATTATCTGTTCCTACCCATAACTCACCTTGAAATTCATGCAGGCATTCAATGAAATTGCTTCCTATACTATTAATATTCTTCGGATCATTTCTAAAAACTTTGAAGTTATAGCCATCAAATCTGTTTAGTCCGTCTTTTGTGCCAAACCACAGAAAACCTGTTTTATCTTGAAGCGATGAGAGCACTGTATTATGTGATAAGCCATTTTCACTTTTGTAGTGCTTAAAATAATACTCCTGACCCAACAAAAAATTTGATGAAAAAATGACTATGGCTAAGTTTATTATTTGTTTTTTCAAGGTTTAATAATTGTTTTTTGAATGTATGAATTAATTTAATATTATAAAGTGTCATTTTTAAACAAAACATGTCAAAATCAGCAATGTCATGTTGCAAATTTCATCTATTAAATGATTTGTATAATAAATGAAACTAAAAGTCCATACCATATATTTTAAATAGGCTTCATTTGTTTCACAACTAAACTAAAAATTTTTAAAATGAAAAAAAATGGACTAAAATTCATCCAATCTGGTGTTACCTTAATGTTTTTCTTGTTTATATCTTTTCATCACGTTTATTCGCAAGAATCGATATCCGTTAGCGGTAAAGTAAATGATTTTGAGGGGGTGCCCCTACCTGGCGCGAATGTTTTAATTTCGGGAACACAAATAGGGACAACCACAGATTTTGACGGGAACTACCAGTTGTTTAACGTACCCACAAATGCTGAGATACAGATTAGCTATGTAGGTTATCAATCGCAATCTATTTTAGTTAATGGAAGGACAACCATAAACGTTATCTTAATTACCGATAACAGTTTAGATGAAATTGTCGTTATTGGTTATCAATCAATTAAGAAGAAAGATTTAACTGGAGCAACCTCCATTGTTGATCCAACAGATTCAAACAGAAATATTTCAAATTCATTGGCTGAATCTTTGCAGGGTTTGGCAGCTGGTGTAACAGTTAGAAATGGTGGTCAACCCGGTCAGAATGCTCAAATTGAAATTAGAGGAACTTCTAGTTTTGTAAATTCTAATCCGCTTTATGTTATTGATGGTATGATTGCAGATGCCAACCAAACCATAAACAATAATGACATAGAATCAATACAAATCTTGAAAGATGGTTCGGCTGCCGCAATCTATGGTTCACGAGCAGCAAATGGGGTTATTATAATTACAACCAAATCAGGTAAAAAAGGACCACTTAAAGTTTCAGTTTCTTTAAACACGGGAGTTCAAAATATTCCAAAAACTTGGGATCTTATGAATAATGTTCAATACGCAGAAACACAAAGAACAAGTTTTTCAAATTCAGGTTTGCCTATTCCATTGTCTGTAGGAGACAATTTTAACCCAAATATCAATACAGATTGGCAAAATGAAATTATAAGAACAGGAAACACAACAGATTTAAATGTAGCCGCATCTGGAGGAAGTGATGATGCCAAGTATTTTATGTCAGTCAGTCATTTTGAAAATAAAGGGGTTTTAATTGGGCGTTCTTTTCAAAGGTCTTCTTTAAGAATTAATACGGAATTTAAAAGAGGGAAGATTACTGTTGGAGAAAACATTCTATTATCAAATTCAAATACAAATCAACCATTGGGATCATTTGATACAGGCAACCCATTTTTTGATATGGCCATTATGTTGCCCGTCATACCCGTTAATGGTGAAGGATTTGTAAATGATTTAAATCCAGGAGGCTGGGGCATTGGGAATGTTGATGCCGTAACTTTTGCAAAAAACCAAGTTGCTGTGGTAGATATTTTACGAGAAAAGATAAATTTTGCAAAGCTTGTTGGTAATGCCTTTGTAAAGGTGGACCTTTTAGAAGGGTTAAGCTATAAATTTAATGTAGGAGCAGAAACCAGCTTTGATTTTTCAAAAGGAATACGACGTAACGGCATTACACAATTTAATGCTGCTCAAAGACCAAGTTTTATCGCTGATAATAGATCGAGATACGCAAGTTTTTTAATGGAACACACCCTTAATTTCAATAAAAGCTTTGGAAATCATAATATTAACGGCGTTGTTGGTATTTCCGATCAACAAACCAGAAGAGATTTTTCATTAGCTGTTAGAAGTGAAATAACAGAATTGGATGGACAAATTTTTACAGAAATAAATGCAACCACAGGGGTATCTTCCAGTGAGGGCGCTATAACAGATGATTATAGAACCTTTGGTTACTTAGGAAGGATAAATTATGATTACGACAGTAAATATTATCTAACCCTAACAGGAAGGGTTGATAAAGACAGTCGATTCAGTAAACAAAACAGAACAGGTTTTTTTCCTTCAATAGCAGGGTCTTGGAGAATTAGTAAAGAGTCGTTTTTTGATGTCCAGTGGATGAATGATTTAAAAATAAATGCCTCCTATGGAGAATTGGGTATTGTTACTTTAGGATCTTTTGATTGGCAAGGAACCATAAATAATAACACCAGAGCCATATTGGGAGGAATTCCTCAAGTAGGCTCCTATCAAGCTTCCATTGTAAATCCAGATTTACGATGGGAAAACAGACAAACTCAAAATTATGGATTAGAATCGGCTTTGTTTGATAATAAACTTAAAATTGGGTTAGCCTACTACAATTCCTTATCCAAAGATGCCTTGATAACCAATTTGCCCATTGCTTTTTATCTGGGTAATTTAGGAGGCACACCTCCAGTAAACGCGGGTTCTATAAGAAACACTGGTTTCGAATTTGAAGCAAGCTATAAAAATAGTGCAAAGGATTTAAAATGGCATGTAGGATTTAATTTAACAACGATTAAGAACCGTGTAGAAAGCGTTGGAAACCAAGGCGAAGGGATTGATTATATTCAAACCGACTTAACAAGATCAAGAATTGGGCAACCATTAGGGCAATGGTATCTTTTAAAAACAGACGGTATTTTTCAAAATCAAGCCGAAATTGATGCCCACTCTTTAAATGGCAATCCTATTCAGCCCTTTGCTCAACCTGGAGATATAAGATTTATAGATGTAGATGGCGATGGAAGCATTACCGATGAAGATAGAGATTTTAGCGGGTCTTCCCCATGGCCAACATTGCAAACAGGTTTACAACTTGGGGCTGATTACAAAAACTTCGATTTAAGTATGCAGTTTGTAGGGGTTTTTGGAAACGAAATCTTTAACAGTGTTAGAGCTACTTTAGATTCTTATCAAAACACAAATTTTAGAAGCGATATCAACCCATGGACTCCAAGCAATACAAATACCAATGACCCAAGAATAGGAGTAGCCACCAACGATCAAGGTTTAGTAGATAACGCTCGATTAAGCTCAGATAGATGGTTAGAAAACGGATCGTATGTGAGATTAAGAAATATCCAATTAGGGTATAGTTTTGGAGAAACTATTCTTGAGAAATTAAAAATATCTTCTTTAAGAATTTATGCTAGTGGCCAAAACGTATTTACAATTACTGATTATTCTGGATTAGATCCCGATGTTCAAGGAAATGGGATCTTAGAACGAGGCGTAGATAGTGGAAATTGGCCTTCAAGCAGAATTTTTTCACTTGGAGTTAACTTAGAATTTTAAAATTTAAATTAAATATCATGAAAAAAATATTCATACTATTCATACTTGCAATAATCTTCTACTCTTGTGAAAACGAGTTAGATATTGTAAACCCTAACGAAGTAACAAACGAAAGCTTTTGGTTAAACGAAGCAGATGCCATAAAAGGAGTTAATGCCTGCTACAGCACCTTGCACAGAGGTGGATTTTCTAGATGGCAGCCCATGTTGTATGATTTAAGAAGCGATGTAGGTGCAAGTTTTAGTCCTTGGAGCGAACTTGCAAATGCCCTAAATAACTTTATTCAACCCAATTCAAATTTTGGACCCATGGTTGATGTTTATTTTGATAATTACGTTGGAATAAATAGAGCAAACCAAGTCATTGCAAATGTTCCGGCCATTGAAATGGATAACACTTTAAAAGAAAGAATTCTAGGGGAAGCCTATTTTTTTAGAGGGATGCATTACTATCATTTGGCGAGTTTGTGGGGAAATGTTGTTTTACAATTGGAACCATCGGCACCAACAGATTTGCCAGCTAATTCTACAGAAGCCGAAGTTTGGCAGCAAGTTATTAACGATTTAACGGAGGCATCGAATAACCTGCCTGATACTTATGGTAACAGTGATGATTCGGGGAGAATTACCAAAGGAGGAGCACTTACTCTTTTAGCTAAAGCGTATATGCAAATACAAGATTACGATTCAGCTAAATCATCATTAGATTATATCGTAATTGGTGCTGGGGCAAGTAATTATGATTTAATGGCAGATTACTACGATAATTTTAAAATAACTACAGAGTTTAATAGGGAATCTGTAATCGAATGGAGCTATATAGAAAATCCAACCGAGGGAACAGATAATGATGTTCAAACTGCAAATCATAATTTTGGAACCTCCATAGGTCAATTTTATGGGCCGCCAGGAGTTGGCTTTACGGATGCTGAAGCTTTAAGATGGGTGGTTGGCGAATTTGAAATTGAAAGAACGGTTTCAGATGAAAGAGACCCAAGATTGCCTGTAACATTTTTATATGACTTTACCAACGAAGCAGGCCCAACAGCGACCATGGTGTATGGGGAAACTTTTCAACAACGATATGGCAGTAACAATAGGGTCTTCTTTAGAAAATTTTTACATGATCACGCCAGAAATTTTGAAGGATTTAGAGGCATCAATAACTACAGGTTTATTAGATATGCCGATGTGCTTTTAATGTATGCCGAATGTTTAAACGCCATTGGAAGCACAAACGATGCTTACCAATATGTTGATAGAGTTAGATCAAGAGCTGGTCTCGCACCTTTATCAACAGGAATGGATCAAGCAGAGTTTTTAACCCAAATTAAACACGAACGCCTTTTAGAATTAACAGGAGAAGGGCATAGATTTAATGATTTAAAACGATGGGGCGATTTAGGGCCATCATTAAGCAGTAAGGATCCTGGGTTTAATAATTTCCAAATAGGCAAACATGAATTGTTGCCAATTCCACAAAGAGATTTAGATATAAACCCTAACATGAGCCAAAATCCTAATTGGTAAGTTTTATGGTTCCCTTTGGAAAATTAAAAATGTCTGTTCAAGTGCTTAATTAATATGACACCTTTTGTTTCATGGATTTTAAAGAATCCGTAATATGGGCACTTGAACTGACAAACCATCTTATTTTAGTAGTTAAACCATAGGATTGGTTAATCAAATTCAATTAAAATTAAAAGTATGAGGTTCGTAATAAATTTATCTTTCAAAAAAAAAGTATTCATTTTTATAATGTCATTAATAGTTTGTTCCTGCGCATCTTGTGGCGGAAATTCCAACGATGAAGATAATATCGTACTGCCGCCAATTGAACCACCTGTTGATTTAACAACCTTCAATAACCCAATTTTAGACTCAGGGGCAGATCCTTGGGTCTATAAAAATGGGAGCGAATATATAGTAACATACACCACAGGTAATAATATTACCTTGATTAAGACACAAAAAATGTCCGAACTTAAAAATGGGACCAAAAAAATAGCTTGGATACCTCCGGCAACTGGTCTTAATTCGAAAGAAATTTGGGCACCAGAATTGCATAAAATAAACGATAGTTGGTATATATATTATGCGGCAAGTGATGGTGATAATAATAACCACAAGATGTGGGTTTTGGAAAACACATCGCAAGATCCTTTTCAAGGGGTATGGATAGATAAAGGGGAATTGATGCTTCCAGACAACAAATGGGCAATTGATGGAACGCCATTCCAGATTAATGGACAATATTATTTTGCCTGGTCTGGATGGGAAGGGGATACTAATGTGGCACAAAATATTTACCTGGCTAAAATGGAAAGTCCAATAAAAGTAGTCGGGGAAAGGGTTTGTTTGTTAAAACCAATAGATTCCTGGGAAATAAATGGCACAAATCCTCAGGTGACCGAAGGCCCTCAATTTTTACTAAAGAATGATAAGGTATTTATATTCTATTCAGCTGGTGGCTGTTGGACAGATGGTTATTCCATAGGCGCTATTTCCATGAATAACAGTTCAAATCCTATGCTTTCAGATTCGTGGGAAAGATTAGCAAGTAACCCATTATTTGTAACCAATAATACAGGTAATGCTTTTGGCCCAGGGCATAACTCTTTTTTTAAATCATTAAATGAAGATGAAGATTGGATTCTATATCACGCTAACCCCCAATCTGGTCTAGGTTGCGGTGGTGCCAGATCCATGAGAATGCAAAAAATGAATTGGAGCAGTGATGGTTTGCCGGTTTTAGGAAATTCTGAACCTTTAAGTAAGGCATTAAATAAACCCAGTGGAGAATAACATTTTGCAATGACATCCTTGGTCTTTTTAATAAAGGTCTAAATTTCGAATGTCTAAGAGCAAATTTAATTTTTGCTAAACAAATGAATTAGTGTTTGTGTTTAGTTTTTAAAATGGCTAGCAAACCTTCTATTAGGTTTGTTAGCTATTCTAAACCAAGTGTCTAAAATTCGAAAAAATAATAATTAATCCAAAAATGAATTGGAATGATTTTTTAAATATATTCAATTTAAAAATATTTTAAATAATACTAAAATGAAGAATAATTTTTTGTGTGTAATAACTATATTGTTAGCAATCAATATAAGTTTTTCTCAAGAACTTAAGCAGGTATCCCAAAAATGGTCAATAGAAAAGGCCAACTATTGGTATAATAAACATAAATGGATAACAGGCGCAAATTTCAATCCAAGTTCAGCAATCAATCAGTTGGAAATGTGGCAAGCTGATACTTTTGATCCTGATACCATTGATAAAGAGTTAGGATATGCTGAAGGAATAGGCTTTAACACCATGCGGGTTTATCTTCACAGCCTTGCTTATAAATCAGATCCAAAAGGGTTTAAAAACCGAATGAAAACTTATCTTGAAATTGCGGACAGACATCATATTAAAACCATGTTCGTGATTTTTGATGACGTTTGGGGTACAACTCCTAAAATAGGTAAGCAACCTGAACCAAAGCCTGGAGTTCATAATTCGGGATGGGTTCAGGATCCTGGTGATCCAGCGTCTAGAGAACCCAAAAATTTTCCAGAGCTTAAAATTTATGTGCAAGATATCCTTCAGGAATTTGCAAATGATGACCGTATACTAATGTGGGATTTATACAACGAACCAGGTAATAGTGGAAAATTAGTTAGTTCTATGGCGCTCCTAGAAGCTGTTTTTTACTGGGGACGCGAGGTAAATCCAAGCCAACCACTTACTGTTGGTTTGTGGTCATGGGATTTTCAGGAACTCAATGCTTTTCAAGCCTTAAATTCTGATATTATTACATACCATCATTATGGAGAGCCAGAAGATCACCAGCTTGTAATAAATTTCTTAAAAACCCATGGCAGACCCATGATTTGTACCGAATACATGGCAAGAACAAGAAACAGTAGGTTTTCTAATATATTGCCTCTTTTAAAAAAGGAAAATATTGGTGCTATTAATTGGGGATTGGTTGCTGGTAAGTCTAACACAATTTACCAATGGGCTACACCAATTACAAGTGGGGAAGAACCAGTAGAATGGTTTCATGATGTGTTTAGAAAAGATGGAACACCTTACCGGCAAGATGAAGCTGATTTATTAAAAAAACTGAATAATTAACGCCATTTGGATGCCATTTCAAGGAGGTCATGGTTATTAAAATTTAAGCTTTAAGTGAAACATATGAAACATAAAGGAATTCTCCAATATTTTATCTTGTACTTGGTAGTAACAACTAGTTCTTGTATTGATAAAAATAAGAATGATAAAGACCTTCATTCAAATAAAGATGTTATATATAAAAACCCATTAAATGTTAAGTTTGGTGATCCATACATATTAGACAATGGAGATGGAAATTTTTATATGTATGGAACTGGAGGTGGAGCTATGGATGGATTTTCTGTGTATTCTTCAACAAACTTAGTAGATTGGAAATATGAAAAGCAAGTATTTCATGGCAACACAATAAATAGCTGGAGTATCAGTGCGTTTTGGGCACCCGAAGTTTACAAATTCAACGGTAAGTATTACCTTTTCTATAGTGCCAATTGGAAGTACAATCCTAAAAATGAAGAAGAGAATTTTCATATTGGGGTAGCTGTTTCAGATAATCCGACCGGTCCTTTCAAGGATATTAAAAACAAGCCGTTGTTTGAACCTGGGTATCCAATAATTGATGCCAATGTTTTCAGGGATGATGATGGTAAATACTATTTATATTATTCCAGAGCTTGTTATAAACATCCCGTTGAAAGTGAAATAGCCCAATGGGCAAAAGACAATGATATATTTAGCGAAATTGAAGAAAGCTGGGTTTATGGTGTTGAGTTGAGCTCAGATTTTTCATCGGTTATTGGCGAACCTGTTTTACTTTTGCAGCCTCCTTTAAAAATGGACGACAAAAATTCTGAATGGGAAAGCAGGTCAGTAACCTCTAAAGAAATTAATAGACGTTGGACAGAGGGTTCTTTTACCTTTAAAAAAAATGACATCTATTACATTATGTACTCTGCAAATCATTATGCAGGTGAAAACTATGCGGTGGGTTATGCAAGCTCTAAATCGCCCTTGGGACCATTTGTTAAATCTGATAAAAATCCTATTTTAGAGAAAAACACACAAAAAGGAGGCGATGTTACAGGAACTGGACACAACAGTGTTTTGTTTTTGGATAACATTGATAAAATGTACTGCGTGTACCACGGAAGGACCACTAAAACAGGTGAAGAACGCGTAGTATTTATTGACGAAATGGAAATTTTACCGGATGGTTCATTGCAAATTAAAGGACCTTCAACCTCACCCAAAAAGCTTAAATTGCCTTAGGAATATTTTGGTTTATATTAATAATTATGAAAAAACTCAATTTAATAAACGTATTTTTTAGTTGCCTTTTTACTATGGTTACAGCTCAAAATAACGATTACACCAGTTTACAAGCTGTAAAACTTTTAAATAAAGACGATTTTAAAAAAAACATAAATAATAAAGAAACAAGTCTTTTTGTTTTAAAAAACGCAACAGGTATGGTTGCTGAAATAACAAATTACGGAGGCAAAGTGGTTTCTTTGTGGGTGCCCGATAGACTTGGTAATTATGAAGATATTGTATTAGGCCATTCCAATATCGATGATTATTTAAACGCCAAGGAAAAGTATTTTGGAGCTTTAATTGGCAGGTACGGTAACCGCATTGCTAATGGAAAATTCTTATTGGATGGAAACAAATATATTTTGGCCAAGAACAATGGCGACAATCATCTGCATGGTGGTAATAAGGGCTTTGAATCGGTAGTATGGGATGCTAAACAGATGGATAATCAAACCTTAGAGTTAAGTTATATGTCAAAAAATATGGAAGAAGGTTATCCGGGAAACCTAACAGTAAAAGTAGTATATCAACTTACAGACCATAACGAATTAAAAATAGAGTATTGGGCCAAGACAGATGCTCCTACGATTGTAAATTTAACGCATCATTCCTTTTTTAATTTAAGTGGAGCTGGTAATGGTACAATCAATAATCATCTGTTACAAATTAATGCGGCATATTATACACCGGTTGATATGGGATTAATACCAACTGGTGAGATAACAAGTGTAGAAAATTCACCTTTTGATTTCCAAAAAATGACCCCTATTGGAGAACGGGTAAACGCAGAAAATGAGCAACTTAAGTACGGGCTTGGTTACGACCACAATTTTGTTCTTAACCAAAGTTTGGAGGCTCTTAATTATGCAGCTAAAGTTATTGAACCTGTTTCGGGTAGGACCATGGAAGTTTATACAAACGAACCTGGGTTACAGTTTTATGGCGGTAATTTTTTAGACGGTTCAACTAAAGGAAAAAACGGGAAAGCCTATAAATTTAGAACCGCCTTTTGTTTAGAAACGCAACATTTTCCAGATAGTCCAAATAAGTCACATTTTCCTTCAACCCGTTTAAATCCTGAAGAAACATATTATTCTATATGTTTATATAAATTTTTGGTTTCTGAATAAGTAATTTATTAGGTGTATTATCTGATAAATTTATTGAAATGATGAAATAAAGCTTGATTTCAATGGATATTAAATGCTTATTTTAAGATTTTAATGGTAAGTGGATCTTTGCTTCTGTCTTGATTTGATTTCAAAAATATATCGAAATGTTAATGAAGAGAAGTCTTCAGTTCTAATGGCCTCTTCCGTTGGTCGGAAAGTTGTAACTTTTTTTTATCGTTGTAACGACTTCCTGCTTTTCTCTGGTCGCTGGCATCAATATCGAATGTATCAAAATGATCATGATCTATACTTAATTTCCCCAAGGATGGAAGGGATAGACATGTTGGTATATCTACAGCGAATTAAAGAAAATACAGCAATAATTTTTACAAATCCTTATATAGCTTATTCTGAAAAGACCTTTTTAATAAGATATTTTAACCGTTTTATGAATAATGATAAAGGCTGTTTTCCTTTTGCTATATTTGTATAGGTTTGCAAACACTTTTAAATATCAAATAAAGGGTGAGAAACTAAATCCAGGTAGTACATAAACATTTAAATAATAACAAATAAAATGAGTCTTTATCCTTTAAAATTTCAACCTATATATAAATATAGAATTTGGGGAGGCAATAAATTAAAAACCATTCTTAATAAAAATTACGATGAGGATTTCATTGGAGAATCTTGGGAGATATCCGACGTAAAAGGAGATGAAACACCCATATTAAATGGTGAATTTTCTGGAGAATTACTCAGTACTTTAATACATAAATATAAAGGGAAATTTGTTGGAAAGGCTGTTTATGAAACTTTCGGCGATGAATTTCCTTTATTAATTAAATACATTGATGCAAAAACACCACTTTCAATACAAGTGCATCCTAGTAACGAGATTGCTAAAATGCGCCATGATTCTTTTGGTAAAAATGAAATGTGGTATGTGATGCAAGCTGATAAGAATGCAGAATTAATTGTTGGTTTTAATGAAGACCTAAATGAAGAAACTTATAAAGAACATCTAAAGAATAACTCCATTTTAAATGTAATGCACCACGAAATAGTAGCAAAAGGTGATGCATTTTACATCCCTACAGGAAGAGTGCATGCCATTGGTGCCGGAGTTTTATTAGCCGAAATTCAACAAACTTCAGACATTACCTATCGAATTTATGATTACGACAGAGTGGATTCTAAAACGGGTGAAAAAAGAGCATTGCACAATGAATTAGCCATGGATGTTATAGATTACAAAGTGCATGACACCTACAAAAGCAAGTATCAAGTTGAGGTAAACCAATCTAATAAGCTTGTAACATCTCCATATTTTACTACCAATATTATCCATATAAAAGGGCAATTGGTTAAAAATTATACTAGTTTAGATTCTTTTGTTATTTATATGTGCGTAGAAGGAAATACTCAAATTAAATATCATGATGACATCTACGAGCTGAATTTTGGACAAACCATGCTTTTACCAGCTGCAATAAATCAGGTAGAGATTTTAGCAGAAGACGCTAAATTATTAGAGGTCTACTTATAAAAAAATATAAAAAAGCTTATTATTCTTTGTGATTTTATTAAGAATAAGCCAAGAGACATGTCCCTTGGCTTTTATAATTTAAGTTTAATTTGTTGACTAATTCAAATAATTTCAAATTAATTTAGCTTAAATATTATGGCTTGATAAGGTTTAAGTTGAATGGTTTTTTCAGAAATTTCAACGGTTGAGTAGTTATTAATCATTGGTTCATTAATGGTTCCAATTTCGGATAATTCAATACTAGAATCATGGTTTGTAAAGTTTAAAAGCACTAATGCTTTTTCATGATTCAAGGTTCTGGTGTAAGCATAGACATCAGGATTTTCAGCAGCTAATAATTCATAATCACCGTAAATTAAAACGTGGTTATCTTTACGTAATTTAACCATGCTTCTGAAGTAATTCAAAATTGAATTTGGGTCTCCATTTTGAGTTTCTACATTAATTTCATTATGATTGTTGTTAACTGACAACCAAGGTTCTCCTGTTGAAAAATCTGCATTCTGAGAAGCATCCCATTGCATTGGTGTTCTACCATTATCTCTGGCTCCACCAGTTTTTTGGTTTTTAATAAATTCTTGTAAATCACCATTAGCTATTTTTACTTTTTCATATTCAGCAATGGTTTCAATATCTTTATAATCTTCAATTTTATCAAAATAAGCATTGGTCATTCCAATTTCATCACCATAATAATAATATGGAGTGCCTTTCATGGAAAGCAAAAAAGTGGTTAGTAATTTTGAAGAATACGCTCTAAATTCTGGAGCGTCATTTCCCCATCTAGAAACCATTCTAGGCTGGTCATGATTTCCTAAATAGATGGTGCCCCAACCTTTATCTTTGTAAACGGCATCCCAGTCTGAATATATTTTTTTAAATTCAATTAAACTCCAGTTTGGATTCATTTTCTTAAAATAGCCTGGTTCATATCCTAAATTGACACCATCAAAATGATAGCCCATATTGAGTTCTTTTCTATCTTCATCAACAAAATTTAAAGCAGTTGATTTTAACATGCCTGCGCCTTCAGCAAGCGACATAACATCATATTTACTTAAAACTTCTTTATTCATTTCTTGAAGGTAATTATGCAAATGGGGCCCACTGGCCATAAACACATCCCAACGGCCTTCATAGTTTTTGTTCAATTCTTCTTGGTTTATTACAGGAAATGTAGTGTCTTTGGCAATAAAAGGGATAACATCCATTCTAAAACCATCAATACCTTTTTTAAACCACCAATTCATCATATTATAAATCTCATAACGCAATTTTGGATTCTCCCAATTTAAGTCTGGTTGTTTATAACTGAAATAATGTAAATAATAAGCATTGGTTAAACTGTCATATCTCCAGCCGCTTCCATCTGCCTCAAAAGCACCTGGACGAAAGGCTGGTTTTCCTTTTTCGGCTGGCCACCAATGGTAATAATCTCTGTATGGATTGTCTCTGGATTTTCTGCTTTCCTGAAACCATTTATGTTCATCACTACTATGATTTACTACTAAATCCATCACTAATTTCAAACCTCTTTTATGCATACCTTTTAATAAAACATCAAAGTCTTCCATAGTTCCGAATTCTTTCATGATGGCTTGATAATCAGAAATATCATAGCCATTATCAGCATTTGGAGAACCATAAATTGGGTTTAACCAAACCACATCTATTCCTAAGCTTTTTATATAATCCAACTTTGAAATAATTCCTTTTAAATCTCCTACACCATCACCATCTGTATCTTTAAAGCTACGTGGATATATTTGATAAACTACGGCTTCCTTCCACCATTCTTTTTTTGGGAATGACTTTTCTTCTAATGTGTTTTCAGCTTTTTTAGAACAACTATTAAAAGTTAAAATGATAACTACAAGTAAAATAACTCTTTCCATACTGTCATTAATTTAATTTATTTTACAAATAACCGCTTGGTATGGTTTTAATAATATGTTACCATTGTTATTAATTAAGTCTCCATAATTATTGATTAGTGTTGTTTGTAAAGTTTTAGCTTCTGTTAATTCAATACTAGAATCATGGTTTGTAAAGTTTAAAAGCACTAATAATTTTTCATGATTCAAGGTTCTAGTATAAGCATAGATATCAGGATTTTCAACAGCTAATAATTGATAATCACCATAGATTAAAACCTCATGTTCTTTACGAAGTTTAACCATTTTTTTAAAATGATTTAAAATAGAATTTGGATTACTATTTTCAGTAAAAACATTAATGCTTTTATGATTTTCATTTACAGGAAGCCAAGGTTCTCCAGAAGTAAAATGGGCATTTTTGGAAGTGTCCCATTGCATGGGTGTTCTACCATTATCTCTAGATGCAAAGTTTAAATCGCTCATAAATTTATGCATATCAACACCTTCTGAAAGCGCTTTTTTATAGCCATTGATGGCTGCTACATCTTTGTATTGCGAGATGCTATCAAATTCTATGTTGGTCATACCAATTTCATCACCATAATACACAAAAGGTGTTCCTCTCATACTCAAAAGAAACGTGTTTAAAAGTTTAGATGAAGCCTCTCTAAATTCTTCAGAATCATTGCCAAATCTGCTCACTAATCTGGCTTGGTCATGGTTCGATAAAAATATAGAAAGCCATCCTTTTTTGGAGAATTCTTTATCCCAAGTAGTAAAAGTGTTTTTTAGTTTTAAAAGACTGTAGCCTTCGGGTTTTGCTATATCTACGGCATCAAAGGCATAGGCAATATTTAGTTCTTTTCTGTCGGCATCAACCAATTCATGGGCTTCTTGAAAATTTCTTCCGGCACCTTCGGCAACACTCATTACATCATATTTGCTGAATACTTCTTCATTCATTTCTTTTAAATAATCATGAAGTCCGTCTTGCATGGCGTAATATTGAATAAAGTCTTTTTCAAAACCATCAGGAAACTTAGGAAAAGTGGTGTCTTTTGCAGCAAATTGAAAGGCATCTAAACGAAAACCGTCAACACCTTTATCGGCCCAAAACTTCATAATATTATAAACTTCTTCCCGTACTTTTGGGTTTTCCCAATTTAAGTCGGGTTGTTCTTTGGCAAAATAATGAAGATAATACGAATTGCTAATGGAGTCATATTGCCAGGCATCGCCTTTTTCATCAAATAAACTATAGCGGAAATTTGGTTTGCCTTTTTCGGCTGGCCACCAGTGGTAATAGTCTCTGTAAGGATTGTTTCTTGAACTTCTTGCTTGTTTAAACCATTCATGTTGGTCGCTACTATGGTTTACCACAACATCCAAAACAAATTTAATGTTGCGTTCATGCAAGCCTTTTAATAAATTGTCAAAATCTTCCATGGTTCCAAATTCGGATAAAATGGCTTTGTAATCGCTTACGTCGTAGCCATTATCAACATTTGGAGATTGATAAAAAGGATTCAACCAAACCATAGTAACACCTAAACTTTTAATATAATCAAGTTTTTCAATAATACCTTTTAAATCACCTACACCATCTCCATCAGAATCTTTAAAACTCCTGGGATAAATTTGATACACGATGGCTTCTTTCCACCATGTTTTATCGGGAACCATTGATGCTTCTTTTTTTTGACCATTGGAACATCCTAATAGTAATAAAGCCAATAAGGTATGGATTAATATTTTTTTCATGATTTTATTATTTCAGTTAGTTAACATGATTGAATTCAATAATGTTAACTGTTCTTTATTTCAAATAAAAAAGTTGTAAAAGTGAAATCAAGTTCACAATTTTTTTTTGATTTGGTAAAAAAAAATCTAAAAAAAATGTAAATAATTAGCCGATAACGATTTCGGTTTCGTAGAAAATATAGGCACTATCTTGGTTTGTCAAGTAGTTTAAGGGTAGAATTTCTTGGAACGATGTAGGTTGGAATTTCTATGATTTCTGGAATAATTTTCTGACCTTTTTTTAAGGTACAGATATCTTTATATAAAACTTCAAAAGCCTTCTGACCCATTTCAAAACCAGGTTGATGAACTGTTGATAAGGTAGGCGTAGTTATTTTTGTTAAAAACCAGTCGCTAAAACCCATCACAGAGACTTGGTTTGGTACCGATATATTAAGTTCGCTTAACCTTTTTAAAACACCAATGGCTACTAAATCTGTAAAGGCAAAAACACCATCAACATCTGGATGGTCGTTAATGATTTTTTTAGCTATTTTAAACCCTTCACTAAAGGTTAAACTTTTGCATTTGTAAATTAAAGTGGGGTCAAAAGGGATATTGTTTTTGGCCAGTGCTTTTTTATAACCAATAAACCTATCAATGGTTGTTTGGGGTTTTAAATCGCCTCTAATGTGAGCAATTTTTTTGCAACCTGTTTCAATAAGATATTGTGTTGCGTTGAAAGCGGCTTTTTGATCATCAATAATAACTTTTGAAGCATGAACCAATTTTGAAATTTTATCATACATCACCACAGGAATACCTCTATCTATTACTTGCTTAATGTGTTTGTACTGGGTTGTATTATCTGAAAGCGATAATAAAATACCATCAACATTTTTATCCATCAACCGTTTAAGATGCAGTTTTTCTTGCTCAAAAGATTCATTGGTTTGAAGAATAATCACTAAATAATCTCTTTTCTCTGCGGCTTTAATAACTCCAGAAATAATATTGGAAAAAAAATGGTGTACAATTTCAGGAATGACCAATCCAATAATTTTTGATTCCTTATTTCTTAACCCTTGGGCTAATGAATTGGGTTGATAGTTTAAACTTTCAGCAAGCTCTATGACCCTTTTTTTTGTATTTTCATTAATGTCCGGATAATTTTTTAGTGCTTTTGAGACCGTTGCAGGAGAAAGGCCTAAAATTTTTGCTAAATGTTTTAAAGTGGTTTTGGGCATTTCCAAATAATAGTTTGATTTAAGCTTTGTTTTTATGGGTCATTACACATTTATAAAAATACAGTCTTAATTTTATTAATAATAGGTAAAACCAGTTTTTTTTGTAAAAAATGATAAATAGTTATATATTTAAAAACTTTACGTTTATTAATTATCCATTTTTTTAATAGAAAATAGGGTTTATTAATAATTACCATATGCTAAATTTCGTTAAACAGTAATTAAATGAGCCTTTAATTCACTATTTAACAGTCACCGAAAACGATTTCGGTAAAAAAAAGACGATTTTTTACAACTTTTTTTTTTTTTGTGTTTAAAAAATGTAAAATTCGCTTTTTTAGTTAACTTTATTTTAACACTACATGAAAAAAGTCAATTAATTAATAACTAATTTTATCAACTAACTCAAAATGAAAAACAAATTACTAAAAAAGCTTTTGCTTCCATTGGCTATGCTATTCGGAAGTTTTATTTATGCTCAATCGGTAACAGGAACTGTTTCTGATGCATCAGGTCCATTACCAGGGGTTAACGTGCTAGTAAAAAGCACTGCAACTGGAACGGTAACAGATTTCGATGGAAACTTCCAAATTAATGCTAACAACGGGGATACTTTAGTATTCTCTTTTGTAGGTTATTTAACTCAGGAAATATTGGTTTCTGGTACAACCATTAATGTTACACTAGCAGAAGACGCTGCACAACTTGATGAAGTTGTGGTTGTAGGGTATGGTAGTACTACTAAAAAAGAAGTCACTACAGCTGTTACAAGTGTTAATGCAAAAGATTTTAATCAAGGAGTCATTAGCGATCCTACTCAATTACTACAAGGTAAAGTGCCAGGTTTAAGTATTTATAACAAAGGAGGTAACCCTAACTCTACGGGTACAATCCGTTTAAGAGGTATTTCTACCATTGGTGGTAATACAGAACCTTTGGTTGTAATTGATGGTGTACAAGGTCAATCTTTAAATAATGTTGATCCTAGTGATATTGAAAATATTACCGTTTTAAAAGATGGTTCTGCCGCTGCAATTTATGGTACTCGTGGCTCTAGTGGAGTTATTTTAGTAACCACAAAATCTGGAAAGAAAGGGCAAGCTTTACAAGTAAACTATAATGCTCAATTTGCTGCCAATACCATTGCTAACCAAATAAGTGTCATGAATTCGGCGCAATTTTTAGCTGCTGGAGGTACAGATCTTGGAAGTTCAACCGATTGGCTGGATGAAGTTACAGAAACAGGTTTTTCTCAAACGCATAATGTTTCAGCCGTTGGAGGTTCAGACAATGCTACCTATCGTGTATCCCTTAATTTTAGAGATGAAGAAGGAATTTTAATAAACACTGGTTTTAATCAAGTTAATGCTAGAACCAAATTTTCGGGTAAAATACTAAATGACAAATTAAAAATTGACTTCAACTCTTCATTAACACGTAGAGATAGCCAATTTGGTTTTAACGAAGCCTTAAGATATGCCGTATTGTACAATCCTACAGCGCCTATTTTAGGTGTTGATGCTCCTTTTGCTTTTAATTCGGATCAATTTGGTGGTTTTTTCGAAACCTTAGGTCTTTTTGATAGTTTCAACCCAGTTTCTATTGCTCAACAGAACAAAAATAACGGCGAGCAAAATACATTAAATTATAGTTTAGATTTTCAATATACTTTAACAGACGATATCTCTGCAAATTTAAGTTTTGGAGAACAAAACATAAAGACTTCCACAAGACAGTACTATCCAACAACTAGTTTCTTTAGAGGGGGGGCCTTAAGTCCTTTCAACAAAGGTAGAGCAGACTTTTTTACCAGTGAGAGTAAAAATCATACTTTAGATTTATATGCTACTTACAATAAAGTATTTAATGATTCTTTTACGTTTAAATTCACAGGTGGTTACTCATTTCAAGAAAGTGATTATAACGAATATAACTTAGGATTGGGCGATTTCCCTCCAGGGGTTGATTTTAATTTTAGCAATGCTATAGAAGTTTCACAAGATCTTTTAGAAGCGGGAAGAGTTAGAGCCAATAGTGGTAGAAATGACAATGATAGAATCATTGGATTCTTTGCAAGAGCCAATGCAACCATCAACGATGCCATTTATGTTAATGCCTCTATAAGAAGAGAGGGATCTAGTAGATTTGGTGTAGATGAGCGTTGGGGATATTTCCCTGCAGGTGCAATTGGTGCAGATATAAATAAATATTTAGAGTTAGAGAATGTAAACCTTCTTAAAGTAAGGTTGGGTTATGGGGTTACGGGAGCCATTCCTCCAGGGGTAGGTTTATCGCAAACTACTTTTGGTGTAAATAATGGTGCCGATGGATTTGGAGCTTCTGGAACAGGTTTAGGAACTAGAAAACCAAACCCTGGTCTTAAATGGGAAGAGAAAAGAGAGTTGAATTTAGGGTTTGAATTTGAAACAAATCGTTTATCTGCTACTTTAGATCTTTACACTAGAGACATAGTCGATTTTATTACCAACGTTAATATCGATGCTGCTGCCAATGATGGTTTTACCAGTCAATTTCAAAACGGTGGAAAATTAAATACAGAAGGTATAGAATTAAGTTTGAACTATGATGTGATTAAGACTGATAAAATATCTTATAACTCAGGCATTATATTTTCAAGTTATACTTCAAAATTAGAAAAAAATACTGGGGGTGATAGAACCATTGCCAACCTAGGAGCACCAGGACAAAATGGAACAAACTTAATTATCGTTAGAGAAGGTAAGGAAATAGGACAAATATGGGGGCCAGTTTTCTCGGGTGAGGTCGATGCAAATGGTTCACCTATATTAGTTGACGTTAATGGTGATGGAAATTTGGTAACAGACCAAGGAAATGCTTTGGCTGAAGATGCAGATTTTAAAGTGTTAGGACATGGTTTGCCAGATTTCGAATTAGGTTGGACCAACCAAATAACCATTGGTAATTGGGATGTAAACGCATTTTTTAGAGGAGCATTTGGGCATAGTTTAGTTAACACGTTCCGTGCATTTTACGAGCCAATAATTGGTTCACAGGCTTCTTATAATTTTGTGAATACAGATTTGGCAAGATCAGATATCAGAACAGCCCAGTTTAGTTCTTATTATGTTGAAAAAGCTGATTTCTTTAAGTTAGATAACCTTTCTGTAGGGTATAACTTTAACTTAAACAATAACTATTTCAAAAACATAAGATTGTCAATCAGTGGACAAAACCTATTCACCATTACTAATTACACAGGATCTGATCCAGAACCAGCATTGCAAGATTTCGGTCCAGCAGATAACGGTGGTTTTGTTAATGCTAGTCCTGATGTTTTAGCACCAGGTATTGATAGACGTAACAATTATTTTTCGTCAACCAAAATTACATTTGGGGTAAACATTAACTTTTAATAAAAAATATATATGAATCGTTTAATTAAATTATCGTTTTTATTCAGTGCATTGGCATTAACCTATGCCTGCACTAATCTAGATGAAACGCTAGAAGATGAATTAACATCTGAATTTTCAGATGATGGTGTTGTTGTTCCTGGAGGAAATTCAGGAGGTACTGGGGCCCTTTTAGGAGCTTATAACGGACTTAGAACAGGGACTGCAAATCACGGATCTTACTTTTCAACACAAGAAGTTTCTTCAGATGAATTGACCATTGGTGCCAAAGGTGGCGACTGGTTTGATGGTGGTATTTGGGTGCGTATGCACCAACATACTTTTGGATCGGCGCATGTGGCTTTAAATGATACTTGGAACAATGCTTATGCAGGTATTGGTCAAGTAAATTTAGCACTTGCAGGAACCTTATCAGCCGATGAAATCGCTCAGGCAAAAACCATTAGAGCCTTTCATTACATGAGATTATTGGATCTTTTTGGTAGAGTTAAAATTATTACCACCGCAGGTGGAGATGCGCCTCAATCCACAAGATTAGAGGTGTTTAATTTTGTTGAATCGGAATTGTTAGATGCTTTAGGTATTCCTGCTGTTACTAGCACTATGGATTTATCAGGAAGTGTTTTAGGAACTGGTTCGCAACCTTATGTTGTCAATCAATTTGCGGTTTTAGGCTTATTGACAAAATTATATTTAAATGCTGAAGTATATTCTGGTACAGCACGTTATCAAGAAGCAGATTGGGCCGCTACTTATGTTATAGATAATGGTCCCTACCAACTTTGTAGCGATGGCTGTTCTCAACCAAATCTTGCCAAAAGACCGGCTGTTGCTTCAGATCCAGCTAATTTAGAAGGCTATGCAGCGGTTTTTGCGCCAAATAACGAAAACAACCCAGAAATGATTTGGTCTATAAATTATGATGAAACTAGTGCTACCGGAATGAATTTTGGTCAAATGGGACTTCATTATAGCAGTCAGTTAACATATGCTTTAGATGCTCAACCTTGGAATGGGTATCAAGTTCTTGAAGAATTTTATAATAGCTACGAAGCAAACGATGCCAGAAAAGAAGCTAATTTCCTTGTAGGACCACAAACCGACTTTGGTGGCAGTGCCTTACTTGATTTTGCTGCTGATGATCCAGACCTTGTGGTAGATTATACTCCAGCCATTAATGAATTGCAACCCAATTCACTAAGACAAAGTGGGACACGTATGAAAAAATTCAGTTTCCAATTGTTTGGAAGACCAGAGATGAACAACGATTATCCTGTAGTTAGATTGGGAGATTTAATGTTAATGCGTGGAGAAGCTAGAGCTAGAGCTGCAGCCGACTGGAGTTTAGCATTGCCAGATGTGAATGCCATAAGAGATAGAGCAAAAGTATCACCTCTTGCTTCAGTTAATGCTGATAGTTTCTTTGATGAAAGAGGTCGAGAAATGTTTCAAGAGGCTAGCCGTAGAACAGACCTTATCCGTTTTGGTAAATGGTCAGATCCTTGGTGGGAAAAAACAAACAGTGAAGCATTCAGAACGGTATTCCCAATTCCGCAACCTCAAATTGATGCTTCTAGTGGAAGTTTAACTCAAAATCTTGGATATTAATTGGAATTGAGTTCTTAAATAATAAAAAGGGTTGTTCTTAAAGAACAACCTTTTTTATATCTAATCAAGATTACATAGTACTATCAAAAACACCTACAACTGCTAAAATCCGGATATTTAAAATTCCTAAAAAATAGATTGTTTTTATTTCCGTAAATTGCGATCGACTTAAATTTCGTCAAAATAATTTAGTTTTTATTAATCAGTAAATAATAATTTGCTGGAGTGAAAAAATATCATTTATTCTCAATATTACTTTTTGTTCAATTCACTGTAAATAGTCAACATTTGATTATTAACGATACCATTTACAAAGAAGGTATTTATAAAAATTTTGAAGAATTTAAATACAATAAACCTTCAATTAAATTCAATTACAATGTTCTTAAAGAGAATAGTGGCTATGGTATCTCAAACAATGAAAACCAAGTTTCTTTCTATAAGATTTTGATAAATAAAAAAGAAGGAAAATCTATAGGGGCTGTTTTTGGCTTTTGTGATGGTAAAAATGTATATATCAATGAAGGTTTACCAAAATTATCTCCAGAAACTGAGTTTTACAAAATTGAATATTTTGGTAAATTTTCTTTTTATCAATATGTTAAAAAACAGAAAACAAAAAAACTAATTTCAAGAGCAGAAAGAAATATAGACAATACAAGAAACATTCGTATTTCAAACAATGTAAGGCGTATGTTGGAAGCAAGTACGACCGTTGATGAAGTGAGTTTTGTTGAAAAAATCATAAACATTCATACGGGCAAGACCATTATTTTAAATACAAAAACGTTGCAAAAATTAATCTCCGATAACAAAAAGCTTCTAGACGAATTTAATAAAGAACCCCAACAGAACAAAAAACTAAAGCAATTTTTAATAAAGTATTTAGAAGATACTGAACAGATAACAAACTAAAATCTAAAACCATAAATTATAGCAATACTTACCGAGTAACCAAAGTTTTTATATTTTTATACAAACTGTTTAAATACTTAGTTTCAAACTAAACATTCATGAAGAATATTTATTTATCATTAATTCTGCTACTGTTATTTTCTTGTAAAGACAAGCCCAAGAACGGTTCTTCTTTATTTGTACTTAAAGATTCTTCAATTGGCATTTCGTTTGTAAACAACTTAACATATACCGAAGATTTTAACCCATACATATACCGTAATTTTTATAATGGAGGAGGTGTGGCTATAGGCGATATTAATAATGACGGCTTAGAAGATATTTATTTTACAGGCAACATGGTAAATAATAAGTTGTATTTAAATAAAGGAAATTGGCAATTTGAAGACATCACTCTTAAAGCAGGTGTTTCTTGTCCAGAAGTGTGGTCAACTGGAGCAACATTTGCAGATATTAATGGCGATGGCTGGTTAGACCTTTACGTTTGTAAATCAGGAAAACCAACAGGACCAAACAGGCATAACGAACTTTTTATAAATAATGGAGATCTTACTTTTACAGAGTCTTCAAAAGAATATGGTTTAGATATTAAGGGATTATCTGTACATGCTGCTTTTTTTGATTATGATAAAGATGGCGATTTGGATGCTTATATTTTAAATAATTCCATTAAATCAATTGGTGCTTACGACCTTATAAAAGACCAAAGATCCATTCCAGACGAAACAGGAAGTGGCAATAAATTTTTGCGAAATGATTTTGGGAAGTTTATCGATATTACCAGTGAGGCCGGTATTTATGGAAGTAAAATTGGATTTGGCCTTGGTATAACCTTAGGGGATTTTAATAACGATGATTGGACAGATATCTACATATCCAATGATTTTTTTGAGAAAGACTATCTCTATATAAACAATACCAAAGGGGGATTTACAGAACAGATTGAAGATTATTTTCAATCCATCTCCATGGGATCTATGGGGGCCGATTGGGCCGATTTAGACAATGATCTTTATGCCGACTTAATGGTTACCGAAATGTTACCGGCAACACTAGAGAGACAGAAAACAAAAACCATATTTGAATCTTGGGATAAACAGCAACTTGCAAAACGACAAGGGTATTTTAATCAATTCGGAAGAAATACACTTCAAAAAAACCTGGGGAATAACCAATTTATGGAATTGGGTAGAAAGGCAAATGTTTCTGCAACCGAATGGAGTTGGAGCGCCTTAATGTTTGATATGGATAATGATGGGTTAAAAGATATTTTTGTAAGCAACGGAATATTTAAAGATTTACTGGACAGAGACTATCTTACTTATGAAGCCAATAACGAAACCGTTAAAAACAGAATCAATAGTAATGAAAAGGAAGTGATTAAAAAATTAATAGACGCTATGCCTTCCAAAGCAATTCCAAATGCAGTATTTCATAATTTAGGCGATTTTGAATTTGAAAATAAAAGTCAAGATTGGGGATTAAACCTTCCCAGTTTTAGCAATGGAAGTGCTTATGGAGATCTTGATAATGATGGCGACCTAGACCTGGTTGTAAACAATGTAAATATGCCTTCTTTTGTTTATGAAAACACCACAGATACCCTAACTCACAGGAGTATTACATTAAAATTATCACAAAACGATAAAAATACAAATGCCCTAGGAGCCAAAGCCATTATTAAGACTCATGATGGCAAGATGATGTATGCCGATAATTTTGTCTCACGTGGCTATCAAAGTAGCGTTTCAGCTAAAATTCATTTTGGTGTTGGAAATTCAAAAATAATAGATTCACTTTGGTTAAAATGGATGGATGGTTCAACAACCATATTATCTAATTTATCAACCAATAAAGTACACACCATTAACCAATCTATTGCAAGCACTAATAGTACGCCCTTAAAAAACAGTTCAAAACAATCCATTGTAGACGATGCAAATCTATTATTCAATTTTACGCATAAAGAAAACAATTTTATCGATTTTAATAATGAAAGATTGTTACCCCAAATGTATAGCAATGAAGGGCCTGCATTTGCAAGTGCAGATATTAATGCTGATGGCAAAGATGATTTTTTCGTTGGAGGCGCAAAAAATCAAACAGGTAGATTATTTGTATCTTCTCCTAAAGGATACCAAGAAATAAGTAGCCCATTTTTGGATGAAACAAATTCAGAAGATGTTGATGCTATTTTCTTTGATGGTGATAATGATGGTGATTTGGATTTATATGTATGCCATGGCGGAAAAGCTTTTTCAACATATTCTACAGCGCTTAACGACACCTATTACATAAACAATAACCATACTTTTTTAAAGGCAAGTAAGGCTCTAGATTTTCCTTTTCCCATAAGCTCTTCAGTGGTTAAAGCAGCCGATTACGATAATGATGGAGATTTAGATTTGTTTGTAGGAGAGCGTTACAAAACAAATATATACGGACTGCCAGGATCTGGATATATATTGGAAAATGATGGTCTAGGAAAATTTAAAACCGTTAAAAACACAATGCTCGAAAATATAGGGATGATAACCGACGCTAGGTGGGCCGATATAAATAATGATGGATGGCAGGATTTGATTGTTTTAGGAGAATGGATGCCAATTAAAATATACATAAATATTAATTCTAAACTAGTAGATAAAAGTAATTCATACAACTTAGCAAACACCTCTGGGCTTTGGACCTCGCTAGAACTAGTCGATGTTGATGGAGACGGAGATCAAGATATTGTTGCGGGCAATATGGGGCTTAATACCTTTTTTAATGAAAACATGAGAATGTACATTTCAGATTTTGACGGTAACGGGTTTAAAGAACAAATTATTTGTAAGAAAACAGAAAATAATTATTATCCAATTGTTGACAAAGACGAACTAGTTTCGCAAATACCATCTCTAAAAAAAAAATTATTATACTACAAAGATTATGCGAAATTAGATATGAAAACCATCTTCTCTGAAAAAGCACTAAATAATGCTTATTTTATTGATTTAAAAATGCTAGAGAGCTCAATATTCTTTAATGAAAATAGTACATTTACTCAGGAGAAGTTGCCTGCTGAAATACAGTTTGCCCCAGTATATTCTATTAGCTCAACAGATTTAAATGATGATGGTTATTTAGATTTGTTTTTTGGAGGAAATCAATATTTGGTCAAGCCCCAATTTGGAAGTTATGATGCTTCAACAGGTTGGGCCATATGGGGTCCTTATTCGTCCAAAAAAGAGAATTATAAAGTATATCCTTTAGAAATTAAAGGCCAAATTAGAAATCTTAAATGGGTAAATTTCGACAATAATAAAATATTAATAGTTTCCATGAATAACGAAAAAATGATATTTAAAGTTTATAAAAAATGAATCTAAGAATTTATATTTTACCGCTGTTTATTTTACTGTTTAACTGTTCTGAATCTAAATATTCTAAGCTGGTAAAAGCCGAAATGGCTAAGAAAACAGTAAATGATTCGCTTTTTTTTGGAATGAAATTTGGCGAGACTAAACAAGATTTTTTTGATCAATGTTGGAAACTAAATAAGCAAAAAATTATCTCGCATGGATCTAGTAACAACTTTGTTAAATATATCCTTCCATTAAAAAATCAAGAAGAAAAAGTTAATACCATAACCATGCTCTTTTATGGAATTTTTAATGATGAAAAGATTATGACCGGAATGGATATGAAATTTTATTACGAATCTTGGTCCCTTTGGAATAAATCGTATCATTCTGATAAATTATTGCCCGTGGTAAAAGATAGTTTAAAATCTTGGTTTCCTGGAAATGATTTTATAAACGTACCCGTTAAGGAAACCAATGAAATACTTTATGTGAAAATTGATGGTAACCGCCGAATAGTTATCGAACCTTTAAAAAGCGATAAAGAGGTTGATGTTCGTATTGATGATCTAAGGCATATCTTAAATGAAAAATTATGAAAAATAAAGAGAAGACATATTTAAAAATCATCACCATTTTGCTTCTAATCTTTACAATGTCTTGTGAAAAAAATGAAGTAAAAAATTCAGAAAAAATTTTTGAATTGATAGATGAGTCACAAACGGGCATTAATTTTTCTAACAATCTTACCTTTTCCAATGATTTTAATGTGTATAAATATCGAAATTTTTATAACGGTGGCGGTGTAGCTATTGGCGATATTAATAATGATGGTTTACCCGATATTTATTTCACTTCAAACCAAGAACAAAACAAATTGTATCTTAATCTTGGCAATTTCAAATTTCAAGATATTACCAATAAAGCTCAAGTAGGAGGCACTAAACCATGGTCCACAGGTGTTTCCATGGTAGATATTAATGCAGACGGATATTTAGATATTTACGTGTGTAATTCTGGAGATATAAATGGGGAAAACAAGAATAACGAGCTCTTTATTAACAATGGTGATCAAACTTTTACAGAACAAGCAGCCCAGTATAACCTTGATGATAAAGGCTTTTCTACACATGCCTCTTTTTTTGATTATGACAAAGATGGCGACCTCGATGTTTACATTTTAAACAATTCTTATCAGGCCATTGGTAGTTTTGACCTAAGACGAAATGAGCGCCCTAAAAGAGATCTGTTAGGAGGCGATAAACTCATGGAGAATAGAGATGGTAAGTTTGTTGATGTTAGCGAAAAAGCTGGTATTTATGGAAGTGTTATCGGGTTTGGATTGGGTGTTACCGTTGGCGATGTAAATAATGACGGTTGGGAAGACATCTACGTATCCAACGATTTTTTTGAACGAGATTATCTCTATATAAATAATAAAAATGGCACTTTTTCAGAAAGCCTTGAAAATCAAATAACCGCTATAAGTGCGGCATCCATGGGTTCAGATATGGCCGATATCAATAATGATGGATACAATGATATTTTTGCTACAGATATGCTCCCTTCAGAATATGAAAGGCTTAAAACAGTGACCACCTTCGAAGACTGGAACAAATATCAATTAAATATCAATAATGGATATTACCATCAATTTACCAGAAATACATTCCAATTAAATAACCAAAACAATTCCTTTAGCGAAATTGGTAGATTAAGTGGTGTTGAAGCCTCAGATTGGAGTTGGGGAGCCCTTATTTTTGATATGGATAATGATGGGCTTAAAGATCTCTTTATTGCAAATGGAATTTATAAAGATCTTACCAATCAAGATTATCTTCAATATATTTCTAATGAAGAAGTTATGAAATCTATCGTTGAAAATAATGAAGTAGATTATAAAAGATTGATAGAAATAATCCCTTCTAACAAGGTTAAAAATCATGCCTATAAAAATTCAGGAAATCTTAAATTTGACAAATATGAAGACTCTGGTTTATGGACAGAAAGTTTTTCCAATGGGGCGGCCTATGGCGATTTAGATAATGACGGCGATCTCGATCTTGTTGTTAACAATTTAAATATGAAAGCTTTTGTTTATAAAAATACCATTGCAGACAAGGAAGAAGCCAACTACATTAAACTTGTTTTAAAAGGAGAAAATAAAAATACCAACGCTGTTGGTGCTAAAGTTAAAATTTTAGACTATAATTTTTCAATTGAAAACCAACCTATTAGAGGCTTTCAATCAAGCATGGATCCCAGAATTAATTTTGGCTTACCAAGCAATGCACCCTTAACCATCCATATAACTTGGCCTACTGGTAAACAAACAACCTTAAAAGACGTAAAAGTTAATCAGACTTTAATTTTATCTGAAAACGATGGGCAAATTGTTTCCAATGCAGACCTTATTAATGACGATACTATTTTTCAAAGGCTAAAGTTAAAAACCGATTTTATCCATATAGAAAATAAGTTTGTCGATTTTAATCGAGATCGTTTATTAAATCATATGTACAGTACCGAAGGGCCAAAAATGTCCATGACCGATTTGAATGGTGATGGATATAACGATATTTTCATTGGAGGATCGAAGGGAAACAGCGGAACCTTATTATTTGGAACTGCTAATGGTCTCGAGAATGTCCAAAGCGAAACTTTTACCAATAACAAAAATTCAGAAGATAGTTCTAGTTTGTTTTTTGATGCCGACAACGATGGCGATATGGATCTCTATGTATGTAGTGGTGGCGTAGAATTTTCGCAGTATTCAAATGAATTTCTGGATAGATTATATGTTAACGATGGTAAGGGTCATTTTCAATTATCAAATCAAAAGCTTCCATCAACAACCTCTTTTCATAGCACCTCCACGGTTATAGCTTCAGATATTGATAACGATGGCGATTTAGATCTTTTTGTTGGCGAAAGAAGTGTGCCACTAAAATATGGATTACCCTGTTCTGGATTTTTACTTGAAAATGATGGGAAAGGGAACTTTACAAACATTACAGACCTTAAAGCTAACGACCTTAAAAATATTGGAATGATTACCGATGCCGTTTTTCAAGATTTAGATACAGATGGCGATGATGATTTAATCGTTGTAGGAGAGTTTATGGGTGTAGAAATATTTGTAAATGAAAAGGGAACATTCACAAAAAGGAAAGATTATGCCGTTTCAAATTTAAAGGGATGGTGGAATACCATGCATCAAGCAGATTTAGATAATGATGGCGATCTTGATATTATCCTAGGTAATCATGGTCTTAATAGTAGATTTAAAGCAAGCAAAGAATATCCCATAACCTTGTATTCGAAAGATTTTGACAATAACGGTTTTATAGATCCTATATTAACATTTAGAGCTTCCGACGGTAAAGATTATCCTTATGCACTTATGCATAATTTAATCGACCAAATTAAATCATTAAGAAAAACATTTCTTGATTATGAATCTTTTAAGAAAGCCGATATTAAAACTATTTTTAATGCCCAACAATTATCTGATGTCAAGACATTAGAAGCAAACACATTATCCTCAATAATTCTAATAAATAAAGGGAATTTTGATTTTGAAATACAACAACTTCCAATAGAAGCTCAATTTTCCTGTATTTATGCCATTGAAACCGATGATTTTGATAAGGATGGTGATCAAGATATGGTTTTAGGAGGCAATTTGTTTAATGTTAAGCCCGAAGTTGGCAGGTATGATGCCTCCTACGGCGTTTATTTGGAGAATTTGGGAAATATGACGTTTAAAAGTCACAACCAAGGAAAAGGGTTTACCTTAAATGGAGAAATTCGGGATTTTATAATTAACAACAAAAAGCTTATCGTTGCCAGAAACAGCGATTCTTTGGCAATATTTAAATATTAAAAAATGAAACAAGCATTTGGTCTTTTTTTTACACTAACATTAATTGTTTCGGGATGTTCCAAAAAAAAAGAAATTCCGGTTGAAAAAGCAGCTATTTATTTTAATCCTGTTTCTGCAGATAGTAGCGGAATCGATTTTATAAATCAACTCTATCATCTTGACGACTTGAACATTATTGAATACCTCTACTATTACAATGGCGGTGGCGTAGCTATTGGCGATATCAATAATGATGGATTGGAAGATCTTTATTTTACAGCCAATCAAACTTCTGATAAATTATATCTCAATTTAGGAAATTTAAAATTCAAGGATATAACCAAGGAAGCGGGAATACTAACGGATTCTACATGGTCTACAGGTGTTACCATGGAAGATATAAATAACGATGGGTTATTGGATATTTATGTTTGTAAAGTAGGTAATTATAAAACCTTAAAAGCTCACAATTTACTCTACATTAATAAAGGAAACAATACGTTTGTTGAATCTTCATCAGAATATGGATTGGATTTTTCGGGCTTTTCTACACAAGCTTCTTTTTTCGATTATGATAATGATGGAGATATGGACGTGTATTTAATGAATCACGCTGTTCATACTCCAAGGGGTTATGGAAATATTAGCAGACGACAATTAAAAGACTCACTTTCAGGCGATAGATTATACGAAAATAAATGGGATGAAGGCCTAGTTAAATTTTCTGATGTCACTCAAGCCTCTGGCATTTATAGTAGCGTGTTGGGTTACGGTTTGGCATTAGCAACTTCTGATGTGAATAATGATGGATTTATGGATGTGTATGTGGGAAATGATTTCCATGAAAATGATTATTTATACCTTAACCAAGGAAATAAAACTTTTAAAGAGTCCAGCGCAGACTATTTAAATCATACATCTAGATTTACTATGGGAGTCGAAATTGCAGACATTAATAACGATAAAACCCTAGATATTTTTACACTCGATATGATGCCTTTTGATCATGAAATATTTTTAAAATCTGGAGGAGAAGATTCCGATAAGGTAAGTCAAATCAAGAAAAATTTTGGTTTTCAAACGCAATATTCTCGAAACACCTTGCAATTAAATCATAACAATCGCTCATTCTCCGATGTTGCTTTAATGACCAATACGTATGCAACCGATTGGAGTTGGTCGGTATTGATTAACGATTATGATAACGATGGATTAAATGACGTGTACATTACCAATGGTATTTATAAACGCCCCAATGATCTTAACTATATTAATTATTTAAGCAATATAGATTTTTCAAAATACGACAGAACCAAGCAAGATGAAATTGAACGAAAGTTAATAGAAACAATGCCCACCATCAATATTTCAAATATCATTTTTAGAAACAAGGGCAATCTTGAATTTGAAAAGTTAACCAATCAAGCTGGTCTAGAGCCATCATATTCTAACGGGGCAGCTTACAGCGATTTGGATAATGACGGAGATGTTGACCTAGTTGTCAATAATATTAATCAAAAAGCATTATTATTAGAAAACAAAAGTCATTCAAATAAACGTCATAATTATATATCATTCACCTTAAAAGGTGATGAAAAATTTAAAAACCCCAATGGCGCTAAAGCCTATCTATATGCAGATGGTCATGAATATTTTAAAGAACTAACGGTTACCCGCGGCTTTCAGTCTTCATCTTCACATAAACTTCATTTTGGTTTAGGAAACTCAGAGAAAGTAGATTCCTTAAAAATCGTTTGGCTCGATGGATCAACCCAAACAGAGAATGGTTTAGAGGTAAACAAACACCAATCAATAGTAAAAAAACCTAAAGGAACTATATCGATAAGCCCAGTAGCAGTAAATAACAGCCTATTAGAGCGTTTCCCATTCTTTCATACAGAAAACAACTATCAAGATTACGATAGAGAAACATTAATTCCAGAAAAACTGTCAACCGAAGGACCAGCTTCAATCCAAGCAGATTTTAATGGCGATGAGTTGGAAGACATATTTATTGGAGGCGCCAAGTATCAATCGCCTTCACTATATTTTAAACAAAGTAATGGGACTTATAAAAAAGATGAAAAAAGCGACTTTATAAAAGATATTATTTATGAAGATGTTGATGTTGCTACTTTTGATTATGAAAATGATGGAGACCTCGATTTATATGTCATGAGTGGTGGAAATGATGCCGTAGAAAACGACCAAAAACTAGAAGATAGAATATATCTAAACAATGGGAAAGGCCATTTTAAAAGACTCATAAGCAATTTAATAAAAACAAATGGCGGAAGCGTGAGTAGCCAAGATTTTGACGGCGATGGATTTGATGATTTTTTTATAGGAAACAGATCTATTCCAGGAGGTTATGGATTATCACCCTATAGTTTTATTTTAAAAAACAATAAAAAAGGAGAATATAATATTGTATTAAAAAAAAGGTTAGGAATGATAACCGATAGTAAATGGGTAGATATAAATAACGACAAACTCCTAGATCTTGTGGTCGTAGGTGATTGGATGCCTATTACCATATTAATTAACAATGGAGATGCCACATTTACCGACCATACTTTAAATTATGGTTTAGAGAACACCTATGGTATGTGGAATGTCGTTAAAATATTAGATATTGATGGCAATGGGCAAAAAGATATTATTGCAGGGAATGCGGGTTTAAATTTAAAATGGAAAGCTTCAAAAGAACGCCCTGTAAAGTTATTTCTAGATGATTTTGATAAAAACGGGCAACTCGATCCCATAATATTTTATGATTTCTTTGGAAACTATGTCCCTTTTGCTTCAAAAGATAAATTGGCCGAACAATTACCATCCTTAAAAAAGAAGTTTTTAAACTATTCTAAATTTTCAAAAATTAATGGCATTGAAGATTTAACAGGAATGAAAGAAGAAAACGTTCTTGAAGTTAAAAAAATTACAGAGCTTCGTTCTATGATTTATCTTAATGTTGGAATAAATACCAAAGAAATACCGCTACCCCAAGAGGCCCAAACAAGTAGTGTAGAAGATATTTATGTAGAGCAAAAAAATAACAAAACAACGATTTACTATGTGGGTAATTTTTTAGATTACACTAATGAGTTGGGTCAAAGTAGCTCAAACTCTGGAGGGTTTTTAACCATAAACAAAAACCTAAAGTGGGAATCGATAAAAAAACTTCCACTACCAGAAAACCTTAATGCCAGAAAAATTATAAAAATAGATGAAAAGCGCTTTTTGGTTATTGCAAATAATGACCAATCCTTTAGTATTGAATCGATTAAAGAATAAAAATTAAATTTTTTTTAAAATGAAAAACAAAACAATCAATAAAATTTTTGGACTCCTAACGATTTTAAGTTTTATGTTAATGGGCTGTACCGAAAACACAGCCTATAAAGAACAACTAAAAGACCCAGAATTGTTTCATTCTGCCATGCAAAAATTAACAGATGTCATGGTTCATGATATTTTCTCTCCACCAGTAGCTTCAAGGGTATATATGTACCCCAGTGTAGCAGCCTATGCCATAATCCAAAAAGCATATCCAAATAAATATAATAGTTTAGAAGGTCAACTTAATGGTTTTACAGAAATTCCAGACGCAACCGATAAAAATGTTGATTATCATTTGGCTGCACTGCATACTTTTTGTGTTGTTGGAAAGGAATTAATTTTTTCAGAAGATAAAATGACCGAATTTCAAGAAGACATGTACAAAAGTTTACAAGAATCAGGTCTTCCTAAAAAAGTATTAAATGCTTCAAAAGCATATGGTGATGAAATCGCTAAACATGTATTAAAATGGATGGATGATGATTTGTATAAACAAACACGCACCTACCCAAAATACACCATAAAGGAAGAAGATAAATTCTGGAAACCTACACCTCCAGATTATATGGATGGTATTGAACCGCATTGGGATAAAATTAGAACATTGGTATTAAAATCTGCCAATCAGTTTCCTGCAAAACCTCCATTAGAATTTAATTTAACCGAAGGCAGTCCATTTCAAAAACAATTAATGGAAGTTTATGAAAAAGTGAATGGTGCCAATGCAGAAAATACTGCAATTGCAAGCTTTTGGGATTGTAATCCTTACGTCTCTCACCATCAAGGTCATGCCATGTTCGCTACCAAAAAAATTACACCTGCAGGTCACTGGATTGGTATTACAGCCATTGCAGCTAGGCAATCCAATAACACTTTTGATGAGACCATTAATGCTTACACAAATGTTTCTGTGGCTCTTTTTGATGCCTTTATAAGTTGTTGGAACCAAAAATGGATAAGCTTGGTAGTTAGGCCAGAAACTCTTATAAATCAATATATTGATGAACAATGGGTGCCTTTATTACAAACACCACCTTTTCCAGAATACACCAGCGGACATTCTGTAATATCTAGAGCTGCCGCTGTAACATTAACTCACTTATATGGAGATAATTTTAGTTATATAGACACTACTGAAAAAGAATACGGATTACCTGCAAGATCTTTCGATTCTTTTATTCAAGCCTCTGAAGAAGCTGCTATTTCAAGATTATACGGTGGAATTCATTATATGATGGCGATTGAGGAAGGTGTAAATCAAGGAGAAAAAGTAGGCAATTACATTGTGAAAAATCTTCATACTTCTAAAAATCAATAATAAATATAATTATTTAACAACAATAATAATTATAAATAGCCTAAAATGAATTTATGATTGGAGATGAGTTAATTTATTTTCCCGTGTATAAAAAAGTAACAGATACTTTAAGGGTAGAACTCTCTAGTCTTATAAAATCTGGCTCAAAATTTTGCATTGCTATCAGTGGCGAATCTGGTTGCGGTAAAAGCAGTTTAGCCTATGCCATTCATAAAGATATTGAGAAAGAAACAGAATTAAAAGGATGTCTGTTTCATGGGGACGATTATTTTAAATTACCACCAAAAGACAATCATAATGCCAGAGTTTTAAACATAAATCAAGTAGGCGTTAATGAGGTGGATTTGGCTGCGATAGATACCCATATTTTGCAGTTCAAACAGGGTGAAAATACCATTGTTAAACCATTGGTTAATTATACAGAAAATAATATTGGAACAGAAGTTTTAAAGGCATCAAAATATGATTTTTGTATTGTTGAAGGTGCTTATACAAGTCTGTTAAAAAGTCCTGATTATAAGATATTTATGACTTTAACGTATATTGATACCAAGAAAAACAGGTTAAAAAGAGCAAGAGATATCATGAATAATTTTAATGAACAAGTTTTGAATATCGAGCATTTAATCATTAAAGAACACATCCAATTAGCAAATATGATTATTGATAAAGAATTGAATATAAACCTCAAAAAAAAATAAGCTATGAAGTTTACCAAACCAACCTTGTCATTTTGGCAAATATTTAATATGAATGTTGGATTTCTAGGAATTCAATACAGCTTTGGACTCCAGCAAACGGCAATTAACCCTATTTTTTTATACTTAGGAGCGCCTGAAGATATGTTACCCATACTAAATATAGCGGGTCCAGTAACTGGATTAATTATTCAGCCTATTATTGGTGCCATGTCCGATAAAACCTGGTCGCCACGTTGGGGAAGACGTAAACCTTATTTTTTAATAGGCGCCATATTGGGTAGTTTGGCTTTATTTGCTTTTCCTCATAGTCCAGTACTTTGGTTTGCAGTTGGTTTACTTTGGATTCTGGATGTTGGAAACAACATGGCTATGGAACCTTACAGAGCCTTTGTTGGCGATAAATTGCCACAGAAACAACTTAGTTTAGGATATCAAATGCAAAGCTTGTTTGTTGGTGCTGGTATTTTATTGGCAAATGGTTCAATAGTCTTATTTCAATATTTGTTTGGTGGAGAATCTGTTGAAGAAGCTGGCACCATACCACAATGGTTGTACTATTCATTTTTTATTGGCGCATTCTTGTCTCTAACAACCATTTTGTGGTCTGTTTTAAAAACACCTGAAATACCACCTACAGATGAAGAATTAGCTGAAATCAATAAAATTAAAGGGTTGCCTCTCAGCAAACGTATCTCCAAACCGTTTTTAGAGATTGTTGAAGCTATCAAAGACATGCCAAAGTTTATGTGGAAAATTGGAGCAGTTTATCTATTTCAATGGTATGCTCTTTTTATATATTGGCAATTTACAACACCTTTATTCAAATTAACTTTAGGATTTTCAACTTCCGAGGCAGCATCACAAGCAGCAAAAATGAGTTTAACGTATAATATAGTCACTATGGTTGTTGCATTGGCTTTAGTACCATTAACATTGAGATTTGGAGGCAAAAAAGTATATGCATTAAGTTTAATAGGTGCAGCCATAGCATTATTTTCAATATCATATATAGCAGATCCAACCTTGGTTCTTTTTCCAATGGTGTTATTTGGGATTGGTTGGGCAGCCATGATGGGAATTCCATATACCATGGTTTCCAAAATTGTGCCACAAGAACGACGTGGAGTATACATGGGCATTTTAAATATGATGATAGTTATTCCAATGTTTATTCAGACCCTAACATTTGGACCTATTTATAAATATTTATTAGATGATAATGCCATCAATGCCATGTTATTTGCAGGAGTATTTTTTGTTATTGCAGCGTTTTTAGCGTTTCGATTGAAAGAAACTGTTTCAGAAACTGAAGACACAACCATGATGCCTTCTGGTGGTGGTCATTAATTTAAAACTTGTAGTATGAAAAATCTAGGAATTAAAATATCCATCTTTCTAAACTATTTTGTGTTTGCAATATTGCTCAATAGTGTAGGCATCGTTATAGCAAAATCAATTAATATCTATCACGTTAGTGAATCTCAAGCCTCACTTCTTGAAGCCTTTAAAGATTTACCAATAGCCATCGTTTCTTTTATTATAGCCTCTTTTTTGCCTAGATTTGGTTATAAAAAGGCCATGTTAGTAGGTTTGGCTATTGTATTTTTTGGTTGTTTGCTCATGATTTTCGGAAACTCATTTGCCTACACTAAAATTCTGTTTTTATCCATTGGAATTAGTTTTGCATTGATTAAACTTTCCGTTTACTCTCTTATAGGCATTGTAACCTCCACAAAAAAAGAACATTCTTCATTAATGAGTTCTATTGAAGGGTTTTTTATGGTAGGGATTGCATCCGCATATTTTTTATTTCCAGCATTTTATTCAGATACAGATGAAAACGCTTGGTTAAATGTATATTATTTAATTTCAGCACTTATTGTTGTTTCATTTGTGTTTTTATTGTTTTCTAAAGTAGAGTATGAAGTAGAAGCCATAGGTTCAAGCCTGAAGGAAGATTTATTAAGGTCTATAAAATTAATTGTTGTACCCTTAGTACTGGTCTTTTTAGCATCTGCATTCTTTTTTGTCATGATAGAACAAGGCATCATGACCTGGTTGCCAAGATTCAATGAAAAAATCTTTAAATTTAGCGCAACATTAAGTGTGCAAATGGCCAGTATTCTTGCCCTTTCACTTGCTTTAGGGAGGTTTTTGGCCGGATATTTATCCAAGTTTATGTCATGGGTTACCTTAGTAATCATTTGCATCATTATTTCAGGAATTATTTTATTAAGCGTTTTACCACAATTGAAGGTAGAAATAGATTCATTGGTAGAAATAAAAAGTTTAACTGAAGTTCCAATGTTAGGTTTTATATTGCCTTTAATAGGTCTTTTTATAGCACCTATATATCCGTTATTGAATTCAACCGTTCTTAGTTCATTGCCAAAAAATTTGCATTCTCCAATGTCTGGGCTCATCATCATTTTTTCAGCCTTAGGAGGCACTATTGGCTCTAGAATTGTTGGTGAATTGTTTGAAAGTATTGGCGGCGCAAAAGCCTTTTATTTTCTTTTAATACCCATGGCATTATTAATAGTGTTTGTGCTATTAATAGATAGAATATCAAAGAAAAACAGTTTAAAAACATCATGATTTTAAAGGTTCATATTGAAACATGTTTGTCCCAACTTCTTTTTCAGGAGGATACGGACCATGATAAGAAGATTACTATTGAGGATAGAGGGCCTAAAGCCTTTGATGTAGTGTCATTGTCTGGCGAATCTTATATAGTTAAAGGTACTTATCATCTTTCTAATTTATTACAAGAATTGGTAATAGCAAAAAATCAAGGTTTTGAAATAGCATCTATAGATTCTGATGTTATTGAAGAAAAACCAGTGGATAGAGTGTCTAAAATGATTAAAGATTATTATTGGGATGGATTGACCAGAATGATGGATGAATCAGGCATTCAAAGTTTAATTCACGACACTAAAAATGAATCTTTAGCTTCAGAAAAGCTTCGCATTTATGTGCCATTTAAAGATGAGTTAGCATTTAATTATTATCGGTCATTAGAACATAAATTACCCATTACAGCCATAAAACTTCCAGAGGCAATTTCACCAGAGTACGTTAAATCAATCAATAATAAACCTGGTATTTTAGCATTAAAACTTCAAACTTCAAATAGTGAAACCGTTGGTGTTCCCTTTGTAGTTCCTGGCGGGCGTTTTAATGAAATGTATGGTTGGGATAGTTATTTTGAATCGGTTGGATTGTTGATTGATGATAAAGTAGATTTGGCGAAAGGCATGGCAGATAATTTCCAATACGAAATTGAACACTATGGTAAAATATTAAACGCCAACAGATCGTATTATTTAACCAGAACACAACCTCCATTTTATACCAGTTTAATTCGTGAAGTTTTCGAAAAGACGAACGATAAAGCTTGGTTAAAAAGCCATCTTAAAACAGCCATTAAAGAATACGAAACGGTTTGGATGGTTAAAGGAAAACGTCTTTCAGAAAATGGTCTAAACAGATATTTGGCTGAAGGCATTGGGTTTCCTCCAGAATGTGAAATGGGTCATTTTGATGCTATTTTAAAACCATATGCTGATGAAGTCAATTTACCCATTCGTGAGTATGAAAAAGCTTATGCTGAAGGACAAATTGTAAATAAAGAATTAGATGCTTATTTTGTTCATGATAGAACGGTTAGAGAATCGGGTCATGATACTTCATACAGAATTGAAGGGCATTGTGCCGATTTAAATTTAGTTGAACTTAATGCCATGTTGTATAAATATGAAACTGATTTTGCGGAGTTAATAACTCAAGAATTTGATGGTATTTTTGAAAATTATACAACGCAATTCTGGAATGAGAAAGCAGAAATGCGTAAAAATTTAGTTAATAGATATCTTTGGAATGAAGAAAAAGGCTTGTATTTTGACTTTAATGTTAAAACAAATTCACAATCAGGTTTTGTATCTGCAACCACATTAACACCATTGTGGGCCAAACTTTGTAGTGAGAACCAAGCACAACAACTCATTGAAAAAGCAGTGCCTTTGCTAAAAGAAAAAGGAGGTATTGCAGGAAGTACCAAACGAAGTAGAGGAGATATTAGTGAAGATAGACCACAACGTCAGTGGGATTATCCAAATGGTTGGGCACCACATCAAATGATGATTTGGAAAGGGTTATTCAATTATGGTTATATCAATGAAGCTCAAGAACTCATTTATAGATGGTTGTTCATGATAACCAGAAATGCTGTTGATTATAACGGAACCATACCAGAAAAATATGATGTGGTTGAAGCTACGCACAAAGTGTTTGCAGAATACGGTAACGTAGGAACTGATTTTGAATATATTACTCAAGAAGGATTTGGTTGGATGAATGCATCGTATCAATATGGACTAACCTTACTTCATAATAGTTATAAAGAAAAACTCAATAATCTGGTGTCTACAGAAAAACTTTTTTAAAAGCAAAAACTAAACTAACTAACTAAAAAATAATGAATAATAAAATTATAATTTGGTCTATTACCGTAGCACTGGCAGGTTTTTTATTTGGATTTGATACGGTTGTTATTAGTGGGGCTGAACAAGCTCTACAAAAAATGTGGGGAAATTATGAGTTGTTTGGAAGTAATGATAATTTCCATGGCTATGTGGTTGTAGGTTCTGCGCTTTTTGGAACTATTTTTGGAGCACTTTTGGGTGGTTTTCCAACCAATATCATTGGTAGAAAAAACACCCTTATTTGGATTGGGGTTCTTTATACCATTTCTGCACTTGGTTCTGGCTTAGCGGATAATCCATGGGTTTTTGGTTTTTTTAGATTTATTGGTGGTTTAGGTGTTGGCGCTTCTACCATTGCCGCACCTGCTTATATCTCTGAAATAGCATCGGCAAAGAATAGAGGAAAATTAGTAGCCACCTATCAATTCAATATTGTTTTTGGTATTTTGGTGGCTTTTATATCTAACTATTTAATAAGTGTTTATGTTGAAACCAATAGTTGGAGATGGATGATTGGTATTGAAGCCCTTCCAGCATTTATATATACTTTAATGGTGTTTATGGTGCCAAAAAGTCCAAGATGGCTCATTATTAAAAACAGATTGGAAGAAGCTAAAGGCATTATAAAACGAATTAACCCAGATTCAAATCCAGATGAGGTCGTTTCTAAAATTATTGAGGCCGATAAGGGCAATCCAACAGAGTCTGTGTTTCAAAAAAAATACAAACGCATTATTTTATTGGCTTTTGCCATCGCATTATTTAATCAGTTTTCAGGAATCAATGCCTTTCTTTATTATTCGAAAAGAATTTTTGTGGAAGCCGGATTGGGTGATCAGGCTGCATTGTTAGGTAGTATTGGTATTGGAATAGCCAATTTAATTTTTACATTGATTGGGATGTATTTTATTGACCGTATTGGAAGAAAAAAACTGATGATTATTGGTTCTATAGGATATATAGTATCACTGTTTTTTGTGGCTTTTGCTTTTTTCTTTAGTTGGTCTGGAATTGTGGTACCAATTTCTTTATTCGTGTTTATAGGAGCTCATGCCATTGGTCAAGGTGCGGTTATTTGGGTATTTATTTCAGAAATATTCCCGAATCACGTCAGGTCTTATGGACAGTCTATAGGAACTTCAACACATTGGATACTAGCTTTTATTATTCCTGCATCAGTTCCGCTTTTAATTGCAAAAATTGGAGCGGGCGCTATGTTTTTAATTTTTGCTATTATGATGGTATTTCAATTGATTTGGGTTCTTTATGTCATGCCAGAAACTAAAGGTGTATCCCTTGAAGATTTGGAAAAAGAATTGATTGATGAGTCGTAAAAATTTTTGAGTTCATAAAAAAGAGCTTCTAGGAAACAAGAGGCTTTTTTATTTATAAGACCTCAAAATAAGGCTTCCTTTTTTTAATCCTTTACCAGAAACAGATAATTCAATATTACCAGTGGCTTCCGTAGATTGAATAAGGACTACCAGTTTCCCGCTAAACAATTTCATAGTTGGTAAATGGAATAATTTAAGTGATGTGGCGTCACCGTTACAAGCAGCCCTAAAGGTGCCTTCTCCGTCTACTTTGAATGTTAATTGATTGGTTGCAGTAGGACATGGAATGCCATTTTTATCTACAACCGAAACCGTTACATAACATAAATCTTCGCCATTAGCTTTGATGGTTTTTACATCAGAATCTAGAACTATTTGATAAGGTTTTCCGGCAGTTTTAATTTCTTTTTCAGAAGCAGGATTACCATCTTTATCAAAAGCAACGACCTTTAATGTGCCAGGTTCATAATTTACATTCATCCACATCAAGCGATATCTATTCTGTTTGGTACTATTATTTTTCTTTTGAATACCCAAACTTTTACCATTCAAAAATAATTCGGCACTATCAAAGCTTGAATAAACAAAAACTGGTGTTGTTTTGCCTTCACGACCTTCCCAATTCCAATGTGGTAATATATGCAAGGTTTCGTCTTTAGTATTCCATCGACTTCGATATAAATAATATCTATCTTTTGGTAAGCCTGCCAAGTCATTGATACCAAAATAGGAACTTCGAGATGGCCAAGCCTCGTCATAAGGGGTAGGTTCTCCTAAGTAGTCAAAACCTGTCCAGACAAATTCACCAATCACCCAAGGTTTATCGTCTTGTAATACAAAATCGTCATCTGGTAAGTTGGACCAGCTACAATATTCTAAATCGTAAGAAGAAGACTGAAAGTCATCATAAGTTTTCATGCTGGCTTTTTCAACAGGAAACTTATAAATACCACGTGAACTTACCGTTGAAGCTGTTTCTGACCCTAAAATAAACCCTTGGGGAAATTTTTCATAGGCTTCCTCATAAAGGTGCACGCGATAATTTAAGCCAGGAACATCCAGCAAAGCTCCAAACCCAGATTCCATAGTCGCTTTTACTTGATCCATGCCAACGGTAACAGGTCTTGTTGGGTCTTCACGATGGAAGATATCCTGCAACCATTTGGCACGTTTAACGCCTTGGTTACCCCATTGGTCTGGAACTTCGTTACCGGCACTCCACATCACAATGGATGGATGATTTCGGGTAGCTCTCACTAAATTAACAACATCTTTTTCAGCGTAAGTTTCAAAATAAAGGTGATAACCATTTTTTACTTTTGATTTTGCCCATTCGTCAAAACTTTCAGCTAAAAACATAAAACCCATTTCATCGCAAAGCTCTAATTGTTCCATAGATGGCATGTTGTGAGAACTTCTTATAGCATTGCAACCCATATCTTTTAAAATATGTAATTGACGTCTTAAAGCAGATTTGTTAACGGCGGCACCAATGGATCCTAAATCATGGTGTAAACAAACGCCTTTAAACTTGGTAATTACACCGTTTAAACTAAATCCGGTCTTCTGGTTGTAATCAATTTGTCTAATTCCAAAACGTGTTGTAATCTCATCTTTTAAGTGGTTTCCATCGTATAATTGAGAAAAAGCTGTATAAAGATAGGGCGATTCGGGACTCCAAAGTTTTGGAAGGTTAACCGCTATATTTTGATCAAATTCGTTATCGAAAAGTTCAGCTGTTTCATTAGAATTTACCTCGTAGCCATCAGCATCAAAAATTGTAGTTATGATTCTTAAAGCTTTTCCAAAGACTTTGGTTTTAATATTAACTTTAGCTATTTCCTGAGTAATTAAGGGTGTTGTAATAAACGTTCCCCATTGGTCGATGCTTTCCTTGTTTTTTATAATAATGCTAACGTTTCTATATAAACCTGCACCTGAATACCATCTTGATGATTCTTCTAGATTGGTCAACTTTACAGCCAATATATTCTCTTGGGTTGTTGATATGTAATCAGTAATATCAAAATAAAAATAAGCATAACCATATTTCCACTCGCCAACTTTTTTGCCATTAATAAATATTTCTGGCTGGCTCATAGCACCTTCAAATAGAATAATGGCTTTTTTATTGGTATTAAAATTTGGTAATGAAAACCTATGTCTATACCAGGCTTGTCCAATATATGGTAAAGCGCCAGTTCTTCCTGTTTTTTCCGTGGCAACATCTTCACCGTTTTGTGTAATAGCCACGACTTGTTTATCGATGTCTTTATCAAATGGCCCATAAATGGCCCAATCATGAGGAACAGAAACATTTGCCCAATGAGAATCATCAAAGTTGATTTTTATGGCTTCAGGGTGATTTCCCTTATTAAATTTCCATCCCTTTTTAAGCGTAATAACCTCTCTAGTTTGGGCTTTTAAAGTTTTTAAAGAAATTATGATGCAGAAAAGAAATAATATAAACTTAAAATATCTCATGGGTTGTTATTGTAACGATCCGTTATAAAATGTCATGCCTAACGTAGCTTTATTGTCGTGGTCAAAAAGGGTGGCATTATCCCAATGAGATCCTTCGCCCCAAAGGGTACTGCATCCTGTTGAAACCCAAGCAGGTTCCCAATAAATTAAACCTTCGCCACCAACATTCTTAATAATGCTTTTTAATTGATTTAGATAATCTAACTGACCTTGCTGCGTTGCAGGATAACCAGCTATTAATGCATTACTATCTAATATATTATTAGCACTATCTGCATTATTTAATGTAAACGGATAGGCCGTTTCAACAATCATTAATTTTTTTTTATAGGTATTGATTAGCGTTGTTAGTGGAGTTGATACATTATTTAATGTATAATTGGACCAAATAGGATAGTAAGACAAGCCCATCCAGTCAAAATCTGTAACACCATTTGCTGTGGCTTGTTGAAACCACCATAAGCCATTTTCAGGTTGAGCAATGTGAAGCATAACCTCAATTTTTTTATTTTTGGCCACAGAAATATCTCTAACCGCTTGAATACCTTTGTTGATTAATGCTGAGTTTCTTGTCCAATTTATAGGCCATTGTAAGGCTCCGTTTTGTAATATCATTGGGTTTATCTCGTTGCCAACTTGAACGATGTCAGGCAGTAAATTTGCATTTGATAATTCATTGAGAGTATTATAAGTATAATTATATAATAAGGTTCCTAAAGCTGCTGTATCGTTAATAGAGCTTAACCAAGCGGCAGGAATTTGTTGATTACTTGGGTCTGCCCAAGTATCTGAATAATGAAAATCCAATAAGACTTTCATGTTACTATTTTTGGCACGTTGTATGGTTTTTTTAACATCGTTGTAATTAGAATAATTTGTCCAGGTTGGATGGTGCCATAACCGAACTCTGATTAAATTACAACCAGCTTCCTTAAAAATTGTATAAGCATTTTTAACATTATTGGATGCATCTTTATAAACGGCTCCACAATCTTCCATTTCATTGACATACGATAAATCGGCACCATAATAAAAGGGAGTAACATTTACAATGGGTGGGTCAATTTTAGCGTCGGTAGTTTCTGATGAACAGGATAGTATGAAAAATGGCAGGAAAAAAAAGGGAAGAATTTTCATTTTATTTGAAAGTAGAATTTGATGGATTAAAATACGCAATTTAATGTGAATTTTATGTAATTATTTACGTAATTTAAGTAAAATTTAAAGGCATAAAATGAAGCAATCATCAAAAATAATTTTCGCTTTTCTAGTATTTTTTTTAGTCATAAATCCTTTATTTTCTCAGAAAAACGCCAAAGGGAATGTCATAGTTGACAGTAAGGGCGTTATGAGGTGGGAAAAAACAAATCAAGAAGTAAAAGGTTTTGGAGTGAATTATACAGTGCCTTTTGCCCATGCATACCGGTCTGCAAAACGTTTGGGAATTGACCCAAAAGAAGCCATAGATAACGACGTTTATCATTTTTCAAGATTAGGTTTTGATTTATACAGAGTTCATGTTTGGGATACTGAAATCAGCGATACTTTGGGAAATCTAATCGATAATGAACACTTAAATACCTTAGATTATTTGGTTTGGAAACTTAAACAAGCCCATATTAACGCTGTAATTACACCTATTGCGTTTTGGGGCAATGGTTGGCCAGAGCCAGATACCAAATCTCCAGGGTTTTCAGCTAAATATGGGAAATCAGACTGTTTAACAAATCCTGATGCTATTAAAGCTCAAAAAAATTATTTAGAGCAATTTTTAAACCATGTGAATCCTTATACAGGAATAGCTTATAAAGAAGACCCAAATATCATAGCTTTCGAAATTAGTAATGAACCACATCATAAAGGCGAAGGAGAAAAAGTAACAGATTTTATTAAAGGAATGGTTGAAGCTATGAGGAAAACTGGAACGCAGAAGCCCATTTTTTATAACATGAGTCATGCGGTTCAGTTTATGGAAGATTACTTTAAAGGACATGTGCAAGGCGGTACGTTTCAATGGTATCCTACTGGTTTGGGATATGGCAAAGAGTTATCGGGTAATCTGTTACCAAATGTGAATGATTATCATATGCCTTTTGATAGTGTTTTTAAAGCATATCAAGGAGCAAAACTAGTGTATGAGTTTGATGCTGCCGATGTTGGGCGTTCTTATATTTACCCTGCCATGACAAGAAGTTTTAGAGAAGCAGGCATTCAAATAGCGACTCATTTTGCTTACGACCCAACGTTTTTGGCTCCATATAATACCGAGTACAATACCCATTATATGAATTTAAATTATGCGCCCCAAAAAGCTTTAGCCTTAAAGATTTGTTCAGAAGTTTTTCATAACATCCCCATGTATTCTGACTTTGGTTTATATCCAA